>Ga0224512_10005270_pt1 | contig 10706 bp, 8 predicted proteins | sample SF_May12_sed_USG_4_FD_169103 | JGI IMG/M metagenome (GOLD analysis project Ga0224512, IMG submission 169103) | Sediment microbial communities from San Francisco Bay, California, United States - SF_May12_sed_USGS_13 | ecosystem: Environmental > Aquatic > Marine > Sediment | place: USA: California...
ACTCGTATAGAAATTCCTTGCGCGGGGACTGCACCGCCAGCCGCTGCCCGACTTGATCTATATAGGAAACAATAGGCGCGGTCTCGATCAGTCCTATGGTTGTACTGACTTTGGCAGCCTCCTGGCGGCCGATCTCCATTTCCTGCTGGGTAGACATGAGCACGAGTTCAGATCGGCCCGTAACCGGGTTGACCGAGCACCCGACAACCACCAGAAGGGCAATCAGCCCCTGCACCGCTATCAAGCATTTTTCTGTCCGCAAGGGCTCCATGCTTATTTCTCCTCGAGAGCGTCTTCGCAGCGGATACCCGTCACGGTCTGCCGCGGCCATTTCAATGGGCTCGGTGCCGATTCATGCGTTGTCGACCGACTGAGTCAGGCTCGACACGCACTCTGCGACGTTGATCGACGCATTCTCGTTTCGAGCCATACGTTATTCCTCTGAGTTCCGTTGCCAATACGTACATTGTGCAATGGCGCCGTCACGGCACATCCTCGACCAGCCGTGAAATTCGCGACGCGGGGTCGTTCCCCCGCGAGCTGCGGGCGCGTTAGCGATGTGCCTGCAACATCGTAAACTGCTTGTCTGATCGAAACAGGAAACGGATGGGCCGTCTGCAATACACAGACTGTCTTCATGGGGCGCTGCAGGGTCGGACCCCGCATGAACGACCGATCGAAAAATCTCGAGCTGACGTGTCACAGGGGTCTTGAGACCCTACACCTGACTTGCTGGCGGTGCAGCAAGTCCTCTGCGGAGGATGCTCTGAGGCCGTTTGGGCCCATTTACCTTAGTAGCCGCCGTTCCAGAATAGCCTGCAAACTGCGCCGACCATCCATAATCAACTGAATGAATACCTCACGACCGATTACCTCGTAGATGATCCTGTAGGGCTTGAAGTGGACCTCGCGATAGGTCTTGATACCTAACGAACGCAATTCGGGTAGGAAGTGCCCTCGTTCAGGATACTGCTCGAGCCGCTCGCAGACTGCCAGCAATCTTCCGAGCACGTAAGTGGCGCGTTCGATCGAATCGTGGTTGGAGATGTAATCGATTAACTCGACCAAATCCTGCTCAGCCTCTCGCACGATCCTGACACGATACTTGGTCACGCTTTTGGCTTGGCCAACTCTGCTCGCAGCTCTCGTATCACTTTCCTGAACGGTCGAGACGTTGAATCATCAATACTGCGCTTTCCCTGCGTCAACAGTTTAAGTAGCGCCAATGTCTCCTGGGTCTGCTCATACGTCGCAATGTCCTGAACGATTGCGCGAGCCTCGCCGTTTTGCGTGATGATGATCGTTTCGCGGTTCTCATTGACGTCGCGGACGACGTCAGCCGTATGGGTCTTCAGAAAGCTAATTGGTTTAATAGACTTGCTTGGTTTCATCGCATACTCCGCTTTATTTGTCTAATAGTACTAAATTCTGTCCTTATTTAGCACCATCAAATCTTGACAATAGAGGCGGAAATCCACTGGGAATGCGTCCGGCAAGAAAACCCGGCCTTGCGCCGGATTTTGTGCGTGCCGGCGGAGAGGGGGGGGGATTGATTCGAATCGCCTCAGGGCGATTCTCACCCCTTCGGGGCGCACTGCGCGCGTCCAAAACGCTCACGCGTTTTGTGGAACAGGGTTCTCTTCCCAAACCCACCGCCGTGAGTTTCTGACCCACGCCGCCTTCATTTTCGTATCCCGTGGGCGTGACCCATGATTGCGATAAATTGGCATTGGAGGCGCAGCACGCGAGCTGCTCATTCCATGTGCACCGCAACGGACGTGCCGGAAGTAAGGTCCTCCTTCGACCACTCCAGAGTCCGATAGTCGAACTCCGCAGCCAGCGTCGGTTTAATGATCTGGAAGTAGGGTGAGACGTCGAAGTCCCGTGGCGTAAACAGACTGTGATGGCGGATGTGAAGCAGTTCGCGATAACAGTCGCTGCATTGAGGAGTCGTCAGCTGTTCGCGACTGATCAAAGGCAGAATGGGGTAATGAACCAGCTCGAAGGCCTGAGCGATAAGGGTCGAGCAGATGGTTCGAGTCGGGTCACCGCTGCCGAGAGCGAGCATGCGCCTGCGCCAGCGTGCCGGCACCGGCGGAGTCGGCAACAAATACCGGGCAAGATCGACAATGTTCTTGAAATCGTAACGATATTCGAGGCGATCGACGACAAAACCAATGACCTGCCGGCGATCTTCTGCTGATAGACCTACAGGTCGAGCGACCCGGGTGTGCATAGCCGAATATTTCCGGAGCGAAACTGCACGCACGCCTTCGACAATATGGGCCTCGATCAGAACGTGCTGCGAATCGACGCTCTCGAGTTCCGGCACCGAACCGCCTACGTAAAGTGCCGCGTGGGACCATGTTGACTGTGTAAGGTATTTGATCGCGGTCGACAAGCGTGTATCGCCCTCGACCAAAAGCACATCGCAAGGCTGCAGGATCTGCTGCAGCCTGTCGGGGGAAGCTGGCAGACTTTTGAGTACGCCGTTTTGCCGAGCGAGGTAACCGGCGATTTTTCGGCCGATCCATCGAGAACCTTGCAGCATAGAATCCTCCAGAAACCAGAAGGCAACCTTCTACGCGACTATCCGAAACCTAGCATATTCTCGCACACCGGTTCCTGCCCATGACCCTGAAGCGAGGTTCGTTGCAACAATTCCCACGACGTGTGGCGCCGGCGGTTAGCCGGGCTCCCTCGCAGCAGTGATTACCGCGCGCGGCTTGTCGAGGCCGGGAGAATCTTCAAGAAGCAGCAAATCCCTTGCGCTATCGACGTTCGATGCGCTGACATAGAACCAAGAGCAGTGGCGTCGGTGCGGGTTTCAAGAGCCATACATAGGGATTTTCAGTCATCGGCTGCGCCGCTCCCCGCCGGTTCAGCCGGCCAGACGATGCTGAACGCGCCGCGAATGTCCCCGCTGCGGTAACCGCGGGCACGATCGTACGGATAAAAAGCGTCAAGAACCTCGCGCACCTCGGGAGAGATGTCGGTGCCATGACAGCCCAGACACAGGTCAGCTGCAGGTATTGCTCGCATGTAGCGGGCCTCACCATCCGCCGTTGTCTCGAAGAATTCGAGGGGCTCATCGGAATCGGTAACGTGCCGAGTGTCGAATTTCCGCAGGACATCCACCTGCCATTCGCCCGCGAGATTTGCTGCATTGCGTACGCGCAGGCTGGTACGGCCGACTTTCGCGCCATGCTGGCGAGAAAGTTCCGACGCGACCGCGGGAGCAAAGTCCTTGCAGACACTAATCGCCGCCGGCAAGCCACCGGCGAGCAGCGCCTTCCGTAGCTCGGTTTGCAGCCCGCTGGCGAAAACCTCGACGACGTCCCGGCTCCGCGCCAGACGTGGATCATCTTCTACCTGAGGCAGCGTGCCGCACCCGGACAACGCAACCATCACGAGGGCGTACAGCCGACATTGCACGAATTCAAAGTTGTGCATTCCTGGTTCTCCAGTCAGTCGGGACTGCCATTGCTTCGGGCGCTAAGAAGTTCCGGAAGCTGTAGTAGAGCACCGGAATCACTAGCAGCGTCAGCATTGTCGAGACGAGTATCCCGAAGATCAGCGAGATGGCGAGCCCGTTGAAGATCGGGTCGTCGAGAATGAAAAACGCTCCCAGCATTGCTGCCAGCGCAGTCAGAACGATGGGTTTCGCGCGGACAGCCGCAGCGCGAATGACGGCATCCTCGAGCGCTTTGCCTGCTCGCTGCTCCTCCATAATGAAATCCACAAGCAGAATCGAGTTGCGCACGATGATCCCGGCCAGCGCGATCATACCGATCATCGACGTCGCAGTGAAATTTGCGCGCAACAATGCGTGGCCCGGCATGACACCGATGATCGTCAGGGGAATCGGTACCATGATGATCAGTGGCAGCAGGTAGGAGCGGAATTGGGCGACGACGAGCAGATAGATCAGAATCAGGCCGACCGAGTATGCGAGGCCCATATCCCGGAAGGTTTCATAGGTGATCTGCCATTCGCCATTCCACTTGAGCGAAAAGTAATACGTGTTTGCCGGCTGGCTAATGTAGCGCTGCTCGATTTCGTAGTCGTTTTCGGCGAGTTCATCAATCCGAGATGACACATCGAACATACCATACAGCGGGCTGTCGAGCCGACCCGCCATGTCGCCCATCACCATGACAACGGGCAAAAGATCCTTGTGGTACACAGCGTCATCCCAGCCGGTCTCCTCGACGATTGCGATTTCCGAGATCGAAACGCGCTGTCCCGTCCCACTGCGCACCTCGAGCTCCAGCAGCGCGTCGAGATCTGCTTTGAGCGCGACCGGCACTTCGATGCGGACCGGAATCGGGTAGCGTTCACGAGCCTGGTGAATGTAAGTCACGTCTTCGCCCTGCAGCGCCATGTGCAGGATCGATGCCACGCGCTGCTGCGATACGCCGAGCAATGCGGCGCGTTGCCGGTCGACAATGATCACGAACCGCCTGGCGTCGTTTTCCACCGTGCTGTCGATGTCGACAATGTCTGCTGTAGTGGCAAACAACTGCTGAATACGCGCGGCGAGCCGTTTTTGTTCTTCGTAATCCGGGCCGTAAATCTCGGCCACGATTGGCGAAATTACCGGTGGGCCCGGTGGCACTTCCACGACTTTGACCGAGGCGTTGTAACTGTCGGCGACCGAAGCAAGCTGCTCGCGCACAGCCCGAGCGATCTCGTGGCTCGAACGTCTGCGCTGATGCTTATCGATGAGATTCACCTGGATGTCGCCGACATTTCCACCGCTGCGCAGATAATACTGCCTGATGAGGCCGTTGAAATTGATCGGCGCGGCGGTGCCGGCGTACACTTGGTAATCGGTCACTTCAGGCACCGATTCGATCGATCCGGCGAGTTCGTCCAGCACCCGGGCGGTAGTCTCGAGGGCAGTCCCCTCGGGCATGTCGACAATAACCTGAAATTCGGACTTGTCATCGAACGGCAGCATCTTCAGCACGACGAGCTGCGCCAGCACGAGGATCATCGCAAGCACGATGACAGCGGCCAACCCGGCGTAGAGCCACGAACGCGAACGGCTGCCGAGATCGCCACGCAAGAACGGCTGTATGACGCGACCGAATAATCGGTGCAGGCTGCCCCCATACTCTTCAGTCTCGCGATGCACGGGAGCGGTTGCGAGCAGACGGTGGCTCAGCCAGGGCGTCAGGACGAGAGCGATGGCCAGCGAAATCAGCATGCCGGTACTCGCGTTGATTGGTATCGGGCTCATGTATGGGCCCATGAGACCGGTCACAAACGCCATCGGTAGCAGTGCGGCAATCACAGTGAACGTCGCGAGAATCGTCGGGCCGCCTACTTCGTCCACGGCGGGCGGAATGACGTCGCCGATCCCGCTAGGCCTCAGGCCACGGTGACGATGGATGTTTTCCACGACCACGATCGCGTCGTCGACGAGAATGCCGATCGCGAAAATCAGCGCGAACAGCGACACACGATTGATCGTGAAGCCCCAGGCCCAGGACGCGAACAGCGTGCCCGCGAGTGTGACGACCACGGCGGCTCCAACGATGATCGCCTCGCGCCAGCTCAGCGTTAGCCAGGTGAGCACGATGACCGACAGGGTCGCGAACGACAGTTTCTGAATCAGCTTCGACGCCTTGTCGTCGGCGGTCTGACCATAGTTGCGCGTGATCGTGACGTTGACGCCGTCGGGAATCACTGTTGCTTCGAGTTGTTCGAAGCGCTCGCGAATAGCACCAGCGATTATTGTTGCGTTCGTGCCGGGTTTCTTTGCGATGGCAATCGTGACGGCCGGGGCATACTTCACGGCGCCGAGCCCGAACTCTTCGGCGGCCGGCCCGCTGGTGAACCAGGCGTATTCCTCGGGGACGTCGGCACCGGCGCGTACTTCGGCAATATCGTCGAGATACACGGGACGGCCTTCGAACAAGCCGACCACCATGCTCGCAACTTCATCGCTGCTGGCGAGGAACTTACCGGCCTGAACCGGTATTTCGATATTCCCGGATAGCAGCGCTCCCGCCTGAGTTACGACATTGCTCGCAGACAACGCGGTTTGGAGATCTTCGAAAGTGAGGCCGAATCCAGCTACCCGCTGTGGGTCGAGTTCGACGTGCACGATATTCCGCGCGCCGCCGATCGTATACACATCTCGCGTACCGGCCACGCGTTTTATCTCGGCCTCCAGGGCATGCGCGACCTTGAGAAGCTCGAGGCCGCCGCGCTCCTCGTCCTCTGTCCACAGCGTCGCCGTCACGATCGGCACGTCGTCGATACCCATAGGCTTCACCAGCGGCGGCAGCACGCCGAGCCCCGGCGGCTGCCAGTCCTGGTTCGAGTAGATGGCGTTGTACAGCCTGACCAGTGCCTGGGTGCGGGGCTCACCGACCTCGAATTGCACCGTGAGCACGCCCATGCCTGGTCGCGAAACGGAATAGACATGCTTGACGCCGTCGATCTCCGAGAGTACTTGCTCCATGGGGATTGCGACCAGGTTTTCGACTTCAGTCGTGCTCGCGCCAGGGAACGCAACGAATACATTTGCGAGTGTCACATCAATCTGCGGTTCTTCCTCGCGCGGTGTGACCATCACCGCGAAGAGACCCATGAGCAGCACCGTCAGCGCCAGCAGCGGCGTCAGAGCGTTGTCCTGAAAGCGCTTTGCGACGCTTCCGGAGAATCCGAGTCTGTTACTCATCATTCATAACGGTCACGGTCTTGAGATAGATGCCGGCCTTGACGGGATCGGCCGCAACGCGCTCTCCTTCGCGCAGGCCCGCCAGCACCTCGGTGCGATCCCCGAAAGTCCCGCCGACCCGGACCTGCCGCATACGGATTCTTTGCTCGTCGTCGACGACATATACCCCAGTAACCTCGCTGCGCCGCATCAATGCGGCCGTAGGCACGAGCAGCCGTCGTGCCTCCCCGATGACGAACGCGACCTTGACGAACATCCCCGGATACAATGAAAACTGCCCCGCGGGAAGTTCCAGGCGCACCCGAAACGTGTTGCTTGCAGTGTGTGCGAACGGGAAGATCATAGTGTGAGTCGCTTCCACACGACCGTCATCCGTGAGTACAGAAGCCTTGCGATGGTCCCGGACCTGGGCCGCAACCTTCTGTGGAAGATCGACGACGACACGTAAGGCCTCGAGCGAGAGGCCACTCATCAGCGGTTGCCCGACAGAGACTGCCTCACCGACTTCGACATGTCGTTCGGTGACGATGCCGGCGTACGGCGCCCGGACGAGCGTGTAGTCGAGCTGCTGTTGGGCGGTCTCTATGGCGGACCGTGCCGCGGTGACACGTGCCCGGGCGGTGTCTCTCGCAGCCAGCGCCTGCTCATACTCCCGCTTCGATGCGGATCCGGACTCGTAAAGATTGGATGCCCGCCGGAACTCCTCGTCCGCCTGGTTGTTTCTGGCCACGGCTTCCGCGAGCGCCGCCTGGGCCTGCCGCAGGACCGATTGCTGCTCGACGCTGGTGAATCGGATAATCGGCTCGCCGGCCCGCACGTAGTCGTCGACATCGTAGAATACTTCGGCGATGCGCCCGGCGGTCTGCGCAGACACGGTCGCCTGGTTCACTGCCTCCACGGTGCCGTCGAAAACTCGCTCCCGTGGCGTCTCGTCGCTCTCGATCAACGCCGTTGTGAACGGCAGCTCGGCGGCCGATACCGACTGCAAAACGACCCAGGAAAAAAGAATCGTCACGGCGCGCGAGCGCCGGTAATGAACTTGCCGATAAGTCGTCATTGTTTGTGTGTCCTTTACATTCGGGCCGCAATACAGCGACCGTAACGGTTCGAGTACCGCACGCGCTCGTCGCCGGCAGTTGAGGCAGGAAGTGTCTTTGCATGCCTGCGGTCATCAACAATGCTATCCAGCGTTTCAGCGCCGCGTGCTGAAATAATGTCGGCCGCGGCGTGGCCAGTGGCTCTCCCAATTCGTTGACCAATCGCTTGCGCCCGAGCTGCCGCGACGGGTTCATCAGGCACGTCTTGTCGTGCGTTGCGCCGAGTCAACTCGTCGTCTCAGTGGCGTGCGCCTGCGAGGCAGCGCGATCTGGCCCGCTCCTGTGCTTCGGGCGCGCCCCGCCAACGAGTCGCGATGACCATCACAGGGCACCTACAGCACGCGCAAGACGCAGTTTAGCCAGCACGACATCGAATTGCGCATTGTCCCGATTGCTCAGGCTCTGTTCGCGCAGCGCTTCGGCATCGAGCACCTCGACATTCGTGCTGGCGCCCGCGTTGTAACGGTTGCGAACGACGCGCAGATTCTCGATCGCCTGGACGATGGCGCTTTCTGCCACCTGTAAACGGTTCTCGGCTTCGACGCGATCGTTCCACGCGGCTCGCACCTCCAGGGTGATGGCCGACTCGAGATCGGCACGATCGTGGGTGATTGCCATCGCCCGTCGGTCCAGTGATGCAGAGTGATTACGACTCTGGCCACCATCGAACAGGTTCCAGCGAACCGACAAGCCCGCCATCCAGAATTCCTCTTGGTCTAGGAACTCGTTTTCGAGCAGCACGTAACCACCCGTTAGCGCGAACTGCGGCATTGACTCCGCGCGCGCTGCGTTGGACTGATTACGCAGCGCGCGTGCCTGGGAATCGAGTGTCGTCAATTCCGGCCGCTGCGTCCGAGCCGTGGCGATGAGGTCGACGAGACTGCGTCCCGCCGGCACAAGCCTGTCAATGGCGAGTTTCGGTTCGAGCAACACGGTGGCCAGCAGTGGACGACCGAGAAAGCGGTTGTAGGCTGCCCGAGCGTAGTCGAGGGCATTCTCGGTCTGCAGCAGGCGCTGGCGTGCGTTGGCGAGCGAAACGCTGGCGGCCAGATAATCGTTCTGCGGCACAGCGCCGAATTCGTAGCGATTCCTCGTGTCCTCGGTGTGTGCTGCCAGAGAGGCGACGTTCGTTTCGGCTACGTCGACTGCGCTTTCGGCGCGCAGCACGGCGACGTAATGCGCGGCCACGCCGAGTTTTGTGTCTTGCGTCACAACCTGCAGCCGACCCGCAGCTGCCTGCGCCCCGGACCTGGCCGCCTCAATGCCCGAGCTGATTGCGCCGCCCGTGTACAACGGTACGCTAAGCTGGGCGCTGGCGCTGATGAAATCGTCGCCATCGAAAATCGGCAACGTCGCCATGCCGTTGCCGAATGCGAATCTCGGCGCGGACTCAATTCGAGTGTACCCGCTCGTGACACCGAGCTGCGGCAGACGTGCCGATTTGGCCCGTTCGAGCTCGTAACCTGCCGCGTCACGTTCGGCTGCAGCCGCGGCGATGCGGCGCTGCGAGGTCATGGCTGCGGCCCAGGCTTCGTCGAGTGTCTCGGCCGGGCCCTGTTGAGACAGCAGAAGCAGCACGCAAATCAGAAAAGCATTAGAGACCTTCATTTCCGGCACCGGGGCAAGAAGTTTTCAACAATGGATCGACAGAATATTGTGTTCTGCGCACAAATAAATATACGCAATTGCACCAATGCCGGCCCGGCGTCGGTCCCGGCGATGGACCATACGGCAAGCCGCCGGATGCCCGTCCGGATGCGGTGCCGGCTGGACTAGCACCTCAATGAGTTCGGTCCGGGCCCGGCAGAGCACAGGACTGTGCGCGATGCCCATAACATCATTGACGACTGGCACCATCACTACAATAACGAACAGCCACACGCCTAGCTGGATTACGAAACGCGTGCCGAGTACGCGCAACAGGCGGCCGATATGAGTCGATACCCCTCAGCTCGACTCGACCGATCCTGTAGGAAGGTAAGCTTACTCGGGCGTCGAAACTTGATTCTGACCCGGTGGACTTCCCCCGATAGGTCGACACTCCGCGCCCTCAAAATGAGGCTTGATTAAAAGCCTCTAGGTTGACGCCTCATTTACGACCCCCAAATCTACGAAAAAATGCATGGCTACGTGCTTAAGGTCGCTTTCGATATAACGCATCAAACTTCCGTTCCAGCTTTGCATTAGTGCCCCTTACCTCATCGACGAGCTGCCTCGCCCAGTCGAAATAGCTTTGCCTTCGATCCAGAGGCCAATCGGCTGGTGGATTGCCGATTATGTCTCTCAAATTAGCAATCTTGTCAGCCAGTTTGACGAGTTTCGCGTCTGAACTTGATTTTGACGCTCTGGCTATTTGAATGCGCTTTCTGGCCCCCTTTTCAAGGAACTTCGTGTCGGTGACTTCGGCCACAATATCCGCTACCCTCGCGCCGAACTGCCCGCGGAGCTCTTGATACGTTGTAGTTGTATCCTCAATCGTGTCGTGCAGTAGGGCAGCGGCGATTACGGCTGGATCATCAATATCACCTTCTTCACGTAAGATTCTTGCTAACGCAATTGGATGGTTGATATACGGAGAAGCTTTCGCATCTTTGCGACGCTGATCTCGATGCTTGAGAGCCGCGAATTCGCACGCGTGTAACACCAAATCTAGAGAGTCCTTTTTCTTAATCATAGGCATGATTTCCGAATAGACAATCGGACTACCTGCGAGTTACTGCGTATAAAGTCGGTTCGATAATCGGCGCTTGCCATACAACGACAATGTCTTCGTGCGCATTGAAATGAAAAATGATCAAAAATTTCTATCCGTATACGGCTGTATTGTAGTCACCTGGATATCGCCAATTTTCCGGTGAATACCGTTTTGGTCTTCCTCTTTGTCGCAAATAATCAGTTTCATCAATGCACTGGCG
>Ga0224512_10005271_pt1 | contig 10706 bp, 10 predicted proteins | sample SF_May12_sed_USG_4_FD_169103 | JGI IMG/M metagenome (GOLD analysis project Ga0224512, IMG submission 169103) | Sediment microbial communities from San Francisco Bay, California, United States - SF_May12_sed_USGS_13 | ecosystem: Environmental > Aquatic > Marine > Sediment | place: USA...
AACCCCTTTTCGCTATGCATAATGAGTTAGGCCGATTCGACGTCTGGAGACCATCTGTGATCAAATCGCGTGCTACCGCCTCGTGCTCCTGCGTCTCGAAATCGAGGCCAGAGCGGTACTGGGTGCCCGCGTCGTTGGCCTGTCTGTTGAGCGTGGTCGGGTCGTGAATCACAAAAAATATTTCTAATACTTCTCGCAGCGAGATGCGCTCGACATCAAAGCCCACGCGTACCACTTCGACGTGGCCCGAGTCGCCGGCACAGACCTGCTCGTAGGTGGGGCTGACCATGTGTCCATTGCAATATCCGGACTCGACGGCTGTGACGCCGCTCACCCTGCCGTATACCGCTTCTAGACAGCAGAAGCACCCGCCACCGAGGGTGATAGTTTCTACTGGCTTAGACATGGTTTGCTCTGCCGATGTTTACGAAGTACACGTGACGCCGAACAAGGGCGGCCAACAAAAAGCCCGCCGGTGTGAGCCAAGCGGGCGGTGTGCAGCTGGTCGTGCCGCAATCAGCGCAGTTTGGTCTCTTTGTACATCACGTGTTTACGCGCCTTGGGATCGAATTTCATCATCTCGAGCTTGTCGGGCGTGGTTTTTTTGTTCTTATCAGTGGTGTAGAAATGCCCCGTACCCGCAGAAGATTCGAGCTTGACTTTCTCGCGTCCGCCTTTAGCCATTACATTGCCCCTTAGATTCTTCCACGCGCGCGCAAATCGGCGACAACTTGCTCGATGCCTACCTTTTCAATCAGACGCAGCGCAGCGTTGGTGATGCGCAGGCGTATCCATCGGTTCTCGGACTCCAGCCAAAGGCGACGGTAGTGCAAATTGGGCAGAAAACGACGCCTGGTCTTGTTGATGGCGTGGGAAACATTGTTGCCCGCCATTGGTCGCTTACCTGTTACCTGACAAACGCGTGCCATGACGCTACTCCCCTATACGATTAACTACTATCGATTGTATCGAAGAATCTGTGCTGGCTTGTCCGCTGAACAATACGGCTGCGGTTCATTGGTTCTCTAGGTGGCGCTGCGCGTCGAGCGCGGCCATGCAGCCGGTACCGGCGCTGGTGACGGCTTGTCTGTAAACGTGGTCCTGCACATCGCCGGCGGCGAAAACGCCGGGCACGCTGGTCATTGTGGCCAGGCCGTCCAATCCGCTTTGGGTGAGGATATAGCCGTCTTTCATTTCCAACTGGCCCTTGAAAATATCGGTGTTGGGCTGGTGGCCTATGGCGATAAAGCAGCCTTGAAGCTTGATCTCTACGCTGGAGTCGCTCTTCACACTTTCAAGCCGCACGCCGGAGACGCCCGAGTCGTTCCCCAACACCTCCGCCAGCGTTCGCCACAGGTGCAGCTCCACTTTGCCGGCGGCTACCTTGGCGTGCAGCTTGTCGACCAATATTGCCTCTGCGCGAAATTTTTCGCGCCGGTGCACCAAGTGCACTTTGCTGGCGATGTTGGACAGGTAGAGTGCCTCTTCCACTGCGGTGTTGCCGCCGCCGACCACGCACACCTCTTGCTCACGATAGAAAAATCCATCACATGTGGCGCAGCCACTGACACCGCGGCCCATGAACGCCTGTTCCGACGGTAGACCGATGTACTTGGCACTTGCGCCCGTGGCAATCACCAATGCGTCGCACGTATAGACGCCGGAGTCACCCTTCAACCAAAAAGGGCGTTTGGACAGCTCGACTTGATGTATATGGTCGAAGACGACTTTGGTGTCGAAGCGCTCCGCGTGTTGCTGAAAGCGCTGCATCAAGTCCGGGCCTTGCACGCCCGCAACGTCGGCGGGCCAGTTGTCTACGTCCGTGGTGGTCATCAACTGCCCGCCCTGGGCGATGCCGGTGATCAGCACCGGTTTCAAATTGGCGCGCGCAGCATAAATGGCAGCGGTGTAGCCAGCCGGGCCCGAGCCCAGGACTAGGAGCCGCGAGTGCAGGGTGGTGTTCATGATGTGACCTTGTCCGGGCGTGCAATGGGTGAAGCACAGTCTCCACAGTACGACATGGGGCTACTTGCCCGTGACAGCAAGCCCTACTATGGGCACAATAGCCGCATTGTAAGAAGCGTGACCCTGTTGCGTCGCATCGATCCCACGTCTTGGAGGACACACCGATGACCATGTTATCGAGCTTTGACCTGATCCGTCGCGTGCCGTTGTTTTCAATGCTGACCGACGATCAGGCGCAAAGCATTGCCAACAACGTCGTCAAGCGCCGTTTTCGGCGTGGTGAGCTTGTTGTCGAGCAGGGCAAGAAGTCCAACGCGTTGTTCATTTTGCTGACCGGCCGCGCGCGGGTGCTGACCGCCGACACGCGTGGACGCGAAGTGATTCTGGCCGTGATGGCGCCTGGTGACTACGTCGGTGAGATGAGCTTGATCGACAGCGAGCCCCATTCAGCCACTGTGCGTGCGGAGCTACAGACCGATATGCTGGTGCTGGGCCGCGCGGAGTTTTTGCGCTGCATGCCTGATATTTCAAACTTGTCTTACGCCATCATGCACGGGCTGGTCAAGCGCCTGCGCGGCGCTGACCGCCAGATCGAATCGTTGGCGCTGCTCGATGTTTATGGGCGTGTTGCCCGCAGCTTGCTCGACATGTCTGTGGACGAGGATGGCGTCAAGATCATCCAAAGCAAGGTATCGCGGCAAGATTTGGCCAAGGTCGTGGGCGCATCGCGCGAGATGGTCAGCCGCGTGATGAAAGATCTCGAAGAGCGCGGCATGATCGAGACGCAGGAAAACGGCTTTGTCGTCATCAAACAGCGCCTTTGCAACGATTAATCTAGCTGTTGAGTGTTGGTGACGCTCGATCTTACAGATGACTTTTCCACTCGGATCGCTTGGGGGCAGGGCGCAGACATTGGCCAGTGAAGCCACCTACATTCGCAAGTCTGGACGCACCCAGGCAGTGGTCGCACCGGAGCGAGGACCAGCATGGCGTACCCAGCTATGGGTCATGATGGGGGGCGCCTTGTGGGTGCTGGCGGCGCTAGCGATGATCACGCACAGCGGGGTTGACGCCGCTTTCTCAACCTCTGGCAGCTCACTCGAAACACACAACAAGGCCGGCGTGATCGGAGCGTGGTTTTCCGATCTGGCGTTCTTTACCTTCGGCTACTCAGCTTGGTGGGGTATTGTGGTGGCGTTGCGCGTTTGGCTCGGCGTACTGGCGCAGTCGTTGCGTTTGGAGCTTCCGTCGACGCCTGCCGTAGCGCGTTCGATCGCTGGGTTGCCTTTTTGGCTGGGCGTGTTGTTTCTCTTCAGCGCGAGTTGTGCGTTGGAGTGGACCAGGCTTTATCAGTGGGAGCCGCGCTTGCCCGGCTACGCGGGCGGTGTGCTCGGGTACACGATGGGGTCGCTGAGCGTCAAACTGTTGGGGTTTGTTGGTTCTGGGGTGTTATGGATCTCGGCGCTCGTTGCCGGGTTGGCGCTTGCTTTTCGCTTCTCTTGGCTCGCGGTGGCTGAGCAGATCGGTGCATACATCGAGAACTTGCGTGAAAGATACGTCGGCCGCATCGAGCAGGCCGAAGATTTGCGCCTGGGTGAACAGGCATTGCGCGAGCGTGAGCAGACTGCTGCTGCCCAGCAGCGCATGCACGATGAAGACTTGCCGATTGTGATCGAGCCGGTGATTACGGCGGTGCCGATGTCGTCCCGCGTAGTCAAGGAGCGACAGCGACCCCTGTTCAGCGAACTCGCCGACACCAAGCTGCCACAGGTTGACTTGCTCGATGCGGCACAGGGCCGTGGCGAAAGCGTTACGCCCGACACTTTGGAGATGACGTCGCGGTTGATAGAGAAGAAGCTTAAAGACTTCGGTGTCGAGGTGCGCGTGGTTGCCGCGTCGCCGGGGCCGGTGATCACACGCTACGAAATCGAGCCCGCCACCGGCGTCAAGGGCGCGCAAGTGATGGGTTTGGCCAAAGACCTGGCGCGGTCTTTGAGTTTGGTGAGCATCCGCGTGGTGGAAACCATACCTGGTAAGACAACCATGGCGCTCGAGTTGCCCAATGCAAGGCGGCAAGTCATTCGCCTGTCGGAGATTCTCGGTTCGCAGGCCTACAACGACGCGGCTTCGCCCCTCACTATTGGATTGGGCAAGGACATTGTTGGCTTGCCTGTCGTTGTCGACTTGGCCAAGATGCCGCATTGCCTGGTGGCAGGGACCACGGGCGCGGGCAAGTCGGTGGGGATCAACGCGATGATTTTGTCCCTGCTCTACAAAGCCGAAGCACGCGACGTGCGGTTGATCCTGATCGACCCCAAGATGTTGGAGATGAGCGTCTACGAGGGCATACCCCATCTGCTGGCACCGGTGGTTACCGACATGAAGCAGGCCGCTAACGCGCTCCGTTGGGGTGTAGGCGAGATGGAGCGGCGATACAAGCTGATGAGCAAGCTGGGGGTGCGCAACTTGGCTGGCTACAACCGAAAAATTGCCGAGGCGGCTGAGCGTGAGGAGACGCTCGGCAATCCGTTTAGCCTTACTCCGGAGGCGCCTGAGCCGCTGGAGCGTTTGCCCTACATCGTGGTTGTGATCGACGAACTCGCCGACTTGATGATGGTAGTCGGCAAGAAACTCGAGGAGTTGATTGCGCGTCTGGCGCAAAAAGCGCGCGCCGCGGGTATTCATCTTGTTCTGGCCACACAGCGACCGAGCGTCGACGTGATCACAGGGCTGATCAAGGCCAACATTCCGACACGCTTGAGTTTTCAGGTCAGCAGCAAAATAGACAGCCGCACCATACTCGACCAGATGGGCGCCGAGGCGCTGCTGGGGCAGGGCGACATGCTCTACCTCGCGCCTGGCGGAGGTTTGCCGGTGCGTATACACGGTGCCTTCGTGAGTGATGACGAAGTACACCGCGTGGTGCAGCACCTCAAGACGCAAGGGTCGCCCAACTACATTGCTGGCATCCTCGAGGGCGATGTTTCCTACGAAGAAGGCGGTATGTCCGGCGAAGTGGATACCGATGCCGGCAGTGGTGAATCCGATCCGATGTACGACCAAGCTGTGGCCATCGTGCTGCAACACCGTCGCGCTTCGATCTCGTTGGTACAGCGGCACCTGCGCATCGGCTATAACCGCGCCGCCCGATTGCTGGAGCAAATGGAAAAGTCGGGCCTTGTATCTGCCATGTCCAGCAACGGCAATCGAGAGCTGATCGTGGCCTCGCGTGACGCATGAAGTGGATTGGGCTTTATGCGCTGATACTCTTTACCGGTATTGCGCGTGCCGATGCGGTCGACGCATTGAAAGCTTTCGTGCGTGACGCCCAGACGGGCCAGGCAAGCTTCACACAGACCGTCACGTCGCCCGACGGCAAGAGAACGAAAACGTCGAGCGGTAGTTTCGAGTTCGCGCGCCCGAACCGTTTTCGCTTCGCCTACACCAAGCCTTTCGACCAGCTCATCTTGGCCGACGGGCAAAAGGTCTGGATCTACGACGCCGATCTGAACCAGGCGAGTAGCCGCCAGCTGACGCAAGCGCTTGGTGCTACGCCGGCAGCACTGCTCGCCGGTGGTGCGATCGAACAGGATTTCGAGCTCAGAGCCATGCCAGACCACGATGGCTTGGCCTGGGTCGAGGCGCTGCCGCGTGCTCAAGACGCTGTTTTTCAGTCGGTGCGGGTGGGATTTCGCGGCAGCAAGCCGGTCGAGATTGAGATCAGTGACGGTTTCGGCCAGAAATCTCTGCTTCGATTGGGCGAGATGGCGATCAACGTCCCGCTGCCTGCGGATCGCTTTCGCTTTGTGGTGCCTGCCGGGGCCGACGTGATCGAGCAGTAGTGTTAACAGGCCTTAGTGCGAATGGCGCTTACTTAAGCCGCTAAGCATGACCATGTAGTTGTATCTTTCGGCGCGCCTTGGCCCGTGGGATCTTCAGCCAAGGATAGGGTTTGGGTCGTCGTTTTCGCATTCGTGGCTCGATACGTCCCGGTCGATGTCCGACCCTGGATTGGGCGATCATCGAGAACAGGCAGGCGCAATCAGTGGTGGCCTTCAGACCTCGGCAGACCCACTCGGTCCAGAGCTGGACAGTGTGCTTGAAGCTCAAACTGCGCGGATCCACGCCCGCATTGCAGGCGGCCTGCGCCATGAGTAGTCGGATCAGGTTGTAGGCCAGCAGGTAGACCCACAGCTCCTTTTCGTTCATCGCGGGCGTCTGGCAATGGAGCACTTCCATGCCCATGGTGGTCTTGATATTGCGCAGGTCTAGTTCGACATTCCAGCGGCGCGCATAGAGCGCCGAGAGCTCGTCCTTGCTGACCTTGCGATGCTCGAGCATCGTTGTGACGAACACTCGGTGGGCGCTTTTCGTTTCGCGCACCCTGAGTTCGTCAGGAAACGCGGTGTACTGCTCGCGCGTCATCCACTGCGGGCAATGCGCGGGCTTGCGCCAGTAAACCAGGTGATCGCGCGTGCCCAGCGACTGGCCCCGGCGAAAGTCGACGATTCGCGCGCCCTTTTGCTCCAACAGTACGTCGATGCCGGCGGCGGCCAACGTCGCGACTACGAAGTAGTTGCAATAAAAGGCGTCGGCAAGCATCACGTCGCCCGGCCTGAAAGCCGCACCGAGCCTGCGCAACAGAGCGAGTTCGCTGCTGCCTTTGCCGCTATACGGGCACATCGCTGCGTCGAGCACTGCCCCACTGGCCAGGCAAATCACCGTGACCAGACGTGCCAGCGGAAAACCTACGCCCGGAGCTTGGCTTTCAGGCTGGGGGAAACACGCCTGATTCTCTTCGGTGTCGGGCATCGATATCCCCGTGCCGTCGACCAGCTTAACCGAGCGACCCCGCCAGCGCCAATGGGGCAGCGCCCGCGCGCTGAGCTGATGTCCGGTCTCGCGCGTCAACCCGCTGACCATCGCCAGCGGTAGACGACAACGGGCCTGGCAATACCCTCCCGTACGCGTACTGCCAGCACTGAGCCCATCGGCCACACGCTGCGCAGCCCACCCGTTGACTGCCTTCTGGCAAGAGCTATCGGCTTCCAGCCCCTGACGCATGAACATCGACAGCGTCACCGTCGGCGGATACAGCCGCTCCCGGTGCGCGGGCATCAACGCCTCGGCTACCTCGAGCAACTCTGGGCTCGTCAGCACGTTGAAAAACTCCACCGCCTCGGTCGAGCCCGCTCGGCCTTCAATCCTCTTGCGGTGTTGATCCTGTCGGCTTCGCGTATTACGATCCATGTTGGCTGACCTCCGGAAAGATGCTTGGGTTGCTTTGTAACTCCCATCCTATCAACCCTTGGTCAGCCTCCTCCCCCTTTACTTTCAAAGACTTACGGCCTCGTCTTCGGCTGCGAAAGGCTTAAGTAAGTGCCATTCGCCTTAGTACCCCATTTCGCAAATACACCCACATGAAATCGCGCCTTTCGGGTTATGGCGGCGTTGCAAATCCTCGCGATACCACCCGGTATCGCTGCGGTTTTCGCCTTGCCATGACCCAAAATGCATCGATTTCATTGCGTAGGCGTACTTACGAAATGGGGTACTTAGGGCTGGCGCGGCGCACGCTGCGCAATCACGCGGCACGGCTGCGTCGGCTTTATGAGCAACAGACGAAAGCGGCATCCGTGGGAGCCGCCGGTCTGGACCAACTGCGCACTGCTGCGCGTAACACCGGACAATGTCAGCCCGATGCGGTGTCAGCAAAATCGGCTTGAGATGGCATGGTGCCGCATGACTTGGTGGGCGGTGAGGGCTTCGAACCCCCGACCCCAGCAGTGTGAATGCTGTGCTCTACCCCTGAGCTAACCGCCCTGGCGCGCCTGCGTTTGCTGTGTCAGCAGCGGAACCGCGTTGCGCAAGCGAAAAAATTATGCCATGTTGTTTCGCCATACCGTCTTGCCGCCGCTGGTCTTGTCGAGTTCGGTCAGCATCGCTTCGTGGGCCGTGGCCTCGGCAGCGTCTGCGCTCAATACCGTGAGCGAGAAAGCGCTGAGGTCAACTTTCTCAGCTGTCAAATCGGTGTTTTCACTGTGCGCGGCGTCGATGACCAACGATTCCTGACCACGCGTCATGCGCAGGTAGACCTCGGCGAGCAGCCCCGCATCCAGCAGGGCGCCGTGCAGGGTACGGTTGACGTTGTCAACTTCAAGGCGCTTGCACAGTGCGTCCAAGGAGTTCGATTTGCCGGGGTATGTCTCGCGCGCCATCAACAGGCTGTCGGTAACGCGACCGACCGCCGCGGTGAATTTGGGACGCTGCAAGCGGCGCAGCTCCTCGTTCAGAAAACCGACGTCGAAACCCGCGTTGTGGATGATGACCTCTGCGCCAGACAGATAGGCCAACAGTTCGTCGGCAACGCTGGCGAACAAAGGTTTGTCGGACAGGAACTCGTCGGTCAAGCCGTGGATCTTGACCGCGTCTTCACTGTTGGCGCGCTCAGGGTTGAGGTAGAAGTGCAGGTTGCTGCCCGTCAGCCGCCGGTTGAGCATTTCCACACAGCCGATCTCAATAATGCGGTCACCTGACTCAGGGCTGAGACCGGTGGTTTCGGTATCGAGAAAAATTTGCCGCATGGCTCGCCTTCAGAGTTTGGGCCGCTGAGCCCAAACCCACATGGCGGCGCCAGCGGCCATCATGGGCAGGCACAGCCATTGGCCCATGCTGAGATTGAGCGCCAGCAGGCCCAAAAAGCCGTCGGGTTCACGGAAGTACTCGGCCACAAAACGCAGCACGCCGTAGCCGAGCAAGAAGGCCCCCGATACTTTGCCCCACGCCGGCTGATGCTTGGCGCCCACGTAAGCGCTTGGGCGTTGGGCATACCACCACAGCAGCGCGAACAACACCAGCCCCTCGAGCAGGAACTGGTAGAGCTGAGAAGGATGTCGTGGCAGGCTCGAGCCCGATTGCGGAAACACCATGGCCCAGGGCAAGGCGGGGTCGGCCGCTCGGCCCCAAAGCTCGCCGTTGATGAAGTTGCCAACGCGGCCCAACGCCAGCCCGGTGGGGACGCAGGGGGCAATCAAATCGGTAACGTGCAGGAACGGACGCGCGCGCATACGGCCATAAATCGCCATCGCCGCAAGTACACCCAACAGGCCGCCGTGAAACGACATGCCGCCCTTCCACACCGCGAGCACTTCGAACGGGTTGGCAAGGTAGTAGCCTGGTTTGTAGAACAACGCGTAGCCGAGCCGGCCACCGATGACGACGCCCAGTACGCCGTAGAACAGTAGGTCTTCTGCATCGCGACGGGTCCAGCCCGCTTGTGCGAAGGGCGCTTGTTTCACGCGCAGCGTGACGAGCCAGATGAACAAGCCAAACGCGACCAAGTAAGTCAGGCCGTACCAATGTATTGCCAGCGGGCCGATCTGCAGCGCGACGGGTTCGAATTGTGGGTGAACGAGCATGTGGGTCCAGAACAATAGTGCGCGGCTATAGTTTGCCTTTCGTTTGCCTTTCCCCGAGGTATTCCAAGCAACTACTTCGCCAAGCCCATTATGAGCATCAACCGAAAGTCTAGAAACATCACCGAGGGCGTGGCCCGCGCGCCCAACCGCTCGATGTATTACGCGCTCGGTTACGAGGAGGGCGACTTCAAAAAACCGATGATAGGCGTGGCCAACGGGCATTCGACCATCACGCCTTGCAACTCGGGCCTGCAAAAATTGGCCGACGCGGCGGTGGTGGGCATCAAAGCAGCAGGCGGTAACGCGCAGGTCTTTGGCACCCCCACCATCAGCGACGGCATGGCCATGGGTACCGAAGGCATGAAGTACAGCCTGGTATCTCGCGAGGTGATCGCCGATTGCATCGAGACTTGCGTTGGCGGGCAGTGGATGGACGGCGTGCTGGTGGTCGGCGGCTGCGACAAGAACATGCCTGGCGGCATGATGGGTATGTTGCGTGCCAACGTACCCGCCGTCTTTGTCTACGGCGGCACCATCTTGCCGGGACGCTACAAAGGACAAGACCTGAACATCATCAGCGTGTTCGAAGCTGTCGGTCAGTTCACCGCTGGCAAGATGACGGAAGAGGACTTTTGCCAGATCGAGCGGCGCGCGATACCGGGGAGCGGGTCCTGCGGCGGAATGTATACCGCCAACACCATGAGTTCGGCGTTCGAGGCGCTGGGATTGAGCCTGCCATATTCTTCGACCATGGCCAATCCGCACGAAGAGACGGCGGCCAGGGCTAAAGAAGCGGGGCGCGTGCTGGTCGATGCGGTGCGGCAGGATCTCAAGCCGCGCGACATCGTGACGCGCAAGTCGATCGAGAACGCTGTGGCCGTTGTCATGGCCGTTGGCGGTTCGACCAACGCGGTGCTGCACTTCTTGGCCATTGCGCACGCGGCGCAGGTGCCTTGGAGCATCGACGACTTCGAGCGTGTGCGTCAGAGCGTGCCGGTATTGTGCGACTTGAAGCCCTCGGGCAAATACCTTGCGGTTGACCTGCACCAGGCGGGTGGCGTGCCGCAGGTGATGAAGTTGTTGTTGAACGCCGGCTTGCTGCACGGCGATTGCATCACGATCACCGGCAAGACCGTGGCAGAGAATTTGGCCGATACGCCCGATGCGCCGCGTGCCGACCAGGACGTGATTCGGCCGATCAGCAACGCCTTGTACGCGCACGGCCACCTGGCTATCTTGAAGGGCAACCTCGCGCCTGAAGGCTGTGTGGCCAAGATAACGGGTTTGAAGAATCCCGTGATGACCGGCCCGGCGCGTGTGTTC
>Ga0224512_10005272_pt1 | contig 10706 bp, 10 predicted proteins | sample SF_May12_sed_USG_4_FD_169103 | JGI IMG/M metagenome (GOLD analysis project Ga0224512, IMG submission 169103) | Sediment microbial communities from San Francisco Bay, California, United States - SF_May12_sed_USGS_13 | ecosystem: Environmental > Aquatic > Marine > Sediment | place: USA...
ACGTGCATGAGGCCCGGCTATGCCGTGGCAAACTCCACGCCAGTAACCTACGGGACGGCTCGGCAAGCCGCCATCCGGGCTCCCACGGATCGTCTTGATTCTCCCGGCGGGCCGGGCTACAATCCGTCGCCGGAGCCCGCCGCGCCCTGGTGGTGAAACTGGTAGACACGCTGTCTTGAGGGGGCAGTGCCGCAAGGCGTCCCGGTTCGAATCCGGGCCAGGGCATCCCCGCCACCGTAGCTCAGTGGTAGAGCTCTCGATTCGTAATCGAGTGGTCGTCGGTTCGAGTCCGACCGGTGGCTCTGGTTCCACCCCGCAGCCCCCGCCCAGACGGATCGACGGATCGATCGATCGATGGATCGCCCCGCCGATCCCCGGAACTTCCACCGGCGTGACGCGTACGGATGGCGACGTCCGGCTCGTGCCGGCGAGCCCCAGCGGAGATCTGCCATGCCGATCCGACTGCTCGTGTTTGCGGTGCTCCTTCTCGGAAGTCATGCGCCGCCGCTCACCGCCCAAGACACCACGGCGTACGCGGGGCTCGAGTCGCGAGCCATCAAGGCGCTGTCCGACGAGCAGGTGCGCCAGCTCGAGGCGGGCGACGGCATGGGACTCGCCCTCGCCGCCGAGCTGAATCACTACCCGGGACCCAAACACGCGCTCGCGCTGGCCGATTCACTCGGCCTGTCGGCGGCGCAGCGTGGGATCATCCGCCAGATCGAGGAGCGCATGCGGACCGACGCGCGCCGCCTCGGGGCCGACGTGCTCGCGCGGGAGCGGGAGCTGGACCGCCAGTTCGCCGCCGCCACGATCGACAGCGCGGCGCTCGCACGGCTGACGACCGCGCTCGGGCAGCTCCAGGGCGCCCTGCGCTACGCGCATCTCGCGGCCCACCTGGCCGTCACCGGGGTGCTCTCCCCCGAGCAGCGCCACGCGTACGACCGGTTGCGTGGCTACGCCCACGCCGGTCGGCAGGACCATCGCCACGAGCCGTGATCCGCGGCCACGCCGGACCCATTACCTTTCCGCGCTGTCGACCGACGACCATCCCCTCTCACTTCCGAGCGATTCGCGAGACGATCCGTGTTGACGACTCCCCGTGTGTTTCCGGTGCTGCTGCTGAGCGCGGCCGCCTGCTCCCCGCAGCCCCCGGCCCAGGCGCCCATTCCCACGCCCGTGGCCCCCGTCGCGGCCGCGGTCCATCGGACCGAGCCGGCCATCACCGCGCGCGACCTGCGCGCCCGGTTGTTCGCCTACGCCGATGACTCGATGATGGGTCGCGAAGCCGGCACGCTCGGCAACGTGCGCGCGACCGATTACCTGGCGGCGGAGTTGCGGCGGCTTGGCGTCGAGCCGGCGGGAGAAAACGGCACCTACTTCCAGACCGTCCCGATGATCCAGAGCGCCGTCGACACGACGGTCACCGTGGCCGTCGGTGATTCGATCCTCACCCGGTGGAAGGACTACGCCCCGATTCCCAACCTGGGCGGGTTCCTCCCGTACGGGATGCGACGCTCCCTGGACGGCGTGCAGGTGGTGTTCGGCGGCCGGCTCGGGGATACGACCCAGGTCCTGACGCCGGAGCAGGCCCGCGGCCGCCTGGTGGTGATTGCCCCGCCGGCGGCGCCGATCAACGCCATGGCCGCGCTGGGCGCGCTGCCGGGGCGCTACCCCGACGCGGCCGGCGTGGCGATCGGCATCCTGGATTTCATCCCGCCCGCCGACCAGGGCTTTCTCCGCGAGCCGCGGGAAGGGCTCGGTGGCGATTTGCCGGACGGCCCCCTCGGGATGTTCGTCACCCTGCGCACCCTGGGCCTGCTGCTCGGCGCGCCGCTCGAGTCGGCCACCCTGGGCGCCGCGGGGCGAACGCTGCGCGGGTCACCACGGTTCGCGGCCCAGCCGCTCGCCTATCCGGCCCGGAACGTGGTCGGCGTGGTCCCCGGCCGCGACTCGCTGCTCCGCCTGCAGTACGTCGCGCTCGGCGCCCACAACGACCACGTCGGCCCGAGCGGCCGGCCGGTCGATCACGATTCCGTCTGGGCGTTCAACCACGTCGTGCGCCCCTTGGGGGCCGAGTCGCCGTCGCGCACGCCGACGGCCGACGAAGCGGCGCGCATCCGGACCATCCTCGACAGCCTGCGCGCGCTCCGGCCCGCACGGCCCGACTCCATCTACAACGGGGCCGACGACGACGGGTCGGGCTCGGTCACGCTGCTCGAGCTCGCGGAAGCCTTTGCCCGGGCGCCCGAGAAACCGCGGCGCTCGATCCTGTTCGTGTGGCATACCGCGGAAGAGAAGGGGCTCGACGGCGCCCAGCACTTCACGGACAACCCCACCGTGCCGCGCGAGGCGATCGTGGCGGCGCTCAACATGGACATGGTCGGGCGCGGCGACACCGGCGACCTGCCGGACGGCGGTCCCGGGTACCTCCAGTTGATCGGCTCGCGGCGGCTCAGCACCGAGCTGGGCGATCTCGTGGAACGCGTGAATCAGCGGGCGAACTACGGCTTCACGTTCGACTACACGTTCGATGCCGACGGGCATCCGCAGAACTACTACTGCCGCAGCGATCACTACATGTATGCCCGCTACGGCATCCCCATCGTGTTCTTCACGACGGGCAGCCATCAGGACTACCATCAGCTGACCGACGAGCCACAGTACATCGCCTACGACAAGATGGCCCGCGTCGGACGGTTCGTGATGGACCTCGCGCGCACGGTGGCCGACCTCGACCATCGCGTGGTGGTCGACAAGCCGAAGCCGGATCCGACGGCGCCGTGCCGGCAGTAGGTGTGAGAGGGTGAAAAGTGAAAAGTGAAAGGTGAAACGGAACTCACCAGGGACAGCTCCAGTTTCACTTCTGACTTTTCACTTTTCACTTTTCACAAGTGTATCCAGTACGATCTTCCCCAGCGCCGTCCGCGGGATCTCCGCCACGATGCGGAGCGCGCGCGCCCGCTCGAACGGCAGCACCCGCGCGTTGAACGCCGCCCGCAGCCGTTCCGCGGCGGCGGGATCCGCGGCGGCCACCAGCACCAGCACGGCCCCGAGCCGCTCGTCGGCTACCGGCACGAGTGCGGCGTCGCCGGCGAACGCGGTCTCCAGCGCCAGCGCGTCCAGGACCTGCTGCAGAGCCGTCACCGTCACCAACTCGCCGCCGATCTTGACCACCTCGCCCGCGCGGCCGCGCACGTCCACCGTGCCGTCCGCGCGCACCGCGCCCAGATCGTCCGTGCGCCACCAACCGTCTCGCTTGGGGTCGTCGAGTCCGGCGGCCGTGGCGTAGCCGGTGAACAGCGCGTCGCTCTTCAGGGCGAGCGTCCCGTCCGCCTCGGTCCGCATGGTCACGTGCGGCAGAATCCGGAGTGCGGGGACAGCGCCGCGATCCAGCGATGCGAGCTCGGCCGTCGCGGCCTGCGAGGCGCACTCGGTGGCCCCGTAACTCGGCAGCAACGGCCAGCCGAGCGCGCGGCCGCGTTCGTAGAGCGGTGCCGCCAGCGCCCCGCCCCCCACGATCACGGCACGCACGGTGGGCGGCGCGCGCAGGCCCCCGCGCACCAGGTCGCTCACTTGCGTGGGCACGAGCGCGCTGAGCGTGGCGCCTAGCGCGGCGGCCCGCCGCCCGAACGCCGCCGGATCCCAGGGGTCGAGCACCTCCACGGACGCGCCGCTCAAGTGGGCGCGCGCGTGGATGCCGAGTCCGCCCACATGGAACGGCGGCAGCACGTTGAGCCACACGTCGTGGGCGTCGCTCGCCAGGTGACCGTTCACGGCGGCCGCCGACCTGAGCAGCGCCCGCTTGGCGAGAGCCACGGGTTTGAGACGGCCCGTCGAGCCTGACGTCGTGAGCCAGACGTGCGCCGCGAGCGGCGGGACGGCCGCGATGAGATCGCGCACCCGCGCCGCGTCGGCCGCGGGGAGCCGTGGGTTGAGCAGGACCTCGGTGGCGGCGTCGTCCCAGCGAATCACACCACGAGCCCCGCCACGAGGAGGGCGCCGAACACGAGCTGCAGTCCGGCGGCGCGCGCCAGCGCCCGGTTGTACGAGGGGCCCGGCGGTTCGCGCACCACGATCCGTACCGTGCCGAGGCCCAGGGGCAGGCTCAGCAGGGGCAGCAGCGCCGCCAGGACCGCGTCGTGGCGCAGCCACACGAGCCCGAGCAGCGGCGGGGTCAGCGCGCAGAGCGCGATCTCCGCGCGCCCGAACGTGCGGCCGAGCATGACGGCCAGCGTGCGCTTGTCGGCGCGGGCGTCCTCGACGATGTCGCGCAGGTTGTTGACCGCGAGCAGCGCGCACGCCAGCAGGCCCACCTGCACGCCGGCCAGGGCGACCGTCGGATCCAACCGTCCGGCGTGCAGCCAGTAGGTGCCGCCCACCGCGCCGAGGCCAAAGAAGAGCAACACGAACAGCTCGCCGAGGCCGTGGTAGGCCAGGGGATACGGCCCGCCGGTGTAGGCGTAGCCGAACAGCAGCGACAGCAGGCCCAGCGCGAGAATCGGCCAGCCGCCGGCGAGCACGAGCGGCAGGCCGGCGGCGACGGCCAGCAGGAAGCTCGTCCCCGCCGCCCAGCGTACCTGGCGTGGGCTCAGCAACCCGGCCTGCGTCACCCGCAGCGGGCCCGCGCGGCCCGCCACGTCGGCGCCCCGCTCGAAGTCGAGCAGATCGTTGTACAGGTTGGTACCGATCTGAATCGCGGCGGCGCCACCGAGCGCCAGCGCTGCCAGGGTCCACCGGACGGGGTGACCCTCGAACGCGGCGAGCGCGGTGCCGACGCCCACCGGGACGAGGGCCGCGGTGAGCGTCGTGGGCCGCGCGGCGAGCAGCAGCGCGCGTCCGCGCGATGGGCTCACGGCAGGCGTGGGAATTTCGAGAAGTCGGGCGGTCGGCGCTCGTTGAACGCGTTCCGTCCCTCCTGTGCCTCCTCCGACATGTAGTAGAGCATCGTCGCGTTGCCCGCCAGCTCGAGCAGACCCAGCTGACCGTCGCAGTCCGCGTTCATCGCGGCCTTGAGACAGCGCAGCGCCAGCGGCGAGTGGCGCAGCATCTCGCGACACCACGTGAGCGTCTCGGCTTCGAGTTGCGCGAGCGGCACGACGGCGTTCACGAGACCCATCGCGAGCGCCTGCGGCGCGTCGTACTGGCGGCAGAGGTACCAGATCTCCCGCGCTTTCTTCTGCCCCACGATCCGCGCCAGATAACTCGAGCCCAGCCCGCCGTCGAACGAGCCTACCTTGGGACCGGTCTGGCCAAAGCGCGCGTTGTCGGCGGCGATCGTGAGGTCGCAGACCACGTGCAGCACGTGACCTCCGCCGATCGCGTACCCCGCCACCATGGCCACCACGGGTTTCGGCAGCGCGCGGATCTGCTTCTGAAGGTCGAGCACGTTGAGCCGCATCGTGCCGCCCTGCTCGTGATCCACGTAGCCCGCGTCGCCACGGATCCGCTGGTCCCCGCCCGAGCAGAACGCCTCGGGTCCTTCCCCGGTCAGAATCGCGACGCCGATCGTGGGGTCGTCGCGCACGACGGCAAACGCCTCCTCCATCTCCCGGACGGTCAGCGGGCGAAACGCGTTGCGCACGTCCGGCCGGTTGATCGTGATCTTGGCGATCCCGTCGGCGGTGCGCTCGAAGCGGATGTCGGTGAACGCCCGGATGGGCGTCCAGGTGTCGGTCGGCATGGGGAGTCGCGTCCTGAGTTGATGCGGGAGGGAAGATACCTACTCCACCGTCTTGAGAAACCCCACCACCTCGTCGGCGAACCACCGCTCCGCTTCCCACGGCACCCGGTGTCCCGCGCCGGGGGCGGCGCGGAGCGCGCCCCGCGGCAGCGCGTGCACCGCGGCGTCGCCCTGCGCCACGTAGCGTGGATCGTCCGCGCCGGTCACCCACAGCACGGGGCAGGGGATGGCGTCCAGGCGGTCGGTGAGGGGCGGCTGGGTGCCGAGCGACCAGTCCTCCAGCGCGGCGGCGAGCGCGGTGCGGTCGTAGGCGGCTTCCGGCCGGGGCTGGCGTTGCGGACGCCCGCCGAACACGTCGCGCGCGTCCCAGTCGGCCAGCACGCGGTCCCACGCGTCGTCGCGGAACCGGCGGGCCCAGGCGGCGTCGTGCGCGCGCCGCGCCGCGCGCGCCGCGGCGTCTGCCAGGCCGAGGTGCGCGGACACGATGACCGCCCCGCGCCACAACGCGGGCCGGGCGAGCAGGGCGTGGAGCGCCAACCGGCCGCCCAGCGAGTAGCCGATCACGATGGGTGTGGGGTCGGCGGCGGCCACGTGCGCGGCGAACGCGGCGCCCCACTCGGTCAGGGACCCGCGGGCGGGCACGGCGACCCCGCGCGGCGCGAACAGGCTTGGCGTACGGATTGCCGGGTGCCCGGCGGCGGCGCAGGCCGCGCGCAGGGCGTCCCAGTCGGCGCCCAGACCCAGGAACCCGTGCAGGCACCAGATCACGTGCCGTCGTCGAGCGCGTCGTAGGCGCGCCACCACCGCGCCGTGGCCGCGTTGTCCGGCACCAACTCGATCACGCAGCGCGCGTCCGCCGGTGCCGCCGCCGGCACCGCCGTCCAGCGGTGATGTGCCAGTCGCCACATGCCGGCCCATGCGGAGAAGTCGTGGTCGTGTTCGTTCCGCAGGACCGCGTGCGGCGAGAGGCGGGCGAAGATCTGCCCGCCACCGTTGTTCACCACCACGATCCGGATCGGGCCGGACACCAACTGCGGCAGCACCCACGGCGCGGCGAGATCGTACAGGGCGGTCAGGTCGCCCACCACCGCCCAGTGCTCGCGCCCCGGCGCGCACATTCCCAGGAACGTCGAGAGCTGCCCGTCGATGCCATTGGCGCCGCGGTTGACGGCCACCTGCCACCCGCGGGCCTCGCGCCGCGCCGCCAGGTCCCACACGCGGATCGGCAGGCTGTTGCCGAGATACACCAGCGCGCCGTCCGGCACGCGCGCCGACAGGGTGCGGATGAGCGACTGCTCGGCGCGCGGCTCGGTGGCGCACAGCGCCGCGACCAGCTCCGCCCGCGCCCGATCCCGGTGCAGCAGGGAGTCGGCACGCCGCGCGGCCGCGACGGACGCCGCGCGCAGCACGTCGCCGGGCGGGCCGACCACGAGAGCCGCGTGCGTGAGCCCCGGGAACGGCGCCCGCGCCACCGCGCACACCCGTACGTCGCGCCGCGTCTCGAGGTCGCGCCACAGGCGCACCGTGGGAACGCCACCGATGCGCAGCACCCCGTCGAACTCGGCGCGGCGCAGCACGCCCTCACCGGAGCGGAGCAGCAGCGCGTCCAGCGCGCGATCCTCGCGCAGGCCCGACGCCGCTTCCGCATACACCGGCGCGCCGTAGCGGCCCAGGAACGTCCGCACCCCGTCGTGATCCCGCGCGTCGAGCGGGCCCACGAGCACGAGCGGCCGCGTGGTCTCCGCGAGAAACGCGCGCAGGGGGGCCAGGTCGTCAGCGGCGGGCGTGGCGGGCTCGGCAAGCGGTGCCGGCCGGAGGCGGAGCACCGGCACCGGGCCATCCACCAACGGCTCATCGAAGCAGATGTTGAGGTGAATCGGATGGTCGGCGTGCCAGCCGCTGAGGTCCGGCCGGTCGTCCGGGCCTTCGCCGTCGAAGCCGGTCGGCGCATAGCGCCCGAACAACCCGGCCTGCTCGATCGTCTGGGGCGCGCCGGTGCCGCGGTAGGCGCGCGGCCGGTCGGCGGTGATCAGTACGAGCGGCACCGCCGCGTAGTGCGCCTCCACCGCGGCAGGCAAGAGTTCCGCGGCGGCCGTTCCCGAGGTCGTCACCACGGCCACCGGCCGGTGGGTCGCCTTGGCCCGGCCCAGCGCGAAGAACGCGGCGGCGCGTTCCTCGAAGAAGAACCGCACCGAGAGTCCGGTGACGCGCTCGAGCACCAGCACGAGCGGCGAGTTGCGGCCGCCCGGACACACGCAGCATTCCTCCACGCCGTGTGCCGCGAGCTGCTCGACGAGCGCCGCGGCGCGGGCGACGTTCACAGGCCGAGCATGTCCTTGACCGCGTCCCGCTTCATCCGCAACTCCTCCCACTCGGCGTTCAGCGTGCTCTGCGCGATCACCCCGCCGCCGACCCCCAGCGCGACGTCGTGGCCGCGCCACTGCACGTTGCGGATGGCGACGAGGCACGCCGCCTGGCCGTCCGGCCACTCGATGCCGAACGGCGCGCCGAACCGGCCCCGCTCCACCCCGCGGTCCAGCGCACGCAGCAGCGCGAGCCCCGCCCGACGCGGCGCGACGCCCAGAGCGGCCGTCGGATGCATGGCGCGAGCCACCTGAGCGAAGTCCGGCGGGTGGTCACAGCCCACACTGAGCGGCGTGCGCAGATGGGTTATGTGCGGCAGGGTGAGCACGTCGCGCACGCCGACCGTGACGTGCCCGTACCGGGCCAGCACGTCGATCAGGTCGTCCACGACACTCTGATGCTCGGCCAGTTCCTTGGGATCGGTGAGCAGGGCCTCAGCCCCGTGGGGGGGGGCCGTGCCGGCGATGGCCGCCGTATCGATGCGCGCGCCGTCGAGCCGGCGGAACAGAAACTCCGGACTCGCGCCGACCATGCCGTGGTCGCCGTCCCATACGCCGTACACCAGGCTCGCGGGCGGCACCTCGAGCACCCGGGTGAGCAGACGGTGCAGCAGCGGCGCGCCGGCGACGCTCGCGCGGCCGCGCTCCAGGATGACCGGGACGGCTTTGGTGAGCTCGCCGCGGGCGATGGCCGCCATCACGGTGTGGAACGCCTGGTCGTACGCGTCGGCGTCCGGCGCCGACCAGCGCACCGCCACCGGCGGTGCCGGGGGGTCGCCCAGTGCCGCCAGCAGCTCGCGGCGGGTCGTCACGCGCCAGGAGGCCGGATGCAGCCACGGGCACGGCTCGTCGCCAAAGAAATCCGGCGCGTAGCAGGCCAGGGTATCGCCGCGCCGGCTGGCGGCGGCCGCGAACGGGCCCAGCCCCACCACCAGCGCGTTGGGCGCGTACTCGAACACGAACCCGGAACGGAGCAACGCGTTCATGCGTCGATTCCCTGCCGCTGTGGGACTAGGTCGGCAGACCGTGGCCTTCCATGAGCTCGTGGCGCAGCCGAGACGCCAGGGGTGCCGCAGGACGCGTCGGTGCGCGCCGCCGCAGAGCGCGACCAGGCTTCGCGGAGCCGCGCGCACCGCAGCGACCGGAGGCACACCCTGGCGTGTCGCTGCGCCACGCGTCGCTGCGCTTCGTGTCGAAGCGCAGCGTGTCGCTGCGCCTGGCGAATGCCCAACGTCACCGGCCCAACACCTCGGCCAGCGCCGGACGCAGCTCCGGAAAGCGGTGCGTGTACCCGCCGTCCTGGGCCCGCCGCGGCAGTACGCGCTGCGAGGCCAACAGGGTCTCGGCGGCCTCACCGAGCGCCAGCCGCAACGCAAACTCGGGAATCCGCGCAAAGGTCGGCCGGCCGAGCACGTCGCCCAGGGCCTCGACAAACTCCGCCACGCGCACGGGCGTCGGCGCGGTCACGTTCACGGCGCCGGTGAGCGTGCCGTCCAGGGCGAACAGCACGATGCCCACCACGTCGGCGATGTGGACCCACGACCACCATTGGGTGCCGCTCCCCCAGGCGCCGCCCAGCCCGAGCTTGAACGGCGTGAGCATGGGGGCCAGCACGCCGCCGCCGGGTCCCAGCACCGGGGCCGTCCGCAGCAGCACCACCCGCGCGACGTCCTGCGCGGTGCGCGCGGCGTTCTCCCACTCCACGCACAGCCGCGCCAGGAAATCGGTGCCCGGCGGCGCGGTCTCATCCAGCGTCGTGTCCCCGTGCGAGCCGTAGTACCCCACCGCGGAGCTGCTCAGCAGCACGGCCGGCGCCGGCGCCGCCGCCCGCATGGCCTCCACCATCGTGAGCGTGGTCTGCACCCGACTCGCGCGGATCACGTTCTTCCGGGCGGTCGTCCACCGGTGCGGCGGGTCCACCAACGGCGCCCCCGCGAGGTTGATGACCGCGTCGCAGCCGCCCAACGCGCTCTGCCAGGGCCCCGACCGGGTGGGATCGCCGCGCACCACCCGGACGCGGTCGTCGTCCCACGGGTTCGCGTCCTGCCGCGACACGACCACGCAGTCGTCCCCGCGCTCGAGCAGAGCGCGCACCACGTGCCGCCCGATGAACCCGGTGCCACCCGTCAGGAAGACCTTCATGGCGTCGCCTCCACCCGCAGCCGGGCATCCACCGCCACCGCGCCGCGCTCCAGCGCGAACAGCGGGTTGATGTCCATCTCGGCGATGCGCGGATGGCGCGTGGCGAGCTGCGAGACGCGCAACAGCGCCTCCTCCAACGCGGGGAGATCCCGCGCGGGCTCGCCCCGCACCCCTTCCAGCAGCCGGTACGTCCGCACCTCGCGGATCATCTGGTGCGCGTCCGTATCGAGCAGCGGCGCGAGCCGCAGCACCACGTCGCGCAGGATCTCCACGTAGACGCCGCCCAGCCCGAACATCACCATGGCGCCCACCCGCGGCATGCGCGTGACCCCCACGATCGTCTCGCGCCCCGGCGGGGCCATGGCCTGGAGCAGCAGACCGGCGGTTGGGCGGTGGAGCGGTTGGGCGGTTCGAACAACTGACGGATCGACGGATCGACGCATCGACGGCGCGACCCCGCTACCCGCCGAGCCGCGCTCCTGCTCATCCGCCCAACCGCCCGCCCGCCCAACCGCCCCGTC
>Ga0224512_10005273_pt1 | contig 10706 bp, 9 predicted proteins | sample SF_May12_sed_USG_4_FD_169103 | JGI IMG/M metagenome (GOLD analysis project Ga0224512, IMG submission 169103) | Sediment microbial communities from San Francisco Bay, California, United States - SF_May12_sed_USGS_13 | ecosystem: Environmental > Aquatic > Marine > Sediment | place: USA: California...
CGGTGGCCCGAATCAAAGTCCCACCCTGCGGCCTAACGGACCGGGCGCTCAGCTGCCGGGCCCGCCGCAGGCCGTGGCCCAAGCACTCAAAGACCAATGCTCCGAGGCTACCAAGATCGGTTGAAACTCGCTGTGGCCGGTCAGCTGCAGCGCCTTGTTAGACGGCGCGCCTACTTGGGCGCCAATGCATCAAGCTCAAAGCGGACCGTCAGGGCCCAGACCATCGCCATGAGGAAGTAGAGAGCGATGGCCCCGTGGACCCGGCGATCCGAGGTGAAGAAACCTGCCGTTGCGGCGCCAACCTGCAGGACGGTCCCGACTTTGAATACAACAGGCACAGAGTAGCCCAGCACCCACGGATTGAGGAGCTGATTGAGGATCTGGTAGGTCGTTCCAGCAATGATCAGGGCAAAGAATGGTCGCCTCACGCGGTCGAAGTGTTCCTTCGCGTTCGAGGGAAAGCGGCCCTCGAGGAGCACATAGGTTGGTAGGTAGATCAACGCGGGCCCGAGTAGCGTGAAGATAAACGCCGGGCTTGTGTCCGGCGGATTCGAGCGGAGATCCCAGAAATACCACCACATGTAGACGTGTAGGAGGGCCAGGAATGTCAACCAAACGCTGTGGAGCCAGTACGCACGATGTCGGTCGCGAGCGCTCAAGAATGCGCCGATGCCCGTGAGGATCTGCGCGATACCCAACGCGAGGACAACCGAGACCATGACGCTGATGTATTCGAAGAGACTCATGCGCGTTCGCGCCGCCTAACGGACCGGGCGCTCAGCTGCCGGGCCCGCCGCCGCGGCTCGCTCGACGCGTCCAAGGTTCGACGCCAGACGGTAACACGGATCGATCACGGCGAGGCGTGGCCCGGTCAGCTGCAGCGCCTTGTTAGGCGGCGAGACGGGCGCCACTCGCGAATCTCCTCTTCCAGAGAATCGGGAACATTGGCGAACTGGGTTCGCTCAGAAACGACTAGGAGCTCGCCGTACTCGTCTGCTGCCGCCTCAGCGATGTGCTGGAAGCAATCGAAGTACGAACTGCTCTTGGGCGCGGGCATGTAGAGAGTACGTTCGGCTTGGTCCCATCGAGCACCCCGTGCCGCACGATATATGAACGCGAAGTCCCGGTCGGGCGGAAGGTGTGGGACGACGAGGAGTCGACCGTCCTCGTCAATTCGAACACTCTCGACGGAGAGCTGCCCCATGCTCGCCTCGCCGCCTAACGGATATGGCGCTCAGCTGCGTGGCACAGGCCGCCGACGGTCGCTGAGGCACCCAAGGTTGACGCCAGAATGCTACCAGACCTCGATTTGAACGCGCTGTGCCACGTCAGCTGCAGCGCCTTGTTAGGCGGCTGCCCACCGCAGCCAGCTACTTGGAGAACACAAGTCCACAGTCGGGGCACTCCGGCGCAAGCTCGGACACGTGGGAACCGCATGCCGGGCAATGACCGGGCTCACACTCGACGGGCTCCGGAAGTCCCTCTGTAAGGTGAGCTAACTCTTCTCGAAGGACGTCTTCCGCTTGAGCGAGCTGCTCCGCATCTACGTAGACTTCGATAGCAGCGTGGCGGCCGTAGCTTCCCCGTGCGACGTCGACGTGACTGGTGCCGCCCTCGGCGACAACGGTGAACTCGATCTCAGCCGCTGAAAGAGCCTCGAGTAGCGAAACCGCCTTCTGCGGTTGTCGGCGGGCGAGCAGGCGAAGGGCATCCGGCACCGCGACAGCAGGCTGGGCACCGGATTGGGCCGGCCGCTCGCGCCGAAGGCGACGGCCGCAGTGGAGACACGTGGCGTGCTCATCCGGGAATTGTGCGTCGCACGCGTGGCAGTATCGCATGCAGCCGTCTAACGGATATGGCGCTCAGCTGCCGGGCCCGCTGACCGGCCCCGCCCGAAGCGCCCAAGTTTCGATGCCAAACGGTACCACGAATCGATTACGGTTTGGCGTGGCCCGGTCAGCTGCAGCGCCTTGTTAGACAGCCCGCGGCGACCTACGTGGAGCGGAGCATCACGAGAAGCATCTTGAAGCGATCGACGGCCTCGAGAGCGTGCGGGACACGCGCCGGGAGACGAATGATCTGGCCGCAGGTAAGCCGATGGGAGGTGCCAGCGATGCTGATCGTAGCGGTGCCGTCAAAGAGGTAGAGCAGCGCGTTAAACGGCGTCTCATGTTCGCTGAGCCCCTGTCCCGCATCAAAGGCGAAGGCCGTGACGGTACCGGAGGAGTCTTTGGCCAGCACGCGACTGACGACGGCGCCGTCTTGATATCGCACGAGATCAACGAGGTCACTCGGAGAATCGATCGCACTGATTTCGGCCAACAGGGTACCCTCATCGGGCTGTCTAACGGATATGGCGCTCAGCTGCCGGGCCCGCCGCCGATGGCGGCCCGAAGCGCCCAAGTTTCAATGCCAAACACTACCAAAGGTCGATTGGAACGCGCTGTGGCCCGGTCAGCTGCAGCGCCTTGTTAGGCAGCAGGCCTCGCCGCGATGGCTATTTGGCCGGCAGCGACTTAGCGAACTGAGCGCCGCGGTCGACCCAGGACTGGAGCTGCTTGGCCGTGCGAACTCCGATGGCACTTACGTAGACCATGCCCTTGAGAGGGCGGCCTGTGAAGTCCATTTCTCGCACGTGGGGACGAGCAAGAGCGTCTTTGTAGCCGTCCGCGCCAACTCGGACCATCAGATCGTTTCCGACCACGCCGCAGCACATGTTGCCTCGGACGAGGAAGGCAACGCCGCCGAACATCCTCTTCTCCGAAATGCCATGACGGCGCTTTAGAACCAATCGGACTCGCTCCTCCAGCGCAAGTACCCCGAGGCGCGGCGGGAGTGGGGGTGGCAGTTCGTGTTTCCCGCCCGCCGCCGGCTGCGCGATCCGCGTTCGGGGGAGGAGATCCGGCACCACCTGCACGAATCGGCCGTGCAACGAGCCGTCAAGCGAGCCGTTCGGCGCGCCGGCATCGCGAAGCCCGCGAGCTGCCACACCCTGCGGCACAGCTTCGCGACGCACCTGCTCGAGCGCGGCTGCGACATCCGCACCGTCCAGGAGCTGCTCGGCCACCGCAACGTGAGCACGACGATGATCTACACCCACGTGCTGAACCGGGGAGGCCGGGGCGTGCGAAGCCCGCTCGACGACGTCGCGCGCTGAAGCGCCGGCCGCTAGCCCAGGCGCGTGATGAGGCTCGAGGTGTCCCAGCGGCTGCCGCCGGCCGCCTGGACCTCGGCGTAGAAGCGGTCGACGAGATCGGTCACCGGGAGCGCGGCGCCGCAGCGGCGCGCCTCGTCGAGGGCGATGCCGAGGTCCTTGCGCATCCAGTCGACGGCGAAGCCGAAGTCGAACTCTCCGGCGAGCATCGTCTCGGCCCGGTGGTCCATCTGCCAGGACTGCGCGGCGCCCTGCGAGATCACCTCCACCGCTCGGCGGGCGTCGAGGCCTGCGCGCTGCGCGAAGTGCAGGCCCTCCGAGAGCGCCTGCACGAGGCCGGCGATGCAGATCTGGTTCACCAGCTTGGTGAGCTGCCCCGACCCAGTAGGCCCCATGAGGAGTGTCTTCTTCGCATAGCCGTCGAGCAGCGGTCGAACCGCCGCGTAGGCCGCCTCCGTCCCCCCCGCCATGATGGTGAGCGCGCCCTGCTCGGCGCCGCTCTGACCGCCGGAGACCGGCGCGTCCAGGTAGCCGAGGCCCCGCGATTCGGCCGCCGCGGCGAGCTCGCGGGTGAGCGTGGGAGATACGGTGGTGTGATCGACGAAGATCGCGCCCGGCTGCATCCCGGCGAAGGCCCCGCCCTCCCCCGTCGTGATGTGGCGCAGGTCGTCGTCGGTGCCCGTGCAGGCGAAGACGAAGGCGGCGTCCGCGGCGGCGGCGGCGGGCGTCTCGCAGGCGCGGCCTCCGTGCTCGCGGATCCAGCGCTGGGCGCGGGCCGGCGTGCGGTTGTAGACGGCGACCTCATGACCGGCCCGGGCGAGGTGTCCGGCCATCGGGTAGCCCATGGTTCCGAGGCAAATGAATGCGGTCTTCGCGTGCGGCATGGTCCTTCCGGGTCGGGGGTCAGCGGGGACGGCGCGCGCTGAGCGCCGCAGCGATCGGATCGCCGGCGCGGCTCACCGGGGCGCCGTCGCGGAAGACGACATGCTGGGTGCGCACCGCGGGAATGCGCGGCCCCGGCGTCACGATGCCGACCAGGTTGAGGGGATCGGCCGCCGAGAGACGCACGATCTCGCCGCTGCGCGCCAGGCGGCGCGTGCGGCGCAGCGCGTCCACGGCCCCGGGCAGCGCGTACTGCTCGCCGACGAAGCCCGTCACGAAGCGGCCGCCGCGGATCGCGCCGCGCGCCTCGAGGCGGCGCAGCGCGTAGAGCAGCTCGCGCCAGGAGACGGCGAGGCTCTCGCGCGTGAGGAGGTCGCGGAAGACGACGCCCCAGCGCGCAAGCAGCTGCTCGGCCACGGCCTGCGTCAGCGCGTCGCGATCCTCCCCGGGATCCGGCGGCGGCAGCAACGCCCAGCGCCCCTCGGCGCCGACGCGGCCGCGCGCGCCACGACGCAGCCGGCGACCGCTCGGCGACCGGCCCCGCTCACGAGCGGCGCGCTCCCGCGAGCCCAGGAGCGAGCGCAGCGACTGGAAGCCGTCGGCCGCTACGAGCCCGCGCGCGACGAGATCCCAGAGCCCCTCTTCCACCTGGATCGGGAGGCGATTCGTGGCGGCCACCAGCTCCGTGTGGAAGAGCGCGCCGCGGCGCTTCAGGCACTCGAGCAGATCGCGGGCCGGGCCCTCTCCGGGAAGCGCCGGGTGCTGATCGCCGCGGGCGGCGGCCAGGAGCCAGGGCAGATCTCCGCGCAGGGCCAGCGTGAGCGGCGTCGCGCGCGAGGGGACGGCGCCGCCGCGGCCGGGCGGAGCGTCTCCGGCGTCCCCGTTCGCCGTCGCCCGCACGCCGACGCGTCCCCACACGACCTCGCCCGAGAGGCAGAGGTCGTCGAGCCAGCCCGGCCGGTAGGCGGCCACGCGCGCCGGCAGCACCGACGCCTCCCAGGCGCCGGCGGCCAGCTCGAAGCCCTGGAGCTGCTCGACGACCGACAGCGCGCCGCGCCGGCCCTCCCGCTGGGTCCCGGGCGCCACGTGGTGCCAGCGCAGCAGGAAGCGCATGAGATCCTGGGCCGTGACCGGCTCGATCTCCCTGCGCAGACGCTCTTGGGTGTAGAGGTGGATACGCGCGAGCAGCCGCCGCGCGCAGTACTCCTCGGTGCCTTCGGGGCGGCGCTCCGCGTCGAAGCGGCCGCGCAGCAGGAAGCCCTCGGACTCGAGGCGCGCCAGCGCCACCTCGACCTGCCCGGCACGCAGCGCCGTAGCGGCGGCGAGCTCTTCGAGCGTCGAGGGACCGAGGCCGTCGAGGTGACCGCGCACCGCTTCCACGGCGGCGCTGTCTGGCGAAGGCTCGGGGCGCGCCGCGAGGGCGTCCGGCAGCCGAACGTCGGGCGCGATGCGCGCACCGGGGAAGAGCGCCTCGACGGCCTTGCGCTGCTCGGTCGGGAACCAGAGGCTCGCCGCATCCGCCGCGACCGTCGCCGCCCTCCCCTCGCTGACGAGCTTCTCGAACCACGGCCTCCAGGCCTCGACGGGCCGGGAGGCCACCAGGCTCAACAGGGTGTCGTGCAGCTCTTCGGCGTCGCGCGGTTCGGGCCGCGCCTCTTCGCGCACGCGGGCGATGGCGTCGGCGTCGAGGCGACCCAGGTCCCGGGCGTCGTCGGGAAGCCCGCGGCGCAGGGTGATGGCCCGCGTCCGGCGCTCCTCGAGGGGCGCGTCGTCGAGGAAGGTGTAGGGCCGGCCGTTCAGGATCTCGTGGGCCAGCGGCGAGGGCTCGGTGGTCTCGCGCGCGTGCACGCGGACCTCCCCCGTCTGCATCGCGCGCAGCAGCGACTCGAGCCCGTCGATGTCCATGGCCTCGTGAAAGCAGTCGTCCAGGGTCTGCCGCACGATCGGGTGGTCGGGGATCTCGATCGGACCCACCGCGTTGTCCTGACACGCCGCCAGGCCGGGGAAGATGGCGGCCATCAGGTCGTCGGCCTCCATCCGCTGGATCGGCGGCGGGTTCTTCTTGCCGCCGCGGAAGCGCAGCACGGCCAGGGCCCGCCCCAGGTTCCAGCGCCAGCGCGCCTGGAACATCGGCGCCTGCACCACGGCCTGGCCGAGCACGGTCGGGAGGTCGCGCCAGGAGAGCATCTTCAGGAAGTCCGGCAGCGGGAAGCTGTGCTGCGGCCCGAGCGACAGCACGAGCGCGTCGTCGCTGGCGGCCGCTTGCAGCTCGAAGTCGAAGCTCCGGCAGATGCGCTTGCGCGCCGCCAGCCCCAGGCCGCGGTTGATGCGCCCGCCGAAGGGCGCGTGAACCACTAGCTGCATGCCCCCCGTCTCGTCGAAGAAGCGCTCCAGCACGACGTCGCTCTGGGTGGGCAGCACGCCGAGGGCGGCCCGGCCGGCGGCCAGGTAGCGCACCACCTGCTCGGCGCCGGCGGCGGCGAGACAGGCCTCGTCTTCCAGCCACTTCACTGCGCCGGCCCGGTCGCCCGCCTCGAGCCGTGCGCCCACGGCGGCGCGCAGGTCGGAGACCTCGGCCGAGAGCTCCGCGGTGCGAGCCGGCGCCTCGCCGAGCCAGAAGGGAATCGTGGGCGGCAGCCCCTCGGCGTTCACCACGCGCACGACACCGGCCTCCACGCGGCGAATCCGCCAGGAGGTGCTCCCCAGCAGGAAGATGTCGCCGGCCATGCTCTCGATGGCCCAGTCCTCGTTGACGGTGCCGATGAAGGTGTCGTCGGGATCGGCCACGACCCGGAAGTCCGCCGTCTCGGGAATCGCGCCGCCCGACGTGAGCGCCGCGAGCCGGGCGGCGCGCCTCGCGCGCAGAACGCCGTTCACGCGGTCGTGGTGGAGGTAGGCAGCCCGCTTGCCGCGGCCGGTCGTGATGCCGTCGGCGAGCATCTCCACCACCTCGTCGAAGTCCTTGCGCGAGAGGTCCGCGAAGGGCGCCGCGCGGCGCACCAGGGCGAAGAGCTCGTCCTCGCGCCATTCCCCGGCGGCGCAGGCTGCGACGATCTGCTGGGCCAGGATGTCGAGCGGCGCCACGGGCGGCAGCACGCGGTCGAGCGTGCCCGCCCGCACCGCCCGCATCAGCGCCGCGCACTCGACCAGCTCGTCGCGCGTGGTCGGATACAGCCGACCGCGGGGCGTGGCCCCGCGGCTGTGCCCCGAGCGGCCCACCCGCTGGAGAAAGGTGGCGATGCTGCGGGGCGATCCGATCTGGCACACCATCTCGACGGGGCCGACGTCGATGCCCAGCTCGAGCGAAGCCGTCGCGATCAGCACCTTGAGGTCGCCCGCGCGCAGCCGCGTCTCCACGCGCAGGCGGCGCTCCTTCGAGAGGCTGCCGTGATGGGCCGCGACCTGCGCCTCGCCCACGCGCTCCTCGAGCAGATGCGCCACCCGCTCGGTGAGCCGGCGCGTGTTGCAGAAGACGAGCGTGGTGCGGTGCTGCGCCACGTGGGTTGCGATCGAGTCGAGCATCTCGCCCCACTGTTCGGCGGAGGCGACGGCCTCGAGCTCGCTGCCGGGCACCTCGATCGCGAGGTCCAGGGCGCGGCGGTGCCCGACGTCAACGACGCGGCAGGCGGGGCGGCCGTCGGGCTCCGAGCGCTCCGGCCCCGCCCCCACCAGCAGCCGCGCGATGGTCTCGATCGGGCGCTGGGTCGCCGAGAGGCCGATGCGCGCGGGGCGCTGCGGACAGAGGGCCTCGAGCCGCTCCAGCGTCAGCGTGAGGTGCGAGCCGCGCTTGTCGCGGGCCACGGCGTGGATCTCGTCCACGATCACGGTGCGCACGCGCCGCAGCCGCTCGCGGCTGCGCTCGGCGGTCACGAGCAGGTAGAGCGACTCGGGCGTCGTGATCAGGAGATGCGGCGGCCGCCGGATCATGGCGGCGCGCTCGGAGGCGGACGTGTCGCCGCTGCGAACCAGCACGCGGATCTCCGGCGAGGGCAGCCCCAGCTCGAGCGCCACGTCGCGGATCTCGGCGAGGGGCTTCCGGAGGTTCTGCTGGATGTCGACGCCCAGTGCCTTCAGCGGCGAGACGTAGACGACGTCCGTCTCCTCTGCGAGCGATCCCCGCGACTCGAACTCCCGGTAGAGGCGGTCGATGAAGAGCAGGAAGGCCGCGAGCGTCTTGCCCGAGCCCGTCGGCGCGGCGATCAGCGTGTCGCGCCCGGCGGCGATGGCCGGCCAGCCCTGGGCCTGCGGCTCCGTCGGGCCGAGTGGGAAGCGCCGCTCGAACCAGGCGCGAACGGCGGGGTGAAAGTCGGCGAGAGCGTCCATGTCCGCCGGGGCAATCTAGCAGAGTGGGTGTGACAGCTGCGGTCAGAGCGCCGGGGGGCGCGGTTGGTGGAGTCGCTCGAGATCCTGGCCGAGATCGTGCGCCCCGACCACTTCCCCGCCCGCCACCGCGACACCGCCTGGCAGCCCCTCTGACCTCGGGACGGGCGCTCTAGTTCAGCTCGGCGAGGAAGCGGGTTTCCAGGGAGGCGAGGTCCGCGCGGTACACCCGGGAGAGCGAGCGGTGCAGGTCCCGGGAGCGGACGAGACTCTGGGTGAACTCCCGCAGCTTGCGCTCGCCGTACTGCCGCGCCAGGAAGTCGACCATCCCGTAGGACTGGAGGTAGGCGAAGCTCGCGGCACCGGGCCCGAGGTTCCCGAAGCTCGGGGTGCTCAGGCTGGCCAGCGAGACGAGGCGCCCGTCGCGCCGCCCCCGCTCCAGGGCGTCCATCTCCGGCCCGCTCAGGTGGCGCTTGCCGACGGTGCGCGCCTCGAACCACTCCGCGAGACCCTCGTTGAGCCAGCCCGGAAACACGGTCGAGGGCGCCTCGGCGTCGAGCGCCGCGTGCAGCAGCTCGTGATTGAGCACGCGGACGAGGCCCGTGGTCACCTGCGTGGCCCCCCGGATGCGGATCACCCCGGCGTAGAAGCCGGCCGCGGCGAAGCGGAAGCGCGCCGCGAACTGGCGGTCGAAGATCGCGGGGTCGTAGACCACGACCTCGAGCTTGCGCGAGGGGCGCAGGCCGAGGGAGTCGTCCAGCTGCTCGTAGCCGCGCTCGAGCACGTCGAGAACGCCCTGCTCGAAGCGGCGCGAGCCCCGGAAACCGCCGGACTCGTCGATGGCCACGTCCTGCAGGAGGACGAAGTGCGCCGACGTCCGCTTGTCGAAGTTGCCGTCGGCACCGCGGCCCGCCGAGCGCGCGCCTCCGGCGGCGCCGACGGCGGCGACGGCGGCGACGAGTGCGAAGGCAATCAGCCACTTGTCGCTAGCCCAACGGATAGCGGATCTCCTTCGCGATGCGGTCGCACTCCGCGAGCGCGTCCTCGGGAATCCGGGCCTCGGCGCCCGCGAGCGTCTCGTCGAGCTGGTCGGGGTGGGTGGCGCCGATGAGGGTCGAGCCGACGAAGTCCTTCGTCAGCGTCCAGGCGATGGCGAAGGTGACCGGCGACAGGTCGCAGCCGCGCGCCACCTTGGCGAAGCGGGCCGCCGCCTCGAGCGGCCTCTCGCCCACGAAGCGCTTCGCCATCGCCTGCGTCCGGGCGTCGTGGTCGTCGTAGCGCGTGAAGCGCGCCCCCGCCGGCCGCGCCCCGTCCCGGTACTTCCCGGAGAGCACGCCGCCCGCGAGCGGGCTGTAGGGCAGCAGGCTGACCCGCTCGCGGCGGCAGGCCTCCGCGAGCTCGTCCTCGAAGCGACGATTGAGCAGACTGAAGTTGTTCTGGATGGTCTGGTACCGCGCCAACCCGCCGCGCTCCGACGCCCACAGGCTCTTGGTGAGGCCGTAGGCGGTCTGGTTGCTGCAGCCCACCGCCCGGACCTTGCCCTCCTCGACCAGCCGATCGAGCGCCTCCAGCGTCTCCTCGATGGGGAGGTCGGGATCCGGCCAGTGGGTCTGGTAGAGGTCGATGTAGTCGGTGCGCAAGCGACGCAGGCTGCCCTCGACCGCGCGCTCGATGTGGTGGCGATCGAGGCTCGTCTTGCCGTTTCGGATCGGCGCCCGGAACCAGCCGCCAAAGGGCCCGGCCACCTTCGTGGCGAGGATGACGGAGTCCCGCGGCCGCTCGGCGAGCCATTTACCGCAGATCTCCTCGCTGGCCCCCACCCACTTCGCGTCCGGCGGAACCGGGTAGATCTCGGCGGCGTCAATGAAGTCGACCCCGGCGTCGAAGGCCTTGTTTAGGATGGCGAGGCTCGCGGCCTCGTCGGCCATGCTGCCGAAGGTCATGGTCCCGAGACCGATCTCCGAAACCATCAGGCCGGAGCTGCCGAGCCGTCGCTGCCGCATCGCGGGTCTCCTGCCTGTGGCTCGAACGGCGCCGGGGGCCCGACGCTCGAGCCACGCGCGCGGCGCGCGGAGTTCAATCGGTATCGAGGGTATCCCTGTCGACGGGCAGGCGCACGCGGAAGCAGGCTCCGCGACCCGGCTCCGACTCCACGGCGATCTCGCCGCCGTGACGGCGGACGATCTCGTAGGCGATGCCGAGGCCGAGGCCCGTCCCCTGCCCTACCGGCTTCGTCGTGAAGAAGGGATCGAAGATCCGCGAGATCACATCCGGCGGGATCCCGCAGCCGTCGTCCTCGACGCGCACGACCACGGCGGCCGGCTCGCGCTCGGTGACGATGCGAATGGTC
>Ga0224512_10005274_pt1 | contig 10705 bp, 14 predicted proteins | sample SF_May12_sed_USG_4_FD_169103 | JGI IMG/M metagenome (GOLD analysis project Ga0224512, IMG submission 169103) | Sediment microbial communities from San Francisco Bay, California, United States - SF_May12_sed_USGS_13 | ecosystem: Environmental > Aquatic > Marine > Sediment | place: USA...
GTCGTTGTCTTCCAGTTCCTGCAACTGATTATCTTCGCGGTGTGCGCTGTTTTTTACGCGGCCAGGCACGATGAACCGATGACTCAGGAAGTCGCCATGGCGCATGCACCGGCGCTGTTAATTTTTTACGCGCTGGAATACGCGGTGCTCGACGAGCATTTGCCGGGCCTTGCGCCGTGGGTTGCCGTAATCAGCGCGGGTGTTCTGTTGCTGGCCTATCAAGTCGCTCGTCGGTATCTCGAAGGCTCGCTGGGTGGCAGTAAATGGCTGTTGGCCGCGTACTGCGCCCTGGTCCTGCTGCATGCGGGCTACCTGGAGAGCGTGCCCGACGGCTGGGGTCCGTGGGTGGCGCTGTTGCTTATCGCAATGGCGGGTGCTTACCTGTTCCGGCGTCGCGAACCGGGGTTACTTAATGGGCCCATAGGCTGGGTGATAGGCGTTATTTTTGCCGGGAATTATGTGCGGCTTGTCTCGGGGTTTGAAGCAGGCAATGTACCGGCCAGCGATTTTCTGTTGATTCTTTATGCTGTGCAGCTTTACACGGGCTACTACTTTATCCGCAAAGAAGATGGCTTATCCCGATATGCGCCGCTGATGGTTTACGGTGGTCATATTGCCGCCATGACAGCCGCCTTGTACGTGCTCGACAGTCGATTCACCGTGTCCATTACCTGGGGGGGGCTGGCGCTCGGTTGCCTGTTGCTTGCACTGCGCGTTAAAGACAAATCACTCGGTCAGTCTTCGTTATTGATATTCGGGGTGTCGGCCATAAAAGTGTTTGCACTGGACCTTGCTGGCGCAACACCCGCGATTCGTATCGCCTGCCTGGCCGCTTTGGGTGTGTCGCTTTATCTGGGTGGCTGGCTGTATAGAAAGATTGAGGTACTGGAGCACTCTAATGAAGCTACCTGAGCAGCGAGACGAGTGTAAGTCTGAATTGCGCGCCAATTGTTTGGCCTGGGCGAAACGACCGCCAGTTTCAAGGCGTCACTGTTTGGAAGTTTAGGTGGTCATGATCACGTTGCTCTACATCGCTGCTTTGTTCGCTTTCGCTATTGGTGTCGCGCATTCGGTGCTCGGAGAACGGTATATCCTCACGCGACTGTTTCGCCGCGACGACCTACCGCAGCTCATGGGAAGCGCTGAATTTACGATGCGCACGCTGAGATTCGCCTGGCATCTGACCACAATTGCATGGTGGGGTTTCGCCGCGATTATTTTTTTGCTCGCGCAGCGTTCGATTTCTTTTCAAAACCTGTCAACCGTGTTAGCGGTTACGTTCCTGGTCACCGGCGCAATCACGCTCGTCGTATCCCGCGGGCGACATGTTGCCTGGCCGGTATTTCTGTTTATCGGTGGAGCGTGCTTGTATGCAGCGACGACCTAGCCAGCGAAAGCAGCCGACGCCTGAAGCGCCTGTCACTTCGCTTGCCTGCGCAAGCGGCGCGCCAGCCGCGAGACGGCTCTGTTTCGGGCGTTAGGCATCATGCGTTGGAATGCACCAAAACGATTTTCCCTGGAGTGGTGGTCCTGGCTTGCCAACGGCGCGGTTGTCTTTGGCGGTTTCACCGGCCTGTTTTTTTACCAGCAGGGATCTATCACCGGCTTCAATTTGATTCTGCTGGTGGTGGCCGGCTCTTTTGTCGGTGATCTCGCTCTGGCGCTCTATTTCGAAGCCATCGCTCCAACCCATGTGATCATTGGTCCGGGCGATAGGATACAAAGAGATTCTGCGCTTAAGGAGACCGCGCGCATTATTTCGGGATTCGAAAATAGTGCCGAGGGTAAGGTCACTGTTCGAGGGGAGCTATGGACGGCGCGCTGGGTGTCAGAAGAGCCATGTTCATTGGCGGTCGGCGACACTGTGCGAGTGCTCGGACGTGAGGGTCTGACTCTCTTAATCGTTGGTCGCGCGGATGCCGGCGAAGCAGCATAAGCAATGGTCCGCCGACACACCGGCCACGCGGCTTGCCGGCGCAACCCGCGCGCCAATCACTACCGGCCGCTATTTCGGGCCTGCGGTGCCGGCGCATTGAAGCAGATCGTAAAACCAGGCATCACCTTTGCGGGGCTTGGATTAGCGACGGCGGTTGGGTTTTTGCTTGTTGGGGTCTTCGGTCCCTTTTATCGAACTGAAGTCGTAAGAATTCCGATCGACTTGCAGGTCAAGTCACTTCATCGAGTCGAGTTTACGGTTGACCGCACAGAGGACTATTTGATCGAGGCCTATCTTGCCAGCGTTTTTACCGATGCGAAGATGGAGGAGATCGTGGGGGACTTTGTCGCTGGAGGTGGCGGGGGGATCGATATTTCATGGCAGGTCGGTGCTGGGAGCAGAATAGTTGCGCAGGGATCTAACGCAAAGTTTGGCTATTCTCCGATTTTCGGCGAAGCCCGCGCCGGGCTTGTTATTGGCATTTTCAGTGCGCAGCGAGGCCAGGAATACCACTTATTAGTTAATACCCACAATGCAAATAATGATTGGAATCAGGCATCGCCATATATAAGAATAGCGCTGCATCCGAGTAAGCTGGAAAGCTACATTGGGGCGACGATATTCGGTGCCATTTTTTCAGCGGTTTTTGGTTTGTTGTTTTTGGCGATGCTGTTTATTGACTTGCGTTCTAATAAGCGCAAGACACCCGACCAGTTGGCGCAACCGGAACAGCCTCCGGCTAGCCGCTGATGGTAATAAGGAGGGCATCTAAACAGCGAACGCAACCGGCGCGATGCGCATCCGTCCCTTCGCCTGCCTGCGCAATCGCCGCGCCAGTCTCAAAGCGCAAACGTTTCCGGCGTTAAGTTACGAGCGAGCGTAGCATGCAAGAATTCGGGTCATTGCTTCTATTCGGGCTATTGGCAGCCCTGGCGTTGAATTTGGTCTATGCGCGCGCCTTGGGCAAAGCTTGTGCACGCGCGAAGGAGGGTCAGTTACAGATTAACGGTGCTGTGTATAAGAATGTGACGCAACTGTGCTCAGACATTGGCTTCAATAACGCGCTATGGAACGGCAAAGCGTTAGATAACTCAGGTTCGGATGCAGAGTTGCTGAGTTACCTGAGTTGGGCTCGCGTCGGTCTTCGGTGGGGCGTCGGGATAGGGCTGGTATCCTTTTTCGGGGCGATCATGGCGGTGCTCGCCAATGCAGCCTGAGCAGCGAAAGCGCCCCCCGCTGTGCACGTCCGTGCCGGCCGATGGCCTAAGCTAAGGCGTGCCGATTTTTGTCAGTTGGTCATTTTTGCCGTCGCTGCAGTAGCCGCCTGACTATAGCCCCGGTTATGCTGCGCGTGGCGGCGAGGACCGCTGAACATGAACATACAAGGTGTCCAATCTCCCGCAATTCTAACCACGGAGTTTCTCAATGGCTGCATGGCTACCGGTACTTAAAGCTTCACTGCCGTACATAACCCAAATCGTCACAGCGGCGCTGCCCATGTTCACATCGAAGCGCGGCGGCGCGGATGCTGCTGAACTGGTTCCACAGCAAATTGAGGAGCTCCAGGTCGCTGTTATACACAATGCCGAAGCAGTGAAAGAACTGGCCACTCAACTTCAAAACACTATTGAGAATCTTGGTTCTGGCGCTGCGGAGCTTCAAAGCGAAATGCGGCGGCTCAGACGGCTAACCGTTCTGGCACTGACCTTCTCCGTCATCGGACTCTGTCTTGCCATTTGGATACTGGCAAGCCAGTAAAGTGGATAGGCGTCGGCTTGGCAGGCGTTCTGCATCCGACCAGCGCAGCCAGTGCGCGCTCTTGGCGGACGTCGCGGACCGGTCTTTGTCCGGCCGCTCATATGGACGTTAGGCGGTGGTCGAGTCAGTTAATCTGTCATGGCAAGATGGCGGTTACAGGTGTTTTTCTGACTGAGCAGCGCAGGGATCAGAAATGCTGAAGCTCTATCAGCCAGCGCGAGCTTTTGGGCTGCCTAATCCCAGCGCATTTTGCGTCAAGCTTGAGACGTATCTCCGTATGGCAGACATTCCATACGAGATCGCGCTCGGGGAACCGAGGGATGCGCCGAAAGGTAAAGTCCCGTGGGTCGAAGACGGCGGGCAGGTAATAGCCGATTCGACATTCATTATTGATTACCTCGTAAAAAAGCATGGCGATGCGCTCGATACGCGGCTAACAAGTTATGAGCAGGCCCTGGGCCACGCGATCAAGAAACTTGTTGAAGAGAGCCTTTATTTCGTCTCGTCTTACTCCAAGTGGGTCGAAGACACGGCATTTACAATTTACGCGGCACAGTTGTTTGCCGGCATGCCCGCAGAGCAACTCAAATATGTGCCGGATATGGTACGAAAGAGAGCCGTGGATAAGCTCCATGCGCAGGGTATCGGCCGCCATACCAGCGCCGAAGTTTATGCATTGGGTCTCCAGGATGTCACAAGCTTTGCCGAACTGCTGGGTGCCGGGCCATTTCTTTTCGGCGACCACCCGACGTCATTCGATGCAAGTGCTTTCGGCGTGATCGGCAATCTTAAGGATGGCCCATTTGCCAGCCCGGTCAGAGACGCGATACGAGCAACCAAAAATATTGCAGATTATATAGACCGCATTCGGCACGCATATTTTTCCGATATTGGGCAGCAGTGAAGCGTATTGCCGCATAAAAGATAAAAGCCCGTCCCTTCCCTTGGCCGCTCGGCGCGGTTATGAAAAAGTTGCCAAGGTCTGCAGTTGAGACAAGCGTCCATGGAATCGTCCGAAAAGCATGGGAGAGGCAGTTGCAAGAAGCTCAGGATCCTTGTCAATACGCTGACACCGTCAAGGTGACCCGTCTTCAATTCGGCCAATGCGTAAGAACACCACGGCAATTCCGGATTGCATGCCGTCGGGGAGAGCGTACGCTCAAGAAAATGGGGAGCGTTTGGGCGGGATCAATAACAGGCAGTCCCAGAGATGTTGTACGAGATTTTCGACACCATTCGGGAATTCCTCGATCGTGGCGGTCAGGTCATGGTGGTTCTCGGGTGGGTCGTCTTCATCATGTGGACGCTGATACTCGAGCGCCTGATATTCATGCGGACCGAAAATCGGGTCCGGTTGAAGGCGCTGCTGGCGGCGCGCGAAGCGCGTGAAGACCAGGATTCGTGGCACGCACGGGCGATTTACGATTGCGTCGTCTCGCAGCTTTCGATGCGCTTCGAAGCAGGCATTCAGCTGATTCGGGCGCTGGCTCGCTTGTGCCCACTGTTTGGCCTGATGGGCACCGTCACCGGCATGATCGTGATATTCGAGGTGATGGCATGGACCGGCAGCAGTTCGCCGCGGGCCATGTCGGCCGGGGTCGCGCAGGCCACGTTGACGACCATGGCGGGCATGGTGGGGGCGCTGAGCGGCATCTTTCCGGCGGCGCTATTGAATCGGTTGGCGCATGACCAGCGGGATGCGCTGCAGATGCACCGCCTGACGGCAGACGGCGTGGCGCTGTCGAGCATGGCCGGGTTACCGAAAACGCTGCGCTGGCTGGTGGCGCCCACGGCGGCGCTGTTTGTAACGATGGGCCTCTTGTTCATGATGCAGACGCTGATCGAGACCGGCGAGGCGGCGATTCAGAAGGTGGCCGCAGCTGAATATGTGGAATTCATTCGCGTCCCCCGGGAGGAGCGGGTCGAGCAGCGCAGCGAGAAACCGCAGAAAATCATGCCCGAGGCGGCCCCCGAGATGCTCGATATGCGGGCCGTAACCGACCAGGAGGCCGGTGCGATCGTCATCGGCCAGTCGCTGTCCGGACCGGCGGGCGGCGAACAGATCAATCTTGCTGGTCTGATCGGCGACTTCGGTTCGCCGGATGGCGAGTTTCTGCCGGTGGTCCGGGTCCTGCCGATCTATCCGCGGCGCGCACAGCTACAGGGACTCGAGGGCTGGGTCATGGTCGAATTTACGATTACCGAATCGGGGACGGTTAAGGACGTTAAAGTGCTTGAATCGTCGCATGCGGTTTTTGAAGGCTCGGCAGTTCGGGCGGTCGGAAAATTCAAATACCGGCCGCGCATCGTCAACGGGCGACCCGTCCCCGTCACCGGCGTCATACACAAGGTAACCTATGAAATCGAGGAGTGAGGTGACGGTGCTGGCGTTAGTTGATGGCCCTACTCCAGTGTTGACGTATCGGCCTCGTTTATCATCGCCGCAGCAATCGCACACGTTTTCGCTGCAGGGCCGGGTGACGCTGTGTCCACTCATGAACCGCTGAGCCGCAGCCGCTGGCTGCTTTTCTGTTGCCTGCTCGCCGGCGCACCATCGCTGGCGGCCGACCGGGGCTATCCGTTTACAGCCGCAAGTTTCACCGGGGTGCCCGAGTCGGGGTTCGAGTTCCCGGAGTTGGGTAGCGAGGTGCAGAGCAGGGAATACCGTCTCGTGCTGGGGCTTTTTGAGTTTGACCTTGGCGAAGTCGGTTTGGATTTAGGCGCTGATTATCAGTACACCCGCTACGAATATGTCGGCATCGAGGGACGCAACCGCGACCTGCACCGTCTCCAGGTGCCGATCGGCTTCGATTACCGGAACCGGAGATGGCAGCTGGGCGGGTTTGTAGCACCCGGCGTGTCGACGTCTTCCAATATCATGAAAGATCTGTTCGATGCCGGCTCGGGCGATGACATCATCGTCACGGCCAGACTGGAAGGCACGACCCAGGCCGGTGAGCATCTGCATTGGCTGGCCGGCCTCGCCTACGACAGGGCATTTGGCCAGCCCGCGCCCTATCCGGTGTTCGGTGCGCTGTATGGTCCGAACGAAACTCTGACGTTCAGACTGGCTTTCCCCGATCCGGCGATCCGCTACGCCCCATCGCAACGGCAACGCTTGACGGTGCGCCTGTTTCCGGCGGGCCACGCATGGCATGTGTTCAGCGAAGAACTGAATGACGACTTTGACTACGAAGTCGAAGCGTGGCGGGCCCGGGCCACCTGGAGTCTGGGCTTCAAAAATATGATCTGGCTCGATCTGTCAGCCGGCTATGCGTTCAACCGCCGCCACGAGTTCGTCGATGACCGCGGTCGCGCGATCGCGGTGAATACAGAGGATCAGTTTTTCGCCTCCATCGGTCTGCGGCTGGGGGATGCGCCTATCCCGTATAGCAACGAAGTACCGCGGTAGGCGGCAACGCGCGCCAGGGCCGATAGCAGGTTCAGACATCAATCTCGATGCGGAGGCGAAACTATTGATGCTTTGCAGCGACGCTCGACAGGCCAGATGACATTATGTAGCATGGCGCGGTGGGTTACGCGTGACTTGCCACCACCTGGCCAAGCGCCAGCGCCGGTGGCAGCTTACATGGGTTGTTGCTAGCGCAAAGGCGGAGGTCCAAAGGCCATGATCCGCGCACCTCATCGAGACAGTCTCCACAAGATTATCGTTCTCAACACCAAGGGCGGTTGCGGCAAGACGACATTGGCAACCAACCTCGCGAGCTTCTACGCCCTGCGGGGCCCGCCGCCGACGATACTGGACTTCGATCCGCACGGATTCGCGATGCGCTGGCTGGACAAACGCCCCGCCAGCCGGCCTGTCATCCACGGCATTGCGGCCCATGAGCAACCCGTTCAGGGCCCGGATCGTGCCGCCCTGCACCTGCATCCTGATACCCGTGTCGTGATTTCCGACTTGCCGGCGAGCATTGGTCTTAACGCACTGTATCTGCATACCCACGATGCAGACAGCATTCTGATTCCCGTACTGCCATCTGCAATCGATATTTTTTCCGCGTCGCGTTTCATTGCGGAACTCATGTTGGACGTGGCCCTGGACAGGCGCGATCGAAAACTTGCGATCGTTGCGAATCGCGTACGGCAAAATACCAGAAGCTGGCAGCGGCTGACGCGGTTCCTGACCAGTCTCCAGATTCCGATGATCGCGGCGCTGCGCGACACGCAGAACTATGTGCAGGCGGCCGCCCAGGGTATCGGCATTTTCGAGATGCCCGACTACAAGATCAGGAATGATATCGAGCCCATGCGCGCAATCACGACCTGGCTTGACGAATGGCACATGCGTCGGTTGGACACGGCAGTAGCGCCGGGATTCGAACACGTGCCGGGCGCAGAGATCTTGACACCGACGCACCGGCGGAATTTCCGCTAGTCGTCAGCCAGGCAACACCGGCACCGGCACTTTGCTGCCGCGGTTCGCACGCGTGATCAGAAAAGAGGGGTTGCATAGCTTTGTTTTGGCGCCAGACGATGGGCAGTGTCAGAGATCTGCTGCCCATTGTGCTCGTGATTGCGGTGTTTCAGGTGTTCATCCTGCAGCGACCCCTCGCAGAACTGTTCGCCCTGGCAGAGGGCGCGCTGCTGGTGGTGCTGGGCCTCACGTTATTTATTTATGGCCTCGAACTCGCGCTGTTTCCGATCGGCGAGGCGCTCGCCTATGCGCTGGCCAGAAAAGGCAGTGTGCCGTGGCTGGTGACATTCGCTTTCTTGCTGGGTTTCGGCACGACGATTGCAGAGCCGGCATTGATCGCCGTATCTTCGGAGGCCGCTAACGTCGCATCCGCGGCCGGCAGCATAGCCGATACGGATCTCGCCAGAGAGAATTACGCCCTGGCTCTGCGTCTGACGGTCGGCTGCTCGGTCGGCGTGGCTTTGGTGCTCGGGGTGGGCAGAATCATTATGGACTGGTCGCTGCCCAAGTTGATCATCGCCGGCTACGCGATCGTAGTGCTGATCACCTTCGCTGCGCCCGCGGAGATCATTGGCATCGCCTATGACTCGGGGGCCGTGACCACCTCTACCGTCACTGTACCGCTGGTGACCGCGCTCGGCATTGGGCTCGCGTCATCGCTGGGCGACCGTAATCCCATGACCGATGGTTTTGGTCTTATCGCCTTCGCGTCACTGATGCCTATCGTGTTTGTCATGTGCTTTGGGATGGTCGTCGCATGGAGCTGATCGTCTCGAGTTTAAAAAGTATCGCGCAGGTCGCCGCCGATGTGCTGCCGGTGGCGGTGTTTCTGTTTCTTTTTCATACGGTCGTGCTGCGCCGCCGAATACCCTATTTGGCCCGTACCCTCGTGGGTTTTGGTTTTGTGGTGATCGGCTTAGGCCTGTTCCTGCTGGGCCTCGAACTGGGCCTCTTTCCACTCGGACGTCTGATGGCCCAGCAGTTAACCGGCGCTGACCTGATCGACTCCAGTCAATTGGTGGTGAGCTGGTCGGACTATTACTGGGTGTATGTGTTCGCCTTTGCGGTCGGCTTTGGCACCACGGTGGCGGAACCGGCGCTGCTGGCCGTGGCGATCAAGGCCAATGAAGCATCCGGCGGCGCCATTCATGTCTGGGGACTGCGCGTCGCCGTCGCACTGGGCGTCGCGGTGGGTGTGATGCTGGGCTGTTTTCGGATCGTCACGGGAACCCCGCTGCACTGGTACATCATTGGCGGCTATCTGCTGGTGGTTGTGCAAACGGCTTTTTCACCACGATTGATCATTCCGCTTGCCTATGACTCGGGCGGCGTCGCGACCTCCACGGTCACGGTCCCACTGGTTGCAGCGCTCGGGCTGGGGCTGTCTGAAGCCGTGCCGGGGCGCAATCCCGTATTGGACGGATTCGGGCTGATTGCGTTCGCGTGCCTGTTTCCTATCATTAGCGTGCTTGGTTATGCCCAGCTCACGGAGCTCAGACAACGCCGAGCCGCTCGACAAGCGCGGTCAGAACTTACCGAGACCTCTATCGAGAAACATCCGGAGGAGTAACATGCATTTCAAATTATTAGTTGTATTTGCCGAGGATTCAAAGACAGATGTGCTCATGAGCGCTGCCCGCGAGAGTGGCGCAACCGGCTGCACGGTGATCAATCACGCCAGGGGCGAGGGCCTCGATAAACAGAAGAGCTTTTTTGGCTTGACACTTTCCGCACAGCGCGATGTGCTGCTGCTGCTGGTGGAGGAACACCTGAGCCGACATATCCTCGAGCGCATCTGCGAGGTCGGTGAGTTCGATGCGAAGCCCGGAACGGGCATTGCCATTCAACTCGATGTGGAAGATGCCGTCGGCGTGCTGCGCCAGGCAGAGCAGTTGACCGAAGTCGTGGAGGAACAGTTATGAGCGATCTGGATAAGATCACCGTGCAGCAGATCATGCGCCAGGAGGTCAATGAGGTGGATGGCAGCATCGATGTCATGGAAGCAATGCGCATCATGAAACGCGTCGGCGCGACTTGCCTGATTGTGAAAAAACGTTATGACCAGGATGAATACGGGATGCTGCTGTTCTCCGACATCGCCAAACAGGTGATTGCCAAGGACCGGGCGCCCGAGCGGGTCAATGTCTATGAAATCATGGACAAGCCGGTGATTACGGTGCGTCCCGATATGAACATCCGGCATTGTGCGCGGCTCTTCGAGAAATTCGGTATCAGCCACGCCCCGGTGGTCGAGAATGACATGGTGATAGGCGTCGTCAGTTACTACTTGCTGGTTCTGGGTGGGTTGGATCTCGAGTGATGCCTGGTTACGTGTGAAACGTCAGATCTGCTCGGACAGACAGGGTCCGATCAGGCGAAAAAAGGCGTTCGCAAATCTACTGTTGGAGGCAGGTCGCCCAAGACTCTTGCCGCGGGAATAAAGCGGACCGCAGGGAGCCATCCCAAGGAAAGAGTCTTGGGCGGCCTGCCGCGAACTCTGGCACATATCCGGAATAGCCGATTTCCGCCAACCGAATCCTCTGCCAGGCCTTCGGCCTTGTCTGCGGCATACCTTC
>Ga0224512_10005275_pt1 | contig 10701 bp, 5 predicted proteins | sample SF_May12_sed_USG_4_FD_169103 | JGI IMG/M metagenome (GOLD analysis project Ga0224512, IMG submission 169103) | Sediment microbial communities from San Francisco Bay, California, United States - SF_May12_sed_USGS_13 | ecosystem: Environmental > Aquatic > Marine > Sediment | place: USA: California...
ACCCGGTAGCCAAAACAACGACATCGGCTGCACACTCCCGAATATCGTCTTCATCCATGGGCGTATGGAAATCGACACGAACCCCCAGGCGATCCAACTCCCCCCCGTACCATTCGATGAGATCCAGTATCTGTGCGCGCCTCGGTTGCAATCCCGCCAGGTAGAACTGGCCACCCAATCGGTTGCCTGCCTCAACGAGCCTGACCGTATGCCCCCGCTCAGCGGCCACACGAGCCACTTCCAAGCCTGCGGGGCCACCACCGACCACCAACACGGATACCGGCGTTTCACTGCGTGTAAAACGATCCCCATTCCATTCGTGCTCACGTCCGGCTGACGGATTTACCACGCAGGAGATCCAATAGTCGCGGGATCGTCGGCCCCAGCACATCTGATTACAAGACAGGCAGCCGCGGATTCTTTCAGGTTGCCCCTTTCTTGCCTTATTCGCCAGATGGGGATCCGCGATTTGACCGCGAACAATGGAGACCAAGTCCGCCTCCTCCGCCGCCAAGACGCCCTCCGCATTATCCGGTGTTCGAATATGGCTCTCTACAGTCACAAGTGCATGCCGAACAACACCCTTTAAATCCCTGGCCAGTTCAACACCCAATCTCTCCGGATAGAGAAAAGTCGGCATCAACTTGTAGAAATCGAAATACCCACCCGTGCCACAGGTAACGTAGTCCATCAATTCTTCGCGGTCGTGCCGTTCGATAATTTCCGCCAAGGCCTCACGTTGTAGCGCTACTTCAACATCCGGCTCGTCATTGATGGCAAGCCCAACGATAAAATCATCACCGCATTGCCGCCGGATACGTGTCATGACCTCGCGTGAAAACCGGGTACGGTTCTCAAGGGAGCCCCCCCAACAATCGGCACGCCGGTTGGACCAAGGTGTCCAGAATTGATCAAGCATGCCATGGTACGCGGCCCACACCTCTACGCCGTCGAATCCTGCTGCTTGGCAACGTCTCGATGCCTGGACGAAACCATCGATCGTGGCCTCGATTTCCAATTCGGTCATGGCATGACTACCGTCAGAATCATGGTAGCTGGGCAAACCCGAGGGAGACCAGTTGGCATGCCACGAATTATCGGCATCCCCGTGCTGGCCGACGTGGTACAACTGTTGCAGGATGACAGCACCTTCTTCATGGCAGACATCGGTAATCCGGCGAAAATGCGGGATCACCGAATCATCGCTGTGGCGGAAATTCCCCCGGGTCAGTACCGCTGCGCCATGGACAGGTACCGGTTCGATTACAAGCATGGCCGCTCCGCCCATCGCGCGTTCGCGATAGTACGCCACATGCTGATCTGTGGGCAGTCCGTTCCGCGACATGTTCGCCGTATGCGCACCGAATACAATCCTGTTACGCAGGGTCTTGTGGCGCAGTTGCACCGGCTCAAAGAGCCTTTTATATGAAGCCAACATTAGGCTAGTGTGCCTCGTCACTAATCCTGAGACGTTCCTAAGGTTCTGCCCGATGTAGAACCTGACCGTCGGGTGGCTGCGCTACGGTTACACGGGAGTACAAGGAAGTACAAAGCATACGTTATCTGATAGAAACCTATCAATCAGACAATACAGTCGCGTGATATTTGCTTTGGCGTGCCCGGAACCTGGCAACTGTTGGTTTTGACTACTGTCATTCGCCCGCTGCTCCGGAGTCCGGTTTGGTGGTGGCCGGGCTATCTCCGCCGCTGTCACAAATATCACCGTAGCTGGCGAGTCGTTCGGCAACGGATAATATGCCATTCGCCAGCAATGTGCTGACGGGCGGCGCGCTGATCAGGGTGCCAGGGTTATAGCGGGTAGAGTTTAGGTTCGCGGCTTACGGACACTGATTTTTGCGGGTGTGAGAGCGTGTTGGTTAGGGGTTGGTCGCCGATGGGCACGACGGCGGCCGCTCGATGACTCATTTGGCATCGCTTCGGTGCGGTTGAGCAGTCATCAAGGTCGATCCAGTTCGGGGTGTAGCGGCGGTGCGCGGACCGGATGAGACGCGGGTTGCGGCGATTCAGCCCGGTTGTCCAGATGGTGCAGAATCTGTTTGATAACGACGGAGTCTTCGATACAGGCGATGACCCTCAGGTGGTTAAGAAGATCCTCGATCACCTGAGGGACAAAGCTGAAATCCCAACGCACACCCTTCTGCCCGAAGGTCGGGCGGGCCAGCAGAGGGGCGTATATCAGGAAAATAATGGGTGGATATTGGGCACTGGAGTGGGATTTCAGGGTACCCTCAGAGCGATCGGACGGCGATGGGTCCTATCGCTGGCGGCAAACTACTGATGGACCTGCTCAAAAAGGGTGTTTATTCTTCCTATACTCAGCATAAAACACCTCGGCTTCGACCAGAAACAGCGCTTTATCTTAACAACGTTGGTCGAAATACACTCTCTAAATCGTCCTATTCCTGTTTAGTATTAATAACTTAGATATTCTTCAGGGCCGACTATTTAGACTTCATCCAATGGGCTGTACCGGCGGGCATATCGTATTAGTTCGTGCTGAGTCTTGATATCCAACTTTCGCATCAGATTCGTGCGATGGCTGTGTATTGTGCTGGGACTTACGTGTAGACGGCCTGCTATCTCTTTATTGCTATACCCTTCCGCCAGAAGACCCAGGATCTGCTTCTCGCGATGCGAGGGTGGCGTACGGCCGAACTCTCTCTCAGACCGCAAGCGCCTCGCATAGTCTTGCAGTACTTCACTGGCCATGTCCGGGTGCACGAAAATCCCACCTCGGGCCACCTCGCGTATCGCGTCGACGAGTTGTTCCGTGTCCGATGCCTTCAACACATAACCGGAGGCACCCAGCTTGAGCATCTCAATGAAGTACTCTTCCGAGTGGTGCATGGTTAATACCAACACGTGAGTGTCAGGAAGTCGGTTCTTCAGCAACTTTGTCGCCTCCAGTCCGTTCATTCCGGGCATAGAGATGTCCATCAAAACCACATGAGGTTTTACAGCCTCAGCCACAACAATAATTTCGTTACCATTCGCGACGTCGCCGACCACTTCGAGATCAGGCTCGCCCTTCAAAAGTAATCGTACGCCCTCGCGGAACATGGCGTGGTCATCGGCAATGAGCACACGAATCTTTTCAGTCACGAGTTGCATCCGGTATGGGTATGCAAACCTGAATCCGGGTACCGGACCCGGGTTTGGACAATATTTTCAGCTCGCCGCCGCACAAAGCGACCCGCTCATTCATACCGAGTAATCCAAACCCCTTACCACCAGAATTCATCGGATCGACCTGGTCGATCTCGAATCCCTGGCCGTCGTCGGCCACTTCTCCCTCGAACAACCCGTCCCTCATCGCCAGGCGTATTGTTGCCCGCTGCGCCCGTGCATGCCGCACGATATTGGTTAATGCTTCCTGAAACGTTCGAAAGACGGCAATTTCGATCTCCACGGGTAAACGGAATTTAAGTTCGCTCGTCACGTCCAATTTCACCCCGACTTCTTCCAGCATGGGTTCCCCATAAGTACGCAGCGCTGGTTCCAGGCCAAGGTGATCCAAAGCCGATGGGCGAAGGTCCATGATTATGTCGTGCATCTGGTCGATCATATCGGTGACTTGACTGCGTACCTTACGGATCTGAGCCTTCGCCTCCTTGGGTTCACTCGCCAGCAGGATTTCGAAATTGGTCAAACCGAGCGTAATGCTCGCTAGGCCTTGACCGAGCTCATCGTGCAAGTCGCGCGCCACCCTTGTACGTTCTTCTTCCTGAGCCGTGATCACCTTCTTGAGCAGTTCGCGCCGCCGCTCCGACTGCCGCTGCAAATCTTTGGCAAGTGCACGGTTGGTTTTATCCTGGAATTCAATGCTCTGTGCCATCTCGTCGAAAGCTGTGCCCAACTGGGCGATCTCGTCCGGCCCTTGGAGTTGCAGCCGCACCCCACGCTCGCCCTGGGCAAAGCGTTTTAGGGTCTGCACAGCGCCCTCGAGGCGATGGATCACCAATTTATTCATGGCAAAGGTAATACTCAACATCACGATGAGAATCATGCCGGCCGACCATAACAGATTGATGCGGAAACTGGCGGCCAATGGCGCTTCCAGCGGCGCCATGGAGATGTCGGTGAGCAGCTCTCCGAGCAATCGCTGCTCTGAATCGTGACACCGTGCACATGCTGGACCGTTCTCGATCGGCAGCATCGTTCGAAACACGCGCTCCCCGTCATCAGTTGTGACCACTGCGCTTTTTGGCCTGTCCTCAGGTGGTAGGCGATGGCAGGGCTGGCAACCAGGTTGGGTATTTTTCAGTTGAATTGGCTTGTGCTTGCCGCGGGGCGCAAAGACGACTTGTCCTGCTGGGTTCAAGAAGTAGATGATCCGGAAGCCGTTACTTTCCGCAATCGTGTCCAGCGACTCCTGAATCCTGGTGAAGTCACCCTCTAGCATTTCGTGACGGAATTCGTGCTTAATCAAGTCGGCGGAATGCGAAGCGAGTAAGGACAAGTGCTTCAAGGCTGCCGCTTGGTGGCGTTTATGCTCTACCACGACTAAGCTCGCCAGAATAACCCCGAGCGGTAGTATGACACCGAGGATCATCTTGGCGCGGAGGGTGTGCGGTAGAAACGTAGTAAAGGGACCGAGAGACGGCATGACACGGTATCCACGGCGGCATTCGCCTAATCTTAACAGCGGCTCACCGCATTATCCCGCCTTCCAAATGTGCAGGTCTACCAGAGTGTGACTCGAGTCACACAGTCAATTTGATTCGTGAACTTCTTCCTCGTGCGCATTCGCCGCATGAGGGACAAGCTCAAGTTGCGGAAACGGGCGGCTTCGATACCGGGCGCTCCGGAGGGGTGATCAACCCTCACTCGACGCGTTGCAGGACAAGCCTATCCCGCCGATGCCAATAACGAAGGCCGGGGGGAGCGTTCCCCCGGCCAGTGGATTCTCTCACTTCAATTCTTGTTTCAAGCGGCTATGTGCCATGCCTCGGTCCGCTGGGGCCGGCAGTCACAAGGTCTTCACTCCCATTATAAAAAAGGGGCACCGCGCTTTGCGCGCGGTGCCCCAACTACACTTAACAACCGTCTTTATCCTCGCTTCGAGCTGACGTGTGCCGTATCTCGAGCACTGAGGAAATTACCGGCTATAACTATAAACCCTCCATCTCAGCGATGGCTCGTTCCAATACGAGAGACGAGAACGCAGGATTGTGCACGCCCCCGCTCCTGTCCGTGTGGACCAGCAGGTAGTTCCAAGTCGACTTCAGCACCGTTTCGTTAGTCTGGTCAAACAAATCGGTACCGGCAGCCGGGCCGCCATTGATATCGATTCGGGTCAACCGGGACGGCCCGACATCGGTGGCGCTGTCGAGGTCGAAGGTCAGGGCCTGGCGACCGCGAAACTCGCTCAAATGGATCCCCTGGATCTGAGCCGCACTGGTTATTGCCGTTCCACCTCCACTATCGCCCAGCATGAGTGTGCTGCCGCCGGCAAGCAGATCATTGATGAGATCGGCGTAGAAGTCGACGATCAGCCCTTCCAGTGCATGCAGCGGTCCACCCACTGCCGCCTGGACACCGTCCGCGTTGGGTTCTCCGCTCTCGTGGCACTCGATGCACACCCCCCTGCTCGCGAAGAAGGTGTGGTTGGCGCCGCCCGCATTGTAAGCCAGCAGCTCCGGCGGATCCGTCTGTTTCATGTGGCAGTTCACACAGGTGTCGGAGATGAACGAGTGATTGCCACGATTGCCGACTTCGACGAAGTAGGCGTTCTGACCCATGATCAGATCGGCCTGCACGCCGCCGTGGGGTCCTCGATCCTTGTCCGTGACCGTCGCCCAGTCGACCGAGTCGTTGCGCAGACCCCGACGCGTGTTGTGGCAGGTCATGCACATCGCACCCTTGCCGACCCCAAAGGCCTGGAACCCCGCCACGAGCAACGGGGTGTCGCCGCTGATACGGGTGTTGGCATTGGTGTCGTTGCCGCTGGTGGTGCCCGCCATGTGCGGGTCGTGACAGGTGACACAGGTCTGCGGATGCCGCTCGTCCGGTTCCCACGCGCAGAGAGCGCCATCGGCTTCTCCGGGATCTCCTGGATCTCCGCAGGACGCCCCATCATTGGGTCCACCTTCGCACAGAAGCGTAGTGTCGTTGCAGGAGAAGATGCTGGCGGTTGCGTCACCTGCGACGTCGCCGCTCAGCACCGGCAGCCAGGTCAGGAAGCCGTTCGCCGTGTGGCAGCGCGAGCAGTTGCCGCTGTCACCCTCGTCGATCGCCACCTCGTAGTCGGAATGACGGCTGAGTTGCCACTGCTGGAAGCGCGCGTGACGCAGCGGCTCGCCGTGACACGTGGCACACACATCCGAAGACAGGCCGACCCGCGCTTCGTCCGGCTGGAGAACTCCGCCTCCATGCGCGGTGCTGAACGCACCAAGCGGCCCATTCTGCGGTCCGTGGCAGTTCTCGCACTGGATGTTGGCGCGCTGGGCGTTAGCGGGAAAGTCGTCGAGCATGCACTGCCAATCGCCGTCCGGACACGCCACCGGGTCGTTCGGACCCAACAGGCCCGACGTGAGGAAACCATCGTAATCGCCGACATCGTCGAACCCGTCGTTGACAGCGCCATCGCCGAGGTCAAAACCGACCGTGTGGCAGCCAAAACACGACGGGGAATAAAAGGCGCCGTTCAGTTGGGTGGTGAACCGCTCCGCATGCCCGGTCATTGACCAAGGGGTGAAGTTGTCCGGCGCGAAATCGCCGCTGTGACATCCGGTGCAGGCGGCGTCCGATACCGGCAGTCCGTCCGCGTCCTGCCCGACAATGACGCCGCGCCAGGTGCCGGCGTGGATCTCGAGCGTTTCGCCGGACATGGTCTCCATGACCGCGTACGTGCCCGCGGTATCGGGGATGAACTCGGGGTTCTGCGTATCCGCATCCACGAGGGCGGGCGCGGAAGGTCCGCTCATCAGCGTCCAGTTGTATGAACTCTGCTCCTTGCCGTGCAGCAATACCGGAAGGTTGATCGGCACGTTGCGCAGGCCGGGGTTGACGCGCCAGTCGAGCGCCGCGTGAATGTCGACCTCAGCGGTCCAAAGTCCCGAGGTAGTTTGCACCGAAAACAGTAGAGCGACATGTCCCGCCCGCTCGAGGGCAAAGTGATTGATGCCTACGACCTGGAAGCGGTCCTGCAGGCCACCCACGAACTCGCCGGAGGGCGGCTCCACATTCGGCGGCAGCTCGTCTTCGGTGATTGGCGGCTCTGTGAGCAGGTGAATGAGTTCGGCCTTGAACGCGCCCGCGCCGGGCAGGGTGACGTCAGTAGTGTCCGCGCCCGGATCGACGATGACCACCTCCACACTCTCGGTTTGCGTCCATCCTGAACTCACGAACGTCGAGCCGTCCATGATCTTGTAAGTCCCCATCGCTGTTAGGGTGGCGCCCGGTGCCGAATCCCCGCTGATGGTCGCCGCCACGATCACCGGCGCAATCGGTTCCAGCTCCACGTTCAAGGTCACCGGGTTGCCTTTCACCAGCACCACATCCGTGGACTGGGAGTTGTAGTCCTGTGCCTCGAAGCTGATTGTGTACGGGCCGCTGACGCTAACGGGAAGCTTCTCCGAATACGTGCCTTCGGCGTCGGTCACCGCGCTGAAGGTGGTCTCACCGGCGGTGAAGCTCACTTGCGCCCCGGCGATACCATCGACCGTCAAGCTGTTGGTCACCACACCGGAGACCCTCACGAACGGCCCCTGCTTTTTGGGGCCCTTCTCTTTTGGGCCCTGTGCTTTACCGCCGGCGGGGCTGGCGGCGACGGCCGCCGCGGACGTTTCAGCGTCCACCCCCGTCGCCGCTAGCGCAGAGGAACTGAAGAGTCCTAGCGCCCCGACGATGAGGACTAGTAGCCGCCAATTTACATTAGGTTTCATGTTAGCTCTCCTCATTATTGGTCCTGAAATTCTGATCTTGAACTCACCCACATTTTTAAGAAAAAACCGCACACCCTCTTCTAATTAACCCTATTGGGCCAATATTTATGCCCTGCCCGACGCTAGCAGTAGGGAATGACTCGGGCTATGGCAAAAATCGCCAATCTTGGCGAATAAAACGCCAGACATGATCGAGGTCAATCTATATGCCACGGAACCGACACGATCAGTTCGGAAACGATTGAAGGAAAGAGTTTTTGGATGCACGAAATTCCCGCTTATTCGATGCACGCCACAGCCCGGCTAGAACCGGCCAATCGGCCTGAAAGCGTTACTGGGCAAGGATTTCAGGCCGATTTCCCTCAATCTAACTGAGCGCAACCTACCGCCTCTGTAGTGGTCCGCCGATTCTTGTACGCGATCATGGACACTCATAATTCAGAGTAAAACTAACTTATTGAAATACCGTGTCTATTCTTGTCGTCAAATGATGGGTGTCCCAGAATAACTAGAATAGACTTCTACTACATGGCAGGCTGTGGCTGTTATGGATGAGGGCGCAATCGGTGATCTGAATCGACCACCCTTCTTATGCACTCCTACACTCCTTGATTCATGCAAGGCTAAGTGATTATTAGTAAACTCAACATCCATTACATGTTGATCGATCCGACCAATAATGGACGAACAAACCTCCGGAGATGAGAGTGAGGGAACCGTACCCAGATAAGTTCGAGAAAATCCAGGCCCAAACTCTTTTCCAAAATCTGGGTGGGCGCGAGCGAGAAATTGTTCGCACAATAGCGTTCGATAACCGCTTCACCCTACGGGAACTGGCAAACTTCGTTGAGTCCAGTATTGATCTGAACATGTGGGATGAGAAATCCCTTAGCGCCAGTTGGATACAGTGGAGAAAAGAAAGCAATTTACGCGGCAGGGAATTCAAAAAATGGGCTTTTGACAGGCAGGAAAAGCTGCTGAAAATACTGGTGGAAGCAAAAACCAAGTACGGCACAGGGGACAATACCGGCCCGCCATACCAGGCAAAGAAGGCAAAAATCTGCACGGACGTTCGAAAAGGAAGCATTTTGGGGATGTGTCCGGTTCAGTCGGAGAAGACGCTCTGCTGCAATCTGCGCACCATTGACGCCGTGAAGAACTGCGGTTTCGGCTGCAGTTACTGCAGCATTCAGACGATGTATACCAGTGACAACATTTTGTTCGATGAAAATTTCGGAGAAAAGTTGGATGCCATAGAACTCGATCCGGAAAAGGGATACCACATCGGCACCGGGCAGTCCTCCGATGCCCTGATGTGGGGGAACAAGAACGGTATCCTCGACGATATGTTTCGGTTCGCAAGGAAGTGGCCCAACGCCGTGCTCGAATTCAAAACCAAATCACGAAACATCGATCACTTTCTACGATCGGATGTGCCGGCCAACGTCATCTGTTCCTGGTCCTTGAATCCGGACGCAGTCGTTCAAAATGAAGAACATCTTACCGCGAGCCTTTCGCAAAGATTGAGTGCTGCGAGGCGGGTCTCGGACAAGGGTATTAGGTTAGCTTTCCACCTACATCCCATGGTGTACTACGAGGGTTGGGGAGGCGGCTACTCGTCGTTGATCGAGAGAGTAACGGAGAACTTCGATCACGATGAAGTGACCTTCGTTTCGTTCGGGGCCCTGACGTTTCCAAAACCCATCATTCGCAAAATCCGGACCAGCGGCATCAAGACCAAGATCCACCAAATGCCGATGTCACCGAACCCGGAAGGTAAGATGACCTACCCGGACCACATCAAGGAAGCGTTGTTTGGCCATGCTTACCGGGCCTTTTCGACTTGGCACGGCAAGGTGTTTTTCTACCTCTGCATGGAGGAATCAAAATTCTGGGAAACGACTTTCGGCGAGAGATACCCCGACAACGAAACATTCGAACAGGCTTTGCTGGAAAACGCTCGTGCAAAGCTTGCTCACACATAGTGATTAGGGAAACTCTGAGCCCCACGGACAAGTAATAATCGACACCCACAACTTGATGTGAGTTGTGAAAAGGGAACCCACGCAAGCCAACGCATTGACGCGATGATCTTCTGAACATCGTACCAAGTCCTTCGTGCAACATTGTAACGAAACACAAAATTCAATCCGCTCTCATCAGCAATGGGCTGATTTCACCACCTGTCGAATAGTTTCCGAACACGCATCAGTGAATTTCACGCAACTGTGTCGATTGATCGACGCATTTCTATCAGACAGCATGCGCTTTATTCGTCCTTGTATGTTCAGTGGTGTCCGAAATCGTCAAGATGGAGGGCGCCGGGGTGGGAGGGACTTGATTCTTCCTTCGGGCCTAACTGAGCACCGACTAGTATAGATTTCGTCCCCACCGCTGACCGCTGAGCGCCGATGAAGAATCTAGCCGTTAGCCCGGCCGATGTCGTGCCAAGGTTGCGCCTGGTGAGTTCCCGGCATGTTCATACGGCAACGGAGACGATCATGGCACAACGGGTGAGAGAAAACATAGTGGGAGTGGATGTCTCGAAGGATAAGTGGGATGTGTTCGAGTTGGGCACGAACGAGGCCTATTCAGTCGCCAATGAACGCGAAGCGATCGAGCAGTGGTTAGGGCGGTGGGCAGTTCCCGTGCGTTTATCTATCGAGCCGACCAACCAATATCACCTGACGGTGGCTCAAGCCGCTCATGCTCGAGGGCATCAGGTGTATCTGATAGATCCGTATCGCTTGGTGCATTACCGAGAAGGGGTGGGTCAACGGGTCAAGGCCGACCG
>Ga0224512_10005276_pt1 | contig 10701 bp, 6 predicted proteins | sample SF_May12_sed_USG_4_FD_169103 | JGI IMG/M metagenome (GOLD analysis project Ga0224512, IMG submission 169103) | Sediment microbial communities from San Francisco Bay, California, United States - SF_May12_sed_USGS_13 | ecosystem: Environmental > Aquatic > Marine > Sediment | place: USA: California...
GGGACCTTGTCCAATGTGCGATCCGGTTTGGCCAGAGATCCGCGACCACCTGCGCGGACCCCACGGACCAGATCTGATCGCCGGCGGTCCACCCCGACCGAGATTTCCCATCGCCCGCACTCCTGCTTGGGCGGGAGACTCGGTACCGAGCCGGTGGTGGTCGCTCTTGCCGGTGGGTGGGCTTTTGGCCTCCGCGGCCGTCCCGTGGGTTTCAGGCTTACGGAGATCAATGGGGCCGGGCGCCCGGATGGCATCGTGGGCTTGTGGCCTTTCTGCCACTGACGGCCGGGTGCCGGGGGGTGAGTAAAGTGCTGTCATGCCGGCTCACGTGCTGATGATTGGAATCGACTCGCTCGAGCCCGACCTTGTGGACCTTTGGGCGGATGCCGGATTGCTTCCTACGTTCGATTGGCTGAGGTCCAACGGCACCAGTGTGCACCTTTCCAGCCCGATCCCCGGCCTGGGCTCGGCGGTCTGGCCGGAGGTGAACTACGGCATCGGGGTAGCTCGCACCGGGGTGTTCAATATCGGAGTTCCCCAGTACTTCCCTCGGGAGGGAGTTCTTCGCGAGACGCGCGAGGACGAGATCCCCGCCACGAGCCTGTTCTGGATCGAAGCCTCTCGGGCCGGCAAGCGGGTTGCCACAATCGATCAGGTGTACGCTGTACCGGAGCCGGGTTCCGAAGCGCTGCAACTCATCGACTGGGGTGTGCATGATCGTCCGTTCCCCGCTCGCAGCGCACCCTCGGATTTCCTCGCAGACATCGACACCAAGCATGGTCCCTATCCGGTAGTCGACTGTGACGCGGTTCACGGAGGGACGGCAGTCGGGTATGCCCGGCTGACGGGACAGCTGGAACAAGGAGCCGAAGTCAAGGCCGACCTGATAACGGATCTCCTGGCCGAGTCGGACTGGGATTTGATGACGTGCACGTTCACCGAAGCACATTGCGCCGGACATCAGATGTGGCATCTGATGGAGTCCGGGCCCACGGGTATCCCCGATCCTTCCGATGGCATGCTGAGAACCTACGTGGCGTCGGACCGTGCTCTCGGCCGGGTGATCGAGGCGGCCGGCCCCGACGCGCTGATCGCGGTCATCAGCAACAAGGGGATGGGCCCAAACGTCGGCGGGCCCCATCTCATGACGGAGGTTCTGCATCGCCTCGGCCTTGGCGCCGAACGGCGGCTGCGGCGGAGGCTGTGGGATCGAGTGCCCGCAACCATGAAATCCAGAATGATGAAGACGCTCCCGCCGGCCGTCCGAGACCCGCTGAGGCGCCGGGCCGCGGTTGGTGCCGAGCCCGGTTTCAAGGCCGGTAGCAAGGCAATATCCATTCGAAGTGACCAGGATGCGGTTGTTCGCCTGAATCTCGTCGGGAGGGACGTACATGGCGTCGTTCGTCCCGGTGCCGAGGCGGACCGCCTTCTCGACGAGCTGCGAACCGAGCTCCTCAATCTGCGGCACCCCACCCAATCGTCACAAGCAATCGTGGAAAAGGTCGTCATCGTCGACGACGAATGGGATTCGAATCGGGCTGAGACGATTCCAGACATGATCGTTCACTTCCGCCAGGATCTTGGAGCCATCGAATCGTGCACGTCTGACAGAGTCGGGCGAATAGCCATTCCCCTCGCGAGTATTCGAACCGGGAACCACAACAGCCACCATCGAGCCTGGGTCGTGGGAGCCGGCGTTTCTGCCGGAGCGACGGCGTCGGCCCACACAATCGACATCGCCCCGACTCTGCTTGCTCGACTGGGCGTTCCCATTCCCGCCGATATGGAAGGGATCGCCATCCCGGCGCTCGGCGGCCTCGCCGTATGACGCCTGCCACCGTTCGACAGCAAGGAAGGGTTCTGGCCGTGGCCGCGTGGACCGGGTGATCGACGGAGGAGGAAGCGTGCCGACGCAAAGGCCCGATGTGACGGTCGTCGTTCCGATGCGGAACAACGCTGCCACCATCGGCGAGCAGCTCGAGGCGCTGTCGAGCCAGCAGTACGAGGGATTCTGGGAGGTTGTGGTTGTCGACAACGGCTCCACCGACGGTTCGTTGGAAACGGCTGCCCGGTATGCCTCGCGTTTCCAGGACTTCCGGGTTGTTGATGCGTCCGAGATTCGAGGTGTCAGCCATGCGCGCAACGCCGGCGCCGCCGCCGGGCGGGGCGAGGTCATCTTGTTCACCGATGCCGACGACGTGGTGGGTGAGGGATGGATCGCCGCCCTCGTCGCCGGCCTCGAGCGGGCCGACCTTGCCGGAGGTCCGCTCGATGAGTCATCGCTCAATCCCGAGTACGCGCGCGAATGGGGTGATCCTCCCATCCCAACGGATCGATTCAATGTCGTTGCCGGCTATTTACCGAACGCCCGCGGGAACAATGTCGGAATTCGGCGATCCGTATTCGATGCGATCGGCGGGTGGAACGAGGAGTACCGATTTGCCGAGGATGTCGAGTTGTGCTGGCGGGCTGCCAATGCAGGCTACCGACTGGTCTTCGTTCCTGAGGCTGTCGTGCTCTATCGACGGCGGCATACCGTGCTTGGGCTGGCCAGGCAACAGTTCGTGCGCGGGCGGCAGACCCACAGAATCCAGCTGGCTCAGGCGTTCGGGCACCTCGGATTTCGTCCGGCGTCCGATACCAGCCAACGACGCCAGTCTCTCGGGTGGATCATCCGCAACGCTCCGGCCGCGGTGTTTGATCGGTCGAAGCGGGGATCGGTGATAGCCAAGTTGAGCTATGGCCTGGGGTGGGCGGTCGGAGCTCCCCGCCGCCGCGAGGTCCGCCGGAAGCTTCACCGGGGAGATGAGGGATAGGCTCTGCCGGCCCCGGTCTGCGGGTTCGTGAACTCAGCATGACATCTGAAGTGGGCAGCACCGTTTTACACTCAATCGACGAGCTCGAGCGACCGATGACCGACCGAGTAGGCAGCTGACGTCCGGTCCCACGGAGGAGCACCATGTTTATAGACGCGCGAGAAACCTCAACCAACACGGCGATTGAGGCAGACCTATGCGTGATCGGGGGAGGAGCCGCCGGGATCACTCTTGCTCGGGAGTTTCTGGGTCAGGATGTGAAAGTCTGCCTGCTGGAGGCAGGTGGTTTTGACCCGGATGAGGCCACCCAGGAGCTCTACGCAGGTGAGAACGCGGGCCTCGAGTACCCGGGCCCGGACGAGACCCGGTTCCGCTACTTCGGCGGCAGTACCGGCATCGAGGGTTACGGCGGATGGTGCATGCCGTTTGGGACGCTGGATTTCGAGGCGCGCCCATGGGTCGAGCACAGCGGCTGGCCGATCGGGCGCTCCGACCTTGATCCCTATTACTCCCGGGCCCAGGAAATCCTCGGCCTCGGGCCGTACGATTACGATCTCGAGAGCTGGGTCGCTCACCTCGACGGGCAACTCGCGGTTCCAGAGTTCAGCAGCGATCGTGTCTCCGTGGGGGTGTGTCAGCTCGGACCACCCGTTTTCTTCGGCAGCGAGTACCGCCACGAATTCGAACCGCAAAGCAATGTCGATGTCTACCTGCATGCCAACGTGGTGGAGCTGGAGACGACCGACAAGGCCGATCGGGTGACCTCGGTTCGGGTCAAGACCCTGGCAGGAAACGAGTTCCGAGTCTCCGCCAGGGTATTCGTGCTGGCAACCGGTGGCATGGAGAATGCCAGGCTCCTCCTGGCCTCCAATCGAGTGCAAGCTCCCGGGTTGGGAAACGCCCATGATCTCGTCGGGAGGTTCTTCATGGACAACCCCCGTATCTGGGCGGGCGAGTTCATTCCGTCGGCGCCGGCTCCATGGCTGTCATTCCTCAATCCATACGGCGTGATGGCGAGAAGGTCGCGGAAGCAATACCGCGACTACCACAAGTCCGTGGTTGCCGGGGCTCTCGTCCTCTCAGATGAAGTACAGCGCCAGGAGGGCCTGGTGCGATATCGCGCATGGCTCAGTCCCTTCTATCACGCTGAGGGGTCTCCCGGCTGGACGGCCCTCCGGACGCTGGTCTGGGAGTTGAAGAAGAGGCGGTTCCCGAAGGAGCTCCCCCAGAAACTCAAGGACATCCTGGGCGACACGCGGGTGGTCAAGGGGCTATACGGTCGTTTCATCCAGAGACGACGGAGCGGTGGTCGGCGGGTCATGCTTGTGAACATCCTCGAGAACGATCCGAATCCGGACAGCCGCATCACGTTGTCCGATCAGCGAGATGCCCTGGGAATGCCACGGATTCGGGTCCATTGGGAAGCCGGGCCCCTGGTTCGGCGGACGCTGCGGCGAGCCCACGAGATCATCGGCGAAGAGCTGGAGGCGAGCGGCCTCGGTCGGCTGGTCAAGCCATTCACGGGTCACGAAAACGAAGAATGGGATATGGCTCCACTCACAACCTGGCATCACATGGGCACCACTCGCATGAACGATGATCCCGCTCTGGGGGTTGTTGATTCCGACTGTCGTTTGCACGACGTCGAGAATCTTTTCGTGGCGGGTAGCTCGGTTTTCCCGACCGCCGGACCAGACGCTCCGACATTGACCATCGTCGCGCTTGCTCTGCGCTTGGCGGAACACGTTCGGCCACTCGTGAAGCTTGAGGCTGGTGACCGCGAAGCACGCTGAGGCCGGGTGAGTCGAGACGGATCGCCGGGCCCATCCGCGTCATCGGGTCGGGGGGAGATGCCCGTCGTTCGATCTGAGCTGCCGCGGGGTTGCCAACGGAAGGCGGGGTGATGGCTTCCGGGGATGAGACCGCTCGGTCCTACCAAGCGGCCCGTCGCCGTCCGGTTCGCCGGTGAGGCCCTGCTGCCGGCCACGGTGGGTGGCGTGCGTGGCGCTACCCGCCGGCCTCCTCGACCCGGATGTCGCCCACCGAAGCCCTCCGAGCCGCCTAGGCCCCGGGCTCTTCGCCGGATGGAGCCTCCGAAGCGCGTCTCGCGCGAAACCGTCCGATCAAGTGCAACAACAACCCAGCCGCAACGCCCGCGCTGGCGCCGATGAGGCTGAGCTGTATGTCCAATCGCTGATACCCGCGACCGGGACGCAGTTCCTGCAGGAACTCGAGGCCGACGAGGAAGCCGACGGTGCCGATCAGCGCGAACGCGGCGGCCCACCAGGCTCGGCCCGTCCACCGGGCGAACACCAGGTACACGAGGAACCCGAGGAGCAGGCTCCCGAAGAGATGCCCGGGATCTTCATAGGAAATCAGGCGAATGGGGCCGATCACCGGCAGATCGGACGCGGCGGTCAGGAGCAGATACGAGAAGAGAATGACCCAACCGATCGTTACGGCAATCAGGAGCGACTTCGATCGCTTGCTTCCATCATCGGCGGGTGACATCTCGATCATTCAACCATCGATTTCAGGGCCGGGGGCAGGGCTCGCTCCAGTGCTCGAGATGGCGCCATGAGCGCGGCGCCCTATCACCGTGTCGCGGCAGAGGCGTCGAACCGGGCTTCACCCTGAAAAGGACGCCGACACTCCTAGCCTGCCGTCATGGGTTTCCCATTGATCGCCAAGGACCGCGGCAGCCCCTCGAGTTGCCTGGCGGCTGCTGCGCAGCTGCGGGGTCGGCGTTGAGGCTGCTCCTCATTACCAACGACTACCTCCCGAAGCCGGGGGGCATTCAGCAATACCTCGGGAACCTCGTGGAGCGCTACGACGGCCCGGTACAGGTGATTGCCCCCAAGGACAAGCACGCCGAGCGGGACGCCCAGGTAGTCCGCAACAAGCGGCGGTTCATGTGGCCGACTCGCAAGACCCGCGCCTGGGTCGAGGAGCAAGCCGGACGCTTCAACCCGGACATCATCCTCTTCGGCGCTCCGTACCCGTTGCCGACGATGGGCCCGGCGCTGCGGAAGTCATTGGGTGTTCCCTACGGCGTCATTGCCCACGGAGCTGAAGTAACGGTGCCGGCGGCCTTCCCCGGGTCCCGGCAACTGCTGGCCGGTCCGCTCAAGCAGGCCGACGTCGTGTTCGCCAACAGTCGCTGGACGGCCGGCCGGGTCGAGCAGATCAGCAAGCGGAAAGTCGTCTACCTGGGAATCGGCGTCGATCTCGACAGCTACCGCCCCCCCGACGGTCGCTGGAGCGAAGAGATCGTCGTCGGGTGCGTCAGCCGGTTCATCCCCCGCAAGGGCCACGCCGAAGTGCTCCATGCCGTCGCCGAACTGCGCGCCACCGGTCACAACCTTCGGGCCAAGATCGTCGGCCGCGGCCGACTGGAAGGACGGCTCCGCAAGGTGGCCGAAACCCTCGACGTCCCGACCGACTTCCATGTCGACATCCCGTGGGCCGAGCTGCCTGCCCGTTATCGGGAGATGGACATCTTCGCCATGCCCTGTCGCAATCGCTGGCTCGGTCTCGAGCAGGAGGGCCTGGGGATTGTGTTCCTCGAGGCCGCCGCCAGCGGGCTGCCCGTCATCGCCGGGGCCTCCGGCGGCGCCCCCGAAACAGTCCTTCCCGGACGGTCCGGGTTCGTCGTCCACGATCGCGACGGGCTGGCTGAGGCGCTGCAGATGCTGGTGGCCGATCCGATCCGATCCAAGCGCATGGGCGAGGCCGGACGGCGCCTGATGGAGGACGCATTCTCATGGGGTGGGGTGATGGAACGACTCAGGTCCGGCCTGGAATTGGCCGTAAAGAACGCGAGTTAGGTCAGCAGCGGGATACTGTCGCCCCTTGACACGGGCGCCCGGACCCCGTAGAAACAACCGCCTTCCAACAGGAGATCCATGACGAAGCCGCTCGTCATCGTTGAATCACCCGCCAAAGCGAGGACCATTTCGGGGTTCCTCGGGGATGGCTACGTGGTCGAATCAAGCATCGGGCACATCCGCGACCTCCCCCGCAACGCCGCCGAGGTCCCGGCCTCTCACAAGGCCGAGCCGTGGGCGCGGCTCGGCGTCGACACGGAGAACGACTTCAAGCCGCTGTACGTGGTGCCCAGTGACAAGAAGGATCAAGTCAAGAAGCTGAAGACGCTGCTGAAGGACGCCAGCGAGCTCTACCTGGCCACGGACGAAGACCGTGAAGGTGAGTCCATTGCCTGGCACTTGCTCGAGACTCTCAACCCGAAGGTACCGGTCAAGCGGATGGTCTTTCACGAGATCACTCCCCACGCCATTGCGGAAGCGATCGAGAACTCGCGGGACCTCGATCGCCATCTCGTCGATGCCCAGGAAGCACGCCGCATCCTCGATCGCCTTGTCGGCTACGAGGTGTCACCGGTGCTGTGGAAGATGGTGCGGCCCAAATTGTCAGCCGGCCGGGTGCAAAGCCCGGCGGTGCGGATCATCGTGGAACGCGAGCGGGAACGCATGCAGTTCCAGATGGCCTCCTACTGGGATCTCGAGGGCACCTTCGCCACCAAAACGGGCAGCACCGAAGACGGGTCGTTCGAAGCGAAGCTGCTCACACTCGACGGCACCCGTCTTGCTGCCGGCAAGGACTTCTCGCTCGCCGGCGAGCTCACCGGCGGGAAAGATGTTGTTTTGCTCGACGAGGCCGCCGCCATCGAGCTGGCCGCCGAACTGAACGAGGCCGATTTCGCGGTGCGGTCGGTCGAACCGAAGCCCTACACCAAGAAGCCGGCCGCCCCGTTCCGTACCTCCACGTTGCAACAGGAGGCGGGCCGCAAGCTTCGGTTTGCCGCCGCCCGCACCATGTCGATCGCTCAGCGTCTCTACGAGAACGGGTACATCACCTACATGCGCACCGACAGTACGACCCTGTCGGAAACGGCCATCGCTGCCGCCCGGGCTCAAGCCACCGAGCTGTACGGCGTCGAATACGTTCCTGCCGAACCGCGGGTGTATACCTCCAAGGTCAAGAACGCCCAGGAAGCACACGAGGCCATCCGCCCGGCCGGTGATGTGTTCCGCACCCCCGCAGCAGTGGGCAAGGAAGTAGGCGCCGACGAGGCCAAGCTCTATGAGCTCATCTGGATGCGGACCATCGCCTCCCAGATGAAGGACGCCCAGGGGGAGCGGGTTCAGGTGCGCCTCGGAGCCGCCACCGCCGCCGGCCGCGAGGCCCTCTTCGGCGCAAGCGGCCTGGTCATTACCTTCCCCGGATTCATGAAGGCCTATGTGGAGGGCGCCGACAACGGCGACGCCGAGGGTGCTGAAAAGGCCAAAGACGACGAGGAGCGCCGCCTCCCGGCGATGACCGCCGGCGACCCGCTCGACGTTGTCGAGTTGGCCGCGAGCAGCCACGAAACCAAGCCGCCTGCCCGTTTCACCGAGGTCAGCCTGGTGAGACGTCTCGAGGAGCTGTCCATCGGCCGCCCCTCCACCTATGCGTCGATCATCTCGACGATCCAGGATCGGGGCTACGTGTGGAAGAAGGGCACCGCCCTGGTTCCGTCGTTCACCGCCTTCGCCACCATCACGCTATTGGAAACCCACTTCCCCGAGTTCGTCGACTTCGCCTTCACCGCCCGTATGGAAGACGACCTCGACCGCATAGCCCGCGGCGAGGCCGAAGCCATTCCCTACCTGTCCGGCTTCTACTTCGGCAACGGCCGTCCCGGCCTCCATGAGCTGGTGACCGACCAGCTCGGAGAGATGGACCCCCGGCAGCTGAACTCCATCGTCATCGGTGCCGACGCCAACGGCGAGAAGATCGAGGCCCGGTCGGGGCGGTTTGGTCCCTTCCTGTCCCGCGGTGAGGACACCGCCCCCCTGCCTGAGGACCTCCCGCCGGATGAGTTGACGGTGGAGATCGCCATCGGGCTGCTCGAGGCCCCGAGCGGCGACCGCCCGCTCGGAGCCCACCCGGAGTCGGGCAAGGCCGTCGTGGCCAAGACCGGTCGTTACGGGCCGTATGTGATGATCGAGGAACCCGAAGGTTCAAAGGAAAAGCCCAAGACCGCCTCCATGTTCAAGGACATGAGCCTGGACGCCGTCACGCTCGAGCAGGCCCTCCAGTTGCTGTCGCTGCCCCGGGTGGTCGGCACCGATCCCGAGACGGACCTAGCCATCACCGCTCATAACGGTCGCTACGGCCCCTATTTGAAGCGGGGCACCGATTCGCGCAGCCTCGACACCGAGGCTCAGCTGCTCACGATCGATCTCGACGGCGCCCTCAAAGTGTTCGCCCAACCGAAGAAGCGCCGGGCGGCGAAGCCGCCGCTCAAGGAGCTCGGGCCCGACCCGGTCAGCAAGGCCGAGATGGTGGTAAAGGACGGCAGGTTCGGCCCCTACGTCACCGACGGCGAAACCAACGCTTCCTTGCGGGTGGGTGACAGCGTCGACTCCATCACCCCCGAACGCGGCTCCGAGCTTCTTGCCGACCGCCGTGCCAAAGGCCCGGCGAAGAAGAACAAGAAGAAGTAACCGGCTTCGGCGCCGACGATGGTCGCCGGCCGCCGGCATGGGGTGGCGCCCGATCTCGGACTCGAGCACTCGACTGAGAGCCGGCGACGGGAGAGCTTGGCACGGATTATGGACTTCCAGCACGAGCTGTTGTCGACTACCGTCCCCCCGTGGCTGTCGAGACCGAAGCGCATCCGTCGCGCACCACGTTCCAGCTGATTTCGCAGGGACCGTTTGCCCGCCTGTGGTGGGCCGGGTTGTTTTCCAGCATGGGCGATTGGGTGGCGTTGTTCGCCACCTTGACGCTGGCTGCCCGATTGGGTGGCAGCCAGGCCGAAACCGCCATCCTGGTTCCGCTTGTTGCCCGGCTGCTCCCCGGGCTCTTCTTCGTAGCCGTCGGTGGCGTATTGGCCGACCGGTTCAACCGCAAGGTCATGATGATCGTGGCAGACGTCGGACGGGGCGTCTTCGTCCTCAGCCTGGCGTTTGTCGACAACCTCGTGCAGCTGTTCGTGCTGTCGCTGGTCCTCGAGCTGTTCACGCTCCTGTGGCAGCCGTCCAAGGAGGCGTCGATCCCCAACCTGGTCAATACCGGCGATCTTCCCACCGTGAACGGGCTGTCGCTCGGAGCCGCCTACGGCACGTTCCCACTCGGCGCCGCCCTCATCTGGCTTATCGACCTGGTTCCCGACTTCGGGTTCACCGAGGCGCTCGATTCGGGTCCGGAGACCCTGGCTTTCATGGTCGACGCTGTGACCTTCCTCATCTCCGCAGCCCTCATCGCCTCCATCGTGTTTCCGCCACGCGTCAAGAAACGACGGAAAGACAACCGGGGGGCCCTGGCCGCCCCATTGCATGATCTGCGTGAGGGCGTCAGGTTCGTGGCGACCAATCAGGCCGTGCGCACCATCGTGCTCGGCATGGCGGTCGGGCTTTTCGGTGGCGGCGTGCTCTTCGCCCTCGGCGAGTCCTACGCCCGCCGGGTGGTGGGGGCCGATCAGCAGGGGTTCTATGCCATGCTGTTCGCGCTCGGGACCGGGGCGGCCGTCGGCATCATCGGCGCTTCCATTCTCGGATCTCGCAACGCCCGGGCCGACGTCACGTTCGGCGCCGGCCTCTCCCTGACCGGCATTTCCCTATTGGCGACCGCCGCCGTGGAGACCATCATCGGGGCGATGGGATGGATCGCCTTCGTCGGAGTCGGTACCGGGATCGCCTACGTCATGGGGTTCAGCCATCTACACGAGAACGTAGAGGACGAATTCCGGGGGCGAACCTTCGCCGCCCTCATTGCCCTGCTGCGCACCGGACTGCTTGGCTCCCTTGCGATCGCCGGGGTGGCCGCCAAGCTGCTGGACGATCAGTTCCGCTCACCCTTCGACAACGGCACGCGCAAT
>Ga0224512_10005277_pt1 | contig 10699 bp, 8 predicted proteins | sample SF_May12_sed_USG_4_FD_169103 | JGI IMG/M metagenome (GOLD analysis project Ga0224512, IMG submission 169103) | Sediment microbial communities from San Francisco Bay, California, United States - SF_May12_sed_USGS_13 | ecosystem: Environmental > Aquatic > Marine > Sediment | place: USA: California...
CCTCGTCGGTCAAGGCATCCTCTTCTTTCGAGTCGTACACGACGGCTCCCTCTCGCAGCTCCATCGTCCGGTAGGTAGTCTGCCGCACGAGATCGAGATCGTGTGTCGCGAACACAACCGCCGTACCTGTGGCATTGATGTCGCGAATCAGTTGGAACACGCCGCGCGTCGCTCGTTCGTCGAGGTTTCCGGTCGGCTCGTCGGCCAAGATGGCGAGCGGGTCATTGACGAGTGCCCGAGCAATGGCGACACGTTGTTGCTCCCCGCCCGAAAGCTCCCGAGGGTACGCGAGGGCTTTTGCAGCCAGGCCGACTTGCGTGAGCACGCGCATGACCCGGGGGGCGATGGCACTGCGTCGGGCACCGGTCACCTCGAGTGCAAATGCCACGTTCTCTTCGGCCGTGCGATCCTCGAGAAGGCGGAAATCTTGAAAGACGACCCCCAAACGTCGGCGCATTTTGGAGATCTCCCCTCGGCGGGGCTCCGATGTGCTGAATCCCGAGACGCGAACGGTGCCAGACGTGGGGAGCTCGTCGGCGTAAATCAGTCGAAGGATCGTCGACTTTCCCGCGCCGGAATGTCCTGTGAGAAACACAAACTCGCCCTTGGCGACGTGCAGCGAGACGTCCTTGAGTGCCAACGAGCCTTTAGGGAAGGCCTTGAAGACTTTGGAAAAACGGATCACGGCTAGAGCGTACTGAAGGCTTCCTCGAAATCGGCGATGATATCGCCGACATCCTCGATGCCCAGACTGATACGGATGAATCCGTCCGGAATTCCCTGCGCAGCCCGCTCACTCGAGCTGAGCGAAGCATGCGACGTGAATCGTGGTTCTGACACGAGTGTCTCGACGCCGCCCAGGCTCGGGGCATGTGCAGCCAAGCGCAGCTTGCGCAACACGACATCGGCGGCAGCGGGTCCACCGGCCATCGTGAGTCCGACCATGCCACCGAACCCGCCCAGCAGGCTCGCGGCGACAGCGTGGTCGGGGTGATCCTCGAGTCCGGGGTAGTGGACCTCGGCGACGGCCGGATGCCCGCGGGCCCATGATGCGAAGGCCATCCCGTTGGCGTTGTGCCGCTCCATGCGCACCGCGAGGGTCTTGAGCCCACGATCGACGAGCCAGCTCGCATGCGGGTCGGGCGACTGTCCCCACACTTGCATGAGCCGCCGGACTTCCTCGACGACGGGCTCCGAGCCGGCCACCACCCCACCGATGACGTCGGAGTGGCCGTTCAGGTATTTCGTCGCGCTGTGGATGACCACGTCCGCGCCATGTTCGATGGGACGGAAATTGAGAGGCGTCGCGAATGTCGAGTCGACGATGAGTGCGATCCCCCGTTCGCGGCAAAAGGCCGCCAACGGTTCCGGATCTGGGACCCGCATCAAGGGGTTGGTCGGGATCTCGACAAACACGGCGCGCGTCGTCTCACGCACCTGCTGGCGCCAATTCCGAGGATTGTCGGCCATGACGAATGACACTTGGATCTCGAGCTTGCCAAACTCCTCCCGAAACAGGCGGCGGGTGCCTCCGTACAGCCACTCACTGGCAAGTAAGTGGTCGCCGGGCCTAAGCATGGCGAGATGGGCCAAGGCCGTGGCGCCCATACCGCTCGCGACAAAGATTGCTCGCTCCGATCCCTCCAGTGCCGCCAACTTCTCTGCCAATCTGAGCTGATTCGGATTATTGCCGTACCTAGTGTACAGGACCTCCTCACTCGACCCCACGGGGTGATGGAAGGTGCTGGTTTGATAAATGGGCGTGGAAACCGGTGCTCGGTCGGGCTGGCGTTGCGGCACGCCGTGGATGGCCCGCGTCGAAGGGCCATGCTCTGGCACTTTCATTCGGGAGCTGGGGTTGGGGACCTGCCAGGCTTCTCTCCGGCGCGTGCGCGGTCGGCCGTGGGGGGACTGCTCGGCGCCCGTTTCGCGGCCGCCAGCATCCGGCCTGCGATGTCCTCGGGTGAGGTGAGGCCGCTTCCGGTGAGCGCAGAAAACTCGCGGCGAGCGCGATCGGGCACTTGACCGAGCACCCTCACCCGACCCTCTCGATCTCGCGCAACGACAGCCAGTCCGTGACGCTCCAGGACGTGCTCAATCGCTTCACAGTGGGCCGCTGACACCCCATGGAGCAGGAAATAGTGGGCCTGTCCGTGTTCTCTGAGCAGCGTGCCGACAATCTCGTCGGCGCAGGAGAAGTCGAGGCAGCGCACCGTTCCAAAATCGATCACTGCGACCCGTTCCCCCTGAGCATCGGCCAGCGCCTGCTCGATCCCACTGCGCACGGCGCGCCCAGTCGGCCGAGTGACGAGGTCACCGTGCCCGCTGGACGCCGTGTCTTCCAGAATGACCTTGAGATCAATGCGCTGCATGGACGCTATCCAGCCTCCTGGGCGGGAACGATCATCAGGATCTGACTGCCGGGGAAGTCCGCAAGCCCATCCGTGAGCGCACTGTCGTCATCCCACGGCGGGACAATGGCAATGCGGGCGGTCCCACTTTGCACACTCAGCTTCCCGGACCAACGGTTGAGGTAGCGGGCGATACCGCCAAGACCCTGGCCTCGACCAGGGTCTCGAAATCGGCTCGCACCGTGAAAGAGGGCGGCTTCCAGAGCGGCTGCGTCACCCCAACGATCACCGAATCGACCTGACTGGGCCGCCTCGAGGGATCGGCGAAACCCAATCCCCGCATCAGCGACCGCGATCACCACAACCCGCCGACCCAATCGTCGCCGCCAGTGGTAGGCTTGTACCGCGACCCACCCCGACGTCCCGGCGTGCTCTACAATATTCTGACAAGCCTCTGAAAGCGCCATAGCGAATCCCATCGTTGCAGACGCTTCGAGGCCCAACTCGCCCGATAGGATGGCGGCCGAACGTTCCTGAATCGTTTCGACCACGCCGTGCACGTCGTCCGACCCTCGCACCGGCGTGATGGCGAGTAGGACATCCGATGAATGACTGGGAGCGACCCGTGGCACCTTGCCGTGCATTTCGAACCAGTTCTCTGCGTGGGCAAAGAAGCCGGCGCGGCCCCAGTAATGCGCGACGTCGCGATCGGTGGGAATGGTGAGCAAGGGACGTTCGGGCCCGTGTTCCGTGGCCCACTGGCCGGCCGCCAGCAAGCCGATGAGCCCGTATGGAGATGCCCACTGTGTCGCATGCGCGTCGAACAGCACTCGGTCGTCCGTGAAATCGCCGCACTTCTTGGCGAACTGGTCGAACGACCGATCGTCGAATTGGGTGGGGACCTCGACAACGCGCGTCATGTCGGGACGATCTCTCCGCGGAGGTGATATTGCAAGCCTGTCGCCCCTCGATACTGCACATTGCGCGCGGCCGCCGCGTTGGCCTGCCGCATGGCGGCTTCCATGTCCGTGCCGCGGACCAAGTACCCCACCATGGCGCCGCCAAACACATCACCACATCCCGTGGGATCACGGATTTCGACGGGCACAGGGTCGATGCGCGCGGTCCGAATCGGCGCTGGGGGAGCACCCACTCCGGTGCGCTGGCTGAAGAAATCGAAGTCTGCGGTCGAGAAGTAGACGGCTCCCCGCTCACCCAATGTCACGACCAGGAGCCGCACGCCGCAGCCGATGGCTCGGGCCGCGACCTCCATGGGGTCATCGCCGATGAGGTGCAGCTCGTCCTCGTTGAGTTGCACCACGTCGAAGCATGAAAACCACTCGCTCACGTCAGGCAGCCGTCGCGGGACTCGGGTGCCGTCGCATTGGACACCGAGCAGGAGGCTGTGGAGATCCACATAGAGAGGTCCGGAGAACTCAGCGCGAAGGTGACGTGCCGTATCGAGGTCCACCTCGAAGCCGGAGATCAAGTTGACGTACACGGCATCGAGATCTCGGACCAGTGGTGCGAGCTCGTGCCATTGCCACGAGGGAACCCCGCCGCTCAAGCGTTCCGCGCGACGCGTCAGCGACTGATATCGGAGTGTGACACGATTGTTCGGTTCGGGGACTTCGACGAACCGAGCGGCCGCTGAGCGCCGAGTCAACGAGCGGAGGAACGCGTTTGCTTTCGGGGCGAGATCGCGCCCGACCTTGATGAGCGGCACGAGCTCCCAGTCTTCAGGGAGCGACACTTCCAGCGCAGCGAGCGCGTAGGCGATCCCGCCCCACTCCTCGACGGGTTCTTCGCTGTCACCGCGGCCGTAGATGGTGTCCCACACCATCGTGCCGACGATCCCGAGTCGCTTCACGCGCCTCCCCAAGACTGCACCTTGAAGGCGGCGACCGCTCCGAACACACCTGCGGTGCCTGGAAGCTCACCGGGGACGATGCGGCATGCGTTGACTGCCGGTCGGAATGCACGTCGGGTAACCTCGGCGCGAAGCGGGCCGAACAGTGTCTCTCCCGCCGCCGTCACGCCACCGCAGATGACGACGATCTGCGGATTGAAGATGTTGATGAGGTTCGCGACGGCCGTTCCCAGGAAACGCGCGGTATCCTTGATCGTCTCGAGGGCGTACTCGTCGCCGTCCCGTGCGGCGTCGTACACCACTTGAGCCGTAATCGACTCCAGATTGCCACCCACGTAGCTCGGCAGATTCGTGTCTGCCCCCGCTTCAATGCCCTCGACGGCCCGATCAGCAATCGCGGTGCCTGACGCGTACGCCTCGATGCAGCCATAGTTGCCGCACTTGCAGCGTCGACCGGTGGAATCGATGGACATGTGGCCAATCTCGCCGGCGATGTCGCTCGCCCCGTGGTAGATCTGACCGCCGAGCACGATACCGCCGCCAATGCCGGTCCCGATCGTGAGACCGATGACCGGATCGGCGCCGCGTGCGGCGCCTTGCCACCACTCGCCGAAGATCGCGCAATTGGCGTCATTATCGAGCGTCGCGGGTAACCCGACGGCTTCGCTCACGCGATCGCGCAGCGGGAAGTTGCGCCATCCCAGGTTTGGGGTGAGCAGCACGATACCCGTGCTCGTATCGAGCGGGCCCGGTGACCCGATGCCGACGCCAGCCACGTCGAGGGTGGTCGTCCCCAACTCGGAGCGCGCGTCGCTCAACGAGTGATCGACCATCTGTGCAATCTGGGCGACGACGGCATCGGGTCCATCCGTGTTCAACGTGCGCTCCTTCTTGATCCCGTACACCGTGCCGCCATTTTCTGGAACGGTCCCAACGACGACATTGGTACCGCCCACGTCTACACCGACGATCAGTCGCATCGCTTCCCCCTAATCCACGCGCAGGACGGCAAGAAACGCCTCCTGCGGAATTTCCACGGTTCCGACTTGCTTCATACGTTTCTTACCTTCCTTCTGCTTCTCCAGAAGCTTGCGCTTCCGAGTGACATCGCCGCCATAACACTTGGCCGTGACGTTCTTTCTGAGCGGCCGTACCGTTTGGCGCGAAATGATTCGTGTGCCGATCGCGGCCTGGATGATGACCTCGAACAGCTGACGCGGAATCAGCTCCTTGAGCTTCTCGGCCATCTTCCGGCCCCAATCGGAGGCCTTGTCTCGGTGGATCACGACGCTGAAGGCGTCAATCGGATCGCCGTTGATGAGCATGTCGAGCTTCACCAGGTCACCGCGGCGATACCCCGCGAGCTCGTAGTCCATCGACGCGTAACCGCGTGAGACCGTCTTGAGGCGATCGTAGAAATCGAGAATGATTTCGGCCAGCGGGAACTCCCAGTCGAGCTCCACACGTGACGGATCCAGGTACTGCATCCCGACGTACTCACCGCGACGCTCCTGCCCGAGCTGCATGATCGCGCCAATGTAGTCCGTCGGCGTCGTGATGCGTGTCTTGATATACGGCTCCTCGACATGATCGACCGCGGATCCCGTGGGCATCTTGGTTGGGTTCTCGATGATGGTATTCGTGCCATCGGTGAGATGCACGTGATACTCGACGTTGGGTACCGTGGCGATAAGGTCGAGATCGAATTCACGCTCGAGCCGTTCGCGCACGATGTCCATGTGTAAGAGACCCAAGAATCCGCAGCGAAACCCGAATCCAAGCGCAACGGAGGTTTCGGGCTCGTAATGCAGCGATGCGTCGTTGAGCTGCAGCTTCTCGAGCGCGTCGCGGAGCTCTTCATACTGGTTCGCGTCGGTCGGATACATACCGGCGAAGACCATCGGGTGGATCTCTCGATAGCCCGGGAGCATCCGGTCGGCCCGCTGCGCCGCATCGAGCATCGTGTCGCCTACACGTGTCTCCTGAACGCCACGGATGTTGGCGACGACATATCCCACTTCACCAGCTTCGAGCACAGCAGTCGCGCGCTGTCCCAGCTGGAGATACCCGACCTCTGCCACTTCATAGCGATCACTCGGGTGGGTCCCGAAACAAATCTCCACGCCTTTCCGGACCTGGCCGTCGACCACCCGGACGCTGGGAATGGCACCGCGATAGCGATCGTAGTACGAGTCGAAAATGAGTGCCCGAAACGGCGCCGTGGGATTTCCCGATGGGGCTGGGACGCGGTCGACGATGGCGTCGAGGAGTCGATCGATTCCCGATCCCTCCTTCGCCGAGATACGGAGGATCTCCGCAGGGTCCGTCCCGATGAGATCGGAGAGCTGAGCGGCACACTCATCGGGCGTCGCCGCTGGAAGATCGATCTTGTTCAGCACGGGTATGATCTCGAGCCCTGCATCGACGGCAAGCAGAAGATTGCTCACTGTCTGCGCTTGCACGCCTTGACTCGCATCAACGACCAGAACTGCACCTTCGCACGCGTTCAGCGATCGTGAGACCTCGTAGGTGAAGTCCACGTGACCCGGGGTGTCGATGAGGTTCAGCTCGTAGACCTCTCCGGATGCTTGGGTGTACTGCATGCGGACAGCGTTGAGCTTGATCGTGATACCACGCTCCCGCTCGAGATCCATCGTGTCGAGGACCTGGGCACGCATGCGACGCTTTTCGAGCGTGGCAGTCGCCTCGATCAGCCGATCCGCGAGGGTCGACTTCCCGTGGTCGATGTGCGCGACAATGCAGAAATTGCGGATATGGTCCTGACGCATGGGGGGGAATATAGGGGGGGAGAGGGGGCAGGAGGGGCAGAAGGGGCAGAAGTGCAGCGGCACAGCGGCGATGCCCTGATGTCTGATGGCTGAAAGCTGATGGCTGACGGCTGATAACTTACGACTGTGTTGGGAGACTCCTTCGTCGACGGTGACCATGACCGAGTTTCGAACCGCTACTTTGCTGGCTGCGCTCTGCGTGGGGCTCATCGCAGCATCGGCTGACGCCCAGCAGGTTCCCCGAACCGATCAGCGCGTCGAAGCGAAACGCGGGATGGTGGTGGCCGCCCATCCCGATGCGGCACGTGCCGGGATCGCCATGCTCCAGGCAGGCGGGAATGCCATCGATGCAGCCGTGGCCGCGGCGTTCGCCGTAGGGGTCGTCGAGCCGATGATGTCGGGCGTGGGTGGCGGTGGATCGATGGTTCTGTGGTTACAGGAGTCGCGCCAAGCATGGAACGTCGAGTTCTATGCGTCCGCGGGTGCTGACCCGGACTCGGCGCTCGACGCGGTTCCCGCAGCGGAACGGCACACGGTTCGGCCCGAGCGGTGGGTTGCGGTGCCGGGCGCTGTCGCGGGGCTCCTCGAGGCGCACGAGCGTTACGGTGCGCTCAGTCGCGCGACCGTGCTCGAGCCGGCGGTTCGACTTGCCCGCGATGGGTTCATCGTCAGACCGCTGCTCGCGCGGGTGATCGGAGAAGAAGAGCACAAGCTGCGACGTGACTCGAGTGCGGGTGAGCTCTTCTATCCACGTGGATCGGCCCTAGGCGTTGGTGACAGGCTCCGACAGCCCGTCCTCGCCCGCACGTTGGAACGGATCCAAGATCTCGGGCGGGACGGGTTCTATCGGGGCCCATTGGCTCAGCGCATCGTGGCGGCGCTGCAGGCCGGAGGCAATCCGATCACCCCCGCAGATATGGACCAGGTGCGGGCTCGCTGGCGGCGACCCGTGTGTACGACGTATCGCGACCACACCGTGTTGGCGGCGGCACCGCCGCTCTCGGGGGTGCAAGTGCTCGAGACCCTGGAATTGTTGGAACAGTTCGACCTGTCCGCACTCGGTCACCCGACCCGGAGCGGTCCAGCGCTCGGCACGATGATCGATGCAATTCGCATTGCCCACGCTGACCGGGATGCCTGGCTGGGCGATCCCCGCGATGAGGCGGTCCCCGCCACGGATCTCGCGAGTGCGTCGTTTGCCACCGCGCGCAGGTCGCTCGTCGGCATCGATCCCATTCCCCACGCTGTCGAGCCAGGCGACCCGTGGGTTGCCAACGCAGCCCAGCCGCCGCCGGCGTGTGCCGCGATTGGCGCGTTCCCGCCGAACCGTCTTCCGGCACCCGTTCGACCTCCTCGCGACCTGCTGGACCCGGAGGGAATGGACAGCGAGACAACCCACCTGTCCGTGGTCGACGCGCAGGGAAACGCCGTGTCGCTCACCGTGACGATCGGCGGGTACTTCGGCTACGGCGTGTACGTTGCTGGCGCGTTCTTCAATGATGCGATGGAGAACTTCGGCGGCACCCCTGCCAACCGACGGGGGAATAGGCGCACACCGCGCTCGACCACGGCACCGACCATCGCGCTGCGGGACGGTCGGGTGCGCCTCGTGGTCGGGTCACCGGGCGGTGCACGGATTCCTCCTGCAATTGTGCAGACGATCGTGTATGCCCTCGACTACGGGGAAGATCTTTGGACGGCGGTCGCGCGGCCACGCGTCTACCCGTCGTACGACACGCCACAGGTCCAGCTGGAACCGGGATTCGCTGGTGACGCGCTCGCGGCGCTGCGCCACCGCGGCTACGATCTCACCGCGCGGCCACCCATGGACATGTACTTCGGTGGAGTGCACGCGGTGCTGGTGCAAGACGACGGGACGTTGATCGGCGCCGCGGACCCGCGGCGGGACGGTGCCGCGGTGGGGTATTGATTACGGGATACGGGATACGCTGTGTCGGGAGCCTTCGTATCCCGTACGACGTATCCCGCACGACGTATCCGTTCTATCTCCCGCCCGACACGATCTCCGCCGCGCTCTCCGGATTCCACTTGGGTCGCTCGGCGGCGTTTGCCACCTCGAGTCCGAGGTAGAACATCAGCTTGACGATCCGCGACTGTTTTTCGGCATCGATCTTTTCCGGCTCGTCGCCGGGACGGTGGTAGTCTTCGTGTGTCCCACTGAAGAAGAAGAGAATGGGGACGCCGCGCCGCGCGAAGTTGATATGGTCGGAGCGGTTGTAGAAGTTCTGCTCCGGCCAGAGATCGTCGATTGCCGTCATGTTAAGCTCGGGATGCGCGGTGTTCACTCGCTCGAGTGTCGCTCCCAAGTCGGAGTGGTGTCGGCCAATCACGACGATCGTGTCGGTCCAGTTGCGTCCGACCATGTCCGCGTTGAAGTTGGCGACCATCTGCTTCATCGGCACCGGCGGGTTCTCCGCGAAATAACTTGAACCCCACATGCCGCGCTCTTCTCCGCTCACCGTGAGAAACACGATCGAGCGCTTGGGTCGAGGCTGGAGGGTGGCGAACGCCTCGGCGAGCTCGACTACCGCGATCGTGCCGGAGGCATCATCGTCGGCGCCATTGAAGATGCTGTCGCCGTTGATCGGGGTCCCGACGCCGACGTGGTCCATGTGGCCCGAGTACACGATGTATTCGTGCTTGAGCACGGGATCGCTGCCCTCGAGAATCCCGACCGTGTTGGGCGCTGCCTGTTCGCGTACCGTCTGATACTGCAGGTCGATCTCGACTGCCAAGCGCTCCAGTGCCTGCACGGTCAACGGCGCCTGGGCGTCAAACGTGGCAAGCGCCGCGTCATATCCGCTGGCGGCGAAAAGCGCCTGCACCGTCTCGCTTTGCACCTCGAGGAACGCCATGCCCCCGCTACCGACCTGGGGACGCGGGCGATCCATCATGGCCTGCATGCGGTTCCACGATGCATCCGGTCGTTGCCCGATCCAGACGAGCGCTGCTGGCTCGCGGCGAAACGCGGCCTGCATCATCTCACGCACGGAGGCACCCGCTCCAGTCACGAGGAAGACGATGCTTCCCGTTGGTATCTGCTCCATGATCGAGGAATCGCCGCTGCCGCCCGAGACGAGATACGGAACACCTGTCACGGCGCTCGAGGAGACACCGCTCCGAAGCAGAATGTCAGGTCCCAGCGCCCAATCCGATCCATTCGCAAACCGGACCCGAGATCGCGTCGGGTCGAGCGCCATGGTACGAATGGGGTAACGCTGGATGAACCCGTCGTCGCCACCGGCAACGAGCCCCAATCGCTTGAACTCAGCGGCGATGTATTCCGCCGTTTCGTCGAGCTCGGGACTCGGGGTGTCTCGGCCGCGCATCGAGTCGTGGGCGATGACACCGATGCGGTGGGCGATATCCTTCGGTGTGATCGACGCCACCGCGGAAGTGATCGATTCCGCCGACTGCGCGGAGAGCGCCGTCGGGATGATGAGCAGAAATGTCAGGCCGCGCACGAAACCCATGATCGAGCAGACTCCGTTGAGTGTACGTAGGGAGAAGTGACCCAGTATTGTACACTCGGTGCGCGGAATGTGCCTTCGATCCTGATGGAGCTACGGGCGTTGCGGCGATGAGGGGGGGCGCCGCGCCGGTGGGCGCGTGGGGGGCTGCCGCTCGCTCGGTCGGGCCTGTGGTTTCTTGGTGGGCGCCTTTGCTGG
>Ga0224512_10005278_pt1 | contig 10699 bp, 17 predicted proteins | sample SF_May12_sed_USG_4_FD_169103 | JGI IMG/M metagenome (GOLD analysis project Ga0224512, IMG submission 169103) | Sediment microbial communities from San Francisco Bay, California, United States - SF_May12_sed_USGS_13 | ecosystem: Environmental > Aquatic > Marine > Sediment | place: USA...
TCAATATCAATGTGATATCGATCGCTTACGTCGTAATCCGGTAGTAATTCGTCTATGATCATCGGTTTCTCCTGCAGCGGTTAAGACTAATGGATAGTTGATAGCGGATAATTGATAATGTGTTTTGCCATGTGAAACCTCGTTCTAGAATTAGGATTCGAGAACAGAATCTTTCTGAATTATCCATTATCAACTATCCATTTCCCATCCTCTATTCACTCTTTCCCGCACTCCCAGGAAGTTGCCCCAATCTGCCCAACAATGGCGTCATCGTAAGTCCCTGCGCAAACACTGAGAATGCGACCACTCCAAACGTTACCGTCAATATCTCACTTCTATACGGCACCGATTCCGGGATTCCGAGGGCGAGGGCGAGGGCCAGGGCCCCGCGGAGACCTCCCCAAAACAGTATGTGTTGATGCTCGCGCGCGATCTTCCATCTTGTCACTGAGAATGCTGCCGATATCGGGTATATCGCGACGGCGCGTGCGACAATTACCGCTACGATCGCAACGGCGATCGCACCTGCGCTGGCGATAAGGTTCTGTCCCGCTTCCGAAATGCCGAGAATAATAAAGACGATGGAGTTGACGACAAACGCCGCAAACTCCCAAAAGTCCTCGATCGATTCCTCGCCTTTTTCTGTTATGAAACCCAGCTCATTTGTGTTTCCAACGAGCAATCCGGCGGTCATCGCGGCAAGCACTCCGGAAAGATGTACGCCTTCGTATGTAAAAAGTTCAGCCAGCCAGAACGAGCCGAAAGCGGCGATCGTGGTGAGCGCGAGTTCGACCAGGTGATCGGTCGTGCGTCCGGCAATAAAAAGACATCCCCAGCCGACGAGGAGTCCGCTCGCGATTCCACCGGCAACCGATAAGATCATCGCCACGGCAGCTGTCCCGACCGTCATCGATTGCCCCATCGCAAAGGTCAAGGCGATGGCGAACGCGACGGCTGCGGTCGAGTCGTTAAAAAGAGATTCTGCTTCGACAAGGAGCCTCAGGCGCCCCTCGACCTTTGCTTCCTTGAATGTTGCGATGACCGACACAGGATCCGTCGCGGCGATCAAAACGCCAAACAAAGCCGCCATCGGCCAATCCCAGCCGACGACGTAGTGCATTACCGCGGCGGTGATCGCCGCAGATAATAAAACCCCAATGCTTGCAAAGGTTACAACTGGCAGAAGGTCGCGTTTGAGTTCCTTCCAATGGATGTAAAGGGCGGCCTCGAAGATAAGCGGCGGAAGCAGAATCTTGAATAAGAGATCTTTTGAGAAGGCGATCTCGAAACCCAGCGGCAGGAAAGCAATCACGATCCCGGCGACGACGAGGCCGACGGTATAGGGTACCTTCAGGCGCCGCGCGATTATCGCAACGACGGCGCCAATCAGGAGAATAATCTCGATCGTCTCGAGGCTGAGCCCGGGTTGTTCTGCTCCGGTTTCGGCTAACATCTTTATTTATCGACGTCAGAGAACGCTGAGATCGCCGAGGTTTGATATTTTTTCATCTTATCCAGCAAACCTCGATTTCATGGCGGGAATCAAGATTTAACAAAAACTTCGTTCCGCAACCAAAGTCAAAACGATAATCTCCCAGCGGCAATAATTTATTCTCTGCGGTCTCCGTGTCCTCATCGGTTAGACCTTTTTTTCGATTCCAACTTCCACAGTCTCCAGATCCAATACATCTTTCAAAACTGCGGGCGCAAGTTCGACCAGGAAACCCCGCTTCCCGCCGTTTATATAGATCTTCTCAAGTTCGAATATCGACTCTTCGGCGTATATCGGCATTTCGGTTTTCAGACCAAACGGCGATGTGCCTCCGATGACATATCCGGTCAGCCTGTTCGCTTTTTCCGGTGTCGCCGGAGCTACCGATTTAATGCCTATGTGGCGCGCCAGTTTCTTTGTTGAAACCATCATGTGACCGCGCATCAACACAATCAGCGGTTCGTCGTCATTTGTCTCGAACACGAGTGTTTTTACGATCTCATCTTCCGAAACGCCAAGCGCTTCGGACGAATGACTAGTACCGCCTTTTTCAACATATTCAAACAAATGCGGAACGATCTCAACGCCTTTCGACCGCAGGATCCTTACTGCCTGAGTGATCGGGTATTTCACTTGTAGATTGATTCGCCTTTCTGACTTTCTTTGACTTTTTCAACTTAATGCTCAAAAGCCAAAGTTCATCCAGAGTTCTAAGTCTTTCTGTTACGGCTTTTGGCGACATATCAACTTTCATCTTCTGCCTCGCGAAGTCTTTCAATATCCAGTAAATCCTGTTCTCGGCCGCTAATAGTTTTGAGTTTGATCAATCCGTCGCGCGAAACCGTCCAGATTTCTCCGTCTTCCCATTCGACCAATTCACGGTTTTCCCAGATTCTAGTTAACCCCTCAGTTACAAGAAGGAAATCGATCGTAAAAAGACGTTTCGCCTCCTCGTCAATTTTGGAAATTCGTCGAATCTCAATAACACCATCATGAAAATGGAGGGGTTTTCCCTCGACCTCATACCCAAAACCGGCCGCGATGTTCCAAACAGCCTCGAGGTCCTCAGATAAAACCATTAAATCAATGTCACTGTCGCTCGCGTCACACCATGAATCGTCATCGCCCAACCGCCGCAGATCGCATAATCGATTTCGCGTTGGTTGAGAGCTCCGGTGAGATTCGTAAATTCTTCAAGTAATGTCGCCATTAACGTCCAATCTCATTGTACCTAAAACATGTCGTCACATGGTCGTTGACCATCCCGGTCGCCTGCATGTACGCATAACAGATCGTCGAGCCCACAAAGTTGAAACCGCGCTTTTTGAGGTCCTTGCTCATCGCGTCCGAAACGGCGGTCGTCGCAGGGACCTCCTTGAGCGATTTGAACTTGTTCACCAACGGTTTGCCATCAACAAAGTCCCATATGTATTTATCAAATGTCCCGAACTCATCCACCACCTCCAAAAATGCATTCGCATTCCGGGTGGCTGAGCGGATCTTGAGACGATTCCGGACTATACCCGCGTTCTCGACCAGCTCCGCAAATTTCTTATCACCAAAACCGGCGACTTTTACGGGATCAAAGTAATCGAATGCTTTGCGGTAATTTTCGCGTTTCGCCAGGATCGTGTCCCACGAAAGCCCCGCCTGTGCGCCTTCCAACACGAGGAATTCAAATAGCTTTTGATCGTCGTGAAGCGGCACGCCCCACTCCTCGTCGTGGTACGCGACAGTCAGTTCGTTTTGTGCCCATTCACAGCGCATAAGATGAATGGAAAATGAACAAATGAAATTGGATCAATTCGAATACCAAGTACCGTCTTGATATTTGTTCATCTTTTGGCTCAATTAACTACCAAGCACGGCTCCAAATCCATTTTCCATTTTTCAGTTTTCCAATATCCGATCCTCACTCAAACCTCTTCCCCAAAAGTAATGCAAACTCCGGCTTCATCCAGAATTGAAAACTCCGTGATTCCCCAGGGTTTTTTCTCCAGCAATCCGTTCGGGTGAATAACGCCCGACGGCCCAAATTCGCCGTAAAGATCTTCGACCCTACGAACATCTATCCGGCAACTGGTGTTCTCGGCGATTTTCTTATCCGTGCACTTGTAAAAGTGAAGTTCGATATCGTCGCGGCCAACCCCGGCGTAATCCTCGCCATGTATAAAAAGCGTCTCAAATCCCATCTTCGTAAGATAGAATTCCGCCGCCTTGCGCACATCGGGCTGCGGCAGAACAGGGATCGCCCGTTTAAGTTTAATGTCAGTCAATTCGTTTTTCCTCTCCGATTTCCCTTGACTCTTGCCCCTCGTGACTGTTCCAACAACAGTCACATGGGCACCTCGTCACTCTACTACTGCTCGATTTTGTACACCTTCATATAACAGCCTCCGCCTTCCGGCGACGTCTTGTCTTCGAAGCTACTGAGAGTCCCCGTAACGGTCGCCTTCTTGGAGAGATCGATCTTGTTTCCATCGTTGTCGCGAACTTCCAGATCGGATTTCTGGTAACCGCTCTTTACCGTGTCCATTGTGTTTGCGCCGCTTCCGGTGGCGATGTCCGCCGTGAAGCCGCGCTCGACGCTTCGAGATCGTCCTTCAGCTTGAAACCGCACTCCATGCGGCCACTCGTGTCGGAACAAAAAAGACCGCCGGCATCATCGAGAAAGCCTTTTACCTCGATCGTCTTTTTATCGTTTCCGCGATCGCAAGCCCTCGCGTAATCGACCGGTTCGCCTTTGACCGGCGCACAACCAAAACCAAATGCTGCCAAAAGAACTACGGCAGCTATCTGAATTACTCTCATTGATTTCTCCTGTGCTCTCTAAAAGTTCAATTGATTGACGACAAATCGCAAGAATGAAGTCGATCTGCTCGACAGCGCAGGATCCTGAACCCTCTTACTCGGTACTCATCACCGGCGCACTGACAGTGACCGTTGCCGGCCGTCGTTTTCTCGTGACATAGATCTCCTTATCGATGACGGCATGGACCTCTCCCGCAGCATTCCGAAGCTCGATCACGTACTCACGGTTGGTCGATTTCCGCGTTTCGAGCACCTCGATGATCTCGTCGGTTTCTTCCCTGGTAACATGGAATTCTGCAAACAGAGTCTCGCGCCCGGGTTTCTTAAAGCGGATGGTTGCTGAGCGGTCCCAAACTACATACTCGTCGCCGAGAATCTTCATCAACATAACCATATAAAAGGGATCCACGGCGGCGTACATGCTCCCTCCAAAAATCGTCCCGACCTTATTTCTTGTCCGCCAGTTGAGCGGGAGCATTACTCGCAACTCACGGTAATCATCAGCGATATAGGTTACACGACAGCCGGTTCCCCGGATCGCCGGGAACAGGTTGTACAACGCTCGTTCGATTTTTCGCTTGATACCTTCTGGCATTCCGACTCCTGGATCGGCGGCGAACTACGCGATGAGAGGCACCGCGTACAAAAGACCTCCCAAAAGAAAAAGCCAAAAAAACATGATTGAGATTCGGCTCTTTAGCTTAAAGAAAACAATCTGAAGGATCGCTCTAAAAAACCAAAGCCCGGCAATCCCCGACAACAGTCCCGCACCCAGAGCGGTCGACAACATTTCGTCCGGATGGAATATCGAAAGAAGGCCAAAAACCAAGAAAACGACCATCAGGCAAAGGTTCAAGATCTGCATCACACCTCGATTCAGCGGCGACAGCGTTTTGAGGTCTTCATTCCAATTGAACAGCTTCCAAAAAAGGGCGTGAAACACGAAGAACGCCAAAGTAAAGAATCCGCCCATTACTAATAATATCTTCACGCGGGAAAGCCCTCCGTCTCCATAACGCGGATCGCCTGATTAAAATGCCGCTGGTCGTGCAAGACGACGATCTTTAGCGCATCGTGTATCGAATAGGTCGCGACCTTCGCTACCGGCGATGTGATTATCATTCTCCGGGCCGGGACGCGTTCGCTCTGCTTTATGAGTTCCTGGATCTCCCCGGACGTCTTCAAGTATTCTTTGACGATATCTGTCCCGATATCGCTTTGTGACGGCTGAAAAGTCTTGGGCGCGTTGTTCTTTCGCTTGTTCGAAGGATCAACCGATTTCACGATAAATTTCCCCATCACCGACGAAAGCAAAGGCAATCGTTCCCAAACGGTCTTATTGTGTTCGCCGGCCAGACCGGCCTTGATCGCGGGTATTTCCTGCTTGTTTGTAACTACAAGATGATCGAGACACTGGCCTACGCTCCAGACGTCCGGGCTTGGCTTCCAATTCAACTGCTTCTTCGAAAGGCCCCCCAGCTTCTCCTCAACTTCGACCGCGAGTCTCGACAGCTTTTCGAATTGCTTGTTCATGATGTTCGTGAATCTGCCCGAATCCGCCTCAGGGCGCTAAAGTCAATTCCTCAGGGGCTTACCCGTCTTGAGCATATGGGCAATCCGCGCTTGTGTCTTGGGCTCGCCGCAAAGACTCAAAAACGCCTCGCGTTCGAGCTCGATCAAACGCTGCTCGGAAACGAGCGATGTATGATTCAGATCACCTCCACTCATGACCCGTGCGAGCTTGCGCCCGATCAGTTCGTCGTGATCGGAAATATAACCCCCTTTCTTCATCATGTGAAGGGCAATCTTCATTGAGGCCTGCGCCTGCTCACCAAGAGCCAGTATGTCGTTTCGCTCTACCGGCTGAACATATCCGGCCGCCGCCAGATTGAGCACTTCCTGTTTGGCGTCCGCGATAAGGCGGTCACCATTCATTGTTATCGCATCCGAAGGCCTTAGAATTCCCCAGCTCTTCGCTTCCTGTGCGGATGTCGCGACCTTGCCCATTCCGATAAGTTCAAAAGTGCTCTTCAGAAACGCCAGCGGATCGGCATCGGGAGTCGCCTTCGCTTTATCCATCGTACGCATCGTAAGCTCTTTTGTTCCGCAACCGGCCGGAATCAGCCCGACACCGACCTCAACCAACCCGATATAGGTTTCCGCCGCCGCACGGACCCTGTCGCCGTGCATCGTCGTTTCACATCCTCCTCCGAGAGCCAAACCATAGGGCGCCGTCACGACCGGTTTCGCTGAATAGCGGAGACGCATCACCGCTTTCTGGAAGGTCGCGATCATAAGGTTTATGTCGTCCCATTCCTCTTCCTGCGCGGCGAGCAGAAGCATCATTATGTTTGCACCCGCAGAGAAGTTGCCGCCCTGGTTGCCGACCACGAGTCCTTCAAAGTTCTTTTCGACCTCGTCGATCGCGAAGTTCATCATCTGGACCGTGTCGCCGCCGATCGCATTCATCTTCGAGTGAAACTCAAGACACGCGACGCCATCGCCGATGTCGATAAGCGATGCACCGGCGTTCTTTTTGATCACGCCGTTTGTCTCTTTGACCGTATCGAGCACGATCACGCCCGCCTGAGCAGGTATCTCTTTATATTCTCCGGCAACCAAATCAAAATGAAACTTCTTGCCGCCCTCGGACTTGTAAAAAGTTTCAGCTCCGGAGGCGAGCATCCTTTCAACGTTTTCCGGTACGGGCTGGCCTTCCTTCTTCATGCGTTCGACCGACTCCGCGACGCCGATCGCGTCCCACGTCTCAAACACCCCGATCTCCCAGCCAAAGCCCCATTTCATCGAGTTATCGACATCGACTACCGTATCGGCGATCTCGGGTATGCGGTTAGCGGCGTACCGCAATGCCCGCGAGGTTGTCTTCCATAGAAACTCCCCGACCTTGTCATCCCCCCACATCAATTTCTTGACCCGTGCTTCGCGGTCTTCGATCTGGCGGGCGGCTCCGATCGAGGCGAACTTCGTTTTTTCCTGCTGTTTGTACTCGAAGGATTCGAGATCGAGCTCGAGGATCACACGGTTTCCCTCGGCGTCCCTGGATTTCTTGTAAAAACCGCCGCCGGTCTTGTCCCCGAGAATTTTCTTCTCAAGCATTTTATTTATGACATCGGGAATTACGAAGGCCTCGCGGTCCTCGTCATCGGGAACCGCCGGGTAGAGGTTGTTGTTGACATGAGCAAGGACATCGAGCCCGACCAGATCGGATGTCCTGAAGGTCGCGCTCTTGGCGTGGCCGATCGCCTTTCCGGTCATCTGGTCGACCTCGGTCGGTGTAAAACCCATATTCAGCATCTCGTGGATCGTCGCCATCATCCCGAATGTGCCGACACGGTTGGCGATGAAGTTCGGCTCGTCTTTCGCACCGACAACGCCCTTGCCAAGACGCTGATCCATAAAACCAAACACCTTGCAGGAGACCTCCGGCGAAGTCCATTCGGTCGGAATCACCTCGACGAGCTTCATATAACGCGGCGGGTTAAAGAAGTGTGTTCCCAGAAAATGCTGTTTGAAATCGTCTGAGAATGGTTCGGCAATTGATTTGATTGGTATCCCGCTCGTGTTCGAGGCGATCACCGAGCCTGGTTTCCTGTATTTTTCGACCTCGGCAAAGACCTTGTGTTTGATGTCGAGGAGTTCGACGACAGCTTCTATAACAAGATCGCAATCCTTGATCCTTGGCATGTCATCGGAGAAGTTACCGAGTTCGATCAGGTTTGCGTTCGAATCGAGCATGAACGGCGCCGGTTTGAGTTTTTTGGCGGCCTCGAACATCGAGGTGACGATCCGGTTGCGGACTTGCGGCGATTCAAGCGTCAATCCCTTTGCCTTTTCCTCCTCGGTCAATTCGCTTGGAGCGATGTCCATTAGAAGTGTGGGTATTCCCGCGTTTGTAAGATGTGCGGCAATCGCGGCACCCATTGTTCCCGCGCCCAAAACAGCGGCTTTTCCGACTTTAAGCATAATAATTAATTCCCCTAAACAGTTGATTATTGTTGCAGTCGAGTATAACTGAATGAGTATTCATTCAGCAAGAAGACGCGGTGTCGCACGCATGATGTTTAGAGTTACGCCTTTAGGCGTGATTCCGTCAGTGGTCTTTGGTCAGTGGCTAGATGTAGTTCGACCAAAAATCGGATGGAGCATCGCGTATGGAATCAGGTTATCCATTGCTTTCTCCCTTCTATTTCGCCATCCGCTTTATCAACTGTATCTGCCCGGCGTGATAGAGGTCATGCGCCGCGACCCCAACTATTAAATCGCGATATGTAGTCTTGCTTCCTTTTGGGACATCGTCCAGTTTTCGCGGCGCAATTCGACGCACTGCATCGATCAAATCCTTGTGGCACTGCTTTAGCAGTTTGATATCGGCTTTGAGGGCGCTCTCCGTTTTTTCCTCTGGACGCGCAAACCAATCGGATCCCTTGAGCGGAAACGAACCTGTCGGAATATCCACCAAACGCCTGTGAACAGAGTATTTCCAGTATGCGCAGTGAACGACCAACTCCCAGATATTGTGACGGCCCTTGCCGGGCCTGACAGCCGCGAGCTCCGGTTTCAGACCCCGGATCGACCCGCTGAGGTTCGTCCCATGCCAGGATTTTTTTTGAAACGCCTGTTCGAGCTGAAGCAAAAGGAAATCTTTTTCTTTCATTCGGGAATGATAATCGAAGTCGCCTTGAATTTATAGAGATTTTTGCAGAGCCTCGCCCGCGAAACACGCGAAAAGACACGAAAGGAACAAGAAACTGAGAATTGCGGTTGGGAGTTTGCAGCGAGGTTAGGAATGGCGACGGAATGGCGAAACGAAAGTCTCGGTCGGCGACAACTGAAAACGTTAGCATCTCAACAAGTAAACCCAGTCTTGCTCTTTTTTCGTGTCTTTTCGCGTGTTTCGCGGGCGGAAAGGCGACGGAATGGCGAAACTAAAATCTCGGTCGGCGACAACTGAAAACGTTAGCATCTCAGCAAGTAAATCCAGTCTTGGTCTTTTTTCGCTCCTTTTTCGCGTGCTTCGCGGGCGAAAAGGCGACGGAATGGCGATACCAAAATCTCGGTCGGCGACAACTGAAAACGTTAGCATCTCAACAAGTAAATCCAGTCTTGCTCTTTTTTCGCTCCTTTTCTCGTGTTTCGCGGGCGAAAAGGCAACGGAATGGCGAAACGAAAGTCTCGGTCGGCGACAACTGAAAACGTTAGCATCTCAACAAGTAAACCCAGTCTTGCTCTTTTTTCGTGTCTTTTCGCGTGTTTCGCTGGCGAATCTCCCTAACTGCCTGAATACTGAGCGATCTGGCGAGTCAGCGCTCCGCGCATCAGCTCGATGTTTCGATCGGTGAGCTGGGTTCCGTCCCCGATCGGGTTTCCCGTCGCGAGTCCACCGCCCCCATCGTTATGGATGTCCTGAACCACGCGATCGCCGGAGTTGGCCTGAGCATCGAGCTTGTTATGCATCAGTTCGTGAAAGGCAAGATTCGCTATCGCGCGCGGGACTACCGAGATATCCCCGACATAGACCTCGGAAACCATACCCTGCGGGGTCTGAAACGTCGCACCAGCCGCTGTTCCCGCTTGCTGTCCCGTAAGGCGCCTGATGATGCTTGCCGACCGATGATCCAAAAAGTGGATCACGAGATCGCCCGCTGTTGGAACTGCCGGGGAAAAAGAGGTTTGAGGAGTAAAATCCGTTGTTTCGCAAACTCTTACAAAAAGCTGGTTTATTTCATTCGCCACGGTCGTGGCCTTGCCGGCCGACCAGCGCATCAGCCTCGGTGCCCGGATGTGATCCCTGCAAATTATTCGAATAACAGCCATAATGTGCCTCCGCGCATAATGTACTTCATTGCTGCCCGCGAAACACGCAAAAAGACACGAAAGATAAGAAAGAATCAATTGTTGTTTGCGAGTTTACTGCGGCGCCTTGAAATATGATCTGGAAAAAATAGCCAGACATAAGCCCTGGTCAATTACGACCGAAAACGTTTTAATTTCAATAAATGAGAAAGCCCTATACCCGTTTTCGAGTTTTTTCGTGTGTTTCGCGGTAAAAGACACAAAAAAGAAAAAGAAATTAATTGCTGCTTACGAGTTTGCTGCGGCGCCCTGAAATATGATCTGGAGAAAATAGCCAGACTTAAGCCCAGGTCAATGACAAGCGAAGACGTTTGAATTTCAATAAATGAAAAATCCCGATGCCCGTTTTCGAGTTTTTCGTGTGTTCCGCGGGAAAAGACACGAAAAAGAAGAAGAAGAAATTAATTGCTGATTACGAGTTTACTGCGGCGCCCTGAAATATGATCTGGAGAAAATAGCCAGACTTAAGCCCAGGTCAATGACAAGCGAAGACGTTTGAATTTCAATAAATGAAAAATCCCG
>Ga0224512_10005279_pt1 | contig 10697 bp, 10 predicted proteins | sample SF_May12_sed_USG_4_FD_169103 | JGI IMG/M metagenome (GOLD analysis project Ga0224512, IMG submission 169103) | Sediment microbial communities from San Francisco Bay, California, United States - SF_May12_sed_USGS_13 | ecosystem: Environmental > Aquatic > Marine > Sediment | place: USA...
TCGGTCCACGACGTCATGGCGGTGGCCGACGCAGGACTCACCATGCCTCCCAAGTCGACCTGGTTCGCACCCAAACTGCCCAGTGGACTGGTGCTGCGCCCGGCCGGCTGAGTGGTCACGTGGGTATCAGTTCACTAAGTTCGCCCTATGGCCACCCTGCTGGTTAAGAACGCCGAAGTACTGGTGACGATGGACGGGGGGCGCCAAGAGCTGGCCGGGGGCGGTTTCTTCGCAACCGATGGTTGGATCGACAAGATCGGACTGGCCGCCGACTTGCCGGAAACCGCCGACGAAGTCCTGGACGCTTCGGGACACGTGGTGTTGCCTGGGCTCATAAACACCCACCACCATCTCTATCAGACTCTCACCCGGGGCGTTCCCGCTGCCCAAAGCGCCGGTCTGTTCCAGTGGCTGCGGACTCTCTATCCGATCTGGGCCAACCTGACACCCGACGACGTACATACGGCAACCCGCACCGGCCTGGCCGAGCTGGCGCTGTCGGGTTGCACGACCGTATTCGACCACCAGTACCTGTGGCCCAACGGATCGGCCGTGGACGATCAGGTAGCGGCTGCCCGAGAGATCGGTGTCCGCTTTCACGCCTCCAGGGGATCGATGAGTCTTAGTGAGAAGGACGGGGGACTTCCGCCCGATTCGGTGGTGCAGGACGAAGACGAGATCTTGTTGGACACAGAGCGAGTGATCCAGGAGTTCCACGACCCGGATCCGGGCGCAATGATCCGAATCGTCGTCGCTCCCTGTTCTCCATTCTCGGTTACCGGAGGCGCCATGAGAGATGCGGTAGCCCTGGCTCGCAACCACGGCGTCCACCTGCACACGCATATGGCGGAGACGATGGACGAGGAGGCTTTCTGTCTGGAGACGTTCGGTAGGCGACCCATCGAGTACGCAGAGGATCTGCATTGGATGGGACCCGACGTCTGGTTCGCTCATGGCGTCTTCGTCAGTCCAGACGAAGTGAGGCGGATGGCTCAAGCCGGAACCGGGGTTGCCCACTGCCCCACCTCCAACATGAGGGTCGCCTCGGGGATCGCACCAGTTGCCGGTTACTTAGCGGCGGGGGTGAGGACGGGACTCGGCGTCGACGGCTCCGCCTCCAATGACGCCTCCAACATGTTGGCCGAGACTCGCCAGGCGATGCTGTTGGCTCGCCTGGCCACGGCTCCCGGAGTGGGAGAACCGGGGGAACAGCTGGCCGTGCGAGATGCCTTGGGCATGGCCACGAACGGAGGGGCCGCCGTGCTGGGGCGTGACGACGTTGGCTCGCTTGAACCGGGCAAGGCTGCTGACTTCTTCACCATCGATCTCAACCGCCTGGAGTACGCAGGAGCCCAGTGGGATCCGGTGGCAGCAGCCGTCCTGCTACAGCCAAGCCGGGTTGACAACACCTATGTGCACGGCCGGGCGGTGGTCCGCGACGCCGCTCTGGTGACCGCAGAAGAGCGGCTGCTGGCCCAAGCTCACAATGAGGCGACCAGACGTCTCATCTCGGGGGCATAAGCCAGGGAGTGTCCGCTAGCTTTGGCGCAGATGGAATCCGTCCTTCCCAAGAGCCTCCAGGAGGCGCTGGCCGCACTGGAGTCCGAGCCCGACGCGACTCTTCTTGCGGGAGGCACGGACATCATGGTCGAGGTGAACCTGGCCGGCCTGCGGCCGGCTCATGTAATCGGCTTGCGTCGCATCGATGAACTCCGCCAACTCGAGGGTCGGCGCATTGGCTCTGGCGTCACCTACCGCCGATTGGAGAACGGGGAGCACGTGGCGCTGGCCCAGCTATCTCGCACGGTTGGCTCGCCCCAGATACGAAACGCAGGCACCATCGGTGGGAACCTCGGCACGGCCAGCCCGGCAGGGGATGCGCTTCCGTTCCTGGCGGCCCTCGACGCCGAGGTGGAGCTGGCATCGGCCAAGGCAACGAGGGTGATGCGTTGGGACGAGTTCATCGTTGGTGTGAAGAAGAACTCCCGCCAGCCAGGTGAGCTGATCACTGCCGCCATCCTTCCTGAGCATGTTCCGCAGCGCCAAGCTTTCGCCAAGATCGGGGTCCGCTCTGCCATGGTGATCTCGACCGTCTCGGCGTGTTTGTTCCGAGATGACGATGGCACCACCACTATCGCCCTCGGGTCGGTGGCACCGATACCGTTGCGACCGCGTAAGGCCGAGGCGATGATCTCGGCCGAGAAGTCGCCGTCGCAGGCGGCGCTGGCAGAATTCGCCCGGCTGGTCTCCGAGGAAGTCAGTCCGATCACCGACCACCGCTCTACCGAGGGGTACCGCCGTTACGCGTCGGGGGTATTGGCTCGCAGGCTGTTGGAGAGGTGCTTGTGATCGACATCACGCTGACCGTCAACGGCGAGGATCGCAGCGCTTCGGTGCGCGATTCGGAGAGCCTGCTGACCGTGCTGCGCGAAACGCTTGCGCTGCCAGGGTCGAAGCCGGCTTGCGAGCAAGGGGAGTGCGGGTCGTGCTCCGTGGTGCTCGATGGCGAGTTGGTGTGTTCCTGTTTGGTGATGGCGGCCGACTGCGATGAATCGATCGTGCGAACGGTGGAGGGATTGGCACAGGGTGACAAGTTGCACCCGGTGCAGCAGGCGATGCTTGACTCGGGCGGAGTGCAGTGTGGGTTCTGCACCCCGGGTTTCGTCGTTGCGGCGGCCCACTACCTCGACGAGAACCCGGATCCCAGCTCCGACGAGCTGCGCGAGGAACTGTCTGGCAACATCTGTCGCTGCACCGGTTACGGGGCCATCTTGCGAGCACTTGAGGGGCTGGCGCAGCGATGACTCTCGACCAAGCGACCCGCGTCAAGGGGGGCATCGGCCAGTCAACGATCCGTCCTGATGGGATACCCAAGCTCACCGGCGATTTCGCATTCGTCAACGACCTCTTCGCCGAGGGGATGCTCCACGCCGCTACCCGGCGCAGTCCCCACGCCAAGGCTCGCATCGTCAGCATCGACATCGCGCCGGCGCTGGCAATGGCAGGAGTGCACACCGTGATAACGCAAGAGGACGTGCCGGGCGATCCGCTGTTCGGGCTGGAGGATCGCGACCAGCCGGTATTCGCCCACGATGAGATCAACTACTGGGGCGAGCCGATCGCAGTGGTGGCGGCGGACGATAGAGAAACGGCGCGCCGGGCCGCAGCTGCCATCGAGATCGAGTTCGACGTGCTCGAGCCACTCACCGACCCGGAGGAGGCAGAGCGACAGGGCTCGGTCTTCCGCCACATGAAGATCCGAAACGGTGATCAGGATTTGCACGGCGAGGTCGTGGTGGAGGGCTACTACGAAACCGCGATGCAAGACCAGGCGCCGCTCGGCACAGAGGCCGGGTTGGCGGTTCCCGACGGCGAAGGTGGAATCGATCTCTACGGACCGAGCCAATGGGTGCATGCCGACCACGAACAGGTGTATCCATGTCTGGGGTTGGCCCCCGAGCAGGTCCGGGTGCATCCCTCGGGGTTGGGGGGAGCGTTCGGGTCCCGCGAAGACATGAGTCTGCAGATCCATATCTGTCTGCTGGCCCAGATCACAGGGCGCCCGGTGAAGATGGAGTACGACCGCTCGGAGAGCTTCACCGGCCACGTTCACCGCCACCCATCACGCATGTGGTACCGGCACGAGGCCGACAGGGAGGGGAACCTGGTTCGGGTCGAGGCGAAGATCATTCTCGACGGAGGCGCGTTCATGTCGACCACCAACGCCGTGATGGCCAACGCCAGTTACTTCGCCGTCGGGCCTTATCGGGTGCCGTCGGTGCAAGTGGACGGCTACGGAGTGAAGACGAACAACCCAACGTGTGGGGCGATGCGGGGTTTCGGCGCGGTCCAGTCGTGCTTCGGGTACGAGTCCCAGATGGATCGTTTGGCCGAAAAGTTGGGCATGGATCCGGTTGGGCTCCGCCTCAAGAACGCCTTGGCCCCGGGCGATCGCATTCCGACCACCGGCCAGCTCATCGAGACCGCATTGCCTGCCGCAGAATGCCTGGAGCAGGTGCGGTTGATGCCGCTGCCCCCGCCGCTGGATTCTGACGATCCCAGACACCTTCCGGGCGGCACTGGGCTCACCACCCCTCGCTCTGCCGTGAAGCGAGGCGTTGGCTACGCCCTGGGGATCAAGAACCTGGAGTTCTCGGAAGGTTTCGACGATTACGCCGAAGCCAGTGTGGTGCTGACACCAGCGGGCGCCGAGGTGCACACCTCAGCCGTCGAGTGCGGCCAGGGGTTGATGGTGGTCTGCCAACAGATCGCACGGTCGGCCCTTGGCATGGAGCACGTTGCCTTCGTGCACGACAACACATCGGACATGGGTTCGGCCGGCTCCACATCTGCCTCTCGCCAGACCCAGATGACGGGCGGCGCAGTGCTCGAGGCTGCTCGAGGGCTTAAGGCCGAGGTGCTGAAGACTCATGGCGGCGACGATCTGAACGATGAGGGCGTGTGGCGCGACGGTTCGCTGGTGGCCACGATGGATGAGGTCTGCGCCAACGGTCCTGTCACCTTCCACACCCAGTACCGCCACCCCCCGACCGAGCCACCCAACGAGACCGGTCAAGGCAACATCCACGCCGATTTCGCCGTGGCAGCGCACCGGGCCGTGGTCGACGTCGACCCCGAACTCGGTCTGGTGCGGGTCGTTCAGATCGACACCGCCCAGGATGTTGGCAAGGCGCTCAATCCGCAATCGGTGATCGGCCAGGTGGAGGGCGGCATCATGCAAGGCGTGGGCCTGGCCACGATGGAGGAGATGGTGGTTGATAGGGGCCGCATCCTCAACGCCAATTTCACCGACTATCTGTTGCCGACCTTCCTGGACGCTCCCAACGTTGAGGCCATCCTCATCGAACAGGAAGGAAGCTGGGGCCCGTTCGGCGCCAAGGGGGTGGGGGAACCACCCACCATCAGCTCCACTCCCGCCATCGTTGCCGCCATCGCTGACGCCGTCGGTAAACATTTCAACCGTGTCCCGGTGAGGCCACAGGACATCACAGGAGTGCTCTAGACATTGCTCGGCGGAGCGGCCGGGCCCTCTTGGCATCCTCTGGGGCCGCCCTTCGAGCGGCTACCGCCTCGTCCCAGAGATGGTCGTGGCTCGGGCGATGCCCTCGCCTCGAACCGACCACGTGTCCGCGACAGCCAGGCTGCGAAGAACGAGCAACGAGTAACTGATCAGGCGCACAGCCCCTCTGCTGTTGTGCCACGGGTGCACAACTCAGTGGCTTCGACGGCCATCAGGGAGAACTCGCCTTCTATGGATTGCCCGAAGATGTGCAATCGATACCCGGCAAAGGAATCGTCACCGAAGCCGAGTATGTCATAGGTCACCTCACCGACATCTCCTGCTGACGGCGCTACCGACATCACGATGTCGGAAGCTGGGTCGACCGATGCCAGCTCGGTGGCCACGATCAACCCAAGCTCCATCATCGTTTCCGCGGCCGGGATCTCGCCGAGCCCGTCAACCACCATCGAGGTCAGGTCGACCACGTCGCCGGTCCGTGACACGAAGCTTGCGTTGACCCAGCCCTCGGTGCCAAGAGCCACCACTTTCCACCAAATGGACGACTCCAGGATCCTGCCTACGCCGGTTCCTGCGACATCATCAGCGGTCGGAGCGAGCGTCCCGACTATCGCGTAGCTCACACCGGGACCTTCACGAATATTGAGCACATCGTCGTGAGCGACCCCGACAACCGACACCATCTCACCGTCTTGGGGCACGAACAGATCGAAAGGCTCTCCTGGCAGAATCGTCGTGGTTGCACCAGACGTTGTCGCTGTCGGCAACGACCCGGCTGAGGTAGTGGGCGAGGGTGACGTGGTGATCGGCGCCGGGTCGGTGGTTGAGACCGAGGCGTCGGTCGTCGCCGGCGCGGAGTCTGAGGAGCAAGCGGCGGCGGTCATCATCAGTGCAACGGCGATCAGCAACGATCTAGAAACAGTCATCGTTTCCCTCCTAACCCTCTAGACGGTGATGGTAAGCAGGGCCGCGGCGAGGCGTTACCTACCATTCCGCCAATGAAGGCAACGAGCAGCGCTCTCGATGGATGAGCCGGTTCTAGGGGTGGTCCTGGCCGCCGGGTCGTCGACCAGGATGGGCAAGCCGAAGCAGCTGCTTCCGTATCGGGGCACGACCATTCTCGAGACCGTGGTGCGCGCGGCCGAGGCTTCTCAGTTGGAAGAGGTGGTTGTGGTGGTGGCCCCAGGGTTCGACACCGATACCGTTGCCCTGGGCCGGGCGGAGTGGGCTGTCAACCCTGACCCGGGTGAGGGGAATCTTTCCTCGCTGATGGCAGGTAGCGACAACTGGCCGGGCCAACCCGTCATGGTTCTGTTGGGCGATATGCCGGGCGTCGGTACCGACCTAATAGACGCGCTGCTGGTGGCATGGGATGCCGAGCCTGGCTATGCCGCCATCGCCCGCTACGCGGATGGTGAAGGGCACCCATTCATTCTGTCCGACCCGTTCGTGGCTTCCCTGTCGCACTATGAGGGTGACAAGGCCTTGTGGCCACTGCTGCATGAGGAAGCGAAAGGGGAGGTGGTCCGCTTCGACATCGCTGCCAACAAGCCAGTCGATATCAACACCGAAGAGGACTATCGCCAGGCCTTGGACGCTTCCTAAGAGATCAGTTCGAAAGTGCCCATCACCTGGGCGAACACATCTCGATCGGCAGCTTGGGAGAAGGTAGTGAAGGTCGCGATGTAGATCTCGGAGTCGGCGACTATGTAGTACTGATGTCCCTCGGCCGGACCTGTTCCGAAGTCCGCTTCGTAGACGATCTTCACGGTCTCCATGCCATCCACCTCAACGCGGTCCGTTGACACGATCGTTCCGCCGAAGGCCTGCTCGATTTGAGCGGCCGCCAGCGATTCGATGTTGTCAAGGGACTCGCCGGCCTGGCGCGGCACCGAGATGACGTTGACGTTGGTGTTCTCCGCGATGTCGATCGCCATGAGCGCGACACCGCCCGCCATGCCTTGAAGCACCAGCGTCTCGGTATCGGGGTCGAGATCGAGGTCGGTGAGCAGGGCTGTCAGGTCATCGGTTGTGAGGTTCACAGCTACCCAACGCGTCGGGACCGCCAGGCCGAAACCTGCCGAGGAGACGTCGTGGTACTCGAAGCCGTCGGGTGCCTCGGCACTTGGCGGGAGAGTGGTCGTGACCGCGGTGATCTTGAGCGCTATCGAGGTGTCTGGTGCTGTGGTCTTGGCGGGCGCGTCGGCCGCGGTGGCGGCGTCGGGGCCACCGCACGACGTGCCGATCATCGCCAGCACGGCCAGCGACGAGAGGATCCTTCTTGCGGTATTCATTGGAGTCATCTTCTCGATGGTTTATCGGCACCGCGATCGCATGCTTGAATGCCTTGCACGATGGTTGAGTCCTTCGCACGATCCGTTCCCAAGGCCGAACTGCACCTTCACATCGAAGGCACTCTTGAGCCCGAGATGATGGTGGAGCTGGCGACGCGCAACAACGTGGCTCTGGCGTTTCCCGATGTCGATGCCATCAGGGCCGCCTACGAGTTCTCGGATCTGCAAAGCTTCCTCGACATCTACTACGTGGGGGCGGAGGTACTGCGTACCGACCAGGACTTCCACGACCTGATGCTGGCCTACCTTTGGAAGGCGCACGCCGACAACGTCCGTCACGCCGAGATGTTCTTCGATGCTCAGACGCACGTCAACCGAGGCGTTCCATTCGCTTCGGTGATGGACGGGTTCCGGGCTGCCCGCGAAGAAGGGTTCGACCAGCTCGGTGTAAGCACCGAGCTCATTATGTGTTTCTTGCGCCATCTCGATGAGGACGAGGCAATGGCGACCCTGGAAGCGGCCCTCCCCTACAAGGACCAGATCATCGGGGTGGGGCTCGACTCTTCTGAAGTGGACAATCCGCCGGAGAGGTTCGCCCCGGTATTCGATCGTGCTCGCGCCGAGGGCTTTCGTACGGTGGCACATGGGGGAGAGGAGGGTCCGCCGTCGTATGTGGCCGGGGCCCTCAACCACCTGGGCGCCGAGCGGATCGATCATGGAATCCGGGCACGAGAGGACGACGAACTGGTTCAGAGGTTGGCTGATGAGGAGATCCCTCTCACCATGTGCCCCATTTCCAACATCAAGCTCGGGGTGTTCGACCGGCTAGAGGATCACAGCCTCAAGGAGATGCTGGACCGCGGTGTGAAAGTCTCGATCAACAGCGACGACCCCTCGTACTTCGGGGGATACATCGGCGACAACTACGCGGCAACGACGCTGGCGCTGGGATTGACAAAAGACGAGGTCGCTACCATCGCCCGCAACTCGATCACCGGCTCCTTCGCCTCACAACAACGCAAGGAGGAGATCTTGGGGGAGATCGACGAGTTCGTGACGAATCAGTCGTAGTTCGTCTTTCGTTTTTCGTTTTCGTTTCGGTTCTTCTTACGAATAACGAATAACGAACGACTCTTCATTCAGGATGGAACGCCACCCCGATGCCTCCGGGGGGATCGGCGGCGAGGATGCCTCGCAATCGGGGATAGCGGTCGCCCAGGCGTCTGAACCAATCGGTATAGACGATCACCAACGCCAGGATCATCAACGGGAACGGGATGGTTGGCAGCACCTGGGACACGCCGGGAAAGACCGACTGGAACTGCAGGGCAACCACCTGAAGGAATCCGAACAAGATGGCGCCGATGGCAACCCGAATCGGGTGCCAGCCCCCGAAGATGACGATGGCGAGTGCGATCCAGCCCAGGTTGCGGGTCAATCCCTCGCGCCATCCCAGCCTCTGGTCGAGCGAGAACGCGGCACCGGCCACTCCAACCAGCGAACCGCCAACGATGGTGTAGAAATAGCGCATTCTGTTGACGGCTACACCGCGGGCGAATGCGCCCTCCGGTCGCTCGCCAATGCCCTGCAGCTCGAGGCCGCGCCGGGTCCGGTAGATGAAGATGTATGCCACGATGACGACAACGAAGCTCCCATAGACCGAAACGTTGTGGTCGAACAGGACCTCGCCGATCCAGGGAATGTCGGATAGTCCTGGGATCGGCCACGCCGGAACGGCCGGACCGGCTTCACCCACAAAGCGGTTCCCCAGATAGTCACTGAGGTCGATGGCAAGCAGCGTCATAACGAACCCCACTGCAATCTGATCGAGTCGCAGTTCGATGCTGGCGAAGGCGATGAGGGCGGCGATGGCGGCACCAACTGCGGCGGCTGCCAAGAAGCCGATCAAGACGTTGTCCGCAACGAATGCTGTGCCGAAGCCGGCCAGGGCCGAGAGCATGAGTGACCCCTCCAGACTCAGGTTGATGACCCCGGCCTTCTCCGTGATGGTCTCACCGATGGTGGCGTAGATCAGAGGTCCGGCCGCTGCCACCATCGATGCCAGGCTGGCCGTCGTGAAGACATCTCCCCACGCCGACCAGATCTCGCTCCAGGTGGCTCCCAGGATCATGACGCCGCCTCGCGTCTCAGAAGCCGCCGTGCCTGCCAGCCGCCTCCCAAGATGACCAACAACACCAGGATTCCAGTTATCACGCCACCCAAGGCCGAGTCGATGTCGAGGCGCAAGGCGAGCTGAGTGCTGCCTCTAGACATGGCGATGAAGAACAGAGCGATGGGGGCGATCCACGCGGCCCGGAAGGCGGCAAGCAAGACGACGAGGATGCCAAGGAAGCCGTATCCCCCCGAGATGGCCGGGATCAACTTGAAGTGGAAGCCGATCGCTTGCATCGATCCGGCGATTCCAGCCAACACCCCGCACAGCGCAAAGGCGCCAAGCATGTAGCGACTGGTTGGGATGCCCAACAAGAACGCACTGCGGACATTGCGCCCCACCGCCTTGAGGCGCAATCCGAACAAGGTGCCCTTCATCAAGTAATAGACGAATACCACCCCGGCGATGGCCAGGCCGACTGCTACGAGCGAAAGCCTGTTGTTCTCGGCCACGGTGGGAAGCAGCGCCTCATCGCGGAACAGATCGGTACCGCTGGTTGATGCAACGCCCTGCCGCTTCCACGGCCCGATCACCAGATAAACCGCCAAACTGGCTGCCACGAAGTCGAGACCGAGTCCGCCGAAGATCTCATTCACCTTGAACCGCGTCTTAAGCACTCCAGCGAACAGAGCCCACACCATCCCGCCCAGTGCTCCGGCGACGATGGCGGCTGGGACTACGACCCAGCCCGGCCCACCCACCTCTCGGGCCGCCCACGATGCGGCGATACCACCGAGGATGATCTGGCCTTCGATGCCGATGTTCCACAATCCCGCATTGAAAGTGATGATCAACCCGGCCGAGGCCAACACCAACGGCACCCATGCCATGAGGGTTTCGCCCATGTTGGCCCAACCAGAGAGGGCTCCCTCTCCGATCAGTTTGAAGGCTTCGAAGGGGTTGGCTCCGGCCAGCAGCAGGAGCACTATGGCCACCAGCACCGCCAGAGCGATGGGCGCCGCGATCGCCCCCCAGCGTTCGGCGCGGGATTCGGTGGTCACTCTGGCTCCTTCCCACCGATGAGGTAGCCCAACTGCTCTCCCGTGGTAGATCGAGCGTCGACCTCTTTGATCACCCGGCCGTTGAAGAAGACGAGGATCCGGTCGCTATAGCGGAGCAGCTCGTCGAGATCGGCTGAGGCGAAGACGATGGCGGTCCCCTCCTCGCGGCGTGCCAGGATCTGAGTCCA
>Ga0224512_10005280_pt1 | contig 10697 bp, 8 predicted proteins | sample SF_May12_sed_USG_4_FD_169103 | JGI IMG/M metagenome (GOLD analysis project Ga0224512, IMG submission 169103) | Sediment microbial communities from San Francisco Bay, California, United States - SF_May12_sed_USGS_13 | ecosystem: Environmental > Aquatic > Marine > Sediment | place: USA: California...
GCAGCAGCGATGAGAGGATAATGAGGGCGACGGCCACCGTCGCCAGTCGCCAATGAGGTCTGAGATAGGACACCAGACGCGCCAAAAGGCGGCCGTCGTACAACCGGCCCGGACTCAGCTCCTCCTCGTCCCCGCTCCAGATACTCATTGCCGAGAGAACCTACCATCGCTCGGCTGCTCGCAGCGCCAGGGCCGCACTGGTCCAGCGACAAACTTCGTCACTTGTGACACTTTTCGCAGCCAGCGGAAGCCTGGCCGATGCTATACTCTCGCCGTCTGTTTCCAGGCTTGGAACGAAGAGGACTGCCATGGCCGTTACGCTCAATCAGCTGCTCAAGGAAATGACCGAACAGGGGGCGTCCGATCTGCACATCACGACGAATTCCCCACCGCAGATCCGCATCGACGGCAAGCTCCACGCTCTCAACCATCCACAGCTCACGCCGACCGAAACGAAGAAGCTCTGCTACTCGATTCTCACCGACAAGCAGAAGCAGCGGTTGGAGGAGAACCTCGAGATCGACTTGTCGTTCGGGCTCAAGGGACTAGCTCGCTTCCGCGCGAATCTGTTCCACCAGCGCGGCGCGCTGGCGGCGGCGTTCCGGCAGATCCCATACGAGATTCGAGGATTCCGTGAGCTCGGCCTACCACAGATTGTCGAAAAGCTGTGCGATAAGCCGCGCGGTCTCGTCCTCGTCACCGGCCCCACGGGCTCGGGAAAGTCGACGACGCTTGCCGCCATGATCGACAAAGTCAACCGTGAGCGACCCGAGCACATCGTAACCATCGAGGATCCCGTCGAGTACCTCCATCACCACAAGAAGTGCATCGTCAATCAACGCGAGCTCAATGCCGATACGCACAGCTTCGCGAACTCGCTGCGCTCGGTGCTGCGTCAGGATCCCGACGTCGTGCTGATCGGAGAGATGCGTGATCACGAAACGGTCGAGGCCGCCTTGCGGATTGCCGAGACCGGGCATCTCACCTTTGCCACTCTGCACACCAACTCCGCGGCACAGACCATCAACCGAATCATCGACATCTTTCCCGCTCACCAGCAATCGCAGGTTCGAGTGCAGCTTTCCTTCGTGCTCGAGGGCATCCTCTGTCAATCGCTCTTGCCGCGGGCCAGCGGTCAGGGTCGAGTCATGGCGATGGAAGTGTTGATTCCCACATCGGCAATACGGAATCTCATTCGCGAGGACAAGATTCACCAGGTGTACGGGATGATGCAAACCGGGCAGGCCAAGTACGGCATGCAGACCTTCAATCAGGCCCTGGCGGCTCTTTATTTCAGGCGTCAGATCGACTTGAAGACGGCGATGGCCCGGAGCTCCCTACCCGACGAATTGCAGGAGATCATCTCTCGCGGGGCAGAGGCGCTCAATCCGAACGTCCGCGGACGTCAGGCTGGGAGGAAATAGTTCATGCCGAGCTTTATCTGGAAGGGTCGCGATCAACACGGCGAGTTTCAAGAGGGGGTCCTTCTCGCGGACAGCAAGGACGCCGCAACCGCGGTGCTGCGGCAGCAGCAGATCAAGATCGCCAGCCTACGCGAGAAGGGACGAGAGATCCCCTTTCTGCCGCGTCTGCCGAGAAGGGTCAGCCAGAAGTCCCTGTCTCTCTTCACGCGGCAGTTCTCCGTCATGTTGGACGCCGGTCTGCCGCTGGTCCAGTGTCTCGAGATTCTCGGCGAGCAACAGGACCAGCCGCACTTCGGCGAGATCATCAACAAGGTCAGGACGGACGTCGAGGGCGGCGCCTCACTCGCGGAAGCGATGAGACGCCAGCCGAAGGCCTTCGATGACCTCTACGTGAATATGGTGGCCGCCGGCGAGGCCGGCGGTATTCTCGACGTCATCCTCCAACGCTTGTCGGTCTATCTGGAAAAGGCGGTCAAGCTAAAGTCGCAGGTCAAGTCGGCTCTGATTTATCCGTCGACGGTCATCGTCATCGCGATCTTCGTCGTCTGGATCATCCTGTGGAAGGTCATCCCGGTCTTCGCACAACTCTTCTCCGGTCTCGGCGGCGAGCTGCCGGCTCTGACCCGCGCTGTCGTTGCAGCGAGCAATTTTCTCGCTCGCTACAGCTTCTGGATGATCCTCGGGATCTTCTTCATCGGCATCGCCATCCGTTCCTACTACCGCACCGAACGCGGACGCCGCGTGATCGACGGTCTCATGCTGCGCATTCCGACGATCGGCGACCTGCTGCGTAAGATCGCTGTTGCGCGCTTCTGCCGCACCCTGTCGACCCTCGTGTCGTCGGGCGTTCCAATCCTCGACGGTCTCGAGATCACCGCCAAGACATCCGGTAATGCCATCATCGAGGATGCAGTGATGGCGGTTCGCCAAGCGGTCGAAGAAGGCCGTACCCTCAGCGGTCCACTGGCCGAAACGGGGGTCTTTCCACCCATGCCGGTGCAGATGATCAACGTCGGTGAACAGACAGGCGCTCTGGACCAGATGCTGTCGAAAATCGCCGACTTCTACGAAGACGAGGTCGATGTGGCGGTCGAGAATCTGATGGCCATGCTCGAGCCTCTCATGATCGTTGTCCTGGGTGCGATCATCGGAACCATCGTCGCCGCCATGTACCTGCCGATGTACACGATCCTCGGTCAGATCAGTTAGCTCATCAGGTGCAGGGCTATGGCGTCGCGGTAGAGTTTGTCGGTGTGAATCACAAGGAGCGAGGACGAATCGATGCCGTGGCGTCGACTCGTCCGGGCTGCCCGCCCCGAACACGCGTCGCCGCGCACAACGGGCTTGTGCGGGCGGCGCGGGGCGTTGCTTTTCCCTCTTTTCGACGAGTACAGAAGAGCCATGAATAGCGAGACGAGTTCTCCGCTTTCGGCGCAACTCCAGCTCCGTCCGGATAGTCGGCTGAAGCATCAACTGCGCTGGATCATCGGCATACGGCTGGTGGCGATCAGCAGCATCATGCTGCCGTTCCTGCTGGCTCCAGAGCAGGCCATCTATGACTACCTGCTGCAAGGAACCGGCGCTGTGTACCTCGCGAGTCTCGCCTACCTCGTGATGCACGTCCGAAACCGGCCGTCGCTGACCGTACAGGCCTACATCCAATTCGCCGGCGACCTGCTGTTCATCACCGGCCTCGTCTACTCTTCAGGCGGTATTGCCAGCCCGATCTCGATTCTCTATCTCATCGTAATCACAGTCGCTTCGGTGCTCTCGCAGCGGCGTGTCGGCATCATCGTCGCCTCGGTTGCCTGGCTGCTCTACGCGGTTGTCGTCCTCGGTCTCTTCTACGGGTGGATTGGAACGGCGGGCGTGCGGGAGTCGGATTCGGTGGTGCGACTCGTCTATCACCTGGCGATTCACCTCTTCGGCTTCTATGCAGTGGCTCTGCTCACCTCCCAACTGGCGCACAATGTGGCGCGCGCTGAGCAAGCGCTCGAGATCAAACGAGAGCTCTTGGCGGATCTCCAGATTGCCCATCACGATGTTCTCGAATCGGTTCCAAGCGGCCTCCTGACGACGGATCTCGACGGAAGAGTCATAAGCGCCAACGCCGCCGCGCATCAGATTCTCGGCAAGGAGCCTTGGGGCCTTGTCGGGACGCCTCTCTCGGACGTCGGATTCTTCTCGCAGACCGACTGGGAAGCGCTCAAACGGGGGGACAAGCCCGATGATAAGCGCAGACTCGAAGCACAGTTCTTGATCGGCGACAACACCCTTCAGATCGGCTTTTCGATCAGTCCGCTGAGGCGCGCCGATGGCACAACGGCTGGCGATCTGGTGATCTTCCAGGATCTTTCGGAGTGGAGAAAGCTACAAGAAGAGCTGCGCCGAGCCGACCGGATGGCGGCCGTCGGTACGATGGCTTCCGGCCTGGCTCATGAAATAGGAAACCCCTTGGCGGCGATCTCAGGCTCCGTACAGATGCTCTCTGCCGCAGTGCCGGCGAACTCTTCCCAGGGCAAGCTGCTGGGGATCATCTTCAAAGAAAGTGAGCGACTGGACCGCACGATCAAGGGTTTTCTCCAGTTCGCACGTCCCTTTCGCAGCACCAGAGTGTCCTTCGACGTCGCTGCCCTGCTGTCGGAGAATGTCGAACTGCTGCGCAATAGCAGCGAGGTCGGAGACGACCATCGAATCGATCTTGATCTTCACCCCTCAGAGGTGCGAATCAGCGGCGATCCCGATCAGGTCAGCCAGATCTTTTGGAACCTCGCGCGCAATGCCCTTCGCGCCATGGACTCTGGAGGAACGCTGCGCATTGCCGGTCACCTGGACAACGGCACCTATCGCATGAGCTTCAGCGATACGGGGCGGGGGATGCAGGAAGAAGAGCGGGCAAATCTCTTCCATCCCTTTCGCTCGTTTTTCGATGGCGGCAGCGGCATCGGCATGGCGATCGTCTATCGCATCGTCGAAGAACACGGAGGCCATGTCCATGTCGACAGTATCCCGGAACATGGCACGACCATCACCATCGACCTTCCGGCCGCCGAGTCGGTGACGCCACTCCTTTCGGCGGAGGCGTAGATGACGAGTCAGAGAATCCTCCTCATCGATGACGAGCAGAGCATCCTGGACTTCCTGAGACTCTTGCTCGAGGAAGCCGGTTACGCAGTGACCGAGGCCAACTCGGTAGCAGCGGCGCGTAAGAACCTGGATGCAGGCGGTTTCGATCTCGTGCTTTGCGACCTCATGATGCCGGACGGCAATGGACTTGATCTGCTGAAGGAGATCAAGCGCGACGAGCCGCAGACCGCAGTCATCATGATGACCGCATACGGGTCGACAAAATCGGCCATCGAAGCCATGCGCCTCGGCGCATACGATTACGTCTCCAAGCCGTTCGACGTCGAAGAGCTGAAGGTCTTGGTGCTAAAGGCACTCGAGAAAACACAGCTCGTGGCGGAAAACGTCTACTTGCGGAGGGAGCTCGAGGGCAAGTATCACTTTTCGAATATCATCGGGCGCAGCCCGAAGATGCAAGAGATCTTTGCCCTCGTGGAGCGCATTGCGCGCACGAGCTCGACCGTCCTCCTGCACGGCGAGAGCGGCACCGGGAAAGAGCTGATCGCACACGCCATCCACTTCTCCAGCGCCCGCTCCGAGCGCCGATTCCTCTCGATCAACTGCGGAGCTCTGCCTGAAAATTTGCTCGAAAGCGAGCTCTTTGGCCACGAGCGCGGCGCCTTCACGGGGGCGGTCAAGGAAAAGAAGGGGCTCTTTCGCGAAGCCGACAAGGGGACGTTGTTTCTCGACGAGATCGGAGAAATGAGCCCGGCGATGCAGGTCAAGCTCCTGCGCGCTCTGCAGGAAAAGAAGGTGCGAAAGATCGGCGGTCACCAGGAAGAAGCGGTCGACGTGCGAATCATCGCGGCGACCAACCAGAATCTGGAGGAGCGACTCGCGGATGGGCAGTTCCGAGAAGATCTCTTCTACCGCATCAACGTCATTCCCATCGAGCTGCCGCCGCTGCGGCGAAGGCGCGAAGACATCCCGCTGCTGGTGGAGTACTTCATAAAGAAATACAGCGCCGAGCTTGGCGTCGGGGCGAAGAGGATCTCGCAGGAGGCCATGCGACGTCTCGAGAGCTATGCCTGGCCCGGTAACGTCCGCGAGCTGGAGAACGTCATTGAACGGGCACTTGCACTCGCGTCCAGTGACCACATTACCGCCGATGAGATCCCCGACTACCTGCGTGGAAAATCCGCTTCCAGGAAGGATTGGGCCGAGCTCCCGGAAGACGGCATCGACCTCGAGAGTCACCTCGAGGGCATCCGCCGCGAGCTCATGGCAGAGGCGCTCGAACGCTCTGAAGGCGTCCAGACGCGCGCTGCCGAGCTCCTCGGAATCACCTTCCGATCGTTTCGGTACTACGCAAAAAAAGTCGGCTTGAGCGGCACCGATGACGAGCCGGCAGTCGCTGACGTCGGCTGACGCCGTCTGAAGTTAGCGCGAAGTCTGCGCGCCGCCACCGACTGGTACGGCGGCGGTTAGCGGCTCCATGTCGGTAAGCAGCACTCCGTGGCCCGATGTCCCCAACAGGATTCGGTTGCCGCGGATGAGTGCTGCAGAGAGGTCGCGCGCCGGAACAGATAACGCAAGATCACGCGGCGCGCGTCCGTCCGCACCGAGCAACCGCGCGCGTCCGTCGGATTCCACCACCACCAGCGGATACTCGGCGTTGCCCGTCGAGTGGAACCGCAGCCGGTTACCTAGCTGCTGCCATGGCGTGTCGATGCCACCGCGCATCCACAGCTCACCGCCACCGGCCATCAATAGCTTGCCAGCCACGGCGTAGACCTTGCCCTTCTCGATCGGCGTCGCAGCGCGTGTCGATCCGTCATCTCCGACTCGAAACAGCCCTTCCGTGGCACTCGAGATCCAGATGACATCCTCATGCACCGCAGCCGAGGCCACGGGGCCACGGTCGAAAGCGATCTTCGAAAACCGATCGCCCGGTCGCGGCCGCAGGAAGACACCGTCTTCGTTGCGCGCCAGCACGCGGGTATTGGTCGCTACAACCTGCCTCACCGGTCGCTGGCCGAGCTCTTCGACCTGCTGCCAGGAATCCTCACGACGATAGTAGAGGCCCTTCTCGGTCGCCGCAAAAACGGTCTCGCCGTCGCTCGCCAAGCCGACGACCGTCGGTAGCCTGACAGGACCAAGCGGGTAGCTCGCTCCGTCATCAAAGGAACTGTAGATGCCGGACGCCGGGCCCGAGTGCCGGACTGCTGCGATCACCTCGTTGCCCTGCGCCGTCAGCGACGCGATGCGAACAGCGTGGATGCCGCGATTGACCGGCTGAAACGTGAGACCGCCGTCCAGCGAACGCCATACGCCGGCGCCCTCGGTTCCCAGAAAGACCCGATCGGGCCTTGCAGCATGATGTGCGATCGCGAGAGCTGTGAGATTCGCCGGCGTTACTCGCTGCCACGACAAGCCGTCATCTTCAGAGCGATAGACGCCACGAACCGTTCCAGCCAGCTTCGCTCCCGACGGCAAGGCCTGAAAGCTCGGCGTCCGCCGCTCCTTGAGGCCGTTCTGGAAACGGGTCCACGTGTCGCCGAGATGACGGCTGCGATAGACCCAGCCGCAGGTCGAGGCCCAGATCTCTCCGGTTTCTCCAGGTGTCGCATGCAGACTGAACACCTCACTGTCGAGAACCATCCCGTCGAAGACGCCATACCAAGTGGCGCCGCCGTCGTCACTGCGATAGGCACGACGCCACGTGCCGGCAAAGAGCCGTTGCGGGTTGCGGGGATCGACCAGGAGGCTGGTGACCTTCTGGATCTTCGGATTGGCAGCGGTCAAGTGCGTCCACGACTCCCCGCCGTCTCGACTCCCCCATACGCCGCGGCGAGTTGCCGCGTATAGCGATCCGGGAGCCGACGCCAGCGCGTAGACCTGATGTCGAGGAAGTCCCTCTGACCGACTGGACCACGTCCTCCCACCGTCTCCCGAGAACGCAACGAAGCCCTCCTGCCCCCAGACGCCTCTCAGGGCTGCCCACACGCGACCGGGATCCTCGATATCGACGAGCAAGTCACTGACGACCCACCCGGGAAACGGGAGACCCGACCCCGCTACCGCCCAGCTCTCGCCGCCGTCACGCGACCGGAAGACCTGCCCCGACGCAGTGCCGGCAAGCACGTGATCCGGATCGGAGGGGTGGATAGCCAGCGAACGGACATCACCACCCGGCAGGGCCCCTTCTCTCCACTCCGAGCCCACCAGCAGCGTCGGTAGCAGAAGAAGAGCGACCCCGGCGAGCGCCCGCAGAGCCAGACGCGCCTCTCTCATCGCTCCGCCGTCTTCCGCCGCTTCAATGGGGACCTTTCGTCCGCGCCTCCTACTCATCGCCCTTCTTTCCGCTGTCGCCGTTCTTGGCTTCGGAACCGGTGCTTGTCGACGACGTGGCCTTCGAATCCTTCTCGGCCGGCCCCGTCGAGCTACCGGACTCCTTTCCCGCGTAATCGGTAACGTACCAACCCGAGCCCTTGAATTGAAACGAGGGCGCCGAGATGAGCTTCTTCACTGCCCCGTCACACTTCGGACAGGCCGACAACGGCGAATCCGCCAGCCGCTGGATAATCTCCGTGCGCTCGCCACACTTCGTACATTCGTACTCATAGAGAGGCATCTGCTCACTCTCCTTGCGCCGCCCGGCGCCGTCCCGGCCTTTACGCCGAGAAGTCGCCGCCGCCGGTATTCAACTGAACTTTGACGCGCCCTGTCGAGGTTCCAGCGACCGCGCCAGCCCGTCGCACCAGACGCAAAACCACGAAAGCGTATAACAGCTTGGCATTCTCTGCCGCACTGAGCGGTTCGAGCGAGCACAAGTCGTAGAGCGTCTTCTTCCCGTCAACCGCCGTCAGTAAGCGGTACTCCGCTTCGTCGAGGGCCAACTCGATCAGCTGCTCCCAACGAAACGAGGGCTCGAACACCGTGTCTTTGCGGCCCAGCCGGCCCACCAGAGGCTTGGCCTCCGGCGCCCGCTCGATGCCCTCCAGGATCACCCGCCGCAAGGGCAGCTGGATTTGCACCATCTCGCGATCACCGGAGTCACCGACGCTGAAGCTGACTTCGCCCTGCTCCCAGTAGAACAGGCTCCAGACGATCTCCTCGATGTGGCCCCGAATCGCAGCGTAGACCTCGGCCGGAGTCAACAGTCGCTGCTCGAGGAGCAGCACACCAAAGCGCTTTTCTTCTCGCGACCGGACTTCGGCAAGCCGCCGATGTTCGGCGGCTGTGAGCTTCCCGCCGCGCATCAAGTGCTCGCCCAAGCTGTCGTTGCGATCGTTCGAGGCAGCATGGATCACGTATCCATCGCGCAGAAACACGCGCTTGATGATCTGATCGTTGCGAGCCTCGATGATTCCCGGCACGCGGAAACGGTGAATCGTCTGCAGCATCTCCGGAAGCGTCGTCTCGGCGAGGCTTGCGCGATACTGGAATTTCTTGTTCACTCGGGAAGACTCCGGGACGGCTCGGAAGGGGCCTCATGTCACCCCACGAGGCAAGAAATCACTATAGCATTCGCCAATTAGACTGCAACGGCATAGATCACACGAGTTGTCTAACGAGGAAACGAATCGCATGCTCACAGCACACGAGGCCTGGCATCGACTGGAGCAGCATCTGTCGCCGCTCGCGGGCACTCGCGTACCTCGCCGTGAAGCTGCCGGCCAGGTGCTCGCAGAAGCGGTCTTCTCGACCGTCGATCTGCCGGCCTGCAATGTCTCGGCGATGGACGGGTATGCCGTCGCTGGCTCGGTAACGCCGGGAGACCGTCTTCCCGTCGTCGGCATCGTCGCAGCTGGCGACCCACCTGGGCAAACCCTTGCAGCAGGACAGACGGTTCGAATCATGACGGGCGCTCCAGTGCCCATCGGCGCTCTCACTGTCGTGCCCGTCGAGAACACCGACGCCGGTGAGGATGAGGTCGTGTTCCACGACCGCTCGACGGACGGGGCTCACATCCGACGGGGCGGCGAGATCGTCCGCACCGGCGAGCGGATTCTCGATGCCGGCATGCCGGTCACACCCGGAGGCCTGTCGCTGCTTGCAAGCCACGGCCACGCCTCCGTCGTTGTCCACCGTTCGCCCAGGGTCGCCTTCGTCAGCACCGGCAACGAGGTCGTACCGCCGGACAGGGAGCCGGAGCCGGGACAGCTTCGCGATTCTCACACGGACTTCTTGCTCGCCGCCACAAGCAGCCTCGGCCTCGAGCTGCTCCCCCTCGGCATCGCCAGTGACTCTCCCGACTCTCTTCGGCCGTTGCTCGAGCGGGGTCTCGACTACGACATTCTCCTCGTCAGCGGTGGTGTCTCTATGGGCGAGTTTGACATCGTCGAAGACGTCCTCGCCGGTCTCGGATGTGCGGTGCTCTTCGACAAGGTGGCCGTGCAGCCGGGAAAACCGCTCGTCGCTGCCAGACATCCGCGGGGACTCGTCTTCGGACTACCGGGCAATCCAGCGTCGGTCATGGTCTGCTATTGGCTTTTCGTCCGCCCGACACTGCGCAGATTGATGGGACACCACGATGCCTTTTGGCACGGCGCTCTCAACGGAACGCTCGTCCGCCCGCTACCCGGCTCCGGGACGCGCGATCGCTTCCTCCCCGCGAATGTCGGGTTCGCCGACGGTGAGATTCTCGTGCAACCGGCACCGCCGAAAGGCTCCCACGACCTCATGGCCTATGCCCGCGGCAGCGCCCTGGTGCGTGTACCGGCTTCGTCGCGGCCTGCCGAGACCGGCTCGACCTGTCAGATCTTGCCGCTCGCCGACTGGCCTGCACAGGTCAGCCTGGACGGCTGAAAGCACTCGGCGTCGCGGCCCTCCGGCCGCGCACGCCGATCGGAACCATCGACCATCGCCAGCTTGCCACGTCGTACGAATCGCCCGGCAGCTTCTCGACTGCCCAGAAGTCTCGGGCTGACCGAAGGGGCTCCGGCGGCATCCCGGTCACTCACCGACCGGAGCACTCTCGGACACAACGGCGTCGATTGCTTGGGCACTCGCGGCGAACCAAGGTACACTTCATTCTTCAAGCCGCCTCATACGTAATCAGACATCAAAGAAAGATCACGGTATGCACAATACGGTCGTCGTTCACTACCTTGACGGTACGATCCTCAAGGGCACAGCCAACGACTTCTTTCCGGCCCGTCCTTCGTTCCATCTCAACGAGGAGGAAACCGGAAACGTCAGAGA
>Ga0224512_10005281_pt1 | contig 10697 bp, 6 predicted proteins | sample SF_May12_sed_USG_4_FD_169103 | JGI IMG/M metagenome (GOLD analysis project Ga0224512, IMG submission 169103) | Sediment microbial communities from San Francisco Bay, California, United States - SF_May12_sed_USGS_13 | ecosystem: Environmental > Aquatic > Marine > Sediment | place: USA: California...
CAATCAATTGCAAAGCCACCCCATAGGGCCCCTCTTGCTCTCCCTCATATACAAGTTCGACTTTTCCGGTAATTGCTGGGATCACCCCCCACATATCTCCCATTCGAACGGTCGTTTCCTCCTCTCCCGATAGTAACATCCGTCGTTCAGCGGCACTCATCAGGTTTTCGAATGCCGTGATGCTCAACCTTGCCGAGACTCCACTTTTCTCGTCAATCAGTTCAGACTCTCTGGCGTGGAAAGCAATACGTTCCAATACCCTAAAAGCCAATTCCGGGACTCTAATCTTGTCACTCTGGTCGGGAGCAATTTTGGCTTCCTGGCGAGTAATCTGCTGAGCCTCTTCAAGGGTAAGGGGATAATGGGTAAGCACCTGGCTCTCGATCCTGTCCTTCAACGGGGTAATTATGCTTCCTCGGTTGGTGTAATCTTCTGGGTTGGCTGTGAAAATGAATTGGATGTCAAGCGGGAGACGAAGTTTAAAGCCCCGAATTTGGATGTCCCCTTCCTGTAAAATATTGAAGAGGGACACTTGTATTCGAGCCTGAAGGTCGGGAAGTTCATTGATCACAAAAATCGAACGATGCGACCGGGGTACCAGCCCGTAGTGGATCACCCGCTCATCAGCATAGGGCAACTTAAGTGTGGCGGCTTTGATCGGATCCACGTCACCAATAAGATCGGCTACACTCACATCTGGTGTGGCCAGCTTCTCAACATACCGGTCCGACCGATGAAGCCATTCAATTGGAGTTTCATCACCCATCTCACCTATGAGATCCTTGCCAAACCGACTGATCGGCATCAAAGGATCATCATTTAATTCAGATCCGGCAATGACCGGAATGTATTCATCTAATAATTCCACTAGAAGTCTGGCAATCTTGGTCTTTGCTTGACCCCGGAGCCCTAACAACAAAATGTTGTGCTTCGAAAGAATGGCTCGCTCGATGTCTGGCAAAACAGTTTTATCAAAACCGATGATTCCCTTAAAAACGGGCTCTTTTTCTTTTAACCTTTGAAGTAGATTCTGACGCAACTCCTCGCGAATCGATCTTGTACGGTAGCCAGTTTTCCTGAGTTGTGCTATAGTTCCAACCTTACTCCTGTCCATTATTTACCAGTTTTGCTCCACAAGTGCCAACTTATCCATGAAGGTACTCATGCCTCTGAAATATCTTTCGTCCAATCTATAGTGGATATGCTTACCAAAATACTCCATTAAGTTAATTCCGGGATATTTTGATTTCTGTTCCTCCACCACAAAATCGATCTGATCCACGCCATATTGAAATGCAGCATCAAGCTCCCCAATCACCTCTTTGGGTAGATCGCCTGAAGCTACCCAACGAGCGAATACAAATGGGAGGCCGGTCAATTCCTTCCAGCATCCGGATAAATCATATTGGACTGGAAACTGTGCTCTTGCATATAAAGCTCTGTCTCCGATCAGCAGTCCACCACACTTCCCCTTAATCTTTTCCTCATAGCCAGGTTGAGAATTACGCAGATCCGGAATTACTTCAAAGAGTTCATCGCATAGGATTTGTAAAAGGCGATTTGATGTTTTGCTTTGATAATCTAGGTAAATCGATTCCATTTGATCTACAGGCACTTCTCCTACCAGCAATACGGACTGAACGGGGCCATCAGCAGCAATACCCCAAGAGGTAATCGGTCTCCAATGATCTTCAGCTAGCAGAGTCGCCACTGGAACCAAGCCAACGTCAGCCTTACCTGTGGATAGTTTAAGAGCACATTCGGCCGGATTGTCCTTCGAAACCTCTATCCGATTCGATAACCTAGAGTGTTCCAACCCATAGACATAGGGGGAGGTATTTAGGTAACTGACTGCAGAAATCCGGATCTTATCCATCGATATCCATCAATAAACGCTACAAATAAGTAAAAGTTTGAAAGATAGCCACTACCCTTCTTGAGAATGGATAACTGGTAAGTCCAGGTAACCTGCAAAACCCTCATCATCAAATGTCTCGCCCTCGAAGTCGCGAACCACATTATAAAGTGTGTCGCGTTCAATCGGTACCCGGTTACTTTGCCGAATCAACTGAACAAGCTCACGGGTAGACAATGCCGGATTTTGCTCCTCCGCACCGGCCATTGAGTAGATTTTTGTGGTGTCATCAATGGTGCCATCGATATCATCTACTCCGAAGGCTAAGCTAATCTGAGCAGTTGAACGCCCGATCATTGGCCAGTAGGCCTTGATATGGCTAAAATTATCCAGGAAAAGTCGACTCACCGCATAGTTCTTCAAGTCCTCTGTAATGGTGGACTCTGATACATGTGACATCTCATTTCCTTTGTTGCGAAACTTAAGGGGAATGAAGGTCTGAAAACCACCTGTGCGGTCCTGAAGTGCCCTCAATGCCGCTAAATGATGGATGCGATGCTCATATGATTCAATATGGCCATAGAGCATTGTCGCGTTCGATCGGCCACCGATCTCATGCCAGATCTCATGAATCTCCAGCCACTGCTCAGCATTACATTTATCACCGGCTATCTTCTCCCTGATATCGGGATGGAAGATCTCAGCTCCACCTCCAGGCAGCGAGTCGAGACCAGCTTCCTTCATTAGCTGCATACCGTCCCGGTAGCTCAGCTTGGCCTTCTTAAAGATGTAGTGATATTCAACCGGTGTTAGTGCTTTTATATGCAGCTCAGATCTGTGTTCCTTTATCTTTCTAAATAGTGATGCATAAAATTGTGCATCATATTGAGGTAGAACCCCACCTACGATATGCACTTCTGTAACTGGCTGGTCATCATACGATCGGATGATCTCCATAATGTCATCCTCGGTATATTCCCAGCCTTCCTCTCTCTTCTTAATCAGCCTTGAATAAGAACAAAATGAACAGGTATAGATGCACACATTAGTGGGCTCAACATGGAAATTTCGGTTGAAATAGGTCCTGTCACTATGCCTGTTTTCCCTCACATGATTTGCCAGTACACCTAGAAAACCTAGGTTACCATGTTGAAACAGGTAGAGAGCATCATCCTCATTGAGACGAGTCTCCAGTCCCACCTTTTCTACAATCAAATGATCCTGATCAGTAAGGGCTTTATCTTCCAACAAAAGGTTCAAGCTATTTCGATTTGAACTTACCACATGGCAATATTACGAATTAACAGTCGATGCGCGGGTCTGCATCCAGTACAACTTGGTCTCTGACAGTGGCAGCATGAATCTTATACCTTTGCAAGTTTAGAGACCAGAGGTAATTCACTGTAAATCAGCTGACTAATGACAAATTTCGGGTCTGGAGAACATACTTCAAATCTTATACTTTTTGACTTGCACGCTTAATATCGATTGGAATAATTTGTATCTTTCTCTCCCCTAAGGAACTGCTGAAACCACATTCACACCTGGACAAAGAGACAAATCTGAACTGAATGTTTAAAATCTCCAAGATGTTGAGAAGCAGATTCTTGCTTATGGGGATTCTCTTCATACTATGCACATTGATTGCCACCAGTCAGACTAGGCTGAGGGGTGAAATCGTTGATGAAGACAATGGTGAACCACTTATCGGTGCCAATATCGTAATAAAAGGCACATCTACCGGTACCGTAACCGACTTCGATGGTTCCTTCGAAATGCGGGTAGATAATTTACCCGTAACACTAGAGATTTCATACATAGGCTATGCGACCATTGACCTCGAAGTGAATGATCCGGCCCAGGTGGAAGTAATAAAATTGTCGGGTACAGAAGGTATAACACTAGCCATCACTGAAGTTCGGGGCCAACGTATTTCTGACAAGCAAAAAGCAGCTCCTCTGACTGTAGAATCTCTCGATGTACTGGCAATAAGGGAAACACCTTCCGATAATTTCTACGATGGATTGGGATCTCTCAAAGGAGTTGATTTGACAGCCGCCAGTCTTGGTTTCAAAGTGGTAAATACGAGAGGATTTAACAGTACCAGTCCGGTGCGTTCTTTGCAAATCATTGATGGAGTAGATAATCAATCTCCAGGTTTGAATTTTTCCCTTGGTAACTTTCTGGGCTCCTCCGAATTGGATGTGGTGAAGGTGGATTTGATTGTAGGTGCTAGCTCAGCCTTCTACGGTCCAAATGCTTTCAACGGAGTGATTAGCATGCAGACAAAGAACCCGTTTATTCAAAAGGGTCTATCTGCCATGGTCAAGGGGGGAGAACGCAATTTACTTGAAACTGCCGTCAGGTGGGCTGATGCCTTTTCAAACAAAAACGGATTGCCCGTTTTCGCCTATAAATTGAATCTAAGTTATCTAAGAGCAAATGATTGGGAAGCAGATAACTTTGACCCTATCGATAACTCACTCGTTCCAGCTTCAAATCCGGGACGTTACGATGCGGTAAACGTATACGGAGACGAATACTTCCCAGGTAATGACTTTTCCACTTTCGAACCATGGGTATATCCTGGTCTCGGGACCTGGTATCGGACCGGATACCGTGAAAGCGATCTGGTAGATTACAATACCCGAAACTTGAAGGCAAACGCAGCTTTGCACTTCCGACTGAATCCCTCCAGAAAAGAGGAATCACCTGAAGTGATCCTGTCCAGCAGCTATGCCAATGGCACTACAGTCTATCAGGGTGACAACCGGTTTAGTCTGAAGGATATTCAGTTTTATCAACATAGAGTTGAAGTCAGACAGACAGATAAGTTCTTCTTAAGGACCTATGTCACTCATGAAGATGCTGGTGACTCATATGATCCTTACTTTACCGCATTAATCCTACTGGACAGCGCTAAAGCAAATAGGGCATGGTCGCAGAGCTATGAGAGTTGGTGGCGGGCAAACGTGGTTCCTCAGATTTTCGAAATGGGATACCCCCAATTAAAGGTTGAGGTGCTTCCCGATGGGACAATCCAGGCGACTTTTGACCGGGATGCAGCAAACGCATGGATCGCACAACATCAAAACGAACTCACGGCCTGGCACAATCAGGCAGAAGAAATGGCCAATCTTCAAGGTGACACTCGGTCGTCAGTCGATTTTTACCAGCCAGGAACCGAAAGATTCAATCAGATTTTCAATCGGATCACCTCGCGCAAACGCACAGATCCTGGTGGAACTCTGTTTGTCGATCGATCGGCCCTGATTCATAGCCATGCAGAATATGCATTTAATCCCTCCTGGACAGATAAATGGGTGGTTGGTGGCAACATCCGACAGTACCGTCCGATCTCCGAGGGAACCGTCTTCTATGACACAGCTGACGTGACCATCCGTAATCTGGAATATGGATTATATACAGGTTTGGAAAAAGGAATCTCGGATAACAAGGTTCGACTGTCAGCTACCCTAAGGGCAGATAAGAATGAAAATTTTGATTGGTTGTTCTCACCGGCAGCCTCTATCGTCTATAAACCTAAGGCCAATAATTATCTACGCTTCTCATTTTCTTCAGCCATTCGAAATCCTACCCTGACAGATCAGTACCTATTTTTGAACGTAGGTCGTGCCACTTTGAGTGGAAATCTGGATGGTGTGAAGGATCTCATTACCATTGAGAGCCTGCGGGCCTATCTAAACAATCCTCGGCCGGATGTGATCGAACGATTCGACATCGACCCCGTTCGACCGGAAAAAGTGAAGACGTTTGAAATTGGATATCGCAGTACCCTATTCAACAGCGTATATCTGGATGCTAGCTATTATTATAGTATTTACAATGACTTCCTCGGTTTTAACATCGGTGCCAATGCCAGCTTCGACCCTGTTTCGGGATTTCCAACCCGCATTCGGGTTTTTCGTTATGCGGCAAATTCAATCAATCAGGTTACCACTCAAGGATTTTCCTTTGGCTTGAATTACTATTTCGCAAGGAGGTATTCATTAAATGGCAACTATTCATGGAACAAATTGAACAAAGAATTGGAGGATGATCCGATCATTCCAGCTTTCAACACTCCAGAGCATAAATTTAATATCGGAATTGCAGGGAGAGATCTGTCAGGATTCTCAAAGAATCCGATTGGGTTCAATGTCAATTACAAGTGGATTGATGCCTTTGTCTTCGAAGGATCACCTCAGTTCACGGGCAATATACCCCAATATAGTTTACTGGATGCCCAAGTCAATTACAACGTAAGATCAATAAATACAACGATAAAAATAGGAGCATCCAATCTGCTCAATAATCAAAAATTTCAGACTTACGGAGGCCCCCGGGTAGGCCGGCTGGCTTATGTAAGTATTTTGTACGATTTTAAAAAAGCAATTAATTAAATTTTAAACATTGGGACATGAGAATCAAGTTTACACTATTCTTATTTAGCCTTGTTGCTACTTCAATTTTAGTTGCACAGGGTGATCGATACCTTGACCAGGTGTTTGACGAAGTGGAGGTAACGATGAACGTGCCTTATGGGGAGAACTATACTGTTCTGGCGTTACCATCAGTTGGGCACACCGTTAAGCAGCCCCTAGTCATGGATGTATATCAGCCGGCTGGTGATACCATAAAAGGGCGCCCACTAGTGATCTATCTTCATACCGGTAACTTTCTGCCGATCCGCGTAAACCAAGGATTGACAGGATCGATGAGAGACTCTGCCACGGTGGAAGTCTGTACTAGGCTGGCCAAAATGGGTTATGTCGTGGCTTCAGCTGATTATCGTTTGGGATGGAATCCAGGTGCTGAAACGCAGCCTCTGCGTGCTCTGGGTCTGATCAACGCTGCATATCGAGGGCTGCAAGATACGAGAACGTGTATCCGATACTTTAAACGGGACTTCACCGAATTTGGTGACAATTATAGTATCGATACCTCTAAAATTGTTGTTTGGGGCCAGGGAACTGGAGGATATATAGCTTTGGCCACTGCAACTCTAGATGATTTCTTTGAGATCGTCACCACTACTATGCCTGCCGGCAAGTTCCTTACTGACCTGACTGGTGATGGCATGCCCGATCCCATGGTCACTGAGATGTTTAATGGTGACATCAATGGCACTAGTCTGGCAACATGGCCAGGTGGTGGCACGATACCTGCCGGAGATACCATGTGTATTCCCAATCATGTCGGGTACAGTTCAGACTTTCAATTAGTTGTCAATATGGGAGGTGCCCTTGGCGATATATCCTGGATGGATGATGCAACAATTCCGGTTATCGCCTATCATGTACCATTAGATCAATTTGCCCCATATGAAAGTCGAATCCTGGTAGTCCCAACTACCGGTGATGCGATTGTGGAAGTGCAGGGTAGTCTGACCGCCGTTAGAAAAGCAGTTGATTTGGGTCTAAATGATGTTTTTGGTGAGAACAATGATATATACACCGACGCAGCCATTGCGGCGTCCGCAGCTGCTGGCCACGAATATGTCGATGGCCTCTATCCACTGGTTGTAGGTTTGAATGTCTTTATGCAACCTGAAGGATCACCATGGGACTGGTGGGAGCCCTCAGCATGGGACACTATCGTCCATCCAAGCGCAGGGATGGGCCCCATTCCAGCCGGAGCATCGTACGATGTCGTGGCTCGGCTGACTAATGCAATGATGTCGCCCGAAAAAGGAAGAGCTTACATCGACACCATTGTCGGCTATTATGCTCCACGAGCCTTTGCAGCACTCGGATTGGGAACTTCCACAGACGTAACCAATCTCGACAGGACCGAAGTGGGATTCTCCGTTGGTCCAAATCCATCTGCAGGACTACTAAGAATGCAGAGTGATTCCAAAAACCCCATGTTGAGGGCCCGGATCGTGGACATCACTGGCAAAACGGTCTGGTACCATCACCAGCTCAATGTGAGCCAATATGAAGTCAACCACCAGGGTTTAAGCCCGGGTATGTATATCTTGGAGGTAGGATTTGATGAAGGTACTGTTGTAGAAAAAATCATGGTAGAGTAACCTTCCATCAAAAGGAACAGAAAAGAGGCTGTTGTCGTGATTCTACAGCCTCTTTTTTTATTTTTCGAGCCGTGTTGTCTATACTGATACCCGTTTATAATTTTGATGTGAGGAATCTTGTCAAGACCCTCCTGCGTCAATGCCAAACCGCTCAAGTTGATCACGAGATCATCTGTATTGACGATAATTCAAAAGAATTTTTCAGGAAGACCAACGAAGTACTGAAAGGGCTACCCAATGTAGTCTGGATCGAAAATGAGCAAAACGTAGGTAGATCTGCCATCCGCAATCAACTTTCGGAAATGGCACGCCATCCCTACTTGTTATTCCTGGATTGTGATAGTACAGTTTACCAGGAAGATTTTATTCAAAACTATTTGAATCACCTACCTACCGATAATGTAATAATCGGAGGCAGGAGATATGAGAATTCACCTACATCTCCATCTTTCTATCTTCACTGGCTATACGGCACAAAGCGGGAGCAACGATCTGAAGCTGGCTTTCAATCTAACAACTTTCTCATTCCAAAGTCTTGTTTTGAAATGATTCGATTTGATGAAACGATCCAACGATATGGTCACGAAGACACTATATTCGGAAATGAACTTCTAGCTCAGGACATACCATTGGTTCGGATCAATAATGTGATCATACATAGCGGCCTGGAGGATTCTGCCACCTTCCTTCGAAAACAAGAAATCGCTATTGAAAACTTGATCAGTCTTGAAAAAGAAAAGAGAATCGATACCAAGCTGCAGCGGACGATCGTATTTTTTCGCAGACTAGGACTGGCTCCCATTTTACTTCGGCTTTTCCACTTCCAACAGGACAGGATGAAAAACAAACTCCTGGGACCTTCACCTACCTTACTGGTACTAGATCTTTACAAGATGGGATATTATTTGAATGCCTCAGCCCAGAAATGAAGAAAGGCCTTCAGTCTTGAAAGCCTTCCCTCATTCTCAGATTAGGTTTATTGTCTGATGGTCAATTATCACATCGTTTAATGAAATTAGTGCAAATTCCGCTGATAAAAATACCCGTATAAAGGTATTTTTCAAGTGATAGAAACAATCAACATATAAACTATTCATTCAGCAACAATAACGTATATAGCTGAATCATAATCCCTTACAAATGCCGTGTGGTACCACTAAAGATTAAGTGCCAGATCACAATGCCGGCACAAACAGCCACGTTGATCGAGTGCTTGGTACCCCATTGAGGAACCTCAATACAATAATCAAGCAAAGGCAAAACAGCCTCATCAATGCCCCCGACTTCATTTCCAAATACCAAAGCAACAGGATTTTCACCGATTAATTGAAAGTCATTGAGTTGGACACTCTGATCGGTTTGCTCTACACCAATGACTTCAAAATCCTGAGTCTTCAGCAATCTGATGCAGTCAACTATGCTGTGGTGGTAGGTCCATGGAATCGAATCCGTAGCCCCGATTGCAGTTTTGAGGATCTCCCGATGCGGTGGTTTTGCGGTGATTCCACATAGATGAATCTCCCTTAGTGCAAAGGCATCTGCCGTGCGAAATATGCTACCCACATTAAGCCCGGATCGTATACTGTCCAGTACCAGCACAATAGGCCTTTTGGGTGCATGCTTGAATTGCTCCAGTGATGGCCTTCCCAACTCTTCCAATTTCAGTTTTCTCATAATAGCTGCCTATATTGACATGTGACTGTCTACAATCATATTCATTGGAAGCAACAAAGGTAAATATCGGTCCGGCATTACTACTTGCCCTTTGCCTTTATTTGGGTCTAATAGCTGTGCATGGATACCGGTTTGGAGATGAGGACATGACCGAGACTTTAGCTTATGCCCTCTACATGCATGATCAATCACTCTTTCCAAATGACCTCTATATTCAGACCGTAAGCACAAATATCTGGAACGAGCGAGTAATCTTCACCTGGATGCTATCCCGGTTCTTTCCTTATCTGGAGGAGGCCTCTTTCGCTATCCATTTGATTAGCTCCCTCTTTTTTGTGTTGGGACTGCTAAGGCTGAGCCAGTTCTTTGTCCAAAAACTCAGTCTGAAGCTTTTGTTCTTGGTCGTATGCCTGTTCCTTCTCTACAATATCAATCTGGGTGGAAACGAGGCTTGGTACAACTATCTCATGCCGAGTCAACTTGCCAAGGTGCTTGGTTTGTGGGCGCTCATATTTTTTTTTGAAGGAAAAGAATCGGTCGCTCTAATTACATTGATCCCTGCCACGTTCTCGCAACCAATTGTAGGAGCACAATTGGCCTTGCTACTCATCTCAATCATTGCCTGGCAAGCTTATCAGAAAAGAGCAGTGCCCAAGCAGATGCTACTTGCTCTATTATTGCTCGCCCTGACCGCTGGTGTTTGGCTCATTACGGTGACAGCTAATCAGATTCTTGAAGATTCCAGCATCAATGCGACTACTTTTCTCGATATCATGGAAATGCGCCTAGGGCATCATTTCTTTCCCTCCTACTTTCCGGCTTCGAGTTGGTTGATACTAGTACCGATGATCCTAATGGCCACATTTATTTGGAAGAATCGATCCAAAAAAATCTACTACTTCTATATCCTAAGTATTGTCATCGCCTTAATTTATACTATGGCTGTCGAGGTCATGCGATTCCCCTGGCTTGTGGCCCTACAATGGTTCAAGGTCACTGTTTGGCTCAAGATTTTGAGCGTTTTGGCAATTTGCGCCTGGCTAGACCGCAGGGTTCTCCAACTTCCGAAATCCAGCTTTGTTGCTGTCTCACTGCTGGTCATTTTTGGATTGATCAGTATACTGGAAATAGGTG
>Ga0224512_10005282_pt1 | contig 10695 bp, 10 predicted proteins | sample SF_May12_sed_USG_4_FD_169103 | JGI IMG/M metagenome (GOLD analysis project Ga0224512, IMG submission 169103) | Sediment microbial communities from San Francisco Bay, California, United States - SF_May12_sed_USGS_13 | ecosystem: Environmental > Aquatic > Marine > Sediment | place: USA...
GTATCGGGGGTATCGCCCCGCCGCGACGCGGTGACCTTTCTCGCTTGGGACTCCGCGCCATGATCGGTGGCAACTTGGCGGCGTTCATGTCGGCGAGTTTGGCGGGCATGCTTCTATGAGGGATAGGGGATAAGGGATACGGGGGATACGGGACGAGCGATACGGGATAAGGGATAAGGGATACGGATGCTGAAGCAAGCAGTTGCGGCCGTACGTGAGAGGCTTCAGGGGGTCGAGCCCGAGGTCGCGATTGTGTTGGGGTCGGGGTTGGGTGCGCTAGCCGATGCGGTCGACTCACCGATTCGTATTCCGTACGGCGACATCGCTGGGTTCCCCGCGACCTCGGTACATGGGCACGCCGGCGAGTTCGTGGCCGGGTCACTCGAGGGCGTGCCGGTCATTTTGCAGAGCGGTCGGTTTCACCTCTACGAAGGGCATGCGATTGAAACGGTCGTGTTGCCCGTGCGCGTGTTCGCCGAGCTCGGTATCGAGACCCTCATCGTGACGAACGCTGCTGGTGGGCTTCGTGCCACCTTTCGGCCACCGCTCCTCATGCTCATCGCCGATCACCTGAACCTGATGTGGCGGAACCCGTTGTTCGGACCGGTGGTGAAGGGTGAAGAGCGGTTCCCCGACATGTCGGAGCCGTACGATCGCGGGCTCCGCAGCGCAGCCAAGGCGGTCGCCAACGAACGAGGCATCTCACTCGCGGAAGGTGTCTACGCCGGCTTGCTGGGGCCGAGCTACGAAACGCCAGCTGAAATCAGGATGTTGCAGCGGTTGGGGGCGGACGCCGTTGGCATGTCGACCGTACCTGAGGTCGTGACGGCGCGAGCGCGCAGACTGCTGGTGTTGGGCGTTTCGAGCATCACAAATTGGGGGGCCGGACTGTCCGACGCGATGCTCTCCCACCAGGAGGTTCTGGATGCGGGGCGTGCGCTCGCCGGCGACCTGGAATCGCTCGTGCGGGGTGTGGTGAAGCTGGTGGGCGGAACCTCGTAGCCGGACGCGGAGTACCGCATGCGGGCCGCAGGTGGCGATACTTCCGGTGCGGCCGTCGTGTTTCAAGTTCTCGAGAAGAGGCAGGATCGATGAAATCGAACGGACTCTGGCTTGTTGCCATTGCGGCACTCGTGTTCGGCGGGTGCGCCGTGAACCCGGCCACCGGCGCCCGCGAGTTCATGCTCGTGAGCGAAGGCCAAGAGATTCAGATGGGCCTGCAGTCGGACCCGGCCGTCGTCGCGACCTTCGGGCTGTATCCGGATTCGTCTGTGCAGCAGTACGTACGGGGGCTCGGGGAGCGACTCGCAGCCCGGTCGGAGCGACCCGATTTGCCGTGGACTTTCCGCGTCGTCGACGATCCGGTCGTGAACGCCTTCGCACTTCCAGGGGGGTTCATCTACATCACGCGGGGTATCATGGCGTACTTCAACTCCGAAGCCGAACTGGTGTCGGTGTTGGGCCATGAGATCGGACACGTGACGGCGCGCCATTCCGCCCAGCAGATGAGTCAGCAGCAGCTCGCGCAGGTCGGCATGGTGGCGACAGCGATCCTCGTGCCGGAGACGCAGGATTACCTGGGCATTGCAGGCGCCGGGCTCCAGCTCCTCTTCCTCAAGTTCAGCCGCGACGACGAGCGACAGGCGGACGACCTGGGATTCCGGTACATGACGCGGCTCAACTACGACCCGCGGGAGATGCCCAACGTGTTCGCGATGCTGAATCGGGTCAGCGCTGCAAGCGGTGGCGGTGGTACGCCCAGTTGGCTCTCCACCCACCCCGATCCGGAAGACCGCCAACAGCGGATTGCGGCCCGTGTCGCTTCAACGACGATCCCACAGAACGCGATCGTCAACCAAGCGGCCTATCTGCGGCGTCTGGATGGTCTGACGTTCGGTGAGAATCCACGTGAGGGGTTCTTCCGTGAGCAGATCTTCCTGCATCCTGACCTGCAATTCCGCATGGACTTCCCGTCAGGGTGGAAGACCGCGAACCAGAAACAGGGCGTGATCGCGCAGAGTCCACAACAAGATGCCATTGTCCAGATGACGCTGGCCCAAGAATTGACTGCGGGCGCGGCGGCACAAACCTTCACGACCATGGAAGGCGTCACTGCCGGTTACCCACAGTCGAACTCGATCAGTGGCAACCCTGCCGCCGTGGTGTCGTTCAGTGCCGCCACGGAGCAGGGCACACTCCGCGGCATGGCCGTGTTCATCGAGTTCGGCGGTCGGGTCTATCAACTCCTGGGATTTGCGCCGGCCGACCGCTGGGGCACCTACCAGTCCACCGTGCAGCGGTCGTTTTGGAGTTTCGACCGCCTCACCGATCCTGCTGCATTGGCCGTCCGACCCCTGCGGCTCTCTATCGTGACTTTGGACCGGCGCATGACGCTGACGCAATTCAACCAGCGCTATCCCTCGCAGGTGCCAATCGAGACCATCTCCATGATCAATGGGGTGGACGTCTCGACCAGCCTCCCCAGTGGCACGTTGGTCAAGCGTGTGGTGGGAGGACCGCTGCCGTAAGGGCCGTCAGCCTTCGGCCGACAGCTATCAGCTACTCCTCCCCGTCGTGGGGGAGTCCACCCCGCGGTGATCGCAGGTACTGGAACGGAGTCTGATAAAGGAAGTTCGACACGCGAGACATGTAGATGTCTGCATAGCGCTCCACCTGCCGCGCCAAGTGGCTCTTGTCGTTCCCGGCCCGCATCAGCAGCCCCCAGCGCGGGTTATTGAGCCTGCCGGCGGCGGCCGCCATCGGTGCGATTTCGTCGTCGAGCACATTGAGCTGGTCACGGATTCCACGAAGTCGCTTGTCCAACTCACGACTCGGTACCGCGGTCTTCGGGCCGTATTTCCCACGCCGACGCTGCAAATCGAGCCGGATCCGCGAATACTCGAACTCGAGTGCTTCCTTTTGGCGCATGAGCTCCGTGAGTTGGTGTTGCGTTGGCTCATACGCGGATTCGGCGCGCAGATCTTGTTCGAGCTCACGTAGAACGAGCGCGGTGCGCCAGCGTAGGACACTCTTGGACACATGGACGTCGGTGTAAATGTGGTCGCCCACATAGAGGATCTCGTCACCAGAGAGGTGAAGGTGCTCCTCCACCATTGCGGCGTTGCCGCCGAGGTAGATCCCGTCGTCTCGAATCCCCGTCACCGTCGGCTTGAGGAGCCCGTCGTCTGTCACAACCTCGAACACGGGACGGCGTTCCCAGAAGAACGCTGGCTTGCGCGCCGACACGATGACGACGTCGAACAAGTCCCGCCACGTGACGCCATCTGGCAAGAACGGGTCAAATGCGTACGCCATCATCGCCTTGGTGTAGGGCCACTCGGAATTCGTGATCAGCAGAAGTTTCTTGCCGGCCCGTTGCTGGTCGAGAAGTGCCAGCGGCAATTCGGGGTCCGGATCCACGAACCTATCCGGATCGGCGATGATCTCTCCCTTGAGCTGCCCTTCCACATGCGCCTCGTCGATCAACGTGCGCACGCGCCGATACAGATCGGCGTAACCCAGCACCTCGTGCAGCTGTCCGGCGTCGAGGCGATCGACCAGCTGCGCGTACATGCATGCCTCGGATAGCGCGAAAAGGGTGTTGAGGAATACGTAGCGTTCCTCTCCGAGGTCAACGAGCTCGCGGGAGTAGAGCCGTCGTTGTTCGTCGAATGACAGCGCCCGCGTGCCGTGGTAGGTCTGCTTGACGTATCCAAAACGGTTGGCCTTCACGATGTTGCCCTGCTCGACGTCCAAAATGAGCCCGCGGATCACCAGGTGCGGGTCGAACTCGAGGTCGGCAATGGGCCATTTCAACGTTTCGAGCTTGGCCTTGAGGTGCTCGTACGCACGCCGCTCCCACTGCTCGCTCCGGTAATGGATGAGGGTGTAGTCCATGTCGTAGCCGATCGCTTTGATCGACCGCAGATTGAGCGTCCGGTTGCAGAAGATGCCGCGCTCTCGAGCAGGTGGCCCGGCGAACGGCTGGGCTGCTTCAGACTCCGGCGGATGGTTCATGTGTCGTCGTTGCCGATGGGTGCGAAGTGATTGAGTGGACCGTGGCCACTGCCGAGTCCGGGAGCTGTCGCGATCGCGCGGTGTACGAACTGCAGGCCGACTTGCACCGCATCGTCGAGCTCTCGACCTAGCGCTAAGGCCGCGGTGATGGCTGACGAGAGTGTGCAGCCGGTACCGTGCGTCGAGGTGGAGTCGATCCGAGGCCGCCGAAAGCTGCGGACGTCATCCCGGCCTGCGACCGCGAGGACGTCGACCACTTCGTCGCCCGGCAGGTGCCCGCCCTTGATGAGTGCAGCGTGGGCGCCCATACGCACGAGTGCCCGTGCGGCGTGCTCCATGTGCTCGACGGTCTCGATCGCTACACGCGCGAGGATCTCCGCCTCTTCCACGTTTGGCGTGACTAACGTGGCCAACGGAACGAGGTGGTGTGCGACTGACTGCTCGGCATCCACATCGAGCAGCCGATCGCCAGACGTGGCAACCATGACCGGGTCGAGGACGTAATTCGGGAACCGGCGGTCCTGAATGGCCCGCGCCACCGTTTCCACGAGTTTAGACGTGGCGAGCATGCCGGTCTTGACGGCTGCCGGAAAGAGATCGTCCGCCACCGCGTCGAGTTGTTGCTGCACGACATCGACCGGGATGGGGTGGACACCCCGTACGCCACGCGTGTTTTGGGCGGTGACCGCCACGAGGACGCTCGTGCCGAAGACGCCGAACTGGTGAAACGTCTTGAGGTCTGCCTGCACACCGGCGCCGCCGCCCGAATCGGACCCGGCGATCGTGAGGGCGATCTTCATCATCTCGTCGTCAGCGGCGCGTGCGCTTGGCGAAAGCGTGTCGTCCCGCGACATTGCACCCGGTTATCATGGCTTCCAACCTCGTGACACAGGTCCGCAATCTACAACGGCGCAAGGGCCGCAAGCGGCGCGGCCTCGCCGTTGCCGAGGGGGTGCGACTCGTGGAGGATGCCCTGGCTGCCGGGATCGGCATCCAGGGGGCCGTGATCGGGCCGACGGCTTCCACGACAGATCGTGGTGCCCGGTTGGTCGAACAGCTGGCTGCGCACGCCGTTCCAATCGAGGAAGTGACGGAGAAAGCGCTCCTCGACCTGGCCGACACCGATACGCCCCAGGGGGTCTTGGCGGTGATCGATCCGCCGCGGTGGGAGCTGGACAGCGTGCAGCCCGCGCGCGGCCATCCGGTCCTGGTTCTCGACGGGGTCCAAGATCCAGGCAATGTCGGGACCCTGGTGCGCACGGCCTTTGGTCTTGGTGCCCCCGGCGTGCTCGTGCTGTCCGGCACCGCGGACCTCACCAATCCCAAGGTGATGCGGGCCGGTATGGGCGCCACGTTTCGGCTCCCGTGTGTGCCGGTGCAGGACGGGGAATTCGAGGCCTGGGTGCGCAGGTCGGATGTCGAATTGTGGGCGGCCGCGGTGGACGGCGTGCCTGTCACTCGGGTGGAGGTCTCGCAAGCGGTCGCACTCGTCATCGGCAACGAGGGAGCGGGCGTGCGGCCGAGCATTCGCTCGCTCGCCCGGCACCTGGTCTCGATCCCGCTGGTTCGCGGTGCCGAGTCGCTGAACGTGGCGGTCGCGGCGGGCATCCTGATGCATGAGGTTCGCCGTGTCGGGTGAGCTGCCGGTGATTGTGCTGGCGGGCGTGCTGGGCGCATTGCTGGGGAGCTTCCTCAACGTGTGCATCCTGCGCTTGCCTGAGAACCAGTCGGTTGTGCGACCGCGTTCTCGTTGTCCAAAGTGCCAGACCCTCATCGCGTGGTACGACAACGTGCCCGTCGTCTCGTGGCTCCTCTTGCTTGGGAAATCCCGCTGCTGCCGTGAGCGCATTTCGATCCAATATCCGCTGATCGAGGCGCTGACAGCGGCAATGTGGGCTGTGGCATTCTGGCACTATGGATTGGGATGGATGGCGCTCCAAGGCGCCGTGTTTGGCACGCTGCTGCTGGGCATCGGCATGACGGACGCCCGCACGTACCTGATTCCCGACGAGTTCTCGATTGGCGGTCTCGTGATCGGTCTCGCGCTGTCGTTTGCGCACGGGCTGGACGGATTTCTCACTGCCGTGCTCGGAGCCGCCGTGGGCTTCTTCCTCCTCCTGCTGGTTGCGTGGGTGGGTGAGAAAGCGTTCCGCAAGGAGGCCATGGGTGGCGGTGATATCAAGATGATGGCGATGGTCGGAGCCTTTGTGGGCTGGAAGGGCGTGTTGCTCACGATATTCGGCGGTGCGTTACTGGGCACACTCGTGTTCGTGCCGCTCACGATCGGCAAGAAGCGCCTGGTGCCGTTCGGGGTGTTCCTCGCTGCTGCCGCTGCCGTGGCGTTCGTCGCGGGCGACCAGATCATTGACTGGTACCTGCGATTGGCCTGGGGCCCCCGGTGAGGGTTCCGCAGGTCCCAACCATCCTTCCCCTTGCACTATCCAATCCAGTGAAGCCTGAAGATGCGCCGCCGAGGTGAGTCCTGAAGAGCCGACCGCTGAATCCCGTGGAGAATGACGCGGCCGATGCCAGGTCGGCGGCGGGCGGCGATGAGCGGGCGTTCGAACGGCTCTATCGGCGCCATGTGCCGCGGATCCATAGCCTCGCACGGCGCATGATGGGGCCGGAGGATGCGGATGAGGCGACGCAGGAGGCCTTCGTCAGAGCGTGGGAGAAGCTTGGGACATTCAGGGCCGAGTCGGCGTTTGGGACGTGGCTGCACCGTCTTTCGATCAACGTGTTTCTGGGCCGGCGGGCTGCCGAGGCGAGAAGGAAGGATCGAGTGGTGACAGGGGATGATGTGATGGGTCGGATGTCCGGCGTACAGGATCGGCCAGACTTGTCGATGGACTTCGAAACGGCCATCGGTCGTCTCCCGCCGGGTGCCAGAAAGGTGTTCGTGTTGCACGACGTTGAGGGATTCAAGCATCGCGAGATCGCCGAGTTGCTCGAGGTGAATGAGGGAACGTCCAAGGCGCAGCTCCACCGAGCGCGAACCATGCTGCGACGCTATCTCGAAGCGTGAGAGGTGAGGATGCACGATAGCTGGCAGGATCGACTCTCCGAGTACGTGGATGACGAGCTGAACGCAGACGAGCGCTTGGCACTGGAGTCGCATCTTGCAGAGTGCGCGACGTGCCGCGCGTTGCTAGCGGAACTGCAACAGGTGGTTCAGCGCGCTGGTGCGCTCTCGGACCGCGCTCCTGACCGGGACCTATGGCCGGATATCGCCAGCCGGCTCGAGAAATCCGGGTCGGTGGTGGACATTGCCACGCGCCGCGCTGTGCCCAGACGCGTGTCGTTTTCGGTTCCCCAGCTGGTGGCGGCGGCCGTCGTGTTGATGGCGGTGTCCGCCGGAGCTGTGTGGCTTACGATGACTTCCAGTTCAACACCTGGCGAACCTGGAGTGTCGAGCGGTGGGCCAGCGACGGTGGTCACGGCGGTGGCAGTAACCGAATACGATGCAGCGGTGGCCGCCCTGGAGCAGGAGTTGGCCGCGCGACGCAGCAGCCTGGACAGGACGACCGTTGCGGTCTTGGAGGAGAACCTCCGGATCATCGACGAAGCGATCGAGGAAGCTCGTGCAGCATTGGAGCGGGATCCAGGCAACACATATCTCAACCAGCACTTGGCCCAGACCATGTGGGGCAAAGTGCGACTATTGCGTCGGGCCACGGGTTTGACGCCGTTGGCGAGCTGAGGCTTTCGGGAGGCGCAGGAGGAGAGACTGACATCATGCTGACAACGTTGATACTGACAGCCATGCTCGGCGCGCCGGCGCTGCCCCAGACGGACACCATAGTCCCGGTGCGGGAAGGGGCCGAGTTGCTCGTGGAGCTGCTCCGGGGCCAGGTGAACGTCACCACGTGGAATCGCAGTGAGGTCAGGATCGTGGCGGAGCACGATGCTGACGATTGGGTCGAGGTCGAGCACGCTGACCGGCTCGTGCAGATCGAAGTGGGAGCGCGCTATGGACCGCCCGACCACGTCGACTTCGAGATCACCGTGCCGACGTGGATGGGAATCGCGATTGAAGGCGCGTTCGTAGGAGCAGACCTTCGTGGTGTAGCAGGTGAAGTGAGCGTCCAGACGGCGCACGGCGACGTTCGTCTGGACGGCGGCCGGGGTTTCATCGAGTTGGAGTCGGTACAGGGACAGGTGGAGTGCCGCAATGCCCGGGGACGGATTCGCATCAGCTCGGTGAACGGCGGTGTCCGATTGATCGGCGCGCAGGGGGACATCACGGTGGAGACCGTCAATGGCTCACAGGAACTGAGCGGAATCGACTCGGAGTCGATCGACGTGAGCGGAGTGAACGGTTCCATTACGTACACCGGCACGATTCGCGACGGCGGTCGATACATGTTCAACTCCCATAACGGCGACATCACGATTGCCGTTCCCGCAGGCACGAATGCCAGTATGTGGGTGGCGACGTACAATGGGGACTTCGAGACCGATTTCCCGGTCACATTGCGCGAGACTCGCCAGCAAGGAAAGCGATTCAACTTCACGCTTGGAAGCGGCAGCGCGCGCGTCGAGCTAAACACGTTTGGTGGGGACATTCATCTTCGTCGACCGTAGCTTTGCATCATGAGCACTGGTCGCGTTGGAGGAACCATGTTACGAGCATTTCCAGTAGCGGTAGTTGCTGCGGTCATTGGCCTGTCGGTGTTTCGGTACGGTGATGCAGCCACCCCCTTCACGGCGTCGGCGACCGTCTCTCAGCAGGCGGGCGACTTCGATTGGCAGGGCCAGTTGCAGGCAGGCCAGGCGATCGAGATCAAAGGCGTCAACGGGTCGATCGAGGCAGTTCGTGCGGGCGGCCGTCGCATCACCGTCCGCGCGACCAAGCGTGCGGGCGACAAAGGCAACGTGGCCGACGTGACGTTCGAGGTCGTCGAGCATGGGGATGGTGTTACGATCTGTGCCGTGTATCCCAGCAAGGACGCCGACAAGCCCAATGAGTGCGCGCCTGGTGGCAAGGGGCGGATGAACCTGAAGGACAACGACACGAGGGTGTCGTTTTCAGTGCAAGTGCCCGATGGCGTGAATCTCGTAGCGCGCACGGTGAACGGTGGCATCGAGGCGGAAGGGATCGGTTCGGACGTCCATGCGCATACCGTCAATGGCAATGTCGAAGTGACGGCTGCAGGCCACGTGTGGGCCAACACCGTGAACGGGTCGATCGACGTGCGAATGGGCCGTGCCGAGTGGTCCGGGGATTTGGCGCTGACGACGGTCAATGGGTCGATCACGGTATCGCTACCCGATAACGTGGGTGCGGAGGTGTCGGCAAGCACGGTGAACGGGGCGATCGAGACCGAGTTCCCGTTGACCGTGCAGGGACGGTTTGGACCCAAGCAACTCAAAGGCATGATCGGTAGCGGCGGTCGCAAGCTCACCCTGAGCACCGTGAACGGGGGGCTTCGACTGCAGCGCGGCGGCTGAGTCCCAGCACTCGTAACCCCGGGTACCGATACCGAATGTACCGCCGGCTGGTCCGCCAGCCGGCGGTCTTCTTATGGGGATCCGTGGCCGGCGAAACTTCCGCGAGGCTCGGGGTTATTGTTCAACCGCATGCAGAACCTACCATTCATGAGGCCGCGATGCCGCGGCTCGTATCTGACCGCTCGTTCAGAGGTGTTTCTGTGGGTGCGACCCTGAAGCGTTTGTCCGCAGTGGCCTTCCTCGCCCTGGGGCTCGTGGCCTGCGGGGAGCGCGGCAGGGCACAAACTGACGAGCGCGTGCAGCAGATGGCGCTGGAGTTGGCACCGGAGGTCGAGCGGGCGGTGGGACTTCCGTTCAAGTCACCCCCGGTGGTGGCGCTCCGGTCTCCTGATCAGGTCCGCGCGTACATGATGGTCAAGCTGGATGACGAGATGCCGCCGCGCCGGCTGCAGGGCGTGACGCTGGCCTACCGGTTGTTCGGGTTGCTCCCGGACACGTTGGACCTTCGCTCACTGCTGCTGTCGCTCTATACGGAGCAGGTGGTCGGTTTCTACGACCCGGATTCCCTCACGCTCTATGTGGTGGAGGGGGCGGATCCTCTCGTTCTCAAGATGACGCTTGCGCACGAGCTCGTGCATGCGCTGCAGGGCCAATACATGGCACTGGACACGCTGCTCGAGTCGACGCGAGAAAACGATCGGCGTGTGGCTGCCCAGGCTGTGCTCGAGGGACAAGCGACGCTGGGGTCGCTTCTTGCGCTCATGCCTGAACATGATCTCGACGCGATCCCTGACTTCTCGGGCACGTACCGGCAGGCGCTCAAAGACCAGCACTCGGCGATGCCTGTGTTCAGTTCGGCGCCACTGATCATCCAAGAGAGCATCGTGTTCCCGTACCTCGAGGGTGCCAACTTCATTCGATGGTTTCGGAATGCGCATGGTGACACCGTGCCGTTTGGCGAGCGCATGCCGCAGTCCACCGAGCAGATTCTCCATCCTGACCGGTATCGCGAGCGAGACGACCCGGTTTCCCTCGAGCTCGCGGCCCGGCGGCCCATGGTCTACTCGGATGGGTTGGGTGAATTCGAGATTCGCGTGCTGCTGACCGTGCTCACCGGGAGTGAGTCCACCGCTCGTGCCGGTGCGCTTGCCTGGGCCGGCGATCGGTATGCCGTGTATCCGGCTGCCAACGGCGAGTTCGCTCTGGTCTGGTGGTCGGCGTGGGATC
>Ga0224512_10005283_pt1 | contig 10695 bp, 10 predicted proteins | sample SF_May12_sed_USG_4_FD_169103 | JGI IMG/M metagenome (GOLD analysis project Ga0224512, IMG submission 169103) | Sediment microbial communities from San Francisco Bay, California, United States - SF_May12_sed_USGS_13 | ecosystem: Environmental > Aquatic > Marine > Sediment | place: USA...
AGCCCGAGACGGTGCAGGCCGGCGGCCGCCAGCACCACCGCGTCGTATTCGCCCCGGTCCAGCTTCTCAAGGCGTGTGGGAACGTTGCCGCGGATGGAAGCGATGGCCACGTCGGGGCGCAGCGACAGAATCTGCGCGGCGCGGCGCACGCTGCCCGTCCCGACGCGCGCGCCGGCGGGCAGTTCGGCGAGGGTACCACCGCCGCGCGCCACCAGTACGTCGCGCGGATCCTCGCGCGCCCCCACCGCGCCCACCACCAGACCCGCACCGAGCTCTCCCGGCAGATCCTTGAGACTGTGCACGGCGATGTCGACGCTGCCGGCGCGCAGCATCTCCTCGAGCTCGGCGGTGAACAGCCCTTTGCCGCCCACCTCCGGCAGGGGCACGTCGCGCTGCTTGTCGCCGGCGGTGTCGACGCGGACGATCTCGTAGCGCACCTCCGGGTCGGCGGCGAGCAGGGAGCCGACGTGCTCGCTCTGCACCAGCGCGAGACGACTCTTGCGCGATCCGATGCGGATCGTTCTAGTCATCGCCGGGCTCGTCGAGTTTGAAGAGACGGCGAATCGCGTAACTGAGGTAGCGATCCTCGCCGCGGCGCGTCGAGCGCTTGATCTCGGTGCTCGGGTTGTGCAGCAGCTTGTTGATCAGCTGGCGGGAGAATGCCTCCACGCGCTCTTGCGTTTCGGGCGGGAGCTTGTGGCGGAGCCTGTCGAACTCGGCGGCCCGCACCGTCTCGAAGCTTTCGCGCAGCGTGACCACGGTGGGTGCCACGGCGAGCGACGAGAGCCAGGCCATGAACTTGGACACTTCGGCCGTGATGATATCGCCCGCCTGAGATATCTCGCCCTTGCGCCGGGCGCGGTTGTCCTCGGCGATGGCGGAGAGGTCGTCGATGTTGTAGAGAAACACGTTGTGGATGTGGCGGGTGGCGGGGTCGATGTCGCGCGGCACGGAGAGGTCGATCACGAAGAGCGGGGCATTGCGCCGCTCCTGCATGAGCGACTTGATGTCCTCTGCTCCGAGCAGGTAGCCGGGCGCGGCGGTGGAGCTGACCACGATGTCGGCCTGGCGCAGCGCCTCGGGCAGGCGCTCGAGGGGAACGCCGGCGCCGCCGAGCCGGTCGGCGAGGGCCGCCGCTCGCTCCACCGTGCGGTTGGCCACGACGAAGCGGCGCACGCCTTGCCCGAGCAGCGCGGCGGCGGTTCGCTCCGTGGTGTCGCCCGCCCCGATCAGGAGCGTGCTCCGATCGCCCAGGTTGGTGAAGATCTTGCGCGCCAGATCGACCGCGCACGAGCTCACGGAGATCGCCCCCTCCGAGATCCGCGTGCGATGTCTGACGCGCTTGCCCACCTCGAACGAGGCGGCGAATAGCCGGTTGAGGACGGGGCCCGTCGCCGCGCTCGTGTGCGCGGCGTCGTAGGCGTCCTTGACCTGGCCGAAGACCTGCGTCTCGCCCACGACCATGGAGTCGATCCCCGCCGTCACGCCGAAGAGGTGTTCGACGGCGCCCTCCTGCTCGTAGTGGTAGAGCGAGTCCCGAAGCAGTTCGCGCTCGACCTGGTGGAAGTCGTGCAGGAACTCGGCGATGTCGGCGCGCGCCACCTCGGGGTCCTCCACGACGGTGTAGATCTCGTTGCGGTTGCACGTGGAGAGGATGACCGACTCCGTCACCGAGCGGCATCCGCGGACGCCCTCCAGCGCCGCGGGCAAGTTCTCGCCGGAGAAAGCGAAGCGCTCGCGCACGGACACGGGGGCGGTCTCGTGATTGTGGCCCACGGCGAGGATCATCATGACGCCACGAAGCGGTGCTCGGTATGGAACACCAGCTCGACGAAGACAAAGGTGAATACAATGAGCGCAAAGCCCACCATGGCGAAGTAGGCGACACGCTTGCCGCTCCAACCGCCGCGCGTGCGCACCCACAGATAGGCGACGTACACGAGCCAGATCGTCAGCGACGTGCACTCCTTGGGGTCCCAGCTCCAGTAGCGCCCCCAGGCGTCTTTGGCCCACAGCGCGCCCGTGGCGATGCCGATCGTGAGCAGCATCAGTCCCAGGCGCACCGCGCGCAGGGACATCTCGTCGAGTGCTTCCAGCGACGGGATGCGCCGGAAGATGAACCCGGGCCTGCCGCGGTGCAGCTCGCGGTAGAGCAGCACGTAGAGCGTGGAGGCCGCCGTCGCGATGGCGAACGCCGAGAAGGAGAGGATGGCGGTGCCGGCGTGGACCGCGAACCAGCCGCTCTCCAGTACGGCGGGCAGTGCGACGGACGGGGTGGGACGCACGCTGGCGGCGAGCTGAAACACGAAGGCAAGCCCGATGATGAACGGTCCCATGGCCGGCGTCCGGATCCGGATTTCCAGATAGAGGTAGACGATGGCGGTGCACAGGGCGAAGAAACGCAGCCCCTCGCCTCCGCTGGCGAGAGGGAAGCGCCCGGTCTCTCCGAGGTGCAGAACGATGGCGAGGATGTGCACCCCGATGGTGGCGAGCAGGGCCGTGCGCGCCGGCCGCGAGGGAGCGCGGTCGTCGCGCAGGAACCGGTAGAGATAGATCCCCGTTACCAGCCCGTAGAGGGAAGGTAGCGCGACGTTGAAAATCTCGGCGGCGGAACCCATCGTTTCCCGTTCTCGCTCGACGGCTAACGGCCCAACGGCCAACGCGATACTAGCCGCCGCGAGCGAGGCTTCAATTGTGGCATTTATAACATGCGCGGGCGTCCGCGTTCAACGCTGCATTGCCAAGAATGGCCCGTGATTGCGCATCGCGGTGAATTGTCTTGCGTTTTCCCTGGCCCCGGGCTACGTATAAAAGGTAGAAGGGCGGGAAGGCGCGCGATCGGGCGCCGAGGGCCGTGGACTGGCCGGCCGCGCGACGGCGCGGCCGCAGGGAGGAGCGCATGAATCCGAAATTCTTCACCGTGGAGGAAGCCAACGCCCTGACCGGTTTCCTCGACCGCACCCTGGAGCGGATACGCCGGAACCGCCAGCGCTATCTATGGCTCCAGGAGGAGCTCTCGATCCTCAAGTTGATCGTGGGCTGCGGCGCCGACGACTCCAACCGCGATGCCGTCGAGCTGGAGGAGAAGCTCGCCCAGCTCGACGCCGTCGAGCGTGAAATCGAGCGCGCCAAGGCCGCGATCGAGGACACGGGATGCATCGTCAAGGACGAGGAAAAAGGACTGATCGATTTCTTCTCGATCCAGAACAACACCGTCGTGTACCTCTCCTGGCAACGGGGCGAGGATTCGGTGAAGTACTGGCGATCGATCCGCGAGACCGATCTCAGCGTGCGTCTGCCGCTGGGATCGCATTCCAAGTGACCGCGGCCGCCCACGCCGCGCCGCCCAATAGCCTTTACATGAGCGTGTAGTTGGGGCCGTCGCCGCCCTGCGCGGGCGTCCAGCGGATGTTGTCCAGCGGGCACTTGATGTCGCACGTCTGGCAGTGGACGCAATTGGTGAAGTTCACCTGCAACCGCAACCCGCCGCCGTCTTTCTGCACCATCTCGTACACGTTGGCGGGGCAGAACCGGTTGCACGGATAACGGTACTTGGACACGCACGTGTCGTGGCAGAGCGACGTATCGGGGACGATCAGGTGCGAGGGCTGGTCCTCGTCGTGCATCGTGCCCGAGTTGTACACGTTGGCCAGCTTGTCGAGGAATTGCTCGCCGTCGTACGCACGCGGGTCGGGTAGCTCGCGGTCGGCCCCGTAGTACTCCGCCACGCTGGACAGCGTATACCTATCCTCCTCGACGTCCTTGTAGGAGACGACGTCGGCGCCCCCGGTGAGCTGCTGGAGGCCCAGGTGGAAGAACGCGCGCGGCAGACCGAGGGAGAGCGCGCGGTGGAAGTGGCGGGTCTTACGCATCTGCTTGCCGATGTAGCTCTCGAACACGGCTGGCTCGTAAGGGGCCAGGGTCGCCTCCGAGAAGTCGTCGGCGATGAGCGCGCTCAGGATGGTCTCGGCGGCCAGCATGCCAGATTTCATGGCCAGGTGGATGCCCTTCAGGCGCGCCATGTCCACCATCGACGCCGCCTCGCCCACGAGCAGCGCGCCCTCGGTGTAGAGTCGCGGTATGGAGTGGTAGCCGCCGGCGCTGATCACCTTGGCGCCGTAGTGGGTGCTGCGTCCGCCGGCGAGGAGCTTGCGGATCGCGGGGTGCTCCTTGAACTGTTGGAGCTGCTCGTGCGGGTTCGTGAACGGGTCCCGGTAGTCGAGCGGCGTCACCAATCCGACAGAGAGCAGGTTGTCGGCCATGGAGTAGATCCACGTGCCGCCCACGGCGTCCCGCGCGAAGGGGTGCCCCATGGTATGGATCACGCGCCCCGGCGGCACGCTGCCGGGCGGCATCTCGATGACCTCCTTGACCCCCGTCTCGTAGACCTGCCGCACCCGTCCGGTGGCCAGGTTGCGCCGCTCGATCAGCTGCTTGGACAGATAGCCCCGGGGTCCGTCACCGAAGACCGTGACCTTGGCGCGGATGTCGATGCCGAGCTCGAAGTTGGACTTGCGGTTTCCGCTCTTGTCGATGCCCTTGTCACCGGTGCGCACACCGGCCACGCGAGCGCCGTCCTCCAGGATCTCGACGCCGGCGAAGCCGGGGAAGACGTTGGCCCCGGCCGCCTCGGCGAGCCCCCCGAGCCAGCGGTTGAACTTGGCCAGCGCGACGATGTAGTTGCCGTGGTTGCGCATCGCGGGCGGGGCGAAGGGAAAACGCAGCGCGCGTTCGCGCGTGAGAAAGTAGACTTCCTCGGTCTCGACGGGGCACTCGATGGGGCAGCCCTTGTCGCGATAGTCGGGAACCAGCTCGCGCAGGGCGAGGGGGTCGAGGACGGCTCCGGAGAGCGAGTGCGCCCCGACCTCGCGGCCCTTCTCGATCACCGCGACCATGGGCTCGAGGCGCGAGCCCTGTCCCGCCGCCGCCACGGAAGCGTTGTGGGCGGCGACGAGGTTCTGCAGGTGCAGCGCGCCGGCCAGCGTCGCCGCCCCCGCGCCCACGAAGAGCACGTCGACTTCGAGCGTTTCTCTCTGATCCGTCATGAGGTCCTCCCGGCCGGCGCGGGCCGCGCGCCACGGATCGATGATACGGATTCGCCGTCGGGCGGTCAAACACACAGGAGGACAATCTGTCCTGCGCCGCATCGCGCTTGACAGCGCGGCTTCGGTGGGGGCATCTTAGGCATGTATCGGGAGCCGATTGCCCGGCGCGCCGGGCTTCCTACGGAAGGCAGGATCAATGGCGACACGCGTGGTGACACGGCCGCTCGACGAAGGGCGGTCCTGGTGGGAGCGCACCTATCTGGGCGAGGTGTGCCGGGGGCTGACCATCACGTTCTCGCACGTCTGGCGCAACCTGCTGGATCTGCGCAACGACCGCGTGGGCATGACCTACCAGTGGCCGGAGAAGCCCAAGCCGCTCCCGCCCAACTTCCGCGGCGAGCACCGCCTCATGCACCGTGCGGACAGCACGCCGCGCTGCGTGGCCTGCAACTGCTGCGCGACGGCGTGCCCGGCCGACTGCATCGAGATCGTCGCGGCCGATAGCGGGCACGACGGAGTGGAGAAGTACCCCGTCGTCTTCAACATCGACATTCTGCAGTGCGTCTTCTGCGGCCTGTGTGTGGAGGCTTGCCCCTGCGACGCCATCCGCATGGACACGGGCAAGTTCACCAGCGCCTGCTTCGAAGGGCCCAAGAAGATCCTCGACGTCGACTACCTCATGAACAACCACGCCGAGGGCAAGAGCCCGTTCAGCGAGGCCATCTACTAGTCTAGTCGGTATCGTCCGGTAGTATCTTGGCGGGGTTGAGGATTCCTTGCGGATCGAAAGCCTTCTTGACGGCGCGCATCAAGTCGATCTCTGTGCGTGAGAAAGCGATGGGCAGATAGTCGCGCTGCACCCAGCCGATACCGTGCTCTCCGGAGATGGTGCCACCCAGCGACACCGTCAGCGCGAAGATCTCGCGGATGGCCGGGTCGAGCTTGTCGCGCCAATCCTCGTCGGACATGTCCATCTTGAGGATGTTGACGTGGAGGTTGCCGTCGCCGGCGTGGCCGTAGCAGACGGTGCGGATCCCGTAGCGCCGGGCGATCTCCTTGACGCCGATCAGCAGCGTGACGAGCTCGCCGCGCGGGACCACCGTATCCTCCTCCTTGTAGACGGACACCTTCTTGACCGCCTCGCCCATCGCCCGTCGTACCTTCCACAGCTCGGCCATCTTCGCACCCGTGTCGGCCAGCACGACGTCGCGCGCACCCTCGGCCATTACGATCTCGCACACGCGCTCGGCCTCGCGCGCGATCACGCCCTCGTCGTTGCCGTCCAGCTCGATGAGTAGCTGCGCCGCCGCGTCGTCGTTGGGCACGGTCGAGCCGACGTGCGACTCGGCGATGCGAATGGCGTCGCGTTCAAGGAACTCGAGGACCGACGGGACGAGCCCGGCGTTCATGATGGCGGGCACGGCGCGCGCGCAGGCGGCGAGGTCGTCGAAGGGGGCCATCATCAGGGTGCGGTGGCGCGGCAAGGGGATGAGGCGCAGATAGATCTTCGTGATGATCGCGAGCGTGCCCTCCGATCCGACGAGCAGCTGCGTGACGTTGTACCCGGTGACGTTCTTGAGGAGCTTGCCGCCGTGGCGAATCACCTCGCCGCTGGGCAGCACGGCCTCGAGCCCCATCACGTAATCCTTGGTCACGCCGTACTTGACCGCGCGGGGTCCGCCCGCGCACTCGGCGAGGTTGCCCCCGATGAAGCAGCTCCCGCGGCTCGCGGGATCCGGCGGATAGAACAGGCCTACCTCCTCGACCGCCTCTTGGAGCACCTGCGTGATCACGCCCGGCTCCACAACGGCCATGAGGTTCTTGCGATCGATCTCGAGGATGCGGTCGAGGCGCTTCGTGGAGAGCACGATGCCGCCACACACCGCGAGGGCGCCGCCGGAGAGCCCCGTGCCCGCCCCGCGCGGGGTGACGGGAATGCCGTGCGCGCTGGCCACGCGCATCACCGCGGATACCGACTCGGCCGAGGGCGGCGCGACGACGACTTCCGGCGGAAAGGCGAGGTCCTCGGTCTCATCGGAGGCGGCGAGGGCGAGGCTGTCGGCATCGGTGAGCACGTTCTCGGGCCCCACCGCCGCGCGCAGGGCGGCGAGCACCGCGGGTGTGACTTCGGGGAATTGCCTTGTTTTCAAGGGGGTTGTCCTTGGCCTTCGCACCAGGCCGGATTCTAACAACCGCAGGCCCTCGGTGCAACGCCGCCGCGTCGGGGACGTCTCCCGAGCGGTCAGGGACCCGCGACCGTGATGGTGCCCCGCATGCCCTGGGCGAAGTGTGGATTACAGTAGTACTGGAAGGTACCGGCCGAAGTGAAGCGGTAGCCAAAGGTTCCGGAATTGCGCAGGCCCGAGTCGAACAGGGGGCCGGGGTCGGTGGGTCCGGTGCCCTCGGTGACCGTATGGCTGGCCGATCCCTCGAAGCGCCAGGTGACGCTGTCGCCAGCCGCAATCGCGGCCGACGCCGGGATGAACTGGTTGTCGACGACCCGGACGACGCCGTTGAAAACCGCCGGGGTGCCGCCGTTCGTCGGAGACGCGTCCTCACCACAGCCGGCGGCGAGGAGGACGCCGGCGAAGGCGAAGGGGAAGATCCATGTCAGGGTGACGGGTCGCATGCGCAGCCTCCTCGGGCAAGTGACTGGGTTGTGGCAATATAGGCGACGGGGCGGACCCGACCAAGCACATCCTGGGGCGGCCCCCTTGCTCAGACGTGGCCGCCGTTGTACAATTACACGAGCGCCCGCCGGTCCGCCGCCCCTGGATCGCCGATTCAGGGGCAGCTTCGTCCCATGCAGCAGGTCATCGTCGACGGATACAACGTCATCTACGCGGACCCCGATCTGCGTCGAGAGATGGCGGCCGAGCCCGAGCGGGCGCGCCGCGCGTTGCTCGATCGGATCCGGAGCTACCTGGCGGACAGGAAGTTGCGCGTGACGGTCGTGTTCGACGGGGCGGGAGGGCTCTCCGGCAGCGAGGCCGTGATCCCGGGGCTGCTCCAGGCCGTCTTCACCGCGGCCGGCGAGAGCGCGGACACCCTGATCGTGCGGACGCTGGAGCGAGCCGGGAGCGCGAGGGGCTTTATCGTGGTCAGCTCGGACGTGGCCGACATCGGCCGCGCGGCGCGCGCGCTGGGCGCCCGGGTGCTGCCCTCCGAGGCCTTCCTGGCGCGCATCGCCGGCCGGGCCGACGAGCGGAGGCCCGGGCAGTGCGCGCGCGAGAAGCCCGACCCGGACGAAGCCGACGTGGCCTTCTGGCTCGAGCGCTTCGAGGAACGGGCCGACCCGGAAGGGGATTAGGACTTATCAATCCGCTCGCGAGCGCGTAACATGGAACCCGGCGCCGCGCGCGACCGAGCGCGCGCGGCAGCGCCGACGAAACAGGTTCCAATCATGGAGGATCGCTCAAAATGGCTAGGCCCAAGATCGCATTGATCGGTGGAGGACAGATCGGGGGCACGCTCGCTCTCATGTGTGCCCAGAAGGCGCTGGGGGACGTCGTGCTGTACGACATCGTGGAGGGAATGCCCCAGGGCAAGGCGCTCGATATCCAGGAGTCGCGACCCATCGAGGGGTATGACGTCGACCTGGTCGGCACCAACGACTACAAGGACATCGCGGGGGCGGACGTCGTCATCGTGACGGCGGGCTTCCCGCGCAAGCCCGGAATGAGCCGTGACGACCTGCTCAACAAGAACCTCGCGATCATGAAGGACGTCGGGGAGAATGTGAAGCGCCACGCGAAGGGCGCATTCGTCATCGTGGTCTCGAACCCGCTCGACGCCATGGTGTTCATGGCCAAGCGCCTCACCGGCTTCCCCAAGACGCACGTCGTGGGTATGGCGGGGGTGCTCGACTCGGCCCGCTTCCGCACCTTCGTGGCCATGGAGCTCGGGGTCAGCGTGGAGGACGTGACGGCCTTCGTGCTCGGCGGACACGGCGACGACATGGTCCCGCTCCCGCGCTACTGCACGGTTGCCGGTATCCCGCTGCCCGCGCTGCTCTCGCCGGAAGCCATCGACGCCATCGTCAAGCGCACGCGCTTCGCCGGCGGCGAGATCGTCGGGTTGCTGAAGACCGGGAGCGCGTTCTATTCGCCGGCCGCGGCGGCGGTGGCCATGGCGGAGTCGTACCTCAGGGATCGCAAGCGCGTCCTGCCTTGCGCGGCCTACCTCGAAGGCGAGTACGGCGTGCAAGACATGTACCTGGGGGTGCCGGTCGTCATCGGCGCCGGCGGGGTGGAGCGCGTGATCGAGATCGAACTGACCGCGGACGAGCGCAAGGCGCTCGACGAATCCGTCGCCCACGTCAAGGGGCTCGTCGAGACGATCCCCCTCTAGCGGCGCGCGGCGAGAGCACATCGACCAAAGGGGGTCTGCACGTGAAGACCGTTCTCTGGACGGCGCTGACCGTCGTGCTGGGTATGTCCGGCGCGGCGTACGGCCAGGCGAAGGTGGACCTGGGCGCGATGAAGCTTCTCACGGAGCGCTATCCCATGGCGATCCAGGTGGGGACGCCCGGCGCGGAGGGGCACCGGTTCGTCTACACGAACTCGGCGGCGCGGCTGCACGTGCACAGGGTGAAGGACGGCAAGCTGGTGAAGGACTGGGAGACATCGGACCTCGGCTCACGTGCCGCCTCGATGTTCGTCACCGACCTGTACGGAGACGGGGTTCTGAAGCTCGTCGTGGGCACGATACGGGGGCGGGTGCTCATCTACGATTTCGACAGCTACAGCCTCGAGTGGGAGAACCTGCAGTACCGCTACGCGGCGCTCGAGTACCTGCTGCCCGCCAACCTGGACAACGACCCGCAACAGGAGATCATCGTGATTGCCGACAAGATCATGGCGATCTTCGACGGCCTCAACAAGAACATCCAGTGGCTGAGCGACACCCAGTACACGGCGCGGCACGTCATCGTGGGCAACGTGGACGACGATCCCCAGCTGGAGATCATTCTCAACACGGGCCGCGTGGTGGACTCCCGCTTCTACACGATCGAATATGAGGCGGACCAGGTCTTCGGTGACCGCATCTCGCTCTTCGACGTCACCGGCGACGGATACCCCGAGGTCTTTGGCGAGAACATCGATTTCTCGATCAAGGTGTTCGACATCTGGGCGCAGCGCGAGCTCTGGTAGCGCGCACAAGCCGATCGCAGAGCGCGACGCCCCGGCGCCGAGAGGCGACCGGGGCGTCGTCGTTTCCTGCCGCGCCGCTCAGCGGGAGCGGCGGCGGAACTCGATGAGGAGTTCGGTCCACATGGCGGCGGGACGACCGTCGACGCGCCCGGGCACGAAGCGGACGCGCCGCGCGGCGTCGAGGGCGGCTCCCACGCAGTCGCTCGGGTGTCCGCGCTCGCCGGGCTCCACGGCGAGGATCTCGCCGCCGGCGCCCACGTGGATGCGCACGGCGATACGCAGACCCAGGCAGTGACCGAGGTCACGCGTCTCCGGCCAGGTGATTTCGATGGGTCGCGGGGGCACGGTCTCCGCCCGCCCCGAGGGCTGGGCGGGCAGCGGCGACTGCGCCTCGCCCACGATGTCGCGCACGTCGACGGCGTCGAGCTCGGCGTCGCCGCGGCCCTGCGTCGGCGACGGCGGCAGCGGCGACGGGGGAGGAGGCTGCACGATTTCGG
>Ga0224512_10005285_pt1 | contig 10690 bp, 4 predicted proteins | sample SF_May12_sed_USG_4_FD_169103 | JGI IMG/M metagenome (GOLD analysis project Ga0224512, IMG submission 169103) | Sediment microbial communities from San Francisco Bay, California, United States - SF_May12_sed_USGS_13 | ecosystem: Environmental > Aquatic > Marine > Sediment | place: USA: California...
CCCAGGTAGGTGACGCCCAGGTCGTTGTACAGATCCGGGTAGTTCGGAGAGAGCTCGATGCCTTTCCGGAACGACTTCAGCGCCTTGTCGTAATCTTCCAGCGCGTGCAGGCAGTTGCCCAGAATCGAATAACCGCGCGCGTCCTCCAGCCCCAGCTTGATGGCCCGGATGACCTCCGCCATCGCCTCTTTGTAGAGCCTCTGCCGAGTGAGCGCCTCGCCCAGCTTCAGGTGGGCGCGGGCGTCCACGTCGCGTTTGAGCTCGTCGCGAATCTCCAGGAGCGAGGTGATGCGCAGCTTGCGTTCCCCGTGCAGCTGGCGCGCCAGCGCGCGAATCTGCTCGGAGCTGGCCGCCGCGTCGTAGCGCTCCGTGCTCGTCGAAAGCAGCCGCCCCTCGTGGAACAGCGATGTAACAACGGCGTTCTGAGCCGGCACCGCGTGGGTCTGCACATAGTACTTCGTGCCGCTCGATAGAATCTCGCTGCGCAGCTCTGCGCTCTCCATGAAAGCTACCTCTCCAGACGTCCGGTCGACCGTCCCATCATAGCGCGCCGCGCCCGCAGACACAACGGCGACGTGCTAGGTTACATCGTCGGCGCTGAGCAGGGTAATCGCGATCCGGATCAGATCGCTACGCGTGACCCCCGACCGCCCCCGCTCGGCCAGCCTCGCGCGGACGGCGTCGAGGTGCCTGAGGTTGGATACGGTCAAGCGCACGGTCACTTCGACCTCTTTCGCGCCCGGCCCCCCGCGGATGAGCTTCCCCACCGAGTCGGAGCGCCGGTCCTCCTTGCGATCCTCGAAGGGGTCGCGCCCCATGGACTTTCGCTTGCGATCACCCACGCGAGAGAAACTCCTCCGTCAGCTGGTAGTAGTCGTAGGCCCCGCGCGACATGGGCGAGTACTCGAAGATGGTCTGGTTGAAGCTCGGCGCTTCCCGCAGCGACGTGTTCACCCGGATCACCGTCTCGAACACCTGCTCGGCGAAGCGGTCGCGCAGGGCACCCAGGACCTCGCGCGACAGCCGGGTGCGCGCATCGAAAAACGTGGGCAGGATGCCCAGCACGCCCGTTTGCCTCGTCGCGTGCTCGTTGAATTCGTCGATGATCTGCAGGGTCTGCCGGGCGCCCGCCTGGGCCAGGTAGTCCATGCTCACAGGAATGATGACGCTGTCGACGTACGCAACGGCGTTCAGGTTGATGAGGTTGATCGTGGGCGAGCAGTCGCAGATCACCACGTCGCATCCACGCAGGTTGCGCAGGGCCATATCCAGGCGGCGCTCCCGACTGGAGCGCCCGGCCAGCACCATCTCGATCTCCGCCAGGTCGCGCCCTCCCGAGTCGATCACGTAGAGGTTCTTGCGGGCTTCGATGACGTCGACCTCGCCAAACTGCAGGAGGTCGCAGAGCGTCCTGCGACCCTCGACGTCGAACGCGATGGCTACGTTGCGCTGCGCGTCGCAGTCGATGATCAGCACTTTCATGCCGCACAGGGCCAGGCCGTGGCCCAGGTTGACGGCCGTGGTCGTCTTTCCGGTACCGCCCTTGGAGGTAATGATGGCCACCTTGCGCATCAGCCGTTCTCTCCGTCGTCCTCGCCCGATGGCCGTCGCGAGCGCAGGCGATCGCCGTAGCGGGCCCAGCCCAGCTTGCGGAGCTTGCGGTCGCGGTTGACGTTCTTGTCCGACACCGCCGACTGCACGTCCAGGTCCCGGGCCGGAGGCGCCGTGTCGGGCGTTAGGGGCGCGGGCTCCTGGCCCCATCCCTCCGGCCGTGTCGCCGCGGGCTCGTCGTCTTCCATCACGGGATCGCCGGGCCACGCCACCACGCTCGGCGCCGGATCCACCGGAGCAACCGGAGCAACCGGGTCTCGCGCTTCGACGGGTCCGAGGATGTCGTCCACGCCCAGCGCGTCCCCCGCGTCGGCGTCCCACGCGTCGTCGCCCTGCGCGCCCGCCGCCGGCGGCGCGTCCCGGGCCGGCGCTTCGCCGGCGCGCTCGTCCGTCGCAGCGCGCGCCGCTTCCACGTCGGCGAAGGCGGGAATGAAGGAGTGGAACTCGAGACACGCGTAGACGTCGTGGAGGTCGCCGTTCATCCCGGCCAGCGCCACGCGCGCGCCCCAAGAGCGGCCGGCCTCGTAGTAGGCGGCGAATTGGCCCCAGCCCGTGCTCGATACGTACGTCACGCGCGAGAGGTCGAAGATCACCAGGCGCGGGCGGTCCGCCAGCACGCGCTCCCTGGTCTCGGCCAGCTCGGCCGCGGCCGTGGCCTCGATCGCACCCGATAGGCGGGCGACGCGCTCGTCCTGCGCGGGGATCTCCCACGAGAGCTCGGCCCCACCGGGCAGCTCCGGGCCCGGCGCGGCGGCGGTGGCGGGTTCCATGCCTCGGCGCTTCTGCGGGGCGGGCTCGGCGCGCGGGGCGCCCGGGTGCTCGGCGCCGCGCGGCGCGCGCGAGAAGTCCTCGAGCGCTTCGGAAAGAATGTCGAACGAGGCGAGCACGATGTTGAAACCGAGCATCGTGAACACGTAGTAGACGTCGGGGTCCATGCCGAAGAGCTTGATGTCGCCCCCGGCGCGGCGCACCTCGCGCAGACGCTCGCTGAAGGTCCCCCAACCACCCGAGCTGACGTATTCCACCTGCGACATGTCCACGACAATGCGATGGAGCCCGCGGTCGATGACGCGCGCGAGCGCGTCGCGCAGGCGCTCGGCGCTCACCGTGTCGATGATGCCCCGCAGCGAGATCACCGCGATGTCGCCCTTCGCGCCCGCCGTCGTCGCCTCGACTTGCAAGCTCTCCCACTCCGGCGCGTAGCCCTCGCCGGGTATCTCCTCGCGCGCGTCCTCGCCCCGATCCGCCGCCAACCGTCCCGCCGCCTCGGACCGGCTGGGCGGAAGAGACAGGCGCTCCTCCACGGGCAGCGCCAGGTACGCCCGCGCCTGTGCGACGTCGGTGAACGCCCGCAGCACGTCGGCGAAGCCGAGCAGCTCGTAGACGTCGTAGACTTCGCTCGTCATGCCCGAGAGCACGATGTCGCCTCCCCGCTGGCGCAGCCCGCCCACCTCGGCGGTGAAGATCCCCCACCCCCCGCTGGAGATATAGGTTACTTCGGAAAGATCGATGACGATGCGTGTCGCACCCCTGTCCAGCAGCTCCTTGAGCCGCTGCTCGAGGGTGGCCGACGTCACCGAATCGAGGTGACCGTTGACGCGGACCGCAATCACGCCCTCGTCGAAGGACGTCGACGATAGGCCCACGCCCATACCGTCCAGATCGAACCCCGCCTCCCGGCCCGGCGCCGGGCCCGCCGCCGGTTCCTGCTCCTGCGCCTGCTCGGCCGGGGCCTCCACACCCGCGATGTCGCGCAGCAGCTCCTCCACGAGCTCCCGGCTGGGCTTGCGCGGGAGCGCCCCCTCGTCCGCTTCCTGGAGCAGGCGGTTGCGGCGCAAGTAGTCGAGACGCAGCTCCTTCGTGTTCAAGTTGAGGCGCTTGAGCTCCTCGTACACCATGCGCCCGGTGATCCTCGGCCCCTTGCGGCCAGCCGCGTTGTACTCCTCGGCGATACGCTTGGCCCCGTAATCCGGGTGTTCTGCAATGATGGTGAGGATTTCGCGCCGCGCCTCCAGACTCACGCGCTTCAACGTCTGATCCTCGCGCAGAACGTCGTTCTTGAGCCCGCGCTCGCCGAGAAGCTCAAGCCGCTTCTTGTATCGGTAGTACGTGGCGGGCGAGACGCGCATCTGGCGGCACGCGTCCTTCACGCTGAGTCCCTGCACCTCCACCAGCTCGATGAGCCGGCGGCGGATACCGGAGAGTACGTCGTCGGCCGCGAGCTTCTCCTTGACCGCCACCACCGTGATGTCGTCGTTCTGGGGGTGCCCGGACGTGAAGAGCTTGACGTCCGTGTCGAGCCGCTCCATGAACGCCTCCGGGGAGAGATGCCCGTGTTCCTTGATGAGGGCCAGGAGCCTGTCCTCGCCGTACTGCTCGCGCCGCTCGTTCATCGCCTCCGTGACGCCGTCGGTGTAGATCACGAGCATGTCGTCCTTCTTGAGCTTGATCTTCTCCAGGCTGATGGAGCGACGGAAGAGATCCTCGTCGGGGAGGCTGATGCCCACAGGGAAACCTTTGGGGTTGAGGAAGAAGGTCTCGTGCGACGCGTGGCGGTAGAGGATCATGGGGTTGTGCCCCGCGCTGGCGTAGCTGATGGTGCGGTTCTGCGAATCAAGGATCACGTAGAACATCGTCACGAACATGCCCTTCTTCATGTCGTCCGTGACGAAAGCGTTCATCTTGGACATGACGTCGGAGGCGTTCTTGTTGCCCCGCGCCTCCATGCGCAGCGCGGTACGAATCATCGTCATCACGAGGGAGCCGGGCACGCCCTTCCCCGACACATCGGCGACGACGATGCCGATCGTGTCCTCGTCGACCTGCACGAAGTCGTAGTAGTCGCCGCCCACCTCGGCCGCGGCCTTGTAGAGCGGTGCGATGTCGTAGCCACTGACGGTGGGACGGTGCCGCGGGAGGAGCGACTGCTGTATCTCCTTGGCAACCTCGATCTCCTTCTGCATCTTCTCCTGCTCGAGGATCGAGTCCTGCGCCCGCTTGAACTTGCTCGTAATCTCGTTGAACACGGAGGCGATGGCACCGATCTCGGCGGGGCCGTCGATATCGAGCTTCTGGTCCATCGTGCCGTCGCCGATGGCCCGCACGCCGTCGGTGAGCACCTGGATGGGCCTGACGAACACGCGCACAAGGCCGACTACGAGGAGCATGCCCACGCCGAAGATACCGAAGAGCAGCAGCGTGGTCGTCGCCCGCTTGTCTCCGATGTCGGCGCCGATCACGTCTTCGAAGACGCCCACGTGGACGTACCCGAGTTCGAGCGCCTGCCCCGCCTCCACGCCGGTCATGCGCACGAGCGCACCGATGTCGCGAACCGCGCGCCCCTCGCTCTCCGTCCGCCTCCACTCCAAGCGGTCATCGCTTGCCACCGCCTCGCCCGGCGGCGCCGCATAGGAGGTGAAGATCTCGTCGATATTGCCCGAGGCCACGACCTGTCCCGACGCGTCCACCACCCGGGCCCAGGCCAGCGCGTCGTCGCTCGCGACGAGCCGCGCGAGATCCGCGGAGAGATTGGTCTGCTCGAGGGAGAACTCCTCTGACTGCATGAGCACGTCGACGCTGCGGCCGGCCAGGTTCATGGCCAGTCGCCGCTTCTCTACCCAGCGCACGGCCTGCTGCGCCGTGATGTCCTGGGTCTGACGGTAGAAGACGAACGCCCACAGCACCGCCACCAGAAAGAAGAGCCCCACCCCCGCCCGCACGGTGAACTTGTAGCGCAGGGTGCCGCGCAGGGGGCGGCGCAGCGCGGACGGAAGCGCCGCCTGCCCGCGCTTGCTGAGAACCATCTCGTTGCCGGCATCGGAACCCCGGTACTCGACGCCGTCCATGAGGCGGTTGATCAGATAGATCCCCAAGCCGCCCTTGCGTCCCGTCTCCACGTACTGGTCGAGGTCGGGATCGGTGACGCTCGTGAAGTCGAAGTGCTTGCCCGTGTCGTGGAGGTGGATCTTGACGGTCCCGCTCCCGATCTCCACGCGGATGCGTATGTCCCCGGTGGCTCCCGCACCGCGGTAGGCGTGCTTGATGATGTTCGTGCACGCCTCGTCGACGGCGAGCTTGGTGTTGCTCGTCTCCCGCGCGTTGAAGCCCGCGTCCTCGCAGACGCCGACCATGAAGTCGCGCACCCGCCCGAGCTGCGGCTCCTCGGCGCGAACGGTCAGCTCGCGCACGCGTGTGTCAAGATTCAAACCGGCGGAGGCGGCGGGCATGGGATCAGTCCCGTCCCTTCAGGCGTTCGAGTCGCGCCCGCGCCTCTTTGATGTTGCCGCGAACACTCTCGTTGCCGGGGTCGACCTCCAGAATCTTCTCCCACTCGGCGATGGCCTTGGCGTACTCGTCGCGCGAGAAGTACTGCATGCCGCGCAGGTAGAGCTGTCGGATCTGGACCTTCTCCTCGTCGCTGAGCGGTCGGAGCCGGCGCTTGGCCAGCGCCAACAGATTCTTGGCGTCCTCGTGGTTCGGCTGCAGCCTCAGGAGCTCCTCGAGCCTCGTGCGCGCCTTCTCGTACTCGCCCGTGTTATAGAAACGGAGTGCCTCGTCGTAGAGCCCGACCACGCGCAGCCGTCTCTGCGCGGCGGCCAGATCGGCGCTCGCCGACTCGATGCGCGAGCGAATCCGCTCGATGGCGCGGCGGGCCTGGGCGCTCTCGGGGTTGTACTGCTGTACGTTGTTCCACTCGGCGATCGCCTCGGTCAGGCGCCCCGCCGCCTCCAGGTCCGTCGCGCGGGCGACGTGTCGACGGAGGGCGTCGTCGATGCGCTCCTGCGTGCGCCGCAGGTAATCGGCGGCACCGGCGTGGGACGAGTCGATCACCAGGATGGCCTGCCACTCGGCGCGAGCGCGTGCCCAGTTCTGCTCTTCGAACGCGGCCAGCCCCTGGGTGAAGCGCGTGCGGATGACGGCCTGGCTCTCCACGTCGCGCACGGCCCGGGCCTGGTTCTCCACGATGCGTTCGCGCGCCGCGCTGGCCCCCGCCATGGCTTCCTCGTCACCGGGCACGTACTCGAGCACGATCTTCCACGCGTCCAGGGAGCCTTCCCAATCGCCCGCGGCCTGGCGCCGCACCGCCTCGTCGCGGTGCGTCGCCACTCGCTCCGAGAAGGCGCGCTGAATGGCCTCCTGCTCCTCGCGCGCCCGGCGCTCGTCGGCGGCGAGCCGGCGCTCGTCCAGCGTGCTCCCGAAGAGCACGGTGAACGACACCGGGTGCGAGGAGCCGGCGACCTCGCGGGACATCATCGCGTAGTCGAAGGCGAAGCGCGACAAGCTCACGCCCAGCCCGAAGGCGAACTCGCCGTCGTCGTAGCCCGCGCGCAGCGCCAGATACCGCGCGAAGGCAAACTCGGCCCCGGCGTGAAAGCGGCTGTCGGCGCGCTCGGGGAAGTCCATCTGCAGCAGCAGCCGGAGGGACGATCCGCCGCCGAAGTGCGCCGTGTATCCCGCTCCGGCCAGGACCGTTCGGTCGGTGCGCTCGGCGTCGACGTCGAGCCGGTGCTCGGCGCCCACGATGTCCTGCACGTTGACCCCCAGCGCGAAGGAGCGCGCGAAGTCCGGCACGAGGCGGAAGCCCAGGTCCGCCCCCGGCGCCGTGCTCGCATACGGATCCACGGTGATGCGCGACGCCTTACCCGTGGCGCCCACCGCCAGCGTGCCCAGCACCCAGCGCGAGTGCACCTCGAAGGCGTAGGAGAGCAGCAGCTGGCTCTCGCTGTAACCCTGCTCGCCGGTGGGACGGCTGGCCGCGTCGAAGCCCTCGAAAGTGGAGCCCACGTGCATGAACGCGGCGCCGAAGGCGCCCGCGCGCAGCGTCGGGTAGACGAAGCCGGCGTAGGTGTATTTCGCGTCGGTGAAGTCGCCGAAGAGCGGCATGTACATGGCCGATACCTGACCGGACTGCACGTTGCTCAGCGCCGCCGGGTTCCAGTAGACGGCGCTGGCGTCGTCGGCCAGGCTGACGAACGACCGCCCCAGTCCGAGTGCGCGCGACCCGGCGCCGAGCGAGAATACGCTCTGCGTGCCGGCGTCCTGCGCGCGCACCGCTGTCGCCGGCGCCAGCGCGCAGAGCGCCGCCGCCAGTGCGAGAACGTGCTTCCCTGTGCCGATTACCCACCTCATGTCACTTGGCCACCGCAATTCTGAACTTCGCCGACTTGCCGCCCGCGTCCACCACGCAGACGTAGATCCCGTTGCGCACGACCTCGCCCTGGCCGTTGCGGCCGTCCCACTCCGTCTCCCGCGCGCCCGGCGCCGCTCGCGGGTCGCCCTGGGGGATGCTCTCCTCGTACACCAGTTCGCCCGTGAGCGAGAACACCCGCACCGTCACGCTCGCCGGAGCGGACAGGAAGTAGGCGATGCGCGTGGGCTCGCGCCCCGCGTGGAACGGGTTGGGGTAGTTGTGCACGTACTCCTCGAACTGGTTGCTGAGTATCACCAACGACTGTGAAGTCAGTTGTCCGTCGAGCGACTGGCCCGTGGCCGCGTCCACCACCGGAAGGATCGAACCCGACAGATCGTCCCTTACCAAGAGCCCGCTTCTGCGCACCTGGAGACGGATCTCCTGGACTGGCGGGGCGCCTCTGACGTCCACACCGATCGTCGCCGTCGCCGAGTCGCCAGAAGCGATGAACCGATCCGCGCCGCCAGCGGTGAGGTCGACGATTACCGGGTTCTCGACGCCCACGGTCTTCTCGTACGGCTGCGCCCCGCCCAGGTCGATAAAGAGGCGGCTCAGGGTGTTGCGCACGTTCGCCGCGCTCAGCGGCCGTCCGTCGGCGCCCAGCACCTGTACTTCGATGATGTCGATGCGCGCGTCGGCTGCGAGCGTGTCGCTCGCCGCGTACGTCATGTCGAAGCCGAACACGCGCACGTCGCGCTCCCCTCCCGGCACCACCGGGGTGTCGAGGCCCAACCTTGCGCTCACGTCGCGCACCGCAATCGCCGCGCCCTCGGTGAGCATGGCGATGGAAGCGACGCTGGTCGTCACCTGGGCCGGGAGGCCGCTGTTCTCGTCGGGCGGAATCCCCGTGATCGAGACGGCGATCTGGTCCGGGCCCTGCGGCTGCGCGGGTGATACGAGCACCCACTGTACGGGGACGCCGACGCTGAACGGCTTCGGCGCGACTTCGCCGCCCCCCAGCGCGTATCCGCTCGGGGGGGCGATCGTGAGCGTACCCTGCGCGCCGATGCCGGCGGCGCCGGCGACGTTCGACACGGTCGCGGTGACGGTGAAGGGCGTGCCCACGCCGACGGTGTTGTCGGTCGCGTCGGGCGGCGCGGTGACGGCGGCGCTGACCGAGAGTGACGTCCGTGGCACGACGGTGACGGCAACCGTGTCGGCCGCAGGCTGCACGGCACCGCCGGAGTTGGCGTCGGTGCCGGTGAAGGTGACGAAGACGTCGGCGGCGGGACCCTCCGCCGACGGGGCGATGATGTCGTAGTCGGTCTGCACCGGCACCCCGGTGCCGTCGCCGAGGTCCCGCACCGCCGATCCGACGACCTGGAAGCCCGCGGGCAGTGTCAGCGTCGCCGTGACGGCGTCGGTGTCGCCCGAAGGCGTCACGACGGCGCGAACGGTAAAGTTCTGCGACACGCTCACCGTGTCGTCCTGGGCGCCCGCGGGCGCGATGATGGCGACACCGGGCGCAGCGAGCGCGCCGCCGGCGCTGACGGTCACGAGAAACTGTGCGCTCGGCTGCGACGCGAGCGCGGGCTGTCCCGTGTTGGCGTCGTTCGGCGTCGTCGTGATCGCGCAGATGAACGTGTCGGCCGGTTGTGCCGCACTCGGCGCGGTGACGTCCCATGCGATCGGCTGCCCCGCGATGAACGATCGATCGAGGGGCTGCGCGGCGCTGAATCCCAAGGGCACGGTCAGAGATACCTGCGCGGGACCGGCGAGGCTCGCCTGACCGGTATTGCTCACGCGTGCCGTCATCTGGAAAGTCTGATCGGGGCTCACGGTTCCGCCCACAGCACCCGGCGGCGCCGAGATCACGAGCGTCGTCATCAGATCGGCGGGTGTCAGCGTGACCACCACCTGCGTGTTGTCGATGGGCGGTTCCGGCGTCACGGGCTGACCGGAGTTGTGCGAGACCACCCCCGGAAGAATCGTGGCCGTGAACGTCTCCAGCGGCGTCTGCGCCGAGGGGGCGGTGACATCGAACACGAAGACGCGGAGAGAATCCGCGTCGATTGACTGCCGCATGGGACTCGCCGGCGTGATAATCGATCCATCGTCGCTCGTGAGATTCACGCTCACGCTGTCCACCGCCTCGCCGCGGTTCTGGACCGTCACGTGCATCTGGTAGGCGAAGTCCGTGTTGACGGTGTCGCGGTTGAGCGTGGCGTGGTTCACCGGTCCCACCGTCACCGTGGATAGGATGAGCAAACCGGCCGAGGGCTGGACGATGACGGACGTTGTCCCCGTCGTGTCCTGAACGATCGTGGGCTGGTTGCGGTCCGTTCCCTCCACGCCCAGCGTGATGTCGACCACGCCCGTGTCGGCGCCGGTCGACGCGATGGTGTAGATGAGCGAGTCCACCGCGCCGCCGGCGAGACCCCACGCGGGATTGCCCGAGCCGAATAGCGTCGGCGGCAGGACCGAGTAGTCGATCTCGGTCGAGCCCGAGATGGAGAAGGCGAGATCGTCTTCGGTGGGCGCGGTGAGGTCGAGATCCGCCCCCCCGGTGTTCTCGACGGTCACGATCACGTACCAGTCGTTCGACTGGCCCTGCGTGACCGACGCCTGCGACGGCCGCACGCTCTGGATCGCGAGCGCGGCCGGACTCTGCACGTTTGCCACCGCGGTGCTGTCCACGGCCGGTGCGATCGGCGCCGGCTCGCTGGAATTGTCGTCGAGCGCGGACAGGATCTGCGTCGTGAGCGTATCCAATCCGACTGCTACCGCCGTCGCCGGCAGCTCGACGAAGACAGTCTGCCCGCCGGCGACCCCGACGATGGGCGGCTGCGGCGTGATCGCGCTCAGACCCGTCGACGTCATGGTGAGCGCGACATCGCGCGCATCCGCTTCTCCGGTATTCTGCACTTCCACCGAGACGCCGTAGTCCTG
>Ga0224512_10005286_pt1 | contig 10689 bp, 8 predicted proteins | sample SF_May12_sed_USG_4_FD_169103 | JGI IMG/M metagenome (GOLD analysis project Ga0224512, IMG submission 169103) | Sediment microbial communities from San Francisco Bay, California, United States - SF_May12_sed_USGS_13 | ecosystem: Environmental > Aquatic > Marine > Sediment | place: USA: California...
CCAGTTTGCCTCGACCGCCGACGATCGACTCACCCGAGTGGGCCGCTGGTTGCGGCGTAGCCGCCTCGACGAGATCCCTCAGTTGTGGAACGTCCTCAAGGGCGACCTGTCACTCGTAGGCCCCCGCCCAGAGCGCCCGGTGTGGACCGAACAATTCGAAGCGTCGATTCCGTTCTACGGCTACCGCCACCTGATTCGTCCCGGAGTGACCGGTTGGGCCCAGGTCAACTACGGCTACGCAGACGATGAGGCCGACACGGTGGACAAACTCACCTACGACCTCTACTACGTCAAGCACATGAGTCTCTGGCTCGACTTGCGAATCCTGGGATCGTCCATGTGGACTGTCCTATCTGGATTCGGCGCCAGATAGAGGCCACGGGCTGCATCCCGGAGGGCGGGAACAGATCGCCGCAACGCTGCCCGTGGAGTGAGCGATTACGGCATCGACATTGGCCCACATAGGCCTCGACTTCCAAGCCGCGAGCGGCCGTGAACGCGGCCATTAACCGCCATCTCTCCTACTGAGACGAACTGGAGGTTTCCAGGATGGCTGAGGCATCGCGGTCGGAGTATCCCCGGGCGCGATCGATCGCTACTTCACTCTGATACTGGCGCTCAGCACGCTGTTGGCACTGTCGAACCGACGATCATCAAGTACGACGTCGTCAACACTGAGCGTGTAGGTGCCACGGGCCGCGTCGTTGACCTCGAAGTAGGCATACCCTGAGCCGGAGGTGGTGGCGTGAGCCGTATGTGCGCTCCCGTCGGGGTACGTCCAGGTCGCGGTCACGTCGGCTCCGGATGCCGCGAATGTCGACTCTTTCTCGGCTTTGACGAATGCCCTGACCTGACGATGGCCTTTCGTCTTCAGAGCCGTCAGGTCGATGTCGGTGACCAGCGTCAGCAACTCTGTGGGCGGCGGCGCCGGACGCGGGTTGGCGATGCCCATGAGGACCGTGGTCGTTCCGCTGTAGAAGTTGGGCACCCAAACGACCCCGAGTCCCTGCTCGTAGTCCGTGACGCTGTAGAGGCCACCCCACATGTTGTAGGTGACAACGGCATTCGGATAGGCATCGATCACTGCCTGCGGGTTTTCGGCGGCAATTGTGGTGTTGATACCCGCCGTTGTCGTCCAACCGCTGACCGGCTCATACCAGTCGACGCGGCCAAGGATGTCATTAGGCGAATTGCTGGCGCTGCCGCCATCGGGGCCCCCGTACCAGATCCACACATGTCCGGCACCAGGCACGCCATCGATGTCGTAGCTGCAGTACGCAGCGTTGCCTGGCGTCCCCGAACTCTGGCAAGACCGCGGTTCTCCGTAGGAGTCCTCGACCTGGGCTCTGGTGTCTCCCAGCGCAATGCCGGGCACACTCTCTCCTTCAACGACGACGCCTTCGTCTGGCACCGACGCATAGGCCGGCGACGCCAGCTGTACAGTTAACGCCACCGTCAACACAATCAAGAATGTGCGTCGGAACATCGGTCCTTCTCCTTGGTGATCTGATTTCGCGGTTGTTTCAAGCGTATCCCCCCAATCTTGCGGAACGCTTGCTGAAGCATTACAAAAACCGGAAATCGCGGACGCGCCCACGCTTGCCGGAGTCCCGGGCACGGTGGCGAGGAATCTCAGAACGTCTCGAGGCTCCCGATCCGATGACCGGACTTTCCTGCCGAAAGCATACGTACCGACTAGCGATTCGGAAACGAGGGCGGCCGGGAGGTCGCTCCGCCGCCGGGTGACGCGCAAGGCGTTGCCGAGCTGCTCGCTCAGAGCCTGCTTGGCTCAGAACCTCACACTTCGGCTGGTTCCCGTTCTTCGTGGTGATGGATCTCTTCGAGGTGGGCGTTGTGAAAGAAGCCGTGAACGCTCAGTGGTTTGCTGGCCTCGTCATGGCGGGGTGGGAACACCAGGAATGAGGCAACGGCACCGACTATGCACAGGATTCCGGTGATCGTGAAGGCAAGGGGGAAGTTGCCGGCGTCGCCCAACCAGCCGCCGAGGATGGGGAAGATGATGCCACCAGCGCCGTATGACAGGAAGATCCAGGGGTAGTTGTTGCCGACAGCTGCGTTGCCGAATTCGTCGGCCGTGAGCGCCGGGAACAGTGCGAAGTTGCCGCCAAAGTTGAACCCAATGAGCGTGGCAAACAAGTACAGCGTGTATTCGTTGCCGGCCATGGACGTGAACAGCAGGAGAAAGATCCCCTGGCTGGCAGCCATGGCTACCACCGAATTTTTGCGCCCGAGCCTGTCGCCGAGAATGCCCCAGGCGAGACGTCCGACGCCGTTGGCGAGGCTGAAGAAGACAGCCATGGCGGTACCGGCGATGGCGCTGGCATTCTCTTCGAGGAGACCGTTCTCCATGAGGGCCTCTGTCGGGTAGAGCTTCATGAGTCCGATTGCCATCAGCCCGGCACCTGCGCTGACAAGAAAGGTCAGTGAGATGAGGTGGAATTGCGGCGTACGCAACATCTCGCGCGGGGTGAAGTCCTCAGCCCCTTCGCCGATCGCCTGCCGTGGCTCGAACCCGGGCGGTAGCCAGCCGTCGGGCGGCATCTTCATCCAACGGCTGCCCAGCACGACAAAGACGGCGAACAAGATCCCGTACACGACGAAGGTGCCGTCCAGGCCGATCGAATCGATCAGGCCGCCCCACGATCCGGCGAGTTTCACCCACCCCATCGCCCCGAAGCCGAAGCCGGCAACGGCCACGCCCGTGATCATGCCCTTCTTGTCGGGGAACCAGCGCATCCCGACGGCGATCGGAACAACGTACGCCAGCCCGATTCCGGCCCCGCCGACAAGGCCGACGCCCAACAGGACCGGCCAGAAGCTAGTGCCACCGCCAAGGCTGGCGATTAGATACCCGGCCCCGAGGGTCAGCCCGCCGGCCAGGGCAAGGCGTTGTGGGCCCCAGGCCTTGAGCTTGCGTCCGGCGAACACCATCACGATCGCAAACGTCCCCAAGCCGACGGAGAACACGATCTGAGTATGCAGTTTGGTCCATCCCGAGTCCTTGAGCCCGGGTGTGAAGACTGACCAGGCGTAGATTGCGCCCAGGCAGAGTTGTATGAGCAAAGCTCCCAATGCGACTTTCCAACGGCTGGCCCCGTCGGCCATCACGGACCCCTTTGCGGAGATTGACTGGCTGCTCTCACCGTATGTCGGCACGGCGCCGACCGGTAGAGGATTTCGGGCATCTCTGTTGGGCATCATGGCGGCGGTGCCGCCTGCCGATCAACGTGCTGCCCAATCAGCCTGAGGTTGCCGCGGTTCCAGCGCCTCGGCCGGGATGTCGATTGTGTCCGTGGTTCCAAAATCAAACAGCTCGTAAACGACGTGGAATTCGCCCTCGGCGTAGCCGAGGCCCTCCGCGATGACTTCGAGCTTGATGAGTTGCGGGTGAGCGCACTGCTCGATCCACATCGTGGCCGTCAGTGTGTTGGTGTTGCGAATGGATGCCCGTTGAGGAGGTCATCGAGTACAGCGGCCGGGTCGGTGGGCTCCCAATCCTCCTCGTTGTACCGCTGCCACGCATCAATCCCGCTGACAACTGCTTCGTAGGTGATTGTGCCCGGCTCCGGCCCAACAACCTCGACCCAGCGGTCGGTGCCGTCGGTGTGTTCACCCACCACCCGGATCTCGCCCCTGTTGGTGGCGACTATCCACTCCTCCCGATATGAATCGGGCTCCACTCCGCTGACCGCAGTGGTCGTCGTCGTGATCGAGGTCGGAGGTTCGCTCGAGATGCTGGATACTGCTGCGGTTGTTGAGCTCACTACGGACGAGCTTGTTGTGTCCTGGCCACCACCGCTCGGAGTCGCTCCGCAGGAGGTAGCCAGCACGGCGGCCAGTGCTATCGGCCGGCCAGGATGGCGGCTTCACAATTTGGCGGCGCCACAGTGGAATCTGCGGCGATCAATGCACCACCGGAGCACAGCCCCAGCCCTCGAAGTCGCCGTTCGTCGTTTCAGCCCTCTCGTGAAGCTCCCATGTGATGTCCGTGATCAGCTCCACATCGACCGCGGCTACGAAGTGTGCTCGAATGCCGGGCCGATCGCCGTCGACCTTCGCCGCCTCCAAACCGGTACTGCCTATGTCGCGCAAGTACCGATCACGGTCGAGCTCGCGATGGAAATAGATGAAGAACTCGATTGGACGCGGTTGATCAAGTGCATCACCGGCCTGCAGCAGTTGCCACACGACCAATCCGTTCCGGGCCCGGTGCCGATCTTTTCCCCGCGGCAGCAGCCTCTGGCTGTAGTGCTCCCAATGCTCATCTGCGCTGACGGATAGGCGCGCACCGCGGCGTTCCTTGACGGCCCTAGATAGTTTGCGCTCGGCTCCCTCCGGCCCATAGAAGGCAAGCTCCCAAACACCAAAGCCGCGCCGTCTTCCAACCGAAACCAGCCCGGCACCGGCGGCTGCGTTGTTGAGCGCGTCTTCGAACGGTTCGAAGCGGGCGACTTCTGCTGCATCTCCGTAGCCGAACTCACCAAACGAATCCATCGGTGCGTCGATCCGGTAGAGATGATCTGATCCCGGCGGCTTTTCATGCTCGAATCTCGCGTCGAACATGATCATTCGCTCCTCCGAGCGATACGTCATCCAGGTTTCTTCCATCATCGCCTCACGATATTCGATTCGATCCAAAGACCTCTAGGTCAGCCGAGCCGCCAGGGCGCGAGCGCCGCGGTGCGCAATCGTCTGAATCGAGATCATCGGGTTGACGCCGCTCGATGTGGGGAAGGTAGCCGCGTCGAGTACAAACAGGTTCGGTGTGGTGTGAACCTCGTTCTCAGCGTTGACAACGGACGTCTTGACGGTGGAGCCCATTCGGGCGGTACCCATCTGATGCCACGATCCCAAGCCGAATTGCCCCGGCCCATAGCCGGCCGAGTCGACTCGCAACATGTAGTCATCGATCGACTCGCTGCCCTTGGGATTCCACACCACCTGAGCGGCTGATGGAGTCATCACCTCATTGGCGCCGGCGGCCGCCAGCACCTCGGCTGCGCGCATCACCCCAACGCGGAGATGTGCGGTGTCATGGCTGTTCAGCTTGTACTTCCACACCGGACGGCCCTGCCGGTCCACACTCACTCGGCCGGTTGAAGTATCGCGAACGATGAGGCCTACCAAGTTCTTGTGGCGGTAGCGCGTGATGGTGCGTTTGAATTGAGCGCCTGAGGTCCACGGCGTGAGCACCCCCAAAAAGAGCGGATGGATCGGCGCCGTCTCGAACTTGATGCCGTAACCGTTCCCATCGAGGTCGGTGAATTGGTCGCTGTACAGAGCTTGCATGATGCCCGACCATGGCTCGAACCTCTCGTCGAAGTCACCCCAGACCGGAGCCGCCGGGTGCAACCGCAGATAGCGGCCCGCCGCAGGACCCCCGACGCCGCTTCGCAACAGGATCGCCGGCGTGTTGAGGGAACCCGCCGCCAAGACGACGGCGCGCGACCGCACGGTCAGCGCCTTACCGTGCACCGTCGCCTCTACTCCGGTGGCGACTCCCGCGACGGTCGTGACCTGGTTCACCTCTGCGTTGACGACAATACGGGTGCCAGCCTCGGCGGCATGCTGGAGATATGTCAACATCGTGGACTGCTTAGCGGCGTGCCGACAGCCCATGGTGCAGTATCCGCATAGGTCCGAGTCGCAGCCGTCGACATTGCGCGGCATGGCGTCGACGTGCCAGCCGAGTTGGCGGAGGCCTCTTTCCATCATGGCGTCGCGATGCGATGGATCGTTGTGCTGCTGGTTCACGCCGAGCGTTCCATGAACGGCGTCCGACGACTCCTGGAAATCCGTTCCCGTGAATACGCCGCGCAATCCTGAAACCCGGTCCCACTCTTCGCGAATCGACTGCGGGGTTTCAAACGACGTGGTGTAGTTCACCACCGTGCCACCGCCGAGGGTGGAGCCGGCAACGATGTTTACGCCGGCGTCGGCCGTGGTCGATTGCAGGCCGTCCAAGTACATCGAGCTGTAGGCCTCGGACTCGTAGTGCGAGAAGTCGGCCTCGTTGTGGTATCCGCCCTTTTCGAGCACTATCACGTCGAGGCCCGCGTCAGCCAGGACCGAGGCGGCAACGCCTCCGCCGGCGCCGGATCCCACAATGACGACATCACAGTCGAGGGTGGCATCTTCGGCAACGGGCAGTGGCGTCAGCGGCTTTGGTGTGTTCGGGGCCGGCCCGTTGGGGCCCGGGTATCCCATGGCGGGCCATGCAAGCGGCTCCGGTTCCGTGGAATCAGCCGTCAGCGCCGCCAGTGCCACCAGCCGCTTCAGCCCGGAATACACCTGCCGCGCCTTACCAAATCGGGAGGTAGCCATTGCCCGAAGAGCTGCCTGCCGTTTGATGTCGTCCAGACCGGCGAAAGCGGCGAAGCGCCTGTACAGCAGGAGGCCGCCTGCCCGGGTCCCGAGCAGCGAGAGGGCGAGCCCCAGGTCCTTTCCGATGCGCTCATCGGGAAGGTCGGCGAGGATGTTCTCGAGGCGCGCCGGAAGGCCGAGCCCGTCAATCGTGTTGATCTCGAACTCAGTTTCACCAGGAACGGACGGCAGCAGCGTCGCCGCCACCGCCACCAGTGTCTCGAACTGTTTCGGGCCGAGGTTGGCCGAAAAAGACGTCATAGCCGCAACGCTAACCCACGCCGCGAGGGCCTGCTCGGATGGCGCCTCACCGGGCGGAGGCGCTCTAGCCTGCCACCATGGCAGAACCGTTCGAATCCGCGTCGCCGCAGGTTTCCGTGGTCATTCCCGTTCGTAATGAAGAGGGGGCCATCGCTGCGGCGGTGCGCAGCGCGTTGAATCAGATCAACACGCCGCCGCTGGAGGTCATCGTTGCCGACGGAGATAGCAGCGACGGTACGAGAGCCGCTGTCACCGCTCTCGCTCACGATGACTCTCGAGTTCGCCTGATCAGCAATGACTCGGGGACAACACCGTCCGGACTCAACGCCGCGATCCGGCAGGCTCGCGGCAATGTGATAGTTCGGTGCGACGCACACTCAGTTCTTCCGGTTGATTACGTGAGCACCGCGTTACAGGTACTTGCGGATACAGGCGCGGATGTGGTCGGTGGGACCCAGCGAGCGACGGGCCGCGGCTTCTGGCAGCGGACGGTCGCCATTGCGATGACGACACCCTTCGGAGTGGGCGACGCGAGGTTTCACACCGGCGGCGCCGCCGGCGCGGTCGATACGGTCTATCTCGGGGTGTTTCGTCGCGGCGCACTTGAACGGGTTGGCCTGTTCGACGAGTCGCTGCGGCGCAATCAGGATTACGAGCTGAACTACCGGATTCGTGACAGCGGGGGAGTGGTGTACTTCCATCCCGAATTGGCGGTGGACTATGAGCCGCGCTCCAATCTCATTGAATTGGCGCGTCAATTCCACCAATACGGGACGTGGAAGCGCCTGGTTCTGCGCCGCTTCCCTGAATCGCTGAAATGGCGCCAGCTGGCGGCACCGCTTCTGGTCGTTGGCCTCATCGCCTCGATCATCCTCCTGATAGTGGGGCAGCGGCTGTTGGCAAGTTTGGTGCCAGGTGCGTATCTCATCGGTGTTGTCGGTACCACGTTGCTGGAACTCGCTCGGCGCCGCGATCTCGCCGCCGTCGGCCTGATTGCCGCTTTGCCGACTATGCATCTGAGCTGGGCATTTGGGTTCATGACGTCGGATCTCGCCGACCCGGGGCCATCGATCCCAAAGCTAGGGCCGTCATGATCCAGGCATCGTTCATCATCCTGTCGCAGGGCGATCGCCCCGATGAGCTGGAGCGCGCCATCGAGTCGATTCGAGCGCAAACCGATGTCGAGGCAGAGATCGTCGTTGTCTCCAACGGCGGCGGCGAGATCGAGGTGCCAGAGGGTTGCCGGCTATTTGTGTCACGAGAGAACCTCGGAATCCCAGGCGGGCGTAACCTCGGTGCGGCCGACAGCACCCACGACCTCCTCTTCTTCCTCGACGACGATGCCTGGTATCCGGAGCCGGACGTCGCCCGGCGGGCGATCGAGGCGTTCACCGATAACGCGTCCCTTGGGATAGTCAGCTTCCGCATCGCCGATCCGGTGACGGGCTCCAGTGAGCAACGCCACGTGCCCCGGATGCGCGTCGGCGACCCGGCGCGCGGGTCCGACGTCACGACCTTTCTCGGTGGCGCCTGTGTCATCCGTCGCCGGGTCTTCGAGGTCTGTGGCGCTTACCCGAAGCAGTTCTTCTACTCGCACGAGGAATCGGACCTCGCCTGGCGGGCCCTCGACGCCGGATTCACCATCGGCTACCGCGGCGACCTCGTTGTCTTGCACCCGGCTGCTCCGCCCAGCCGGCATCCTGAATACCACTTCCGATCGGCCCGCAATCGCGTTTGGCTGGCGCGGCGTCGCCTGCCGTGGCTCGCTGCGCTGCCACACATCGCGATCTGGACGGTGCGTTCCCTGCTTCAGGCGAGCTCGACGGAGGCTCGGGCTCAGGTGCGGCAAGGCTTCAAGGTGGGCTGGCAAGAACCCGCCGGTGAGCGCAAGCCGATCCGATGGCGAACGGTCTGGCGGATGACTCGGTTAGGGCGGCCGCCCATCATCTGACGTGAGCTGCGTCGCGGGGGTGGCCGGCTTCCCGGGCCGCATCTGTGGCGACGGTCACCGCACTGCATCTTCACGGATTCTTATGGGCGGTTGGCCGGCTGCACCTCTACAGTTGGAGCTAGATCGAACCGATTGAGCGAGTGGAGTGCTCATGAGGACCAAACACACATCTCATCGGTTGATTGCGTTGCTGGCAGCGGGTTTTCTGGCCTTCTCACCCGCGGCGGCCATCGCCGCCGACGACGACCTCGTGGTGGTACCCGCCGAGTTCGACGACCACAGCTCTGAGGAAGAGACCTACCTTCTCGATGCCGCCTCGTCTGCGCCCGGCGCCACGTTCTTCAACGAGTCATCTGGCTGTGGCGAGTCAAACGGGGCGATGACCCCGGCCACGACGACCAACTCGACTTCAAATCGCTCGATCCCCGCCAATCACCAGGTTCGCGGGCCGTGGGGCGACTTCTTCGGCCGGGATTACGGCGACGTGAGCGGATCGATGGTCTCGTGGACAGTGCCCATGAGTGGGGGGAGAAAGGTGCTCGTCCACGAGCGGGCCTACCCGGCGTTCCGGCTCGTTTCGCAGAACCTGGCAGCTCGCCAAGCTGAGGGTAAGTACTACAACGTCCGCATCGCCGGTTCTTGGGTGTGGCGCCGCATCGGCGGCAGCTATCGCATGTCGACCCACGCTCTGGGCACAACCATCGACATCAACTGGGATACGAACCCGTATCGAAGTGGCAACGATCTGATCACCGACATGCCGCAGTGGTTCGTTCAGGCGTGGCGCGACGCCGGGTTCTGCTGGGGCGGCGATTGGCTCTACATCAAAGACGCCATGCACTTCTCCTGGATGGGCCCGCTGGCGACGCCGGGCTACGGTCCCCTCGGGGCACCGTACGCCCCGAACACCGCCAAAGCAGCTTTCACAGACGAGGCCTGGTCCAGCTGGAGCGGGTTCTCCTCGGCCGGAGGCGGTGCGTTTGTTGTTGCTGACGGGAACGGAGACGGTGCCCCCGACCTGGTCCGGGTGCGAGACCACGGAGCCGACGGTGTGCAGCTCTCGTTTGCGCGCTCGTCAAAGAATTTCCGACGGTGTGGAACCTCGTCCTATACCGCCCACGGAGCCCAAGGAGCCGATGACTACATCGTCGCGGACTACGACGGTGACTCTCGGCCCGATCTGTGGGCAATCGATACCGGCGGGTCAAAAGTGCGCATTGACGCCTACACGTACACCAGCGGATTCCGCGACAAGCACACCGTCACCGCGGGGGCAACGCCCCGTTCCGGTGCTGTGTATCTCACAGGCGACTACAACCGCGACGGCAGGGCCGACCTCTACATAGTCACCCCCGGGTCCACCACACGGGTTGAGGTGTGGAGCGGCTCGAACAGCTTCGGTACAAGGCTCGTTGATGGCACTGCGGGTTTCGATAGTTCGGGGGCTTGGCAATTCTCGATCGGTGATGACGACGTAGATGGCCGCGACGACGTCGTCGCCATCGACGACAGCGGGTCGGTGCGGCTACGCACCCTGTTGGCAAAGGACTCGTTTGGCGCAGCTCCGATGGCGTCTTCCACGGGAGCGACCGCAGCCGGCGGAGATAGTTTTGCGATGGCTGACCTCGATGGCGACGGCCGTCCCGACCTGTGGCAGATCGACTCTTCTGGGCGGGTGTCGGTGCGCCGCGGCGGCAACTCGACATTGAGCGTCGCCTACTGGTACCAGACACCCGGTTGGACATGTGCCGGCCTGTCGCCTGCCGACCCCTGGGATTTCGATGGCAATTCGTTCCACGACATGGCACTTGGCTCACCCGGCGAAGATATTGATGCGATCGTCGACGCCGGGGCCATCAACGTCATCTACGGGTCCAAAGATGGCCCGATCGTGAGCAATGATGACCTCTTCTATCAGGATCTCGAATCGATCGAGGGCGTCTCTGAAGCGGGCGATCGATTCGGAGGAGTGACGGCATCGGGCGACTTCGACTCTGACGGCTACGCCGACCTCGCCGTTGCCGCACCTCACGACGACGTTGGCACGATTGCCAACGGCGGGCTGGTCAACGTGATCATGGGCACTGCCGGTG
>Ga0224512_10005287_pt1 | contig 10688 bp, 10 predicted proteins | sample SF_May12_sed_USG_4_FD_169103 | JGI IMG/M metagenome (GOLD analysis project Ga0224512, IMG submission 169103) | Sediment microbial communities from San Francisco Bay, California, United States - SF_May12_sed_USGS_13 | ecosystem: Environmental > Aquatic > Marine > Sediment | place: USA...
CCACGCCGAGGTGGGGACCCTCTGGACCAGAGTGGCGGTATCGACCTCCTGCGCGGCCGACACCGGAACCGCTGGTCCCACCAAAACCACCCACAGGGCAGCCATCACCCCCACCGCGACCGCCCCTATCGCCCCCCGCCGAGACGAACTAGCCCGCCCCAGACCTACCATCCCGGATGCGACCAAACACCTAACCGCCCATACCCCCAGAAACAACCCAACTAGCCTCCCTGCTCCAAATCATATTCTAACCATCCCGCATATGCCGATCGCGCTCGGGAACCCAACAAACCGACCGACAACAACACAGCCCAATCCCGCACCAACATTGCCAGCGCCGTCATCCAAAGCGCCGACGATACAGATCCTCCTTGCCGCACCCATCCAACCATTGGTCGGAGCGGTGCGGCACCATAGGATCGGTCGCTTCCGATACGGGAGGTCCGCCGGTCCACAAATCCCCCCTCAGCCGAATACTGATACATGCCAGCCGACTGTCGGCCGCCCATCCGACTTGGCTCCAAACCGCGTAAGGGGCTAGGCGAACTCCGATTGGAGGCGCCTGGCGCCCTCGAGCGGATCTTCCAACGAGATCACCCAACCACGGGCGGTCTGCATAATCTCAGTAACGAGCTCGAACGACGCAGCCGGTCGCTTGTAATGGTTGAACGACAGGGAGAGCAGGCTCCCGGCCGCTTCGCCTCGCGGCATTGCCTGTAGGTGGGTCCGCCCGGGTCTCCGATCGAGGAAGACGACCTCCGCCAGTCTTAGACCGGGACTCGCCGTGCGGGCCCCGAGGTCGTGGGGTGTGATCGGCGCCTCCGTACTCTCCGCAAACTCGATCGGCACATCCAGGCCGAGCGCGAGAAAGGCGGCCTTGTGCAGTTGCAACGGTCGCGGATAGGGATCAATCGTCTGTCCGTCGAACTCGATGCACAACGCCTCATCCGAAAGGTAATCGAACCCTGCGGCCAGACATGCAGCCGTGATCGTGGATTTGCCTGCTCCGCTGACACCGGGGATGGCGATCACTCGATCTTTCAGAGCAACGACGCCGGCGTGAGCAGCGAACCCCAAATAGGAATCGACGACGGACCGATTGATCTCTGCGAGAAGTCGAAGAATGAGTTCGGGTCGCGACGGATGCGCTTCCGCCAGCTGGTCGCCTCGGCGTAACTCGAACCCGCCGACCCGGGTGGCGACGAAGAAGGTGTTGTCCGGGGACACTCCTACTGGGTCGATCTCGGCGAAACTCGTCAGCAAGGTGGAGACCATCTCACTTGTATGCTGGTCGTCGGATGACAGGCTGATCGAATCGTCCAAGATACGCCAGGCGGATTGTGTGCCGGTCATTCGTAGCGGTAGCTCGCGTTTTTTTCCCGACCGCGTCGGCCGTTCAGAGATCCGATAACAGGAACCCTTCCTTCGTGAAACGGTCGACGGTCGTTTCCACTTCTTCTCGGATGCTGTCGGGATCGAGGTCAAACGCGTCTGCCAGGTGGTCCACGAGTTCGTCGAGCGTGCGGGTGCCGTCGATCAGACGCCAAATCGCGCTGGCGGTGTGGTTGAGCGTGAGAACTCGCTCCCGTCGCGGGTCGTACAGTGCCAGATCGCCGTCGATCTCGGTGACGACGATTGACTTCGAAGTCGGGCCAACTGGTGAGGCGGACATAGCTCGCGTAGGTTAGACGTGGGATTTGCAGTATTGGAGTGTATCTTCGTTGCGGGGCGGCCTCCTTCTTTGGGCTGCTGGTGATGATTGAAGATGATCCAACGGTGTCGCAGATATGGCGGGCCCGGGATGGCACTTCCCGGTACATCCTGGCCGTGGTTGAAGGCATCCACACCGGGTCGCCGCCTTTGGCGGAAGACGATTGGACTCGGGTCGCCTATCGGCATGGGTTGATCGGCGTCTTGGCGCGGGAAGGAGCTGAGCCGGTACGGGCCGCAGTGCGACCTGTCTATGCCAGGATTCTCGCCAACCAGCAGGTGATCGATTCTCACGCTCCCCGGCTACTGGCGGCGCTTGAGGATGCCGGGATCCGAGCGGCCGTGCTCAAAGGGCCGTATCTGGATCGTCATGTTTTTAGATCACGCGGGATCCGCACCTACAGCGACCTCGACGTGCTAGTGGCGCCTCATCAGGTGGAACAGGCTCTCGAAGTGCTGGCCGCCGACGAAGCCGTTGGGGTGGTGCCGGCCCGCCGGCCCCGGGCTCCTAAACGAGATTTGCCGGTTCGAGACGGGACAGGAGCTAGCTTCAGCCTGGACCTTCATTGGGACCTTTTCGGTTACTCACAGCTGCTCGGATGTGCGGAGGGAGCCACAGAGAGGGCTCTCGAGGCTGCGAGCCCCACCGATGGTCCGTTGGGCCCGGCCTGGAATCTGCCTATCGAGACGTCACTGGCCTTCCTTTGTGCCCATGCGCTGCTCGATCACCGTTTCCGTTTGATCCTGTTTCGTGACCTGGCCGAGCTTGCCCGTCATGACATCGATTGGGACGCCGTCGGCCGCTTTGTTCAGAGATTTGGCCTCCGGAGCACCACTTACCTCGCGTTGTGGATCGCCCGCTCCTTGGCGAGAGCCGAAATAGATTCCGCCATCCTCGCCGATCTTCGCCCGCGCAACTTCCCTACTGCCGTCGCCCAGCAGCTTCTCCCCAGAACCGATGTGGTGAGATTCGACGGTCATCGCCCCCATCTGCTCAACCTGGCCATCGTTCTCATGCACGACGAAGCAGCCAAGCGGGTTCGACTGTTGCTTCGTTCGCCTGCCGCGTTTCCCATGTGGTGGCGACGCACCGCCGACCAGGCGCGCCCGGATATGACCGCGCAACCGCCACAGCGTGCCGCCTCGGCGATGATCGTCGTCACGACCAACCGGAGGCGGGGAGCCGAGGTACAAGGCGAGCGCCTTGCGTCGGGATTGCGCGAGCGCGGCTGGGCTGTGAGTTTGGCAGCACTTACGAGCGCCTCCACGCAGCTGACGGTGGAAGCCGATCGCTTGACGGACCGTTCACCCGATGAACTGGGACCGCTCAATCTCGATGTGCTCCGGGGCCTCCGCCGGCACATCACCCGGATGGACCCGGGTGTTGTCATTGCCAGCGGGTCTGCCACGCTGCGGTACTCGATAGCGGCGCTGGGCTTCCGGAATAGCGGTCCGAAACTCATCTATGTCAGCATCGGTGAGCCTTCTTATTGGATCCGCAACTCGAAGCATCGCTGGCAGCAACGGATCTTGCTGTCCAGGGTTGATAAGGTGATCGCCGTATCTGATGCAACTCGCGCTCAGCTGATTGAGCATTTGGGCGTGCCGGCAGACCGGGTGATGGTCGCTCACTCGGGTGTGCCTACCTCGCTGCTGACAATCGAGGCCGCGCCCCCAACCGGCGACACTCGCCTGCTCTTCTTGGGAAGTCTGTCCGCAGAGAAAGGTCCGGACGTGGCGTTGCAGGCGTTGGCAGCCCTGGCCGGTTCGCCGTCCTGCCGACTGCGGTTTGTCGGCGCCGGGCCGCTCCAGGACGATCTGCAGATGAGGATCGCCGATCTCAACCTGACCGATCTTGTCGAATTCGCAGGGTCGGCGGACGACATCACCCCGCACCTGGCTTGGGCCGACATCCTGCTGCTCACCTCACGCACAGAAGGGCTGCCTGGTGCAGCCATCGAAGCGGCTGCGGCTGGAATCCCGACCGTGGGGTTCGACGTGGGGGGAACCAGGGAAGTGGTCCGGGATGGTGAGACGGGCCGGCTGGTCCCGCCGGGCGACTTCGACGCGTTGGTGGGGGCGCTGAAGGCGCTTGCGGCCGATTCCCACCTACGAGCTCTTTACGGGCAGGCGGGGCGCCAGTTGGTCAAGGATGGATTCCTGCTCGAGCACGCAGTTGAGCGCTATGACCGGCTCCTGCGCGACATCCTCGCGACTCCCTAGGCCCTCACCTCATTCGCGGATGAGGACCACCGATGGCTCTCCCGCGTGCACTTCGACGCTACTGAGGTCCCGGAACCCCAGCTTCCGGTAGGCAGAGATGGCAATGGTGTTATCGGCTCCAACCACGACCTTGATCCGCTTGACCCCGGCGGATCGAAGTTTGTTCAGGAACTCCTCACCCAACCGCTTGCTGAGACCCTGGCCGCGAGCTGCGGGGGCGACCGCCATCGACAGCAGCTCGGCCGTTGGGTCTTCGGCAGCGTCACGGTACGTCCAGGTTTCCCACGCCCGTCTCAGGTTGCCCGATTTCAGCAGGTGCGGCACGGCGGCCAGACCGGCCCGAGGCCCGTAGCGTCGGACGAAATACCGGTAGAACTCCCCCGTGTCGTGAACGCCGGCGACGAAGCCGACCGGCCCATGTCCGTCATCCGCCACCACAACGACAGCTCCGTCCCATTGGACAAGGGCGGCGTAGAGATGTCGCATGAAACGGGTGCCGAGCTTGGGGAGAAACCCCTGCACAATGCTCGACGAGTGAAGTGCAGCGAGGACGGGTGCGTCGGTCGGCGTGGCTGTTCGGATCTGGAGGGGCTGGAGCGCAGAGCCGGCGCTCCAGCCCAGTCCTTTGGCGCGCCCGGCCCGCTCGTAGGCGTCCATCACGATCTCGACGACGCGGTCCTCGTCGAAATGCTCGAGGGCGATACGCCTACCCGCTTCGCTCAACTTCCGCCGAAGGGCCGGGTCCTCGCCCAGCTGCCGGATCGCGGCGGCGAGTTGTTCCGCGTTCCGTAGCGGCACCAGGAGACCGTTCTCACCGTTTTGGACCACCTGCCGGCATCCCCGGATGTCCGTTGCGACCACCGGCAGTCCCGAGGCTGCAGCCTCCATGGCGGCTCTTGGAAAACCCTCCCGGTGCGACGGGAGCACGAAGATGTCCATGGCGCCGTAGAGTTGCTCGACGTCGGACCGCATCCCCAGGAAGCGCACACCTTGCGCTGTGGCGGTGGCGATTTCTGCCGCGGGGACTGCGTCGGCCTTCTCGGGATCGTCGGGTCCGATCACGAAGAACGCATAGCGATCACCGAGGATGCGTGCTGCCTCGAACAGCTCCCGGAGACCCTTCTCGACGACCAGCCGGCCCACCGTGCCAACCATCACCTGGTCTCTCTCGACGTTGAGTTCTTTCCTGAGCACATCTCGCTTGACGTTGGTCAGGTTGGCTGGATGAAACCGCTTCAAGTCCACTCCATTGCCAAGCAGAGAGGTACGGTGTGGAGGGCTAATCCGGAGGCGGGTCAGCAGCTCGAGGTCTTCGGGATTCTGGATCAGTTCGAGATCCGAGAATCGACTTGCGATCGCCTCCAATGTGTAGACGATGGCGCGGCGCAGGAACCGGTCATCGGGGGTCACGTACAAGCCGTGCACCGTATTCGCGACGATCGGGACCCCAGCTAGACGGCCGATGACTCGCCCATACAGTCCCGGTTTCGGGTTGTGGGTATGCAGGATGTCGAGCTTCTCGTGGCGAAGGATGCTGGCCAGGTCCCAGGCGGCGCGCAGGTCCGCCAGCGGATGCATTCCCCGCGTGGAGGTCGGTAGTGGAATATGTTGAATCCCTTTTTGCTCTATCTCGGCGACATGGGGGCCGGGGGCGCTGATGCCGATCGCGTCGCCCCCGCGCCGAGTTACCTCCTCGAGTTGGGGTAGCACGAGGTATCTCAGGCTCATGTCCACGGTTGTCAAGTGGGCGACCCGCATGGGACCTTCTCCGAAGAGTTTCTCAGGGAATAGTCGTATCTTGCCACGGCGGTCAAGAGTAGGGTGTTATAGGTCAGGGTTACGGGTGTGGGTGGCTCTTGTCAGATAACGGCATCGCTGATAGAATCCCACTTTGAGTGGTGGATAGCGCACAAAACCGCTATTCATCGTTTGGGGTGACCGTATCCGTGGGGTGACCTGAGGATCTGCGGACGAAGATGCTGACGGGGCTAGGGAGGTTCTCGTGAGGGCTAATGGGAGGCGCGCGGCTTCGGCTGGGCGCGCGACGCCGCTTCGAGGTGCATGGAAGGTCCAACTTGCGCAAGCGGTGGCGCGGTTGCGCGCAGATGTTTCCTTTGCGGTCATTGATGCCGTCCTCATAGTCCTGGCCTACACGGCTGCCATGAGTTTCCGTTTCCTCGATGACGCTGTGGTCGCTTCGAACTGGTTGACCAGCTACCTGATAGTGCTCCCGGTGATTCTGCTCGTCCATCTGTTGGCCAACATGTTGTTTGGCACCTACGGACATGTCTGGGAGTACGCAAGTGTTGGAGAAGCCCTTCGCATCGTCGGCGCGTCGGCGAGCGCGGTGTCCGTTCTCCTCGGGGGTTTGCTCGTCTATCGGGGCATGGGTGGCGTTGGCCTCATCCCTTCCTCCGTGCTCGCTCTCGGTGCCATGCTCACTCTTGGGGGTATGGGGGCGGTCCGGTTCAGGTCCCGCATGTTCTCCCTGAGACGGATGGGCGAACAGATCGACCGGCCGGAACTGAGTCTGGTCGTAGGAGTCGGTAAGGCGGCGGCCGACCTGGGGCGCTATCGGGGTGAGCCGGGGTCTCGCACGAATATCGTCGGCTACGTCGATCCGCAGGGGGACGGCCCGGAGACAACAAGGCGCCTGGCCGGACTCCCCGTTCTCGGCAGGATCCAGGACCTACCTGATTTGGTCGAGGTCTATGGGATCGACCAGGTCATCATGGCCACTCCCAATGCGGCGGCGCTGGCCAGAGAAGTAGTGGACCTCTGCGTGAACGTCGATGTGCGTTTCCGAATCGTGCCAGAATTGGACTCGGTATTGACGGATTCGTCGGGAATCCTCGACATTCGGGATCTCGAGCTCGACGACCTGCTCCCAAGGTCGGCCATCCAGACCGACTTGGGGAATGTGGCCAGTATGCTCGACGGCAAGCGGGTGCTGGTGACGGGAGCGGGCGGATCGATCGGGTCGGAGATAGTCCGGCAGATACTTGATTTCTCGCCGTCGATGGTGCTGGCGCTGGACAACGATGAGACGCATTTGTTCGACGCCATGATTGCCTGGAGTGCCAAGACTCGCCGTCCGTATCCGGTGCTGGCAGATATCCGGGACAAGGCCGCGTTGTTGCGGGTGTTCGATGAGCATCGTCCAGAGGTGGTCTTCCACGCGGCTGCCCATAAGCACGTGCCGATCCTCGAGGAGTATCCGGCCGAAGCGGTGAAGACGAACGTGATTGGCACCCTCAACCTGCTGGAAGCTGCCGTCGATGTTGAGCGGTTTGTGCTCATCTCCACGGATAAGGCAGTGAGTCCTTCCAACGTCATGGGTGCCACCAAGAGAATGGCCGAGATGCTGCTTCAAGCTTCCAACGGGAAGGCTCACACAGGCACGTTCTGCGCGGTGCGTTTCGGCAATGTCCTGGGTAGCCGGGGGAGCGTGGTGCCCACTTTCATGCGACAGATCCAGCTCGGCGGCCCGGTTACCGTCAGTGATCCCCGCATGGAGCGTTACTTCATGACGGTCGATGAGGCAGTTCACCTGGTGCTACAGGCCGCCGCTCTATCGGAGGGTGGAGAGGTGTTTGTGCTCGATATGGGTGAACCGGTGAAGATCTCAGATCTGGCCCACCGGCTCATCAGGCTCGCCGGGTTGGTGCCTGGTCGGGATATCGAGGTAATCACCAGCGGTGTTCGACCGGGCGAGAAGATGAGCGAGATTCTGTCGCGGTTACCGCTCAATCCCAGTGCCCATCCGAAGATTAGGATCGCCCGGCCCTCGTACGCCGGCGTCGCCACCCTGTTCGATGCGGCGGAGATCCTCAGGAAGATGTCGGAGGAGGGTGACTCCCCTGGCATTCGCGAGTTGGTTATGTCGATGGCCAGCCGGGATTGGTCGCCCCACGAGATGATCGACCTTTCGGACTGGGGTTACGACGCCTCGATCAAACGGAGGGAAGTGGGTTAAGCCCGACTCATGGAGGGGCTCTCCGGTCCGGCGTGTCGATCCCTTCGCTATCTTCTTTGAGGCTGGGTGCTAGGGCGGCAGTTACTGCCAGCAGAAGCAATACGAGGGCGCTCGCCTGCCAGACGTGGGGCATAACGCCGGCTAGGCGGCTGGCGATCAGGACAACGATCAGCTGAAGCCCTCCGATGATGATGGCATTTAGAGTCTGGCGGTGGTGGTCGTGTCCCAGCCACTCGCAGACCCGCCTTCCAACCGGTTCGGCCAGGAGGATGCCGAGAGCGGCGGTGGCCCCGATTACCGAGCTGGGTCGACCTAGGCCGTCGGCGGCGATCACCCACATGAGGACCCCAATGGTGGCGAACGAGCCGGGAGCGCCGAGGCGGGCCAGCGGGCGGGGCCAACCCAAGAAGGCCAGTGGGATCACTACTCCAAAGAGAATCACGGCGTGTTCGGTGTCCGGCAGGGTGAAGAATACCCCGAGGATCGTTATCGAGAGCAGAGGAAGCCCGAGGCTCCGGACCTGGTGGTGGTCGTCGAAGTCGGCAATGATCGGAGCGGCCAATGCGATAGCGACCAGCAAGAAGAGCTTGAGCGAGCCCGTCACCTCGAGGTCGGTGGCGTAGGCAACGACCCATGCTCCGGGAAGGGCCAGAATCCCCGCCACCCAACGGGCCACTGGGAAGATCCCGGCTACGCCGAGCGCCACAACGCCGATCCAGAGCGCGACGGGGATCGAAGTCCGGGTCGTCAATGCGACCATGGTGCCGGCAGCGAGGGCCAGGCCACCGATTGTCAGGGACCGGAAACCTTTCTGATCGGGACGCGCAACGACTGCCACGGCCACGAGTAAGAGGAGCCCAATAAAAAGACCGGTGAGGAAGTCGGGGCCGGTGAGTACTTCGATCGTCTCGGCGGACATCTTGGCGGCACATTAATCGCAACCAGCCCAAGCTTGTTGGATCGGTAGCGAGTGTGTCGGCGCGTTGGGGTTTGTACGCCTTCCGGTGTCGAGACCGGCAGTCGTTGAGCGGCGGCCGCCAACTCACGCTCCGTCTATTCCGGCCCAGGCTCGGGGTTGTGTGCCGTTTTCTTGAAGCTTGGCTGTTTCTTCACCCGAGCGCAGTAACCTGACCCCCTACGGGTTGTCGACACGCAACCCAGGGAACCCGTTATGCAGCCAGACACCTCATTCAGGGGTATAGTGAAAAGTCGCCGTATCGCGCTCGGTCTGAGTCAGGCCGCCCTGGCAGATTTGGTTGGCCGTTCAGCCTCTGCGATTCGCGGCTGGGAGCGGGGCTCGTCGACTCCCACCGATGAGAATGTGGTGCGCTCCCTAGCGGCGGTGCTGGGGATCGAGGAGGATGCCCTGCGGGGCTCGGTCGGCATGCCTGCTGACGCGCCCGTCGAGGAACTCGAGGAGGTAGGGGGGGAAGGTCTGGCGGTCTTCGCAGAATATACCGACCCCGAAGAGTCGGGAGTTGTTGCCGAGGGAGAAGAAGACGCAGTCATCTCCGAGTTGGACGATCACGATTCTCAAACCGCCGACAAGATTGCTGGTGAGGAGGTTCGGCTCGTCGCAGACGCCACAACCGACATTAGCGACGACGCCCCTGAGCAGACGTCGGACCTGGTAACACCCGAAGCGAAACTCGATATGCCTGCCATCGCTCAAGAAGAAGGAGTCCTTCCGGTCGAAACTCCTTTGGATGGACCCGAGGCCGTGCCGGCTACTGAAGGAATCCGCGAAGTCGCCGCGGCCCAGCCGCAGACTCCGCCGGCCGGCGTCGAGGAGGAGCCTGATGCGGTCGAGCGAGATTCGAACCGGATTTCTGTTCCTTCGCTAGGCGGAATGCAGGCCTCCCCGCCACAGCCAGTCGCGCCGGCTGCAACCGTCGTAACCACTGGCACGCGAACATTCCCGATCGGCGAGGTGCCGGCTCCACCCGTAGTACGTTCCTACCTCGAAGATCCAGACCAGATGATGACGTACTGGATCCGAGCGGCATTGACGGTGGCCTTCGTGGTCTTCCTTCTCATTGTGCTTTTCTGGGCGCTTGGCAACTTAGGGGACGCCATCGGTGAGGTCTGGGACATCTTCAAAGCCGGCTCGTAGCGCAGCTTGCGAAGAAGCCTGGGTAAGAACCTCTTGACCCATTACCACGCAAAGTGGTATAAGAACACTATCGGTGGCGGCACAGGGGGCGGTCCAGAGAAAGGACTGGCCGTGAGCGATCGGGACGTCTGGGATCCGGTGATGCTGGAAGAGTATCTCGCCGGCATCGAGCTGGGTATCGACGGAGATCAAGTGCTCGAATTCCGCCGGCGAGTGCTCGGTCGCTCGATACCGATGTTGATCCGCGGGGAAGACGAACACTCGGACTGAGGGTTGGCTGGTGGTCACCCTTCGACAATGGTCCTTGCGGCTAGGGGCGCACTCGGCGAGGGCCGGGGCGCTCAGGATCCCTCGCCTAATTGTGGCGTCTGCGATATTCCGTGATCGCTTGAGTCGAGCTCAATCATCACTGCCCGCTACTATCGCCCGGCTGGGTCCGCGCGGCGCCGGCAAGTATGGGTGCTGTTGATGGCAAATCCCACCTACGGTGTGTTTATGGCGATTCCCAAGGCCACGCCGAGAATGAACTGGCCGCCGCGAGTTTGCCGCACCGGCTGTCCCCCTGCCTGAGGCCGCATCAGTACAAGACCGGCAACATCCCATCCAGAGTGCGTTGGGCTGGAAGTCCGAGGAGATGGCACGCCGGCGATCGCCCCCGAGAGGCGG
>Ga0224512_10005288_pt1 | contig 10686 bp, 26 predicted proteins | sample SF_May12_sed_USG_4_FD_169103 | JGI IMG/M metagenome (GOLD analysis project Ga0224512, IMG submission 169103) | Sediment microbial communities from San Francisco Bay, California, United States - SF_May12_sed_USGS_13 | ecosystem: Environmental > Aquatic > Marine > Sediment | place: USA...
GATATTCAGTCTCGCTCTTTACTCGCTCGTGCAAATACCAATACAGTTCGCTTTCTACTTCTTCTCTGGTCTCTTCGCTAACAACGACCTCACCAGTAGCAATATTGCGAAGGTTCCCCTTCTTCCCTGTCATGGTGTATATGCCCGCTTTCTCTCTAGCCATGCCTTACAGTACCACAGGACGCGCTCTGTGTCAAGTGTCCAATTCAGGCAAAGATCCCCCATTGACAGAACGATCTACTAGATATAACTAACTCACACAGCTCGTAGACCAATTCCTGATATTGCTTTAAGTTTGTCAACCTTGTAATGCTACAAACATTACACGCTCTTTTAGCAAATCACCTTCACCACCAATCCCCACTAGCTCCCACTCTTTCCCCTTCTCTACTTTGAGGAGATTCCTAGGGTGTACGTTCCACTTCTTCCCTTTCTTCTGCCAGTACACTACAACTGAGTAGTATCTTGTATTGTTTCCAACCACCATCTTTGCTTCTGTTACTACTCCCAGAGTCAGAAACAGGCGGCTTACTACTAGGTCTCCCTTCTTTAGCTTCATTTCTTCTGAATCTTTTCTTGTGTCTTGCTCACAAGAGAAATGTCAGTGTGGGTTTGCCAGTCTTTCTCTTGTGTTCTCTGCCAATACACTTGAACGATTTCAAACTCTTTCTTTGTGATAATTCCCATGGTCCCTTTGTATAGACCAAAGTTCAAGCAGACCAAATCACCCTTTTTAAATGTCATTGGTATTCTTTCTTTCCTTGTGTCTTGCAACTAATTCAAGGCAGCTTTCATTAACGTAAGTTTTGTATGCTCTCCCATCGTCTGCCCAGTATATCCTTTGTTTATCGTTCTTGCTTACTTCGTCTGACAATACTATTCCAAGAGTACCAGGACTAGTTGTTGCGTCAATCCACCTAACCAAATCACCTTTTTTCAATTTCATCTTGCTTGACCAAAAAGTATGGTTTGTGTGCTGCCTTCTTCTTTCCTACTTGCCAATATACTTGAATGAGTCCTGTTGAAATGTCGTTGACTCTCCAATTTGTATGGCAGACGATGCCGAGACCTCGATAGCTTGGGTCATCCACTATAAGCCTAACAAGGTCACCTTTCTTGAAACCTGACATTGCTTATTCACACTCCTCTAGAAAGCCGTTGCGGTCTACTTTGAAAAATTTGGCGCGATCGACCTTCACCAATCGGTCATATGCACAATGTTGTTCATGCCTTCGTTTCTCTGTCTTTCTGAATCTTGAAGCAAAATCTACAATTTGCCAGTGAACAACATATGTCATATGTTCACTAAATGCTTCGGACCAGCTGACTCTGTATGCCCTGATAACAACACCAAAGCCAGCTTTTTTGTCATATGGTGGCGGCTTTGTCTTTGTCCATCCAACATACTCGCGGCGCCAACCTACTAGGTCACCCTTCTTTAGCTTTGTCTTCATTCTTGGTAACCTTTGATGCCCTGCTGTTGTCTTTGCCCTGAATGTAATGTGTGCTTCCATCTTCGTCTAGAATTACTCTAAACAAGTGACCGCGTCTATGCTCGTTCCTTCTTTTATCCCTTTTCAATCCCACGTATTGTTCTCTTTGCCAATACACTCTTGCCTTTTCGAAATAGCCTGACCAACTTACTGATTTGGTCAACTCTAGCACAATTCCCATGTTGTGTTGTTCAGGGTACCTTGTGATGATTCCAAAGCTATCTTCAATCGGGTAGGATGAGCAGACCAAATCACCTTTCTTTAGCTCAATGGTCCCTCTCATCGCATTAGTTCTTGATAGAGAGCAAGCGTCTCAGAGTAGAAGATGACACAAACAACAAAGACCGTGTAGAGCAAGAGCAAAAAGGTGACTAGCGACAATGCCCTAATGACCCATTCCATACAGCGTTCGAACAAGCTACCCTTCGTTATCGCCATCGTTGATTACCGTGAATCCTTGCGCTTTCAATTTGTCGATGTCTCGCACGCCTTTTGAGATCATGTCGAGACACTTAAACGCATCGCTAGCCGCGCCACACTTGATAGTCTGAGACACAAAGAGGTTGCCAACCGTTACATAGTGAATACCGAGCCAGTCAACAATCACTTGCACAGACTTGTCACCCGCTCGACAGCTGCAAAGGTGTTTTCCCTCCTCAAGAAATTCAGGCTGATCGGTCCACTTTCGAACGCCTTGAAACTCAGCCATTTTGTGTATCCTTTGCCAAACTTTCGCAAGCATCGTAGGCTCTATCAAAATTACCGCTGTAAATGTCATTACAGCCCGTCAAGCTTGCAATCTTATCCGCATACAGCACCATCACAGGATGCTGGTTGACCCAGTCCGTGCCCGTGCTGTCAGGATGCCTCAGGAGCGTGCGAGCGGCTTCGTGAGCGCTTCTAAGCACAGCGGTGAGGTTGCATGCATTCTGCACCATGAGGGCGTCAGAAGCCAGCTGAGAGAGCGTCTTTTGATCAGTCATTGTCCACCCCACAAGCCTTGAGGAAAAGTGTACGGTTGAAACGCGGGTTTTTGTCGCTGCACATGTCAGCCAGCTTGTTAGCCAGCCACATTTGACCAGCAATCTGTGCGGGCGCGGGAGTACACGGAACGTTGAGGTTTCCGTACTCTTTCACGATATCCGCGAGCGCCTGAAAGTCTTTCTTAGTCATCACTTTTCCTTCTTTGTCTCGGAATTGTTATACGGTTAGAGCTTGATCCAGTTGCCGTCCCACTCCTGACCATTGAGGTACATCTGCCCCTTGCGAGTGTAGACCTGGGCGAAGTAATTGAGGCGCTCACGGGTCGTCGAGCTATTCCAGCCCGCGTCAGTGATATACACTCCATCCTCACGGTGCTCGGCAATCTTGTTGCCAAAAAGAAACAGGCTTTCCCCATCGGTGTGGGTGTTGTCGTTGTGCTTCTTGCGCTTGTTCATGAATGCGCCGCACACCTCACGAGTCACTTTGCGATTTCCAGCCATGTTCTGATCCTTTTTGTTGTAGGGTGAAAAGCTTAGATGTAGAAATCAGGGAACGTCCAACCAGCGTATTGCCAATCCTCGATCTGACCGTCTTTGCAGAGAGAATCGGTGTAATTGTTCCAATCCTCGGACACCGCGATCTCGTCCTCTTCTTTTGCCTTGCGCGCAGCGTCGAAAGCCTCGCGATCAGACACCATGAATTGCTGATCCTCGGGAAGGTAAAATTGGGCGAATTGAAGGGCTACCTGGGCTTTGGTCATCAAAAACTCCTGTGTTTCTACTGCCTTAAGCCACCCTTGCGAGGTGGCTGTAAGACACTGTAGTTATTGAGCTTTCAGCTGTTGAGGCTGTTCTCAATGTAGGCGTGGCGTTCTGCCTCAGTCTTGGCATTCTTCTTCTCAACACGAGTGAGATAACCACCAATCCACATCGGATTTTTGGTCTGTGCGATCGGGTTGGAATTGCCGATCTTGGTGAGGGTGTAGACACGGGTCACACGGTCATACCTGACCATGAGACCAAGGCGAGCAGCACGAACTTTATTGGTGTCTTTTTTCAAAGTGATCTCCTGTGTGGTGAGATTATTATAACAGATCATTTCTGATCTGTCAAGCCTAGAGCGACGCGAGACCATCAAGCGAGTATTTGAGCAGCGCCTGAGCCTTATACTTGGGACCAGACGAGCGAGCACCAAAACGGCGCCCCTTTGCCTCTTCGTCCTTGAAATGCTGAAGGGTTTTGTTTGCCTTCGCGATGCGTTTGCCGTAAATGCCATAGGCAGCGGTCTTGCTGATCTCGACGGGCAGATCACGGCAGCCACCATCAGAGTACCAGCGTTTGATCTCAACGCCGTTAACCCGGCGAGAATACTCACTAATCGTGCAATTGCACTGGAAAAACGAACGAATCTCTACGTCCTCGACGTCAAGACCAGCAAACTCCATCTCAGAGAAGGAAAGGAAAAGCTTGACGGTGTCGGAATTTTGGTCGGTCAAAGTGATCTCCTGTGTGGTGAGATTATTATAACAGATCATTTCACAAATGTCAAGCCTAGTCAAGCTCGCGCGGAGCAACAAGCGCGTTACGCAGCGTGTCACGAGCCATCTGGGGATCGTTGTTCTCCTCAAGATCCGCGAGCAGATCAGCACACACCTGAGCGAAATCGACCTTGACAGACTCAGATCCGTCGTACTCGTCGACCTCGAACGGCACACCGTCGGGAAGCTCGACCACATACAGCGCCGCGTGGCTGCCAGACGCTGCCTTGACGCCAAGAAACTCGACAACCCACACCAGATCGGGATCGTTGCGCGGCGTGTCATACGGCAGATAGCCGTAATTCGGATCAACCTCTTCAAACTTGCTGGGGTTACGCTCCTTGAGCGCATCGCATGCCTCGCGCGAGAGCGAGAACCCACCAAAACAACCGTTCGCAACAACCTTAGTCATAAATGATCTCCCTTTTTAGTATTGTAGCACAAGATCACAAGGGTGTCAAGCATGAACCTGACACCCTTGTGATATTAATCACGCTTGAAGCTCGTTGCCGTTGACCGTGGTGATCTCGGTCGCGTCAAGCCAGTAATCCTGCCCCTGAGACTTCACCAGAGCGCGCCAGGGACCCGATCCCTTCTTGGTGTAACCCGCCCAAGCAACCTTGCCAGAGACGCGCTTAGAAACGATTTCAGAGCCTTTGTGGGTGAGGTTGCGGGCAACGTTGCCACGCTTGGCGGCTTGCTGCGCCGCGTCAAGATCGTCCTCGGTGCGAGGGTTGATAAGCTCGCAGTAATCGATGTTATTGACCCAGTGCGTCACACCGTCGTCAGTCTTGATGCCAACGCGGGTCTTGGGCGCGTCATAGTAGCCGTAAGACTGTCCAGCACCCATCCAAAAGACGGTGCCAACGGTGCCCTTGGGGGTCTTGCGTCCGCGCACAACCTTGACGCGCGAACCCTTGATGATCTCCCACTGAGCCTTGACGGTGTCAAGCGCTTTTTGCGCATTGTCCACAGCGTCGACCAACTCAAGGCGATCAACTTCCTCCTCCTCGGTGCGAGCAAGCGCAGGGATCTGCGACGCGGGAACCTTGGGGTGCTGGCTTCGGCGGCGACGGTTGACACCAACCCAGGGCTGGCGCTTGCCGTCACAATCAGGGCAGGGACCGAATTCGTCATAGCCACCGGTCAGACTGTCCAGAGTGCCCCACACGCACACGTTGCCCTGACCGTTGCAGGTCTTGCAGCCGCCCTTGCGGAAGAATTCAGCCTCGCGACGGTCGAAAAGCTCAACCTCGTAGTCCTTCAGAGCCTTCTGGGCAGTGCCGAGGTTCTTGCGCGCGGTCTCAATGGTCATGGTGGTCAAAGTGATCTCCTTGGTTGGTGAGATCATTATAGGGGATCAGATCCTTTTTGTCAAGCGTAGGTGTCAGGATTAGTGATCTTTATCACGAATTCCCCAAAGCATCACGGAGCGCAGCGTTGCGGGCAGTCATTTCATTAGTCATATCAAAGATATAACCAGTCTCTTCACGAGTGATCTCACCAGTGAGAACCTTTGCCTTGTGCTCCTGAAGAGCTTCGATCATGGCATCAATGTGATCTGCGCACAATTTGGTCTCTTTCTTGACCAATTTGGCTTTTGCCTTCGCTTTTGCCTTGACAGCGTCTTGAGCGCTCAGATCGAGCCCGGCATCACGACGTGCCTTCTTTCGCAAGCGATTCCAGGTGTTTGCAACCTTTTTCTCTGCGCTGTTGAATTTCTTGCCAAGCGGTGTGATCTTGTAATCGTCGTCGCGAAACAACTGCCAGCTACGATTACAATCGTGCCATCTGTCGAGGCTGGCATGCGTGAATTCGCGCCCGCTATTGTATCGAAAGCGAAACTCACCGATCACATATTCTACCCAATCCTGTTTGGCATCCTCCTCGATCGGCTTGTCGTCATGTGTTGGGCGATACGCTCGCCGAAGACAGAAGGCTTTGCGAATGTTCACAAATTTGTCAAAGAATTCAGCGTATTGCGGGAACAGTTCACAGGCATCGGGGCGCTTGTATTGGCTCTTTTGACCCAAGGGATAGCCGCGCCGATCCTTGCCTCCGTCGACATACTCATAGTCTTGGAGAATGTCGCAGCGGAATTTGTCATCATAAGTCGGGACCTTGAGCCAGAACTCTTGAGGCAAGGTCTTGAGCTGAGCGACGGGGTCAAAAGTGATCTTCTTGGCTTTGGGCATTCTCTCTCCTGTTGAGATCATTATAACAGATCATTTCTATTCTGTCAAGCGTAGTCAACGCGCAAATGTGATTTTAATCACAAAAAGATGAGGGAGGGTCAGGATCAATGCTTGCGCTCCCCTGTTGCCCTCTTACGCTTCCTCTGACGCGGTGCATCCTGCACATGGGCTATTTTTTGGGGCAATCACTCCCCTTCAATCATCGGGTCAATGCCCCCGACTAGATGCGAATTAAGCACCGTGGCACTGCCTTAAGCCAGCCTTGCGGGCTGGCAAAAGACATATTCTATTGTGAATTCAGGGAATTAGGCAGCCGCAGCAATCTCGGTGAGAATCGCATCAGCCTCCGCAGCGGCAGGAGCCTCGACCTCGGGCTCGTCAGAGCCAGCGATGAGGACCGCAGGATCCTTCTCGCCCTGTGCGCGTCGGTTGCCGACACCGTTGAGGACAGCCTCAAGCGCCTCAACGCGCGGGAACAGACGGGGCGGGCGACCAGCAAGCCCGGTGTCCTCGAATGCGACGGGCTCAACACCCTCGCCAAGAAGACCGACAGTCTTGAGGCGCTTGGTCGCGGTGAGGTTGGTCACGCCAGCTGCCTCGGCAGCCTCCGCGAGGGTCACGAAACCCTCAGCCTCGACGTCCTCAGAGGGGATACGAAGGACAGTGTTCTCAGTGTTGGTCTCAGTCATTTTCTTTTCTCTCTTCTGCCTTGCGGCATTTGGGGTTCATCCCCGATTTGTTAAAGACATTATAACCGCTGTGATTAGAATGTCAAGAGCTTTTTTTCTTTTTCTTTTGTGACCCTCGTCACTTTGTGAAATCCTGCCCAGGTCTCGAACCCGGTGACCTACCCACCAAATCCCCGAAAGGTGCGGCGTCGAACCGCTAGGCTACAGGACACACTTGCTCTTCTACTGCCTTAAGCCAGCCTTGCGGGCTGGCGATAAGACATTATACCAAGTGATCTCTATTTTGTCAAGCGTTGTCTTTGTGTCTCTGTGATTTTAATCACGTCCGTCATCGTAACCCGCGTCATACCCTTCGTTATAACCCTCGTCATAACCTTCGCGGTTACCCTCGCGGACGCCAGCCAAATAGGCTCGGTTGATGAGGTCGAGCAAATACTTAGAATTGCTCTGGTTTTCTACCTCTTTTTTGAGGTCATAGATCCTTTCCATCAATCCACCCACACCGCACCGATTACGCCCACGTAATAGGTCCCCGCGTAGCCCTGACTAGGGAACCGAACGGTAACCTTGCCCGAAGCACTCGGCTTGTGGGGCTCGTGCATTGCCTCAACAACACACTTTTCCCCTCGAAAGGTCTTGACCTCATCGCCGATCTTGATCTCGCGCTGGGTCGCTTCGTTAACAAGTTTCATAATTGATCCCTTTCTACTGCCTTAAGCCCCGACCTTACGGTACGGGGCTGGCATTGTCAAGTGATTTTTATCACACGGTGATCTTTCCGTTGGCGATGTCGGTCAGCTGACGGCTGTACTTGATCGCCATGCGGCGAGCGTGATCCAGGTAATGTCCGCTGAGCTTGCGTCCGCTCTTGACCCACCGAGCGTAGTAGCTGCCCTTTTTCGCGTCAGTCGCGTTGAAGCCGACGTTGTTGCGGTGCTTCGTCGCGTCAGTCTTCTGCTCGTCCTTGGTCTGAAGCTGCCAAATTCGAAGCATCGCGCGATCCACGGCGTCGTCTCGGGTCTTGAGAATGGCAACAATCTGAGTACGGGTCCAGCGGCGGTTCGACATGTGATCTCCTTGGTTGGTGAGATCATTATAGATCATTTCTGGTCTCGTGTCAAGCCTAGTTCCTGTGCAATGTGATTTTAATCACAATCTTCGTAGATTTCGCAACCCCGATCGTAACCCTCTTGATCTCCCTCTTCATATCCCTCGTTATAACCTTCGTTATGACCAGCTTTATAGGCAGCTTCCAATGCTTTGCGGATAGAACCGACGCTAACGTCGTGAAAATCCAAACGATCTAGCCCTCGTGTTTCCCAGTGTACAACGCCGAGGTGTTCTTTAGCCACTTTTTTTAGTGTATCTTCCATTACCAACCGTCCTCAGTAAAGACACCCACGGTGTCAAAAACCCAATTCATCCACTCTTTCGGGTACTTAGCTTGCATCTCTTTTTGGTGATCTACACCACGGTTAGAGCAGGCAACAGTCCCAGAATGAAACATGATAGTGAAAGCGGTTACATCTCTGAGGAATTCAGACGGTACATTATCGGGAAGCATTGTTAACCTCTTTTATACAGAAAATGACTTTTCTACCTGAATCGACTTAACCAACACCTCGTGTCCATAGTATCCATTGTGCGCGTTGTACGCTACCAGCTGGAACACTCCCAAAGAAGTACGGAAATTCACAAACACCGCATCGCCGTCGTACACGTCAATCACACCTTCTTCGTTGTACGACTCAACCCCATTGTCTCGGAGCTTCTGCCCTATTGACTCAACATCCAACAACTTGTCAACGATTTCAACGTCCATCAGGTCCGCTGAAATAAACTCTTTCACCTCATCGTTGGACGAGAAGTATCCCCAATTTTCACAACATGCCTGCCCGTTGCCGATGACGACAAAGATCTCCTGACAATCCGTCACGATCTTGAATCCATCATATCCTGAATACCAAGACTCATCGCCTTCAAACTTGACGTTTTCAACTTCTTCGATGTTCAAAATCTTTTCCATGATTGTATCCTTATTTGTCGCTCTCGAAATACTGAATTAGATGGGGCTCTTGTGTGTCTTTAGGATCTTGTACAACAAGCTCAGACCATTCGGGCTCACCGTACACTTTTCGGCAACAATTGCAGAAATTAGTGTATGCCAACCCAGCCGCTTCACAGTCGATTGCGTTGTGTGTGACGTTGATGCACTTGTCGGACATTAAATATCCAATTCGCGAGGGTGAACGGTGTCAAAAGGCGCCTGCTCGATCTCTTTTCGATCCTCAACCTTCAAGCGACGACGAGACAGACGGCGCATCTTGGCACGGTCCTTGCTGCCTCCGGTCTTCTTGGGTCCGCAGCAGGGGCATTTCCAGCCACCGGGACCAAGTTTGCACGCGCGCTTGAAAATATCCATGATGATCTCCCGTCTTCGGTAATTATAACAGATCATTTCTTTTCTGTCAAGCTTTGTGTTCGTGTTTTACCAGGGACGTCCGTCGATCCCGTGACCGTCGTCAATGCGAACCGACTTGATCAGGGCTCCATTGTGCCCGCCGATGTCAATGTCCTCTTGCTCGCAGTAGTCAACAGCTGACTCTCGTGAGGAGAAAACCCCCTCAAATTGCCTGTAATGTCCACTGACTACAATCCAAACCTCTTCCATTACTTCCTCCACTTTCGAACGCCAGCGATCGGGCAGAATGACGCGACGAGGTGATCGCCCTTGTAAATGCTCGCTTGAAAGCCTCCCTGTCGCGCATGACGCACAGCGTCTTCAAAAGTTTCCCATTCGTCTTGAGAGAAATACCTGAAATTGCTGTACCAAACTTTGAACATTCTTGCTCCTCTATCGCCTTAAGCCCGCACTAGGCGGGCAAAAGGGAGCTTCCCTTTGACTCTCATCCCGGCGCGGGCTCGTAACCCCAGGAATCATTGAGTTTTCTTTTTGTCAGGGTCCCACTTGATCTCCTCTGAGATTATTATAACAGATCATTTCTATTCTGTCAAGCCAAGAGGTAAGGAGCAGTGATAACGGTCACAGACGCTGCAAAAACAGCGAACTCAACAGCATGCACACTGACACCGATTTGACCCTTTGTGTGGATCAGCAGTCCAGACCACGCAGCGAAAAACACAGCAACTACTTGAGCAATTTCCATTTTTTCTCCTTGTTTTGTTATCTTAACAGATCATTTCTATTCTGTCAAGCGTCGCAATCAGTTTTTGTGAACGTCAGATCTTCTTCGTCTGCCCAGATGATGCTAAGGTAAAGCTCGTTCTGGCGATGGAGACCCATATCACAGTGCTTGACAATCATTGCCACAAGATCCTGTGTTCGCATTCGAGTCGCAGAAGCGTAGCCCTTTGCCTCCCACGACTCACGACGATTGCCGCGCAGCTTGGCTTCACCGGCATTTGCCGACCAGTAGGTTTCCATCCGATCCATGGTCCTGATCTCAAGCATGAGACGTGCCAAAAGGTCGCGCTCGGCTTTGCAATCAGTCAGGCGCAGAACACGCTGATAGACGGGCTCAGGGGATTCAGTCTTTCGAATTACGGGATTGATACGCATGCGATCTCCTTGTTTTTCTAATTGTAACAGATCATTTTGATTCTGTCAAGCGTCCTCTTCGGGTTTCCAACAATCATCGCACGTAGCCAAACCAAGAGCCTCGCAATGACCGATCTCAGGGAGAGTTTCTTCACGCTTGTGGAGACCCATGAACAAAAGCTCACGCTCGGAATTGTTGACGGTTCCCGCATTGGGAGCCTCAACCTCA
>Ga0224512_10005289_pt1 | contig 10683 bp, 8 predicted proteins | sample SF_May12_sed_USG_4_FD_169103 | JGI IMG/M metagenome (GOLD analysis project Ga0224512, IMG submission 169103) | Sediment microbial communities from San Francisco Bay, California, United States - SF_May12_sed_USGS_13 | ecosystem: Environmental > Aquatic > Marine > Sediment | place: USA: California...
TGTTGGCGGCCAGGCGCTCGTAGAAATCGAACCCGAAACCGTCGGCCATGGCCAGGTAAGCCATCGCCCCCAGAGCCGATCCGGCGAAACCAGGGTCGGGGATTGCCACAACGGCAAACCCTGGATCAGCGAGGTCCTCCCATCCGTTGACCGCGGGGGTCAGACCGGCCTGCTGCACGACGACCATCGATAGCAGCCGGGTACCCCAGAAACGATCGGATCGAAACTCTACCGGGATGTCTTTGACCTCGGCCGGAGTGAAACTTCCGAGCAGCCCGTCGGCGTCGTATTGCTGCATCGAGAGAGGATCGGTCAACCACATCACATCTGCCTGGATGCCTCCCTCTCGCTGTTCGGCGGCGATCCGGGCGTTGAGCTCGCCGGTTGGAGCCCGAAAGACCTCGACGCCTACATCGGGTTGACCCCGGGTGAACGCCTCAACGACGGCGTCGACCGTGTCCTGGGTGACGGAGGTGTACAAGGTGATTGCCCCGTCACTTCCCGGCGACGAACAGGCCATCAGCACAACCACAATCGCCACCAACATTGCCACCCCGCGAGTGCGGATTCCAGTCATCTGCTCCGTTTCTTTCTGCACCGGATGCTGCATGCGCCCACGTCCCCGCACCCGGCGAAACCAGTCAAGGGCCGGTACTTGCGCAACGGCAGCCTATCCTGCAAGCAGTCTCGACAACGGCAGCGCATGTCTCTCCTCAGTGATCTCACCCGGATCTTCGGTGACGCCTTCGAACAGGCCGGACTGGACCGTGCTTTCGGCGCGGTGGTGGTCTCGCAACGTCCCGATCTCGGCCAGTTCCAGTGCAACGGAGCGCTTCCGGCTGCCCAGGACGCCGGACGACCCCCCCGGGAGATTGCCCAGGACATCGTCGATCGGGTGCACGGCGATGATCGCTTCGCCCTCCTGTCACTGGCCGGACCAGGATTCATCAATATCAGCCTGACCGACGAGTATCTGGCCCGGGAGATGCAGAAGACGGCCGACGACCCGCGCTTCGGGGTTCCCACCGTCCAACCTCTGAAGGTGCTGGTCGACTACGGCGGTCCCAACGTGGCGAAGGAAATGCACGTGGGACACCTGCGAGCCACCATCATCGGTGACTCCTTGCGGCGAATTGCCCGATTCCTTGGTCACGACACACTCGGCGATGCCCACTTCGGCGACTGGGGCACCCAGATGGGCATGCTGATCGTTGAGATCGAACGACGTAATCCTGAACTTCCGTTCTTCGATCCAGCGTTCGGGGGTGAGTACCCGGATTTCGAGATCACGCTGGACGATCTCGAAGCGATGTACCCGCTGGTCTCGGCTCGCTGTGCCGCCGACCCGGACGAATCCGAGCGAGCCCGGATCGCAACTGTCGAATTGCAGCAGGGTCGGGCCGGGTACCGGGCCCTCTGGCAGCAACTCCACGACGTGTCGATGGCCGCCCATCGGCGGGATTTCGCCAGCCTGGGCGTCGAGTTCGACCTGTGGTACGGCGAATCGACGGTACACGATCGGATCGACGCGATGATTGAACGGCTCAACTCGGCAGGCGTTCTCACCGAATCGGACGGGGCGCTCGTCATCGCCATCGATGAGCCGAAAGACAAGACGGACATGCCCCCCTTCCTGGTCGCCAAGTCGGATGGCGGGTTCCTCTATTCGACCACCGATCTGGCCACCGTCGAGCAGCGGGTCGATGATCTGGACCGGGAGCTCCTTCTCTATGTCGTCGACGCGCGCCAGTCGTTCCATTTTGACCAGGTGTTCAGGGCGGCCCGGCGCAGCGGTATCGCTCCGGAGGCCGTCGGTTTGGAGCACGTCAAGTTCGGGACCATGAACGGCCCGGACGGAAGACCATTCCAGACCCGCAAGGGCGGCGTGCTCAAGCTGCGGGACTTGATCTCCATCGTCACCGAAGCTGCCGGGCAACGGCTCTCTGAAGCCGATATTGCTCAAGAGTACGCGGAGGACGAGCGTTCGGATATCGCCCGCATGGTCGGACTGGCCGCCCTCAAGTTCGGAGATCTGAGCAACCACAGGACCTCCAACTACCTTTTTGATCTGGACCGCTTTGCATCGTTCGAAGGAAAGACCGGACCCTACCTGCAGTATTCGGCCGTCCGGATCAAGTCGATCCTCCGCAACGCGCAGGAATCCGGAATCATGCCGGGACCCCTGGTGGCGCCTGAGGTCGAGGCGGAGCGCAACCTGATGCTGTACCTGGCTCGACTCGGGGAGGTACTGGCGCGCACGTTCGACTTGCGGTCCCCCAACCACGTGGCGGAGTACGCATACGATCTCGCCACCCAGTTCAACCGCTTCTACGAAGCATGCCACATCCTGAGTGAAAGCGACCGAGCTCGCCAGGGATCGTGGCTGACCCTTGTCGAACTGACTTTGAAGGAACTCGAGCTGATGCTCGAATTGCTCGGCATTGAAGTCCCCGAGCGCATGTGACGGCCGGGTGGCTCCAAAAATGAGGCTTGCGAGCCTTCGGTACCGGGTGGCGACCTAGGCTTTTCGCATGAACATCCGCCCGGCCCGGTCCGAAGACAAAGCCAGGATCGCGGCGTTCACCATCGACACTTTCTCCTGGGGCGACTATGTGGCCGACGTCTTCGATGCGTGGATGGAGGACCCCGATGGGCAAGTCCTCGTAGCCGCAACTGAGAACGACGAAGCGATCGGCATCGCCAGGGTGTACCTTCTGTCGGGGTCGGAAGCCTGGGCGCAAGCCGCCCGCGTTCACCCCGATCACCGGCGACTGGGAATAGCCGGTCGCCTGACCAGGGCCGCCGAGACCTGGGCGGCCGAGCGGGGAGCCCTGGTCATACGCCTCTTGACCGACGACTGGAATGAGCCGGCTCAACGTCAAGTCGAGAAGTCCGGATACCGATTGGTGGCAAGATGGGCAATGGTGCAGAAGAGTGTGGGGAGCTCGGTTCCGACTCACCCCGGCAACGGCGGCCGGCGTGCCCCGGCCGAGGAGCGGTTGCGACCCGCCTCGCGGCACGAGGTGGAACCGGCCTTTCTGGCTTGGTCGAGCGGAGATTTGATCACCGCCGGGCATGGTCTCTTCCCGGCGATCGGGTGGATGTGGCGGCAGATGACACTCGACGACGTCGCCAACGCAGCCCGGTCGAGGACCCTGTGGGAATGCCCGGCCGGTTGGCTGATCGGCAACGTCCACGAAGACATGTTCTGGGTTCCCTGGGTGGTTACCGGACCCGAAGACGCTTACCGGTTGTTGAAAGCCGCCATTGATCTGGCCGAAGAGCAAGGCGCCGAACGCCTGCGACTGCTCATTCCGCAGACCGACTGGCTGCTCCGAGCGGTCCGCCGCGCCGGCCTCGAACTGCATCCATCGCTTCTGTACGCCAAAGCGGTCCGGTAACTGAACGGCTCTTACCCGAACATGATGGCGAACACGATCAAGGTCCCGATCACCCACAGCGTGTAGAGAACGGGCAGCTCGATCAGATCCAACCAGGGCCGGTCGGCATAGAACCGCCGCAACCCCCACAAAGCCCCTGCACCAAGCAGCAGGGTGGCCGTCAAACCGGCAACACCCACGGCGACCAGCACATTGTTGGCTATACCGAAGGTGGACGGAAGGTCCTCGACATACTTCTCGATGAACCGCCCGACAAACAGCAGAATCCCGCCAACCAGAAGGAGAGAACCGGCCCGGATGAGAAGCATCTCGGTTTCCGTACCGGTGCGAGTCCGCAGCGCCCGGATCGGACCTTCGACGGCCACTCCCAACGCAAAGGCCCCGAAAACGGCGATGACCAACCCGGATCCAAGCATCTCACCGGTCGAGCGAGTCAATCCGACATCCAGTACTTCAAAACCATCCAGCAGCACCACGATGGCCAGAGAAACCAGGGCGGTTCCCACAACCAGCAGCCCAACATCGAGCGTTGTGCCGGCGATCCGGCGGAACAAGCGGAATAGGCGTTTGGACTCGGGCTCAGCTGATTCTTGGATCGTGACGTGTGGTTCGTCCACGGTTCCCCACCCCTGGAGCTCTCATGCGGTCGGCACAGCCTACTCGGGCTTTTCGTGACTACCGAGTTCCTTCTCCCGTATGGCTTCCCAGTAGAGCTCGACCGGATGGGCAATCCGGTACCAGTTCTCGAGATGGGCCCGCAGCTGCATCTCACAACCGGGATTGGCGGAAGCGACCACGGTCGAGCCGACCCGGCGAATCTGGTCGGCCTTGTTCGCTCCCAGCTCACGTGCCGTCTCCGGGTTCAGCAACGAGTACAGGCCGGCCGCCCCACAACACTGGTCGTCGGCCAGCTCGATGGGCTGGTAACCGGCAGCGGAGACGATCGTGCGCGGCGCATCAACGATCCGCTGGGCATGCCTCAGATGGCAGGGATCCTGGACGGCTACGGCACCCCGATCAACCCCGAGCCGGGGGAGCCGACCTCCGTCGATAGCCGCGGCGATGACCTCGGTGACATCCCGGGCCCGCCCGGCCAGAATCGCTCCGGCATCACCCGCCCACTCCCCGTACTCCTTGAGGTGAGCACTGCATCCGGCGGCGTCGCTTACCACCAGATCGACACCCTGCAGGCCCATGACATTCCGCCCGGCCAGCCGGCGAGCTCGCCGAGCGTCCCCGTCGTGAGCCGCCAGCGCACCACAGCAAGTCTGATGAGAAGGCACCACGACCCGGTAGCCGGCTCTGGTCAACAGTCCGACCGTGGCTTCGTGAACCCCCCCGAACCACGATTCCATGACACAGCCGGCCAGCAGAGCCGCGGTCCCGATCTGCGCGCCGTGGGCCAGGTGGATCGCGCCGCGGAGGGAAGGAGTCGGTTGCGCCATACGCCGTATTCCCGCCACCGCCGACCGGAGCGGTGCGGGGATCAGGTGGATGGATCCGGTTTGGCGAGCAAGGCCCATGGATCTGAACCCCAGCCGTAGCAAGCGTGGGCTCGTCATCAGGCGCCCGAGGAAAGCGTGACGTAGCCGCCGGCCCCCATCGGTGCGCTGGGCCGTCATCTCCGTTCGAGCTCCTTCCATGGCGCGGCCGAACGGGACCAGCGATGGGCAGGCAGTTTCACATGCCCGGCATTGCAGACAAAACGACATCATGTCCTCAAAGACATCGTCGATAGGTACCAGGTCGGCGGCCACAGCCCGCATGGCGGCCACACGCCCTCGTGGTGACGCCGTCTCGTCTCCCGTCAACCGGTACGTTGGACAAGCCGGGAGACACAAACCGCAATCGACACAAGCCCCGAGTTCGGAGGGTCGTGGAGCATGCGCCGTCACCCACCCCATCAGAGACCCCCCGGCAAACGGCCCGGGTTGACGATCCGGTCCGGGTCAAACCGGGCAACTACACGGCGCTGCAGTTCGATGTCGGCGGGGGCGGTTCCCCAGGGATCGAAACTCTCGTAAACCAAAGCCGGGGCGTCGGTTATCACCAACGCCCCACCCCGCCTTTCTGCCCAGCGGCGAAGGGACACCATGGTTTCCGCGTCGAAATCCCCGGTACCGATTCGAACCTCACCAACGCCCGGTAACGCCTGGTAGGTCCAGGATGACGGGATCTGTTCAAGAATCTCCGGCAACAAACGCGGAGCGAGACGCAGGGAAAGCCCGATCGCTTCGTCGAGCGGACCGGGCCACAGCCACCCTTCTTCATGACTGCCGCCCAGTTCGGCCGTTCGCGCCTCGACCTCTGCGGAAGTCCCGCCCAGGAAGACCTGTGCCTGATGGCGCTGTTCGATAACGGCCAAGGGGCGGTAGCCGTAGTCGGGACGAGCGCCGGCCAGGGTTACGGTCCGCCGTGCCTCCGGGAGAGGCCACAGCTTCAGACAGACCCGTCCAATCATCCCCAGCGAGCCAAACGACCCGGCGGCCAGTCGAGGCAGATCGTACCCGGTGACGTTCTTGACCACCCGGCCACCACCTCGAACGACCCGGCCATCACCGGTAATGAGATCAACTTCCAGGATCCGGTCCCGGGTGGGGCCGTACCGCAACCGACGGACCCCCGAGATGCCCGCCGCAACAACCCCGCCCACCGTTGCCTCGCCGGGAAATTCCGGGAGCACGGCCGTCTGGTGGCGTTCGGCCAGCCGGTTTTCGAGGTCGCTGACTCGCACTCCAGCCTCGACGACCACCGTCAGGTCGTCCGGTTGCCAGTCGACGATCGCATTGAGCCGGGCCGTCGAAAGAACGATCGCCGGGTCCACCCGTCCGCCCAGACCCTGGTGGGTCCCGCCAGCCCACACCAGCACCGGGAGAGAGTGTGCGGAGGCCACGGCCAGGACCTCGGCGGCCTCTGGGAGGGTGGAGGGCGCCACCGCCACCGCTCCCTCGGGGGCAGCTTCGATCGGCTCTGAAAGATATTCGCGAAGCCGTCGCTGCAGAGCCGATCGCACCGAGGTCATATCCACGTTCCGGCAGGAACCGGGCGCCCAAGATCGAAGCAACGGGAGCCGACCGGGAGAACCTTGTCCGGGTTGAACAAACCGTTCGGATCGAAAGCCTCCCTCAACCGCGCCTGCGCGTCGAGGTCGGCTTCGGTGAACACCAACGGCATGAGATCGCGCTTCTCCAAACCGATCCCGTGTTCACCCGACAGGGATCCGCCCGCGGCGACACACACCGTGGCCAGTTCGTCGGCGGCTGCCTTGACTCTGTCAAGAACGCCTTCTTCGGAAGCGTCAAAGGCCATCAACGGGTGCAGGTTGCCGTCCCCGGCGTGAAAAACGTTCATGATGGCCAGGTCGTAGCGCTCGGCAATCTCGTCCACCCTCGACAACACCTCGACCAATTTTGTTCGCGGCACGACCGTATCGTGCAGGTAGTAGTCGGGTGCGGTTTGGGCTACGGCCCCGAAGGCGGCTTTGCGGCCTTTCCACAGCAGGGCACGTTCTGTCTCGTTCCCGGCTATTCGTACCTGCGTGGCGTGATTGGATGCGGCAACAAACTTGACCAAATCGGCCTCGGCGTCGACTGCTGCTGGATGACCGGCAACTTCGGCCAGCAGCACGGCAACCGCGTCGGTCGGGAACCCGGCCCCAACGAAACGTTCGACCGCGATGACCATTGGCTGATCCATGATCTCCAGGGCGGCGGGAACGACCCCGCCGGCGATAATCCCCGAAACGGTGGCGGCGGCATCCTCGATGCGGTCGTAGGCGGCCAGCAGGGTGCGCACGGCCGGGGGGTTAGCGGTGAGTTTGACGAGGGTCCGGGTGACGATACCCAGGGTGCCTTCCGAACCGACCACGATTCCCCGGAGGTCAAGTCCAATGGGGTCTGGTGCCTCGCCTCCGAGGACGACCAGCCCCCCGGTGGCCGTGACCAGCTCAACGGCCAGCACATGGTTGACCGTCGAGCCTTCGGCGAGACAGTGCGGCCCTCCGCTGTTGTTGGCCACATTGCCTCCGATAGTGCAGGCTGCCTGCGACGACGGGTCCGGAGCAAAGTGGAGGCCGTCCGGCGCGGTGTGATGACTGAGATCGAGGTTCAGCACGCCTGCCCCCACCCACGCGGTGCGGCTCTCGGTATCGACCTCAACCCCGGTCATCCTCGTCATGGAGACGATGAGCGAGGGACTGAGCGGAACCGTGCCGCCGGCCAGTCCGGTTCCGGCGCCGCGCGGCACAACAGGAACCCCGTGCCGGACGGCGATCTTGACAATCTCGGCCACCTCGGCGGCGGTAGCCGGAAGAGCGACGGCGGCCACCTCACCACGACTGATACCCGCATCTTTGCCGTACACATACGTGCGGAGCGGATCCGCCAGCACGTAGTCGGCTCCGAGTACATCTTGCAGTTCCCGAGCCAACGTCATGTCTCTCACGCTAGCCTTCACGCCGAGGCGTATCGACCAAGAACCAACCATCGTCACGACGCCGTTTTGCACTCAGGACCACCGAAACGACATTTGAGGGTCTCCTCAAACGGTTGCGATAGAGCCGCATTTGTGGGCCAAACGGGATGGATGTTGGAGGAGGGAACGGAATGGACATTGGTGCGCTGGGGGTCCTGATCTTCCTGATGGCCTTCCCGCTCTTCATCTTTCACATCTGGGCTCTCATCAGCGTGCTGCGCACGCCTCAGGACGTGTGGGCAGCCGCCGGTCAAAACCAGTTGCTGTGGGGGATCGTGGTTCTGTTCCTTTCGCTGATCGGACCGATCCTGTACCTGGTGATCGCCCGACCCCAATTGGTTGCAGTCGAATCTCGAGACGGCTGACCCGAAGCGCCTCTTTATCGGCATCGAATCTGATCGCATAAATGAGTCGTGCCCCTAGATTTACCTGCAGGCAGACCTTTCAGGTAACGCATCGCCCCGGATGAAGGTCTGAACCCTATTCCGCTACAGGGGAACGGCATGCATCCCATAGAGTTCGAGGGGAACGCTTCGTGACAACCGTGCACGGTTTTCACATTCCCGTAATGGGTACCGGATTCACTATCGACACGCCGCTCAAGGTGGCCCGTTTCGGGATTGATTCTGTGATCCAAATCGTCGATGACATCCTCATCGAGCAAATGCGGAAAGTCCACTGTGAGCGCAACGGGGAGTCGTTTGAGGCGATCGACGACGACGATGACGATGCCCGGGCCAGGCGCATCACGGCCTACCTCAATCTGATCCATATGCTCGTCGAGCGGCAAATGGACGTCGTGAAGAACGAAGCGTTCGAGCCGGGAACCGACCTCACCCGCTACTTCGAGATGCTGCCACAAGGCCCTCTAAGGGATTCGTACTACGAGATGCTGGCCACCCGGGACGAGGAACGGCGGGCGACACTCCAGACCGGCCTGATCGAACAGATGGTTCCGGGAGCGATCGACGTCAACATCATGACCAAGCTGGACAGGGACACGTACCTCGGCAAGGATCGGCGACCCCCTGAGTTCAGTGATGCCCTTTCGGGGCTACGGGGTTTCGCGGAGAGTGACCTGCAGGCGGCCGTCGTGTTCTCGGCGGGCTTGAACCCCCGCCTCTTTGGATACCTCGCAGAGTTCGACGACTTCTTCCCGGATAGGGAAGGCAATTTGCGCAAACGCGTCATCCTCAAAGTCAGCGACTATCGCTCGGCCTTCGTCCAAGGCAAGTACCTGGCCAAACGCGGCATCTGGGTGTCGGAGTACCGGATCGAGTCCGGGCTGAATTGTGGCGGCCACACGTTCCCGACCACCGGACAACTGATGGGACCGATCCTCGAAGAGTTCCGGGTCAAGCGATCAGAGCTGATCGAGACGCTGCACGCTGTTCTCAACAATGCGCTGACAGCCGGAGGCCGCCCTCCGGTTGACCTCCCGCCGCCCGTCCGGATCACCGCTCAGGGAGGCATCGGAACGTTCGATGAGCACAACCTGCTGCTCACGCATTTCGAATTGGATTCCACCGGGTGGGGAACGCCCTTCTTGCTGGTCCCCGAGGTGACCAACGTCGACGATACGCACCGGACCAAGCTGGCGGAAGCAGCAGATGACGACGTTGAGCTCAGCGACGCCTCCCCATTCGGGATACCCTTCTGGAACCTCCGCAATTCGGCCAGTGATCTTCTCAGAAAAGCCCGGATCGCCATCGGCAAGCCGGGCAGCGCCTGCCCGAAGGGTTACCTGGCGCTGCACAACACAGAATTCTCCGAGCAACCCATTTGTACGGCTTCGCGCAAGTACGTCGTCCAGAAACTCGCCCACCTGGATCAGGAGGGCTACACGCCCGAGCAACGAGCCATCGTGGAAGAGGACGTCCTGGCCAAGACCTGTCTGTGCCGGGACCTCGCCGGAGGCGCCGAACTCAGCTCCGGCATCAACGACGACGCCACCAGCGCGGTATGCACCGGTCCCAACATCGTCAACTTCTCCAGGGTGGCAACCCTCAGAGAGATGGTCGACCATATCTACGGCCGCATGTCCCTGCTCACCAACCCGGATCGCCCTCACATGTTCATCCGCGAGATCGAGTTGTATGTCGATTACGTGGGAAAAGAATTCCGACGCTTTGCTGTGGGGCTCTCCGCCCGCAAGGAGAGCTACTTCAGTGAAGTCAGAGAGAACCTCCGGGCCGGAGTTGAGTACTACGCCGGCCTGATCGACCGGCTCCCTACTGCCGACCGGACCTCGTTCGCGGATCGCCTCGAGAGCCTCCGCCAAGCCGTCCACCAAATCGGCGCCCTAGCCCCCGTCTGAAGACCGGTTTTGGCGCCTAACTTGCTCGATATTCCGGCTGGTTAGGCGCCAAAACGGGTGTTAGGGGGGTCCCCAGCCGGCTCCGCCCGGGGTTCTGACCAGCAAGCGGTCGCCGGGGGTCACCTCGAAGGTGGTTTTGCCGGGGAGGCGCTCCGGTGTTGCGTCGGCCCGTACGAGCCAATCCTCCCCGCAGGCGCCGGGTGCTCCACCTGCCAAGCCCCAGGGTGGGACCACTCGCCGCTCCCCCATCAAGGAAACAACGGCCGGAGCCAGGAACTCGATCTCTCGTTCGATACCTTCCCCTCCGGGATATCGGCCTGCACCGCCGCTACCCCGCCGGAGCCGGTTGCGAATCACCCTGAACGGGTAGTGGGTCTCGAGCGCCTCGATGGGCGTGTTCTTGGTGTTGGTCATACCGGTGTGGATGCCCGATTGACCTGGTTTGCCGGGCCTCCCTCCTTGTCCGCCGGCCAGTGTCTCGTAGTAGGCGAA
>Ga0224512_10005290_pt1 | contig 10682 bp, 7 predicted proteins | sample SF_May12_sed_USG_4_FD_169103 | JGI IMG/M metagenome (GOLD analysis project Ga0224512, IMG submission 169103) | Sediment microbial communities from San Francisco Bay, California, United States - SF_May12_sed_USGS_13 | ecosystem: Environmental > Aquatic > Marine > Sediment | place: USA: California...
CGCCAACACTTGCGAATGGGCAACCGTAGGCGGGGAGGTTTTGCTGCTGCAATTGATGCGAGCGGCGGAGATGGAGACGGGAGAGGCCCCCGTCATCCCCGCCCTGGTGGGCCACAAACCGATGCAGGTAGCCCGCCTCGTCCGCCGACATCCAGGACCGCTCGGAGAGTCCCTCATCCTGCCCTGGGCGGTGGCGGACCCCGAAGGATCTCTTGAAGCCGAGCAACCGGCCGACAACATTGACGCTGCAGAGGCTCTGCGGTCGGCCGGCGAACATGCGGCCGCCATGACCGCCGAGGCCTGGGGCCTTCCCAAGGCGACGGCTCGGGCTCGTGCCCAGGAAACGCTCCGAGGATTGCGCGGATCGCATCCAGGTCCGGCGCTGGCCCTTTTGGAAGGGTTGCACCCCATTGATTCGGAACGCTCCCAATATGTGCGGGGTCTGATAGCCCGGGTCCGGTGGGCGCTGGTCGCAGCCGGACACGTCGGGGATCCTCATGCGGCCTGGTACATCGAACCCGGCCGGGCCGCCGAACTGCTGCGCACGGAACCCACCGGTCTCAACCCCCACCGCGTGGGTTTCGATCGGTGGGAACCTTTCGATGCCGCCGTAACCGTGTCGAACGGCCATCCCTCCCCAGGTACATCGGCAGGACCGGGGATCGGCGCCGGCCGCATGTGCTACATCACCGACCAGGCTTCCATGTCGTTTTTTCGGCCCCGCGACGTGGTGGTCGCGGCCCGCCCCCTTCCCAGCCTTGCCCAGCTTCTCTGGGACTCAGCGGCGGTGGTTACCACCGGGGGTAGCCCGGCGGCCCACCTGTTCGAGTCGGCCAGGGCTTTGGCGATCCCGGCGGTGTGCGGCGTTCGTCTGAATGAGGCATTGGGAGGTGAACCGGCCGGGTTGAGCGGCAAGAGAGCTCTGGCCGTGGACGGGCACGGCGGGACCGTTTACGCCATGATGTGGTGAACAGGAGGTAGGCGCGTGGATCGAATCGGAATGGTGGGGCTGGGCGTGATGGGCGCCGCGATGTCTGGACATTTGCTGGAGGCGGGCTACCAGGTGCATGGTTTTGATGTAGTTCCCGAGAAGTGCACGACCTTTGCTCAGATGGGCGGATTGGCCGAATCATCCGGGAAGGCGGTGGCCGAGTCAGCCGATGTGGTTTTGCTCTCCCTGCCGTCCGTTGCGGCGCTGGAGGCGGCCACTGCGGATATCGCCCTTGGAGCCCACGAAGGTCTCCTCGTGTGCGAAATGGGGACGTTCCCCCTGGACGTGAAACAACAAGCCCGCCAAACCTTGGCGACCGCCGGGATCGAGTTGATGGACGTTCCGTTGAGCGGCACGGGACTACAGGCGGCCGACGCCACCCTTGTGGTTTTCGCCTCAGGTTCGCCAGAGGCTTTTGACCGCGTGGCTCCGGTGCTTGCCGTGATTGGAAGATCCACCCACTACCTGGGTGACTTCGGCAACGGATCGATCATGAAATACATTGCCAATTTGTTGGTATCAGTCCACAATCTCGCAACGGCGGAAGCGCATACGCTCGGCATAGCCGCCGGCATCGACCCCGCAGTGGTACAGCGGGTGATGAGCGATGGGGTGGGAGCATCAAAGATCTTCGATATCCGTGGACCGATGATGGTGGCGGACAGCTACGACCCTCCCGCAGCCAGATTGTCCATCCTTCTCAAGGACGCCAAGATCATCAAGGCCTACGCCGATGCCGTCGGGGCGCCTACCCCGCTGCTCGAAGCCACCATTCCGGTCTACGAACGATCCGAAGAAGCGGGACTCGGCGACCTCGATGCGGCCGCGCTGTGCCGGTACTTGGAGAGAAGTTCCGGACTGCAACGGCCTACCGGGTAGCTCAGCGTTCGGCGCCACGCCCGCCGCCGGGGCCCAAACCAGGCTCCTCTTGGCACGTGTCGGGCGTTGGCCCGGGGGCGGTCCGACCCACGGCTACGCTGAACGGCCACGCGACGACGGAGGTTGGCCTTTGATTGTCGAGGTGATTGCGGTGGGCACCGAGCTGCTGCTCGGCCAGATCGTCAATTCGAACGTCGCGTTTATCGGCCGGAAGCTGGCAGAGGACGGATTCGATGCACATTTTCAGGTGACCGTGGGAGACAACGTGGCGCGGTTGACCGACGCCATCCGCACGGCGGCCGCCCGGTCCAACGCGGTGGTTCTGACTGGCGGAATCGGACCGACCCAGGATGACCTCACGAGAGAGGCTCTTTGCCAGGTGACCGGACGTCCGATGATGCGCAACGAAACCCACGCCGCCGTCATCCGCGATCGTCTGATGGCCGCCCGGGGGGTGATGCCCGAGAGCAATCTCCGCCAGGCCGACTACCCGGAAGGTGCCGACCAGCTTCCCAATGCCAACGGTCTGGCGCTGGGGATCGCCCTCGAGTATCAGGGCACCATGCTGTTCGCAGTCCCGGGCGTGCCCTCTGAGATGAAAGCCATGGTCGAAAACCAGGTTCTCCCCCGGCTGCGACAGACAGCCGGGGTATCGAAGGTGCTGACCAGCCGGGTACTCAAGACCTGGGGACTAGGCGAGTCGCAGGTGGCCGAGATCCTCGATGACCTGTTCGGCTCATCCAATCCGTCCGTAGCATTCCTCATCGATGGTCCGGAGGTAAGGGTTCGGATCACTGCCAAGGCCGAGAACTCAGTCCTGGGCGAGGCATTGATCGCTCCCGTGGAAACTGAAGTACGATCCCGTCTCGGATCAACGGTTTTCGGACAAGGCGACGACACCATCGAGTCGATCCTGATCGGGCTCCTGGCTGAACGGAGCTGGAAGCTCGGTACCGTCGAAGCCGTCACCCTCGGACAAGTCGGAGCCCGGTTGGCGGCAGCGCCGGGCGGAGAGGCCGTCTTCAGCGGCTCCCTGGCCATCTCCGCCCATCCGCCGGAAGCTCTGCTCTTGCCGAAAAACGGGCCGACCGGCGTTGCAACGGCCATTGCATTGGCGGACCGGGCTGCTGCACTGCACGCGGCCGAGGTGGCAGTCTCTGTGACGGACGCAGACACGCCCGAACTCGAGGGACGGCCGACCAGGACGGTTTGGATCGGCGTCCACACTCCCGATTTGACGCGCGGTCGATCAATTCGGCTGTTGGGAGTCGGCGAGAAGTTTCGAAGTTTCGCCACAACCGCGGCTCTCCATACGGCTCGTCAAGCCATCTCCGGAGAGTGGTGGGATACGTAGCCGGCTCCGAATCTCAGCCCTGCACAAACTCTGGCGGATCAAACGGTCTGATAGCTACGGGATCTCCGATATAGCGGGCCACCTCCACCAGGCACGTATGGGCGGTTGGTCCCTGGGCGAGGGGTGAGGTGCCCGCATCGCGGGTCAACACGTTGGGGTTGCCGTGCAGGCAAACCGAGCCCGGCACGCCCGCCCGGGCCGGCGTGTACCACGCACCGGTGGCCAGCTGAACGACGCCGGGCCGGACGTTGTCGTCGAGCACCGCTCCGGCCAGACACTCTCCCCGGTCGTTGAATACGCGAAGCACCTCACCGGAGGAGATCCCCCGGACGGCAGCGTCATTCGGATGGATGCGTATCGGTTCCCGCCCGGCCACTTTGCCCGCCCGGCTGGTTTCGCCGTGGTCAAACTGGCTGTGCAGGCGAGTTGATGGCTGGTTGGAGATCAGATGCAGCGGGTAGGCATCGGCGTTTCCCAACCACTCGGCCGGCTCCAGCCAGGCCGGATGACCCGGACAGTCCCCGTAACCAAAGGCTGCGATGGTCTCCGAGTACAACTCGATGCGGCCCGACGGCGTTCCCAGCGGATACTCGTCCGGATCTGAACGGAAGTCCTCGAACAGGACAACCCGTTCAGCCGGTTGATCCGGGCCATGGTGAAGGAAACCACGTTGCACGAAGTCTTCGTAGGCGGGCTGGCCGGGATTCCGATCCCGGAACTCGTCATAGAGATGGCGAACCCACTCCCCGGCCGTCCGCCCTTCCGTGAAGGCATCGCCGACGCCGAGCCGGCCGGCCAGTGCTGAGAAGATCTCGTAATCATGGCGAGCTTCGCCGATCGGATCGATGGCCTTCGACATGGCGAACAGGTAGTCGTCTGCAGCCGCTCCCCCCAGGTCGCTTCGTTCCAGCGGGGTGGTGGCCGGAAGGACAATGTCCGCATGTCTAGCCGTGGCCGTCCAGAAGGGCTCGTGGACGATGACCGTATCCGGTTTTCGCCAGGCAACCAGCAGTCGATTGAGATCCTGGTGATGGTGAAAGGGATTGCCTCCGCACCAGTACACAAGATGGGTGTCCGGGTACCGATAGCTCGACCCGTTGTACTCGAAGGTCCCGCCCGGATTGAGGAGCAGGTCCGTGACGCGAGCCACAGGAATGAAGCTGGCGACGGGATTCGCCGGACTCGGCAGGTTCGGCACGGAAAGCCGCTTGGCACCGTTGCCAACAGAGCCGATGGCACCGTAGCCGAGTCCGAAGCCGCCGCCCGGGAGGCCCACCTGTCCCAGGATGGCGGCCAGAGCGATCACCATCCAGTAGGGCTGTTCACCATGGTCGGACCGTTGCACCGACCAACTGGCGTTGATCATGGTTCGGCTGGCGGCCATTTCGAGCGCCAGAGCGATAATCGCCTCCGCCGGGATACCCGATAAGGCCGCCGCCCACTCGGGAGTCTTGGGAACACCGTCACTCTCGCCGTTGAGGTAGGCAAGCATCCGGTCCCACCCAACACAGTACCGCTCGAGGAATTCGGCATTGTGTTGGCCGGCCGAAACTATGCCGTGGGCCAGGCCCAGCATGATCGCTACATCGGTGTTGGGGCGAGCCGGCAGCCACCGGCCCCCCAGCGTGTCGAGGAGATCGTCGCGAATGGGCGAGATGTTGACGAACCTCGTGCCCCGGGCCGCAGCTTTCTCCATCCAACCGCGCAGAAGATGGCGGCCATGGCCACCGCTCTGAACCTGGGCATTCTTGACCGGGATCCCGCCGAGCGTGACGATGAGGTCGGTGTGGTCGGCCATGACCGGCCAGGAGGTATGGGCCGCTTGCAGTTCGGGGTAGCTCATTCCCAACACGTGCGGCACGATCACTTCCGCGGCAGCATGGCTGTAGGTGTCGACTTTGGAGGTGTACCCCCCGATGGTGGCCAGGAAGCGACTCAGCTGGCTCTGGGCATGATGAAACCGACCGGCGCTGGCCCACCCGTACGAACCTCCAAAGATCGCCTCATTCCCGTATGAGGTCCGTACCCGGTTCAGCTCGCCTGCTACCAGGTCGAGCGCCGTGTCCCAGTCGACTTCGACGAAAGGCTCCGCCCCGCGTCGATTGGTCGCCGCTCCCGGACCGTGCTCCATCCAGCTTCGGCGGATGGATGGACGCATCACCCGGCTGTCGGCCACGTTCCGGAGAGATTGCCCGATCGGGGAAGGATCAGGATCCTCGGAAAAGGGATGAACGGCCTGGATCCTGGTCCCGTCCGATTCCAGTTCGTACGCACCCCAATGGGTGACGGTCAGGCGCCGGTTCGACAACAACCCCTCCTCTGCATGGAAAAGCGTAGCCAGCGCGGCGCCATGCGGCCCGGAGGCCTAAGCTCCCCCGAACGTCGAGCAAGGGAATCAAGATGAAGAAACACAATCCTCCCGAAGTTGCAGGACCGTTTGCTACCTATTCACATGGCATCGAACTCGATAGCCCCCATCGGTTCCTGTTTGGGGCCGGTCAAACCGGCGTGGCGGCCGATGGCACCGTTGGTGAGGGAATTGAAGAACAGACCCAGTTGGTGTGGCAGAACATCCGGACGGTACTGGCGGCCGCCGATATGGAGATCGCCGACATCGTTCAGCTCAACATGCTCCTGGTGGATCGCCGGGACCATGCGGTTGCGGCTGCTATCCGGGAGGGCATCCTCGACGGTCATCGCCCTGCTTCGACACTGATGTACGTCGCCGGTTTGGCCAAACCAGAATGGCTCATCGAAATCGACTTCATCGCAGCCCGGCCCCTCGAGAACGGCTAAACGAAACGGCTTCAGAGTCCAAGTAAACGCGCCGCGTTGCCGCCGCTGACGGCGGCAACCTCCGGCTCCCCCAACCCGGCTACCCGGCCGATCAAACCGAGCGGGTCCCCCTCCCCCATGTCGTACGGGTAGTCGGTACCCAGCAGAATGCGATCGGCTCCGTACTTCTGAATCAGAAACCCAAGCTGGTCGGCCTCGAAAACCATGCTGTCGAAGTAGAACCGCCGCAGATAGGAGGTTGGCGGGTTCGCAAGACCCTCCCGAACATCGGGCCGGGCGTGATAGGCATGATCCATTCGGGCGGCATAGGCCGGGAGGTAGCCACCCCCGTGGGCCAGGACGATCTTGAGCCCGGGATATCGCTCCATCACCCCATCGAAGATGAGATGAGAAGCGGCCAGGGTTCCCTCCAGGGGATGCCCGATGACGTTGACGAGGTAATGGTCCATGATCCGATCCGGGTGCGTGAACCCCGTTGAGTGCACGAAGACAACCGCCCCGAGCTCTTCCACCGTGGCCCAGAACGATTCCAGCCGGGGGGCGGACAGCTCTTCGCCGTTGACGTTGGTAGCTACTTCGAGCCCGGGGAAACCCAGGTCGTGCACACACCGCTTCAACTCTGCAACGGCCGCTTCCGTGTCCTGCAGCGGCACGGTGCCTAATCCGACAAAACGATCAGGATGGGTGGCCACGGTCTCGGCCAGCTCATCGTTGATCAACCGGGATACTTCCCGCCCGATCCCCGGTTCCGCCCAGTAATACATCTGGTAGGGGGAGATCGAAACGGCCTGAACATCGACTCCCATCCGGTCCATATCGGCGAGACGCTCCTCGAGCGATTCCATCTTGGGACGCAGATCGATCAGCTGCTGGCGGTTCACTTCCCTGGTGAGCTCGCTCCCGTAGGACAACCCGGCTCGGCCCACTCGTTCGGCTTCCGTTCGCATCAGCTCCGTCGCCGGTCCACATTCGCGATGAGCGTGGATGTCGATCACCCGATGGGGGGCGCTTGCGCCCGGTCCGGAGCTTCCCCCGAGACCGAAAGCCCGATATCCGCACCGAAACAGCATGTCACTCCTTTTCGTCCAACTGGTCGTCGAGGCCGAGCCGTTCGGCCAGTTTTCGCAGCTTGGCCAGGAGCGGGCCGGGTACCGGTATGCCTTCGTGCCGACGTCGCTCCTCGATCGCCTCCGCCCGCTCTCCGGCCAGGCGGACCGGTTCGCCGGTCATGGATTCCGAGGTTCGAAACACTTGGAGCTGACGGTCCATTTCGGCTTTGAAATCGTCGAGCCCGCCGAAGAGGTCTGGCCGCACTACCAGCATCATTTGCCCCGTATTGGCCGGGCGATCCGGCACGGTCCGATGGTCGATGACTTCCCGACCGAAGGCGGCTCCGTTCATGATGCCCGCCAGCACGCCCAGGGCCAGATTCAACCCCGAACCCTTGTACCCACCGATCGGTACCAGGAATCCCTCATCGGCCCGTTCCGGATCGTTGATCGGGTTTCCTTCCTCGTCGATCACCCATCCGTCCGGTAAAGACTCTCCGGCCTGCCCCCGCACCTTGATCGTGCCGTGTGAAGCAACGGTGGTGGCAATGTCGAGCTGGAAAGGGACTTCCGCTCCCGCCGGAATGGCAATCGCCAATGGGTTCGTGCCGAGCAATCGTTCGCGACCACCCCACGGGGGCATAACGTTGGCACTCGCTACGGCGCAATAGATGCCGATCAGGTCTTCCCGCATCGGCAGGGCCGTGTAGACCCCGGCCGCCCCGGCGTGATTCGATCGCACGGTACCCACCCAGGCGATTCCCGACGCCCTGGCCTTTTCGATAGCCGTTTCGGTGGCCATGGTCATGACCACCTGACCGAGTCCATTGTCTCCATCGATCAGAGCACTGACCGGCGTGTCGTGGCGGATCCGGATGTCCGGCCGCAGGTTGATACCGCCGGCTTCGATCCGCTCCACGTAGGGAGGGAGGCGGATGATCCCGTGCCCCGTCCGGTCGCGCAGATCGGCTTCTAGCAACCGTTTGGCAGTTACCCGGGCGTGGTCGGAGAGCACGCCCAGCGATACCAGCACTTGTTCGGCGAACCGTTCCAAACGGTCGACGGCAAACGTGTTGCTCACCGGGAGGTGTCCGTCTGCATCACATGCGCACGGAGGCGGCCAATGCTTGTTCGGCTTCTGCCCCAACCAGGGGCAGGTCGACCACCTGGTTCCGCTCGGCCGACAGATCGGCCGCCATGTAGACCTCCATCGCCGAACGGGCCTGGACCGGAGTTACCATCACCGGCCGGTCGAGGGCGACCGCTTCGATGAAGTGAGTAGTCTCTCGCTCCATCGGCCCCGCGTAAACATGGTCTACCGGCTCACCCGGCATCGTCGAAAGCGGAAAGACGACACCGTCCGACATGGTGTTCATGACGATGTCCTTGTGGCTGTCGTCCATCAACAGCGCACCCTCGCTCCCGATGAATTCCATCCACGTGGACGAAAAATTGGGATACCCGGGGGGCAAAATCCACCCGGCACCGATGGTGACCACGACGCCGTCGTCCATCGTGATGACTATGGACATACAGTCGGCGACGCCGTATTTGGGCTTCTGTACTATTTCCGCCGCCTGGGCGTACACCCGGATTGGCTTCCTCGGTTCCAAAGCCCACAACGCGAAGTCGATGTCGTGAGTTGCTTCCATCGCGGCGGGCGACAGCTTGATACGACCACTGATCTTGTCACCCAGATTGCGAGTAATGTGCCGGCTGATCAGGACGCTGACCGGCTCCCCCAACGTGCCATCACGCAGGCTTCGCTTGACCAGAGCCTGCTTGGAATTGAAGCGCTGCGAGTATCCAATCGTGAATTTGAGGCCCTTCTGCGCTGCAATCTCGATCAACTCGTCGGCCTCTTCCAAAGTGAGAGCCATCGGCTTCTCCAGCAGCACGTGCTTGCCTGCCTCTAGCGCCGCCTTGGTCATCGGGTGATGGGTTGTCTCGGGAGTGGCCGAGATCATCACGGCTTCAATGTCGGGATCGGTCAGGATCTCCTCAAAGTCACTGGTGGCGACCAGCGGATTCGTCAGGGCGGTTACCTCCGCGAGCCGGTCGGCATTAGTCTCGGCAATCGAGAGGTTCCGCACGAGTGGACTGTTCGCCGCGGTAACCGCTCTGATCCCTCCACACCAGCCGGTACCGATCACGCCTACGTCGATTTGTCGCACATTGCTTCCTCTCTCGTTCCGTTCGCGCCTTCAGCCCTCGACCGCAATGACTCGCGGCGGCAAATCCCGGCCCCGTCGAGGGTCTCGTCGTCTCCAGGCTGCATCATAAAGCACGAATCAGCCTGGAGGCGGGGCGACCCGACCAAATCGTTCTTTGGTGAGGACCGGTTTCCAGGACGTAGCCTTCAAGCCAGCAGAAACCGGATCGGTTTCCTACGATGGCACAACCCCGAGGACGGAGCGGAGGAGCGATGACGTTTACCACGGAGATCAGGGATGGCATGCGGATCGACTGGGACGTGCCGATCGAGATGAACGACGGGCTGATACTGCGCGCCGACGTTTTTCGCCCCATCGAAGACGACCGTTTTCCGATCATCTTGAGCTACGGCCCCTATGCCAAAGGGCTTTCCTTCCAAGAGGGATATCCCGATCAATGGAACCGGATGGTCACCCAGCACCCGGACGTTGCGGCAGGCAGCTCCAATCTGTACCAGAACTGGGAAGTGGTCGACCCGGAGAAATGGGTACCGGCCGGGTACGCCTGTGTACGGGTGGACTCGCGGGGAACCGGTCGGTCACCCGGGTACGTAGACCATTTCTCACCGCGGGAAACCCAGGATTTCTACGACTGCATCGAGTGGGCAGGAACACAAAGCTGGTCGTCCGGCAAGGTCGGACTCAACGGGATCTCGTACTACGGCATCAACCAGTGGCACGTGGCCAGCCTCCAACCACCGCATCTGGCAGCCATGTGCGTGTGGGAAGGAGCGGCCGATTGGTATCGGGACATGACCCATCACGGTGGGATTCTCTCCACGTTTTGGGCCAATTGGTATGACATGCAAGTCAAGACCGTGCAATACGGTCTTGGCGATCGCGGACCCAGGAACCCCGCCACCGGAGTCAATGCGTGCGGCGACGTGACCCTCACCGACGAACAGCTGGCCGCCAACCGTCAAGACTTCGGCGCCGAGATCCTCGCTCACCCTCTGGATGACGAGTACCACCGGGCCCGTTCTCCACAATGGGACAAGATCACCGTACCGCTATTGACTGCAGCCAACTGGGGCGGGCACGGTCTGCACGCCCGGGGCAACTTCGAAGGCTTCTTCCGGGCCGCCACCGCCGATAAATGGCTCGAAGCGCACGGGATCGAGCATTGGACACACTTCTACACCGATTACGGGAGAGCACTGCAGCAACGATTCTTCGATCACTTCCTCAAGGGCGAAGACAACGGTTGGGACCGCCACCCGCGAGTTCAGCTACAGGTCCGCCATCCGGGAGAGGTCTTTGTGGAACGCCACGAGGACGAATGGCCCATCCCCCGCACCCGGTGGACCGAGCTCTACCTGCACCCCGATCTCATCCTCAGCCCGGAGCCCCCCACCGAGAAGGCCGCCGTTGCATTCGAGGCAATGGGTGAAGGTCTCCGT
>Ga0224512_10005291_pt1 | contig 10682 bp, 10 predicted proteins | sample SF_May12_sed_USG_4_FD_169103 | JGI IMG/M metagenome (GOLD analysis project Ga0224512, IMG submission 169103) | Sediment microbial communities from San Francisco Bay, California, United States - SF_May12_sed_USGS_13 | ecosystem: Environmental > Aquatic > Marine > Sediment | place: USA...
CCGCCGTTGCTCCCGTCTGGAAGGGACCGGCCGGCACCCGAATCATCTCGCCAGCCTCGGCGCGCATGCCGGCGGGGTGCGCGCGACGCGACGAAGGCGCGTACGCCTCAGAGGTCATCAGGAAGATCGTCTGCAGTATCGTTTCCTGATGCTGGGCCTCGTGCTCGCGGACCATTTCATAGGCAAAGCCGTCACGCAGCAAAGGATTCGAAGTCTCAAACACGACCGTGTCGAGCCGGAGCAGTGCCTCGTGCCGGACCTGCGCGAGCCGGTCAAACAGGTGTTGGCCGCCGGCCAGAATGAGGGCCCCGCGCGCGGATCTCGGCGTCCGGAACGCGTCATAGAGGTCGTCCATTTCGGATTCGCTGGACACGGCCCCCAGCCGCCTGACGAGCCACAGCTCCTCGAAGGCTCCGATGTGCCCGAGATCCCAGATGATGGGGCTCATCAGCGGGTCGTGCTGGCGCGACAGGGCGTCTTCGGACAAGCCGGAAACCAGTTCGAGGGTCCGTCCGCGCACCGCGGTGAGCGCTTCTGCGATCCGCCGTCTGTCAGGTTGCGTCATTCACACGCCTGATTCGAGTCGCGGCCCAATTCTGTCCGGCGAGAACGTAGCCCTGATGGACAGGGGGAAACAGACACGGCAGGTGATCCGTTCCCCTTGCTGACTCGGCTCGCGACGCAGCAGGCGACGGCGTTGGATCTTGACGCCTGAAACCCTAGATTCGGTGAAACGAGTACGTGTGATCCCGAATATGCGGAAGAGACTCTCATGGTAGCCAATACATCTCCGAGTGACGGCAAGGTCCAGGTCAGCGAGGACGAAGCGCGTCGAGTGGCTGAAGACGCCCGTCAACAGAAATGGGACAACGCTACGTTCGTGCGTGACATGTTCCTGGGAAACCTGCGGCTTGAGCTCATTCATCCTTATCCCGATCCCGACGAGTTCATCAGCGACGAATGCCGGGCCTTTCTTGCCGAACTGAAGCACTTCATAGAGACGAAAGTGGATTCGGAGAAGATCGACCGAGATCGAAAGATCCCGGATCATGTGATCCAGAGGCTTCGCGAGATGGGCGCGTTTGGATTGAAGGTTCCCAAGGAGTACGGCGGTCACGGCTTCGGCCAGGTTGAGTACAACCAGGTCATGGCATTACTGGGTAGCGTGGACGGGAGCCTCGTGGCCCTGCTCTCCGCCCACCAGTCGATCGGTGTGCCGCAGCCTTTGAAGCTGTTCGGCACCGAAGAGCAAAAGAAGAAGTACCTCCCGCGGCTTGCCGCCGGTGCGATTTCCGCCTTCGCACTTACCGAGGACGATGTGGGGTCTGACCCCGCCCGACTCAGCACGACCTGCGTTCTGGACGAGGGCGGCAGTCATTACATCGTCAACGGCGACAAACTCTGGACGACGAACGGGTCGCTGGCCGAACTGCTTGTGGTCATGGCCCGCCATCCCGATTCGCGCCGGATTTCGGCGTTTATCATCGAGACCGGCTGGCCGGGTGTGGAGCTGGTTCAACGCAATCACTTCATGGGGATCCACGGTATCGAGAACGCGAATTTCCGGTTCACCGACGTGCGCGTGCCGAAGGAAAACCTCCTGTGGGGCGAGGGGAAGGGCCTCAAGCTGGCCCTGATCACCTTGAACACCGGACGGCTCAGCATTCCCGCGGTCGCAGTGGGCACCGGGAAGGTCGCTCTTCGCATCGTGCGCGAGTGGGGATCGGAGAGGGTGCAGTGGGGTCAGCCTGTCGGCCGGCACGAGGCCGTCGCCCAGAAGATCGGGTACATCGCGTCGCACACCTTCGCCCTGGAAGCCGTCGCGGAAACTTCGGCCATCATGGTGGACCGCGGAGGCTTCGACATTCGACTCGAGGCGGCCCTGGCCAAACTATACAACACCGAACACGGCTGGCTGATTTGCGACGAAATGGTTCAAGCGCGTGGTGGCCGCGGGTACGAACGGGCCGATTCGTTGAAGGCGCGAGGAGAAAACCCCGTGCCCGCTGAGAGAATGCTGCGCGACTTCCGGATCAATCGGATCTTCGAGGGGTCGAGCGAAATCATGCGGCTGTTCATCGCGCGCGAAGCTGTGGACAAACACTTGCAGATCGCGGGGCCGCTCGTCGAAGGGGATCTGGGTCTGGGAGGCAAGCTCGCGGTTCTTCCCAAAGCCGTCCTGTTTTACGGCCTGTGGTATCCGAAGCTGTGGATTCCGAGGCTGAATGTGGGCCGGGGTTTCGGAGTGTTGTCCGGCCATATGCGATATGTGGAGCGCACGTCGCGAAAGCTGGCGCGGACGCTATTCCACAAGATGCTGCGACACGGTGCGGGGTTGCAGAGAAAGCAGATGCTCCTGTTCCGTGGGGTGGACATCGGCGCGGAGCTGTTTGCCATGGCCACGACGTGTGCCCGCGCCCAGATGCTTGTTCGAACGGGCCGACCCCACGCAGAGGACGCAGTCGACCTCGCCGACGTGTTCTGCCGCATGGCTCGGCGCCGCGTGCTGCAGGCGTTCCAGGAGATGGCTGTCAATGATGATGCGGCGATCGCTCGGACAGCGGCGGGAGTGCTCGACGGGACACACGTCTGGCTGGAGGAGGGTATGGTGACGAAGCAGCCCCTGGAGATTCCGGACGACGACTGGGGCAACGCCTACACTCGGCGTGAGGAGGCGGCGGCTCCCGCAATCAGCTGACGCGCAGGACGATCTTGCCGGCGTTCCGGTTATCTTCCATGTACTGGTGCGCGGCGGCGACTTCCTCCAGCGGGAAGATCCGGTCCACCACGGGGCGCAGGCGCCCGGAAACGAACAGCGGAAGCAGGTCAGCCCGGACGCGGTCGGCTATGGCTGTTTTCTCGGCCGCGGACCGCGACCGCATGGCCGTACCAATCACGCGGAGCCGTCGGCGCAGCACCACACCGAGGTTTGTCTGCGCCGTGATTCCGCCGACCAGACCGATCAGCACGATTCGCCCTCCCACGGCCAGACTCGCCAGGTTGTCCGTCCAGTACGACGCGCCGACGAGGTCGAGAATGACATCGACCCCTTTCCCGCCTGTTTCTCGCCGGACGACATCCCGAAAGGCTTGCGTCCGGTAGTCGATCGGCACCTGCAGGGGAAGCTCCCGCGACGCGATGGCGGCGAGCTTCGACTCGGAAGCGGTGCCGAACACTCGGGCCGCGCCGAACGCCTGCGCGAGCTGCAGCGCAGCCGTGCCTACGCCGCTGCCGGCTGCATGAACCAGAACGCTCATGCCCGGAGCGAATTCCGCCTGAAGCAGAGCATCCCATGCGGTGAAGAACGCTTCGGGGATCGCCGCACCGGCGGCGAACTCAAGACCCTCGGGAATTGACAGGGCCTGGACGTGCGGCGTGACGACGCGTTCCGCGTAGCCCCCTCCCGGCAATAGACCCATCACCCACGATCCCACCGCCGACTCGTCCACGCCCGCTCCGACCCCGGCTACGACCCCGGCATACTCCAAACCTGGAATGTCAGCGCGTACGCCCTCCGGCGGCGGATACAGACCTCTCCGTTGCAGCAGATCCGCTCGATTCAGTGCGGTGCAGCGAACATCGATCAGCAGTTCACCGGGTTGCGCCTCCGGGGCCTCGACCTCGGCGATCTCGAGCACTTCAGGGCCGCCTGGCCTCAGGATCCGGGCGGCTTTCACGAATCAGCTCTTCATCTTGCGGTACGCCCACAGGAGAACGAGGGCACCGACCACGGCCGTGGCCATGCTGCCAAGATTGAAGCCGGTCACGCCGCCCATTCCGACCAGCGAGGCGAGGAAGCCACCCGCAACGGCTCCAGCGATCCCGATGAACATCGTGATCAGGAGACCCCCGGGATCCTTACCAGGCATGATCCGCTTAGCCAGCGCACCCGCCACCAGTCCAAATACGGCCCAGGCTATGATTCCCATGGTGTTTCGAACCTCCAGGCTGAAGTAAGACTCTCGACTGCCGTACGCCGAGGACGCGGCGAAAGGTTCACCCGTCCGCGGAAACGGCCCGTCGGACAGCCGCCAGCGTCGCGGCCGGGTCGTCCGAGCGTGTGATCGTTCTGCCGATGACGAGAAAATCGGCGCCGGCAGCCTGTGCTACGCCTGGCGTGGCCACCCGCCGCTGGTCATCTACGCTCTCCCCCGCCAACCGGATGCCCGGCGTGACGACGAGGAACTCGTTCCCGCACGCCACCTTGATCGCGCGCGCCTCGTTGACACTGCAGACTGCGCCGTCGATGCCGGATTCCCGTGCCAGCCCGGCGAGCCGGCCGGTTGTCTCCTCGACCCGGGCCCGCGGACCCATGACGGAGACCAGTGCAGCATCATCCATCGAGGTCAGTACCGTGATCGCCAGCAGGCGCAGATCCCCGTCCGTGGCGGCGTTCGACGCCGCCGCCGAGTCGGCCGCGGCCCGCAGCATCGCTTCCCCACCCGACCCATGCACCGTCAGCAAGCGAACACCCAGCCGACCAGCTGCACGCACGGCGCCGGCGACGGTGTTCGGAATGTCATGCAGTTTCAGATCGAGGAACACGTGCCGGCCCTCACCCACCAGTCGCTCCACGACGGGGGGACCGCCTCGCGTGAACAGCTCGAGGCCGACCTTGAACCAGGTGCGCTCGGGAAGCCGCCGGACCAGCTCCCAGGCGGGTTCCGGATCCGCATAGTCCAGCGCCACGATGACTTCGGGGAGTTCAGGCATGGTTGGGCAGCTCCACGGCTCCGACGAGGTCGGACAGATGTGCAACGCCCTGCGACTCCAGGTGCGCGGCCATCCCGCGCTGTACGTCGACGGCGGCGTTGGGGTCCACGAACAGCGCGGTTCCTATCTGGACGAGGCTGGCACCCGCGAGCACGTACTGCAGCGCGTCAAAGGCAGTGCGGATGCCGCCGATGCCGATAACCGGAATCTCGACGGCCTGTGCGGCGCGCCACGTCAGGTAGATGCCCATCGGGAGGATAGCCGGGCCGCTTACACCTCCGCTCACGTTGCCGATCACGGGTCGTCGGGCCTCCACATCGATCAGCATCCCCGGAAACGTGTTGATCGTACTCAGGCCGTCAGCCCCCGCGTCCTCGCACACGCGGGCGTAGACGGCGATATCGGGGACGTTCGGGGTGAGCTTTACGATCACCGGGCGAGCGGTTGTCTGGCGGACACGGCGCACGAGCTCCGATAGAGCTTTGGCGTCCGTCCCGAACAGCGTTCCCCCTTTGACGTTGGGGCACGATACGTTGATCTCGTAGCCCAGGAACCCCGTTGCATCGTCGAGTCCAGCCACCACCGTCGAGAATTCTTCGACCGTGTGTCCAACGACGTTCACCAGCACGTGTGCCTTGGTCAGATGCTCGTCGAGCCACGGGAGCTTCTCGTCGCGGAAACGCTTCAGACCGACGTTTTGAAGACCGATGGCGTTGATCATGCCGCCCGGAGTCTCCGCCACGCGGTGGGGCAGGTTTCCCGGGCGGGGCTCCAGGCTCACCGCCTTCGTGACGATGCCTCCGAGATCATCCAGCGGAATCAGACCGTCGTATTCCGCCCCGTATCCGCACGTGCCGGAAGCGAGCAATACCGGACTCTGGAACTCCACGCCCCACAACCGCTGGCTCAGTCCCGCCACGACAGTTCCTCTCGCCTGAACACGGGGCCCTCCGTGCAGGACTTAATCCATTCGCCGGCCACCGAGCGCACGACACAGCCCTGACAGGTACCGATTCCGCAACCCATGTGCTCCTCGACAGATACCTGCAGAGGAAGGTCCTCCTCCCGGGCAAGGCGTTCGAGCGCCCGCAGCATGGGGGTCGGACCACATCCGAACAGCTGAATCCGCCTGCCCCGTTCGATTCCGTCGATCACGCGACCGATTTGCCCGCGCGACCCATCCTCTGTGTAGAGCCGCGGCTGAATGCCCGTCAGTTTTTCGACCAGCTGTGGATCGAACACACGATCCCCCGTCCGTTCGCCGTACAGGATCTCCACGGTAGCGCCATGCCGGATCGCCTCGGGGGCCATGAACAGGAACGGTGCGAGTCCCACGCCGCCGGCGATACAAATCAGCGGGCTGTCCTGCTCCCAGCGGAAGCCACGCCCCAGGGGGCCGAGAAGCAGGACCTCGTCACCCGGCCGCAACGCCGCCAACCGATGGGTCCCGGTTCCGAATCGTCGAACCAGCAAGCCGATTCTCCCATCGTCACCTCGCCAGCCGACACTGAATGGACGAGGCAGAAACGGAGCGTCGAGCCGGCCCAATCCGAACCCGATCATCACGAATTGCCCCGGGACAGCAGCCTGCGCGATCGGCGGCGCATCGATTTCCAGCCAGTACGTATCGGCACCGGCCCGCTGATTGGAGAGCACGCGGGCGGGCAGCCGACACGGGGTCGACATCAGAAAGCTACTCCGTCGTCTTCGCCTGCCTGCTCCGGCTGCTCGTCGGGATCCGGTTGCACGGTGTCCTGGGGTTGGATGAGGACGGCGGTCGTGTCATACAGCATTCGAATCTCGAGCAACCTGCGACGCAGGTCGGTCTCGGCCAGGACGTATGCGGAATCCACCGCGGCATCACGGCTTCGATCCTCGATGCTGATCCGGTACGGATCCGTTTCATCCAGGGCGGCAAGCATCTCGCGCAAACGATCGTCCGTTCCGACGCCTTCGTCATCGACCCAGCCGGCCGCCGGGGTGTCCGCGTACAACAGGGCCCCGTAGATCGCCTTGGCGGCCCATGGCGAGCCGGGCGCCAATTCCAGATATCGCAAGTAGAGGCCACGCGCGACGCGTGGCGCCGCCAGGTCGCTCCCCGCAATTTCGGCTGCCCGCAAGGCAGCTTCGGCGGCGGTGGAACCGCGGCTTTCGTACGCGGCGACAAGATTGGAGAACAGGCCTACCCGCTCTCGAAGCCGCACGGCGTCGAAGGAGATGGCAGGATCGAGCGTGTTGGCCGCCGTCTCCAGGTAGGAGCGGGTCTCGACGATGTCCCCCGGACTCGTGGCCCTCAGGATTCTCAGCCGTGCCGCCCGATAACTTGCGGCCGTTCCGTACCGGCTGCGTTCCGCACCCGCGCGGGCACTGTCATAAAATGTGAGCGCAGCGAGGGTGTCCGATGCATGCTCGCCCGCACGCCCCCGGAAGTAGTACAGGGCGCCCAGCTTGGTATCCGGCAGTCCGGGCTGGACCAGTTCGACCGCCAGAGCTGAGTCGAGCGCCACTGGCGCGCGCCGGGCAAGCGTATCCAGGTGCGCCAGAAGGCCCTGACCGAAGTTGGCGAATCGGTTGGCGGCGATCAGCTCCACGGTCAGGCGGAGCGAGCTGTCGTATTGGCCAACTTTGGCGAGCGCGCGCGCCAGATCCAGTCGCGCCAACTCCGAGAGTTCCCCCTGGAATCCGGTGGCCGCGAGATCACTGGCGGCCTCTTGAGGCCGCTCCAGGTCGAGTCTCGCCATTCCCCGCTGAAACAGAAACAGCGCCCGGTCGTCGTCCGAAATGCTGCCGTCGAGAGCTCGCGTCAGCAGGGAGTCCGCCCCGGCGGCATCGCCTATCTGGCGCCGCGCGACCCCCTCGAGGCCAGCTGCCGTATCCAGGTCGCGAGCGTCATCCGTCAGGCCGCCGACTCGTGCCGCCGTCCTGGAGGCCGCCTCCGGACGTCCGTTGGCCAGCTCCGACCTTGCCTTCAGCAGGGCAGCCGATGCCGCATACTTGCTCTCCGGGTGCTCGACGACAATTCGGTCCGTCATCGCGATCACGGAATCGAACCGCACTCTGGCGGGAGCCTGTTCGCCGGCTCGTTGCAGGCGTACCGCCTCGCCATACGTGAGTCGGGCATCGTACATCGCATTGAAATACACACACGACGCCGTGAGTAGAGAAACGCCTCCGATCGCCAGCCATTCTCGCCTCACTCGGCCGCGCCCAACGCGGTCAAGCGCTGGCTCTTGTCGGCCAGGTAATCGCGGATCGCTCCGGCTATTGCCCTGGCAATCTTCCGCTGGTGTTTCTCGTCGCGGAGACGGCGTTCCTCAGAGGCATTGGTGATAAACCCCAGTTCGACCAGGACGGTCGGCATGTTGGAGGTAGCGCGCACGAGGACCCAGTACGGACCGGGCCGCACGCCACGATCCGGACTGTCCACCGCCCCACGGAGCTCGTTCTGGATGAAGCCTCCGAATCGAACGGACTCCCGCAGGTGGGTTCCCTGATCGAGCCCGGCCAGGATGAACTCCAACTGGTCGATATTCGGCCTCCGGGAGGCATCGGCTCCAGGCACCGTGTTTTCCCGCATCGCCGCTCGTCTACCCGCCTCGGTGCGTGCCGGACCCAGGTAGTACGTGGTGAACCCACGAGCCGACGACCCCGATTCCTGTGCGTCGACGTGAATCGAAATGAACAGATCGCCCTGCCGTTCGACAGCGACCAAAGGCCGATCCGGAACGTCCACGAACGTGTCGGTCGTGCGCGTCAGGATCGGCTCGATTCCTTGCATCTTCTCGAGTTCGGCATAGACCAGCTTCGAAACGGCCAGCGTGATGTGCTTTTCTTCCACACCGGATCGGGGACTGATGGTTCCTGGATGCCGGCCGCCGTGTCCGGGATCGATGACCACGCGCCACGGACCTGGCCGTCGCGATCTCTGACCCGGCACCACGGGAGGCAGGGACACGGCCGACTCCTGAGAAGTCGCCCGCCGTCCGAAGGCCTGGTCGCGCAGCAGCTCGTCGGGAACCAGTAGCCTGCCGGCATCCAGCACCGGCACGTTGGACAGTTGCACGAGGCGCGCGCCGATCCTCACGAAGGGCGATCCGGGACGAACCTCGACCGTCTCCCCGGCGAGCGTCATCCCGGTACCGAAGCCGGCTCGATACCCCACCTCGCTGACGATCGTCGGCGGGAGTTCCGTCCACACGCTCGTGGGATACCCGGGCGTCGTGCCGTTCGGCGCGACGGCACTGACCGACGCCAATTGCATCGACCACGTTGACGCCGGCATCGCCAGCATCCACAGGGTCACCGCCGCCCCTGTCCAGCGCCCCCGGCGCCGCACGAGTCTAGTCCCGGCTACGTGAGCGAAGTGCACGATCTACCTCCCGCTGCATGACGTTTTCCTTGAGGGCTCGTCGCTTGTCGTGCAGCTTCTTCCCGCGCGCCAGGCCGAGGGTCACCTTGGCTCGGCCGCGGGTGAAGTGGAGGTCCAACGGCACGAGTGTCAGTCCCCGTTCGGCCGTCTTTGCCGCCAGCCGATCAATCTGCCTCCGGCTGGCCAGCAGTTTTCGGGGCCGCATCGGATCCGGGACATCGATCGTCGCCGGGCCATAGGGGTTGATGTGCAGGTTGAACAGCCACAGCTCTCCCGAATCGATTCGGGCGAACGCATCCGTAAAGCTCGCCTGACCTGCGCGGAGTGATTTCACTTCCGATCCTACGAGTACCAGGCCGGCCTCGAGTTCTTCGAGAATCTCGAACTCATGCCGTGCCTTGCGGTTGCGAATCACCAACCACCTGACCTCCAGAAGCCGCACTGCGGGATAAGACGGGACGCGGGCAAATCTAGACCGGGCTCGCTGGGCACGCTACCGATGGACCCGAGTTCACGCTGGATCGAACACCTCGCGTTGAACCCGCATGACCCGCTGGTAGGCGTGCACCTTCGCGACTTCCGCTCCGAGGATGAACAGAATCGCCACGTAGTAGAAAGACACGACGACCAGGACGAGCGTGGCGAAAGCGGAGAACACGCGGGTGAAGTCGGCGACTTCGGTCAGGTACAGACCGAGACCATACTTGACGAGTTCGAAGCCGACGCTGGCAAACCCCGCCGCGACCGTTGCCGTGCGCCAACCCAGGCTGACGGTCGGCACGAACTTGTAGATCAGCAGAAACATCAGAAAGATCGCGCCGAGTGCCGTCAGGTAACCGAGCAGCGTCAACGCCGGCCCTGGCGGGATTGGGGTGCGGGACAGGACCCGGCGGCTCATGGCAAGGAAGGTCGTGGTGATCCCCACGTTGGCCAGCAACAGCAGCGAAGCGACCAGAACGACCTGCAAGTCGCGAAGTTTGGCCGCCAGCACCCCCACTCCATGGCGCAGATCGAAGACGTCGTCCAGGGCCGTTCGCAGCGCGCCAAACAGCCGCGTCGAAAACCACACGAACAGCAGCGCGGAGATGGGGCTCGCCGACCGCGACACGTCGGCCAGGTCCAGGATCGTCGCCCACACGTCGCGTCGGACCGATTCCGATACCGGCAGGAGGCCGGCGAGCCAGTCGAGGGCGACCTCGGGTGGAACGTTGAGCGTCGGAGCGAGGATCGCCCCGGCCGCTGCCACCACCAGCAGCAAGAAAGGAATGGCGGCGAGCAACAGGCTGAACGTGAGTCCTGACGCGAGAAAGAAGATGTTATCGGCGCCCGCCTGGTCATAGACTTCGCGAGCGAACTCGATCGCACCTCGGGCCCCGCCCTCGAATCCGGGGACCCGCGTCGGTCGAAGACTCAGTGGATTCGTCCGGAGCAGTTCAGCCGGCGGGCTCGTCCGCCGCGTCGGCCTCGGCGGCCGCCCGGGCTACTTTCTCCCGGTACGCGCCTTTTGATTCCGAGACCCGCCGCTCCAGATCCTCGCGCGCCTTCCTGGCCGCATCACGGCCAGCCCGAACGGCCTCCTCCGCCTGCATGCGACGCTGGC
>Ga0224512_10005293_pt1 | contig 10678 bp, 8 predicted proteins | sample SF_May12_sed_USG_4_FD_169103 | JGI IMG/M metagenome (GOLD analysis project Ga0224512, IMG submission 169103) | Sediment microbial communities from San Francisco Bay, California, United States - SF_May12_sed_USGS_13 | ecosystem: Environmental > Aquatic > Marine > Sediment | place: USA: California...
TGAACCACGCGGCCGTCGCGCTCGATCAGGCAGTGGGCCGATACCGTCATGCCGCAGATCGATTCGAAATACTCGTGCGTCGCGGGATCCAGATCGTTGCAAAAAAACTTGTGGATATGGCCGCCGCCGTATTCGCCAGGTGGTAAACTAATGCCATGTACGACGACCAGTTTTATTTTTGAATCATCGGGCCGCGCATCGAAATTGGGAGACCGAATCACTTCCACGGACTGCAACCAGCCTGCATCATCAATGAAAAATTTCGTCATTCGGTTGTAATTCGAAAACTGAATTATTGCTAACAATTCCTGGCACGATAGTTTATCTACCTTGAACCTGCAACATCTCAATGAGCCGCAACGACGGGCGGTGAAATGTATCGCCCGACCCTGCCTGGTGCTGGCTGGCGCCGGCAGCGGCAAGACCGGCGTCATCACCCACAAGATTGCCTGGCTGATCGACCAGGGCTACGCGCCGCAACAGGTCTGCGCCGTTACCTTTACCAACAAGGCCGCCCGGGAAATGAAACAAAGGGTTGGCAGGTTGCTGGGCAAAAGATCCGCGCCGGGACTGAAAATCTCGACCTTTCACAGCCTCGGGCAGCGCATACTGCTGCAGGAATCGCATCGGCTCGGCTATCGCCGGGGTTTCAGCATCATGGATACCCGCGACGTCGAAACCTGTCTCGCGGAGCTCGCGCATCGCGACGCCGTGGACAGCGATTTCCTGCGCCAGGCCATGTACCAGATCAGCCGCTGGAAAAACGATTTTATCGATCCTGCGGGTGCGCTGGCGCAGGCACAGGATCTACTGATGCAAAACCAGGCCAGGCTTTACCAGGAGTACCAGCAGCACCTGCTGGCCTGCAACTCGATGGATTTCGACGATTTGATCATGTTGCCGGTGACGCTGTTTCGCGCCGACACCGCGGTGCTCAACCAGTGGCAGGATAAAATTCGCTACCTGCTGGTCGACGAATACCAGGATACCAATACCAGCCAGTACGAGCTGATCAAGCTGCTGTGCGGACTGCGCCAGAAGCTGACCGTGGTAGGCGACGACGACCAGTCGATTTACGCCTGGCGCGGCGCCCGGCCGGAAAACCTGCGACGCCTGCAGCAGGACTTTGCGTCGATGGAGATCATCAAGCTGGAACAGAACTATCGCTCCACCAGCCGTATTCTGCGGGCCGCCAATCATCTCATCACCAACAACCATCACCTCTACGAAAAGAAGCTCTGGTCGGCGTCGGGTGAAGGCGATCCTATCAGGGTATTGCCCTGCAAGAACGCCGACGATGAAGCCGCCCGCGTGGTCGTCGATATTCTCAGCCGTCGCTTTCAGAGCAACCTGCCGTGCAATTGCTTCGCCATTCTGTACCGCAGTAATTTCCAGTCCCGTAACTACGAAAAAGCATTACGCGACCATTCGATTCCGTACCAGGTCAACGGCGGCAACGCCTTTTTCGAGCGTCGCGAAATCAAGGACATCATGGCTTACCTGCGGCTGCTGACCAATCCCGACGACGACCAGGCCCTGCTCAGGATAATCAACGTGCCGCGGCGTGAAATCGGCGCCGCGACGATAAAGGCGCTGGCGACCTACGCCGGCACGCGCCAGCGCGGCCTCGAAATCGCGATGCGCGAACTGGGCCTGCTCGAATCGCTCAACAACCGCGCCCGGATCCGCTTGCGGGCTTTCAGCGACCTGATCGACGAGCTGCGCCACCACGCGCAAAAAGAAGACGCGATGTCCCTGTGCAAGCTGCTGGTGACAAGGCTCGATTACGCCGACTGGCTGGCCGAAACCAGCGCTTCGACGAAGCAGGCGGAAGCCGCCATGGAAAACGTGCTGGAGCTGATCAACTGGGTCGGCAACCTGCAAAAGGATCGCGACGACCGCTCGCTCGACGCCATCGTATCCCACTTATCGCTGATGACGATCCTCGAAAACAACGACGAGCAACAACAGCAGGACGCGGTACAGCTGATGACGATTCACGCTGCCAAGGGGCTGGAGTTCGACCAGGTGTATCTTGTCGGCTTCGAGGAGGACAGCCTGCCGCACCACCAGTCCCAGGACCCCGACGGGCTCGAGGAAGAACGCAGGCTGGCTTACGTCGGAATTACCCGCGCCGCCGCCGGGCTGACTCTTAGCTACGCCAAAACGCGGCAGAAATTCGGCGAACTGCAGCACTGCGAGCCGAGCCGTTTTCTCTACGAGCTGCCGGAGGCGGATCTCGAAGGCGCGGAGCATACCGCAAGCCAGCTGTCCGAGGACGAAAAACACCAGCGCGGCCTCGATACCTTTGCCGACCTGAAAGCCCTGCTCGGGACCGCCGATTAAACCGGTAAAGTCCGATGGAATTTCTCGCGGGGACGCGGGGAACGCAGGGAGCGCGGGGGATTACAGTGCAAACTCCACCTGACCTGCAGCTTAGCGGAAAGAAACAAAAGGAATCTGTGTGGATGCCGGGACGAGCCCGGCATGACGGATTGCCTCATCAGGGCGGAGCCGGGGTAGTCCCGGCATGACGGGTCTGTCTTGCGCTTAGTGCGCGAGGATCTGGCTCAGGAACAGCTTGGTGCGTTCGTGCTGCGGATTATCGAAGAATTCATGCGGGTTGTTTTCCTCGATGATTTCACCGCCGTCCATAAAGATAACGCGATTGGCGACCGTCTTGGCGAAGCCCATTTCGTGGGTCACGCAAAGCATGGTCATTCCTTCCTTGGCCAGTTCGATCATGACGTCCAGCACTTCCTTGATCATCTCCGGATCGAGCGCCGAAGTCGGCTCGTCGAACAACATGATCCTCGGGTTCATGCACAACGAACGCGCAATCGCGACACGCTGCTGCTGACCTCCGGAAAGCTGGCCGGGAAACTTTTCGGCCTGCTCGGGTATTTTTACCCGTGTCAGGTATTTCATCGCGGTTGCCTCGGCTTCCTTGCGCGGCACCTGCTTGACCCAGATCGGCGCCAGCGCGCAGTTTTCCAACACGGTCAGGTGTGGGAACAGGTTGAAGTGCTGAAACACCATGCCGACCTCGCGACGGATGGCGTCGATATTCTTGAGATCGTTGGTCAGCTCGACGTTATCGACGATAATCTGTCCCTGCTGGTGTTCCTCGAGCCGGTTGATACAACGAATCAAGGTCGATTTACCCGAACCGGAGGGGCCGCAAATTACGATTCTCTCGCCCCGGTATACTTCTAGATTGACGTTCTTGAGTACATGGAAGGAACCATACCATTTGTGCATGTCCTTGATATTGATGACCAGTTCGTCGGATACGTGGAGATCAGCTGCTTCTGGTTGACTGCTCATAATTTTATACCCTGCTTAACTATTTAATGTCCGGTATGGAGTTTCTTTTCTAGATAAAGTGAGTACCGTGCCATCGAGAAGCAGGATACAAAGAAAAAGATTGCGACGAAAACGTAAATTTCCGTCGACAGCCCCTGCCACTTGGTATCGGCCAACGACGCGCGTCCCATACCGAGCGGATCGAACAGGCCAATGATGATGACGAGCGTAGTATCTTTATAAAGTCCGATGAAAGTATTCACGATCCCGGGGATCGAGATTTTCAGGGCCTGGGGCAGGATAATCAGGCGCATCGATTGCCAGTATTTCAATCCCATCGAGTCGGCGGCTTCAATCTGTCCTTTGGGTAACGCCTGTAAACCGCCCCTGATGACCTCTGCAATATAAGCCGATGAAAACAGCGTTACCATGATCAATACGCGCAGCAACAGGTCGAAGGTCGTACCCGGCGGCAGGAAATAATTCAGCATGGTCGACGCGACAAACAGCAACGTAATCAGCGGCACACCGCGGATAAACTCGATAAACGCGACGCACACCATGCGCAATGCGGGCATGTGCGATTGCCGCCCGAGTGCGAGCGCGATGCCTATGGGTAAGGAACCGACGATACCGGTGACACCGATGGTAAGCGTGAGCATGAATCCGCCGAACTTGTCGGTTGGCACCGGTGTCAGGCCCATGCCACCAATCAGTAGCCAGCCAATGATGACCGGTGCAATTAACGAAAACCATAATCCCTGCTTGCGATAAGGAACATGATCAAACAATACCGGGACCAGCGCGGCAAGCATCATGATGAACGACAGGTCGACCCGCCAGCGTTCTTCAACGGGATAAAATCCGTAAACAAATATTTCGAAACGTTTGCCGATAAATGCCCAGCAGGCGCCCAGCTCTTGGCCCGCCGCCTGGGCGATGGCGCGACAATCATCGCGCGACTCGGCGACGAAGACAGCGTCCAGGAAAATCCAGTTCAGCATCGGCGGAATGATGACGTACAGGAAATATATCGTTAGTACTGTAATGACGATGTTGGTTGTCGATGAAAACAGGTTGTGACGAATCCAGCCGATAATGCCGACTTCAGTGACGGGAGGCGCCAGGTCCGGATATTCGCCAATTTCGTATGATTGTTCGGTACTCATCTTAGCGCTCCACCAGTTTCATACGTTTGTTATACCAGTTCATAAACGCCGAAATCATCAGTGAAAACATCAGGTACAGGCCCAGCACGATGGTCATGCATTCCATTTCGCGCCCCGTCTGGTTCAATGATATTCCGCCGATGGTCGCCACAATATCCATGTAGCCGATCGCAATCGCGAGCGACGAATTCTTGGTGATATTGAGATACTGGCTCGATAGCGGCGGGATAATAACGCGCAACGCCTGCGGAATGATGACCAGCTGCATGGTGCGGCTGGGCTTGATACCGAGCGCGAATGCGGCCTCGGACTGGCCATGGCTGATTGCCTGGATGCCGGCACGCACGATCTCCGCAATGAAGGCCGCGGTATAGAGCGATAACGCTATCCACAGGGCCACAAATTCGGGGCGTAATACCAGTCCACCTTTAAAGTTAAAGCCCTTGAGTTCGGGATATTCCAGGTATATCGGTGAACCGGCGAGAAAATATACGATTATCGGGAAGGCAATGATTGCACCGAGGCTGATCCAGAAAACCGGGTATATTTTACCGGTCGCGTCCTGTATTTTCTTGGCATAACCTTTGAACCAGATAGCAAACGCAATGCCGATTACGAAGGCAGTCAGTACTGCCCACATCGCAGGCTCAAATAAGGGTTTTGGCGTATAGAAGCCGCGGTTTGTCAGGAATAATGTACCATCGAAGGCCATCATCGCATTTTTCGGGATCGGCAGCGTGTTAACGACGATACCGTGAACTAACAAAATATGGAGTAGTACCGGGACGTTGCGCACGTACTCGATGTAGACGTAAACGACCCTGTTAATCAGCCAGTTACTGGACAGGCGTAATACGCCGAGCAGAAATCCGACGATGGTGGAGAGAATAATACCGGCGACCGCCACCAGCAGGGTGTTGATGATGCCGACCAGGGCAGCTCGCCAGTGCGGACTGCGAGAATCGTATTCGATCAGGGTTTGATTGATATCGTAGTTCGAAGCATCCCACAGAAAATTAAAACTATACCCTTTACCGATGGTTTCGAGGTTTGTAACCGCGTTGCTGACGATGAAAAAGAAAAAGGCAGTGATCAAGGCCATAGTAATGACCTGTATCGTGACTGAGCGCAGTTCCTTGTCGAAAAACAGGCGATATAAAAGTGATGTATTACCGGATGTATCCGCTGTCGTCATTTTGCGTTAGCCCCCGAAAAATCAGTCATGTCGTACCATCTTGGCCCAGGTGAAGCGGCGGTCAAGAGACCGCCGCATCATGACTGCAGTTTAACGAACCGGCGGTGAGTACAGGATGCCACCCTTGGTCCACTGCGCGTTCAGGCCGCGAGCAAGACCGAGCGACGTGTTGACGCCAATGTTGCGCTCGAAAATTTCACCGTAGTTGCCTACCGCGGAAATAGCGCGTACTGCCCATTGCTTGTCGAGTCCGATCATAGAACCAAAATCGCCCTCGGTACCGACGATACGGTTGATATCCGGGTTACTTCCAGCTTTAGCAGCATGACCCTTGACGTTGGCCTGGGTGATTCCCGCTTCCTCGGCCGCGATCAGAACATTCAACACCCAACGTGTGACGTCGGCCCATTGATCATCGCCCTGGCGCACCGCTGGTCCGAGCGGTTCCTTGGAAATGATTTCCGGCAGAATGATGTGCGCGTTGGGATTATCGAAAGTACTACGCGTAGAGGCCAGACCCGATGCGTCGGTGGTATATACATCACAACGACCCGCAAGGTAGTTGGTTTGACCTTCTTCGTTGGTTTCGATAGTTACCGGCTCGTATTTCATGTTGTTAGCACGAAAATAGTCGGCGAGGTTCAACTCGGTGGTGGTACCAGTCTGGATGCACACCGAGGCGCCGTCGAGTTGCTTGGCAGAGGTTACGCCGAGCGCCTTGGGCACCATGAATCCCTGGCCGTCGTAGTAGTTAACGCCGAGGAAAGTCAGTTTCAGATCCGCATCACGGCTCATGGTGATCGTGGTGTTTCGATATAACAAATCACCTTCACCCGAGTTGAGCACGGTAAAACGGGTTTTACCGGTGGTCGGCACGAACTTGACCTTGTTGGGGTCACCCAGCACTGCGGCGGCCGTGGCACGGCAAAAATCGACGTCAAAACCGGCCCAACGACCAGAATCATCGGGTGCGCCAAAACCGGCGACACCGGTGGTTACCACGCAGTTAAGTTCACCTCTTTTTTGAACATCTTCTAGGGTACCCGCAGTAGCAGCACCTGATGTTGAGGCAAGCGCCACGGCCGCAGATACTGCCAGCGTTTTAAAAAGTTTCATTGGTCACTCTCTCCAATTGTTATTTCTATAATGATACGCCGACCCGATTTTCACGGACTCATTGTCCTTATTTTATAATCGTGTCGACAGGTTAAGGAGTTTTGTTATTTTCCTCCATGCGCGAAAAGTAACATAACAATGGCTTCCAGCCAAGGTATTGCTAATATCGGTCAACACCGGTTTATTGGTAAATTCTATTGCGGAAAGGGGCCGGGAGCCCGTATAAGGCTAATCGATGATTCGAAACCTGCGCGATAATGACGCCGATGCGGTACTGGATATTTACCAGCGGGGGCTCGATACCGGCGAGGCGTCGTTTGAAACCAGCCCGCCTGACTGGCCGGCATGGCAACTAAAGTACCACCCGTTCTGCAGGCTGGTCTGGGAACAGGACGGCGCGGTGCGGGGCTGGGCGGCTTTGGCCCAGGTATCGCCCCGCGAGTGTTACCGCGGCGTCGCCGAGGTCAGTATTTACGTCGATACCCGGCACCTGGGAAAGGGAATCGGTGACAGGTTGATGACCGCGCTCGTCGAGGAATCGGAGAAGCACGGCATCTGGACCCTTTACTCGTCCATATTTCCTGAAAACCAGGCGACGCTGCGGCTGCATTTGCGCCATGACTTCAGGGAAGTCGGGATTCGCGAGCGCATCGCCCGGCGCGACGGGCGCTGGCGCGATACGCTGCTGCTGGAGCGTCGCTCGGCTAAGGTCGGGGTCTAACGTAAACCGGAATGACGAAGGTATATGCACGTTCATACCCGTTTAAATATGTCATACCCGCGCAAGCAGGGATCGTGCACTGCTGCTCCCAAACCCTGTCATTGCGGGCTTGACCGATACGTCGGACCGCCGCAATCCACGCTGGAGTTCTCGTGGAAAATGGATGCCGGCTCGGGCGCGCCGCGCAGGCGCCGGCATGACGATGGCCGATAAGATCCCCGCTGGCGGTCAGTTGACCTGTATCTCCGAAAGCCTGCGCTCCTGCGCGGTGCTGCCGACATCGTCCAGCGGCAACAGGTCGCCGAGGTAATATCCCTGCGCGTAATCGATGCCGATCGATTTCAGTTTCTCGATCGAAGCTTCGCCGTCGACGCTCTCGGCAATGGTCCTGATGCCGAGCAGATGCGCCATCGCGTTAATCGATTCGACCATCGCGCAATCGACCGCATCGCTGCAAATATCGCGCACCAGGTTGCCGTCGATCTTGACGAAATCCAGTTTCAGATCCTTGAGCGCCGCGAAACTGGCCAGGCCGCTGCCGAAATCGTCGAGCGCAAAACTGCAGCCAGCGGACTGCAGGCGCCTGACCAGGCGGCTCGCGTTGGCGAGATCGTGGCTGAACGCGGTTTCGGTGATCTCGAAGCAGATTTGCTGCGGCTTGACGACGGTCTGGTCGAACCTTTGCAGGATGTACTCGGCCAGCGCTTCGTCGGCGATCGACGGCGCCGACAGGTTCAGGCTCAGCACCAGGTCCGGATTCTGCATGAATACGTGCGGATAAGCCGTGAAAACGCGCTCGATCACCCAGCGATCGATTTGCGGCATCAGGCCGAAGCGCGAGGCGGCGGGCAGAAATGCGCCGGGGGTGATCAGGTTTCCTTCATCGTCCAGCATGCGCAACAGCACCTCGGCGCGCGTATGCAGGCGCGTCTGTTCGGGGTCAAGCGCAATTATCGGCTGGTACAGCAACAGGAAACGCTCGCCCGCCAGTGCATCGTGTATATCCTTGCGCCGCAGCTTTTCGCCCGGTCGGTGAGTCGATTCGCTATCGGCCTCGTTATGGGTATAGGCGCACCCGCGACCGAGATCCTTGGCCGCGTAACAGGCCTGGTCGGCGTCGTGCATGAGTTGCTTGCGTGAAGACGATTCCGCGGTAATCGGCACGATACCGATGCTGACCCCGACCTGGTAGGTCTTGTGATCCCAGACGAAACGGTATTCACGGATCACGTCGATCAGCATGTCGGCCACTTTACGCGCCTTGTCGAGCGGACAGTTTTCCAGCAGCACGCTGAACTCGTCGCCGCCGAGCCGGCCGAGCGTATCGCGGCCGCGCAATTGACCGGCGAGCAGCGATGAAATCTGCTTCAGCAGCTCGTCGCCGGCGACATGCCCCGCGCTATCGTTGACGATCTTGAACTGATCGAGATCGAGGAACAGCAGCGCGTGCGTGTTTTCGAAATCCCTGGCCGACTGCAGCGCCTTTTCCAACCGCTGTTCGAACTCGCTGCGATTCACCAGCCCGGTCAGCGGATCGTGGGTAGCCTGGTGCACCATCTTCTTCTGCATGCGGCGCGAATCGGTAACATCCTTGAATACCAGCACCACGCCGATGCTGTTGCCCTGGGAGTCGATCATCGGCGCCGCGGTGCCCTGGATCGAGTAGCGCTCGCCGCTGCGCGAAATCAGCACGTTATCGGTTTTCGGCGCGACCACGCGCTTTTCGGAGAGGCAGCGTTGCGCCGGGTCCGGAATCACCATGCCGCTTTGCTCGTCCTCGAGGTGCACCACCGCCTCCATCGACAATCCCATGGCCTGGTGGTATCGCCAGCCGGTCAGCGCCTCGGCCACCGGGTTCATGTAGTCGATGCAGCCCCTGCTGTCGGTCGTGATGACACCGTCGCCGATCGAATGCAACGTGATCTGCGCGCGCTCCTTTTCCATCAGCGTCTCGCCGAGCGCCAGTTTACGCTCTAGCTCGGCCGCGGCGCGCGCGGCGAATAGCTTGATCACGTGGATATCGCTTTTCTGCGGGTGCAGCCTGCCCCGGGCCATGCCAGCCAGCACGCCGATCGGCCGCCCGCCCGAATCCTGCAGCCGGATCGCAAAAAAACCGGAACCCGGGAAACGCTCGCGCAGCAGATCGGCCTGGGGGAAGAGCTCGCTGGCCGAGTTTTCGATATACCAGAAACTGCCGCTGTCGCCGCAGGGGCTGTGCTGCAACGAAACCGGGTGATTCATGATATAGCCGCCGTCGCACCAGTAAGCCTGCGTCTGATAGGACTGTTGCGCGTCGTCGACCAGCGCCGCGAGAAACACGGCGTCCATCGACAGGAATTGCGACAGTTCCCTGACCAGCGCGTAGAAATAGGTTTCGCCAGTCGTCCCGACCGTGGCTTCGATCAGGCCGTGCAGCCGGTCCCTGCTATCCTGCTGTCGCCTGCGGGCGCGGGTTGCCTCGACAGCCTTTATCCAGTACCAGGAGAGGCCCGCGCCGACGAGCGCGGAAAAGGAGGCTGCTAAAATCGCTTCGACCATGTATTACCGGGAATATATCCGTATCAATTCGAGTATAGGCAAGATTTCGCAATATTGGGTCCGGCACCGGGATTTATTAACTTGCAACGCTTAACGCCTTTGCCTAACCTAGCGCGATTCTTCCTGCAACGAATTCATCGATCCATGGCCAGTAAAAAAAGTTCTTCCGGCAAGCCCGGCATTCGACATTACTCCTCCATCGTCGTCGACGGCGTCGATCGCGCGCCGAGCCGCTCGATGCTGCGCGCGGTAGGATTCGACGACGCCGACTTCAAGAAACCCCAGGTCGGCATCGCGTCGACCTGGAGCATGGTGACGCCGTGCAATATGCATATCGACCAGCTTGCCCTGAAAGCGGCCGAGGGCGCCAACATGGCGAACGGCAAGGCGGTGATATTCAATACCATAACCATCTCGGACGGCATCTCGATGGGCACCGAGGGTATGAAATACTCGCTGGTGTCGCGCGAGGTCATCGCCGATTCGATCGAGGCGGTAACCGGCTGCCAGGGATTCGACGCGCTGGTCACGATCGGCGGCTGCGACAAGAACATGCCGGGCTGCATGATCGGCATGGCGCGACTCAATCGCCCGTCGGTGTTCGTCTACGGCGGCACCATCATGCCGGGTTGA
>Ga0224512_10005294_pt1 | contig 10677 bp, 8 predicted proteins | sample SF_May12_sed_USG_4_FD_169103 | JGI IMG/M metagenome (GOLD analysis project Ga0224512, IMG submission 169103) | Sediment microbial communities from San Francisco Bay, California, United States - SF_May12_sed_USGS_13 | ecosystem: Environmental > Aquatic > Marine > Sediment | place: USA: California...
GCCCGGAACGAACCGGCTTCTGCGGGCGATCTATGGCCAGAAGGTGCACCCCCTTAGCATGGATAGCTATGGCTCGTTCAGGGAGGATCTGCTGTCCGCAACAGATAAGGATAGTGATACCGAGTATGTCTGGCTGACGGTTTCAGAAGATCCTACACTCTATTTTTACGAGCTGATGGAGAAAGAACCGCACCAACCCATACGGTATCTTCTCCCTGATCGTGCGATGTTTGAACTGGTCCGGAACAAGGAGAGATTTCAGGCATTTTGTGAAGCAAATGGACTACCGGTCCCAGCTTCAATCTCTGCTGATAAGTTGAAAGAGTTGGAGCTGGATTTCCGTCCCGTAATTGCAAAAAAGCGGATCGGCGCAGGCTCTGTCGGCATGAAGTATGTTGAGAAACCGGACCAACTTTTACTCTTGGACGATATTGATAAAGACCATTACCTTATTCAGGAGAAGGTAGTCAGCACAAGGAAAGTTCATGGGTTCTTTTGTGTGGCGAGGAAGGGGGAAGTCATCTCATGGCACGGCCATGAGCGCCTAAGAACATTTCCGGAGAAAGGGGGTGTAACGGTATTTTCCCGGTCGCAGTATGACTACGAGTGCAAGGAGATCGCGTTCCGGCTGATCCAGGAGATAAACTGGAGCGGTTTTGCGATGGTGGAGTTCTTGCATGATGACCGTGCGGGTGAATGGAAGATCATAGAACTGAACCCCAGGCTGTGGGGGTCGGTCATGTTATCAGAATTTTGTGGGGCGAAGCTTCTCTCGAACTACGTCAAAGTCGTTTCTGACGAAAAGCCTGAATCAGGTGATGAGCTAACGGACCGGTATATCCGCTGGATGTTTCCGTTTGAGGTGATTAGCCTCCTGAAGGGGAGTATCAGTCCGGGTGAGTTTCTGAACCGACGTGGGTTGAAAACCTGTTATATCAACTTTACATACAGCAGTACTTTTCGCGCTCTGCTTTTCCAGGCTTACTTTACTTTCAATGGTCGGTCGATCACCCGATTCTTCAAAAAGTTGCTGCCATGAAGAGACCAGTGGCCGTCTTTGACTTTGACAAGACACTGACAGACCGAGACACGCTATTCGGTTTTTACAGAACCGCAGCAGGGGGTGACCCACTGTTTGGTCTTAAGCGGGTACTGCTGATCGCTGCGGGCGTACTTTACAAAACCGGACTAGTCAATAACCGCACGCTCAAACATGTCGGCATTTATCTGTTTTTAAAGGGCAAGACTCGGGATGAACTGGAGATTGCCGCACGAAGATACTGTGAACAGATTGAGTTAAACGATATCTATTTGAACCACTATCAAAAAATAAATGGTCAAAAGTGGATTGTGTCCGCATCGCCAGAGATCTATCTTAGACATCTGTTTCCCGGTGACCAAGTAGCAGGTACGACCTTCACATTCAGCGGGAATAAAGTGATGGGGTTGGAAACCAATATGTTTGGCCAGGAGAAAAAAAGGTTCTTAGGTGAAAAAGGAATTACCCATATCCACAAGTTATATACGGATTCAATGGCTGATAAATCGCTAATGGATATATCAGAGGATGTCTATATAGTTAATAAGGGACATATAACGCAGTTAAAATAACAGTGAAACAAGTAAATAATAGAAATCTTGTGTTTGCTCATATGATGAAAACTAGAAATATTTTATCCACTAAACTCGCTCTCCTCAAAATAGACGTCCGGCGGCAACGCAATACGACGGATCGCTCGATGTCTACCATCGCTTCGGCGCAATAGTGTAATCATGCCAGATCCCGCGACCACTGCTATCGCACGTATAGAAACCAAGGACTCGATGCCTACGTCTTAGAATCACTCAGTCAGGTGCGCGACATCACCCGGCAATAGATCCGTGCATACAACGAGGAGGGGCCGCGCAGCGGCATGGGACAACTACCGCCTGCCATGTTCCGACGGCAGGTCGAAAACGCCGAAAACTCTAATCTTGAACTGTCTCATTGATAGGGAAGCCTACGCATGCGGTAGTTTGCTTTGTTTTGTAATTAGGTTCTCAATTTGATTCAGTTGTAAATGGAGGCTTCTCTTTATTGGAGATGAACAAAAATGGACGGAAATAAAGGCTCTTGGTTGCTTTCGAAGCGGCGCTTTCTAAAAAGGGGGGCGGTCGGTTTCAGGGAGTTTTTGCTGAAATATACGAGATTTCTAGGATTGAAGATTGCCGATATATTGGTAACTCTTGGTTATACGATAAAAACTTCTCATGTATTCAATAATGTAGATCTCAAAACGTGTAAGCGGAGATCTCAGTATTACGACGAAGTCGCAAAAGAATTTAGTCTCGATACGGAAAAGGTATCTTACCTGGAATTTGGTGTTTATAAAGGAGATAGTCTCAGGTATTGGTTAACGAGGAATACGAATTCAGAATCACGTTTTCATGGATTTGATACTTTTACTGGATTACCAGAAGACTGGGGACATATCCCAAAAGGGCATTTCAGTACTGAAGGAAGACTGCCGACGATCAACGATGAAAGATGCCATTTTCATGTTGGTCTATTCCAGGAGAACTTGCCTGGTTTTATCAATGATAACAAAAACATATTCGCCGACAGGCTTATCGTTAATATAGATGCAGACCTGTATTCCTCTACGCTTTATGTCCTGATCATGTTGACCGATTATTTGAAAAGCGGAGATATATTATTCTTTGATGAGTTTTTCTCCATTGTTAATTCAGCATCAGAGTTTCGCGCTTATCTGGATTATAGATCTATCTCTACTTTAGATTTTAAGTTCATTGCGAAAACCACAACACATTGTGCGCTTCAAGTTGTATAGATTAGTCTCAGAATAATCAACTTCATACACATAGAAGCGGGCGAGGGTCTTGTCGAACTGCCCCATGAGTCAGATCCGAGGCCGTGCAAAGGCTAAAAGCTTAATCTGCATCCGCTGTAGCGCTTGCTTTCCAACTCGAAACCAAATCCTGGATTGGACAAAAACTGTGTTCAGCGAGTAGCCTCGAGTATCGTTCTGCGAGAGATCTTCGACGAATCCAAAACGATCGCATCCTAATCTGAGTCAAGAGACTCGACTTTTTCAACTGCTCAAAATAATAGTCAGGGTAGCGCTCGTAGTCCAACTCGTATGGATGCATATAGACGATGGCGGGCCTTTCCTTCTCGACGTTTTCAAGTATTCTCTTGCAAATCTTATACGGCAACAGCCGAAAGTAGCTTCCTCCGAGAGCCGGTATCTTTTTTCCTAGTACTGAGGCGACGGTCATCGGCACTTCGACAATTGATTGTCCCTTCGGCGTGTTGATCCTGCCTATTTCCACTGGCTGCCCCGGCCAACCGTATCCAATTCCTGAACATGGCATGATGCTGCTGTCGTAGTCAAAGCCGGCCTCCAAAAGAACATCAAGTGCCCATGCTGTCGGCTCGGATATTGAGAAACATGGTGCCCTGTGGCCGACTACTGTTTTTCCGGTTATGTCTTCTAAAAGACGCTTGGCGCGCAATACTTCATTTCGCGCTTGGTCCGGTTTCATCTGAGAGAAGACAATGTGATTGTAACCGTGAACGCCAATTTCGTGTCCGTCGCGGTCGATCTCTCGAACTAGCTCCGGAAACGTCTCCGCGACGGCACCAAGGATGAAGAAAGTAGCTTTCGTATTCCCGGCGGCCAAGAGCGCCAGAATCTCTTGTGTCTGGGCAACGACCCGATTAGTTTGAGGTACGTTAGTCCCAAATCGATCGCGCATAGCAATACTGATGCCGTCTTCGACGTCAACTGAAAACGCGTTAGGCATTGGCGGCGTCATTGGCGGCGTCTATGTTTTGGTCGAGCGGAAATCAATGGCAAAAAGTCCTCGACTCCGTTAGAAAACTCATAACGCTCAAGACTTACGTCGTCCATATAGTCCAAAACTCCGGTTACTGTGGGATCTTCTTGTCAGCTAGTTTTTCGCAAAGTTTCAGAATCTTCGTCGCTCTGCTGACTGCGGTATCAAAAGACTGGAGTCGCAGTCTCCCTGCCTTGCGTAATCGACTTTGGCTCGTCGTGCTGCTTGCAAGTTGCGCGATTGCTTCGGCGGCGGCCTTCGGATTCGCCGGTGCGAAATAGACTGCTGCCGGACCGCAGATACTCCTGGCAAAGCCCAAATCAGTTGTCACGATAGGTTTCTCCATGACCATAGCTTCCGCATATGAAGCCGAAAAACACTCGGCCAGCGTTGGCAAAAACATGGCGTCACACTCGCCATAGAGAGCCGGACATTCGGCAGGTGGCACTGCGCCGACAAGGTTCACTTCTGGCGGAATCGAAGGAGAAATTCTCGCACGGTACTCATCGGGCGTGAGTGTGAGCACGAATTCGATCGGTGACGATATCCGGTCTTGTAAGAAAGGAATGATCTGGGGAATAATCTCGAGGTTCTTGTGGGCATAGTAGCTGGTAACAGTCAATAGTCGAAACACACCCGGCTGCCTTTCCGGCAATCGTCGCGGAGCTTGGGGCGGATTCAAGTAAAACGAGCTATGCGTGTTCGTTACGGTGAACACCTCATCGGTTCCAAGCCAGTTGCGAACTCTCTTGTTGACGTCATCAGTTTGTACTATTAGAGCATCCGCTTGCCGCCTAAACAGGGCTTTGTGGGCCCGCGCGCGTGCCTCGATCTTCAACCGTCGTACCAAGCTGAGGTTGTGTAGGAATGGAGACTCCGGGTAAATGTACAGCGGCAGGTTAAATCCGACTAAATGCGGAGAACGACTACGCCAGTAGGGTGGGCCAGACGTGGTTAGCACACAGTCTGGCAGGATTTTCCTCTCAAGACGGGCCATCGTTTTGCTTGCGGCATGTAGTTTGCCTACACCCATCGGACCGAAAGACTCTTCGTAAAAGTTGAAGTTTCTCGGAAACTCTTCGCGATCGAGGTGTTTTCCTACGCCTGGGCCAAGCACGACATGATACTGATGATCCGCGAATGCGCGATACTCTCGAACCAGCGAAAGAGCACCCTGCACGGCGCCGCCGAATCGCATAAAAGCGGTGTTGATCATCAAGCGCATAGAGGTATTTACGGAGACTGCGACCTTCGAAGCTCCGAGGTGATACTGGAGTCGAAAGCTTTCGAGCTAGGACGAACCTCGCTTTTCTCTCGCGGAGCATACCCTTTCACGATTTTCTCGAGCATGCGTCGGACGGCGTCTTTGTCATAGTCCCTACAGGCTGAGCCTAGATCGTCTATAGCCTTCGTTAGTTGGCCCCATTCCAGGTCTGCTTCTCGTGCACGGATGATTCTCGGATGAGGTGTACGTTCCGGATTCTCGCCGATCAACAGTTCCTCGTAGAGCTTCTCTCCGGGGCGCAGGCCGGTAAACAGGATCTCAATATCTCCGCTTGGACAGTCGGCATTTCGGACGCGCAGTCCGGCTAGCCGAATGAGCCGTTTAGCGAGATTCAGTATCTTGATGGGTTGCCCCATGTCGAGTACGAAAACCTCGCCACCCTGACCCATTGAAGCCGCTTGAATGACCAGCGAGGCGGCTTCCGGAATCGTCATGAAATACCGGGTCACCTCTGGATGCGTGATGGTAACGGGGCCGCCTTCTGAAATCTGCTCCTGAAAGAGGGGCACGACGGAACCCGAAGAACCCAGTACGTTGCCGAAGCGAACAATTGTGAAGCGCGTGCCGGAAGGGCGTGCAGCCAGGCCCTGGATGCAGAGTTCGGCCAAGCGCTTGGATGCGCCCATGACGTTGGTTGGGCGCACGGCCTTGTCCGTTGACACAAGCACAAACGTTTCGACGCCTTCCGCCACTGCTGCATTGGCCACGTGCCAGGTACCGAAAGCATTGTTTTCAACGCCGGCGACCGGGTTCTCCTCAACCAGAGGGACATGTTTGTAAGCGGCGGCATGATAAATGGTTTGAACCGCGTAGTTTTGGATGACCGATCGGGTCTTCTCGCGGTCCGTAACCGTGCCCAGCACCGGGATGATTTCGGTCGCAGTCACTCCCGAGGCTATGAGCTCCTTGTCGATCAAATACAACGCTGCCTCGGAAACCTCGAAAAGGATCAGCCTCGATGGATTGATGTTTAGTATCTGGCGGCAGAGCTCTGACCCGATCGAGCCACCGGCTCCGGTGACCATTACCGATTTGCCAAGAATGGTCGGCTGGAGCAGTTCTTCGTCAACCGGTACAGGGTCGCGTCCGATAAGGTCTGAGACATCTTCGGCATCGAATTTGCGCGGATCCGAGATTCTTGTGACCAAGTCCGCTATTGCAGGGACTGTCCTAATATTAATCGGCAGATCCTCGAAACGGACCAGTACCTCCCTGATCCTGCTTTTCGATGCGGACGGGATAGCCAGGAAGAGGTCCTCTACGTCACGCTGGGCGATCAGGTCACCCAGGCGATCAGACGAATAGACGGGCAAACCGTGAATCTCCGTATGGTGCAGCGCCTGTTTGTCGTCAATGATTGCCACGGGAATGTATTCCAGGCTCTCTTGCAGTGCGTGCGCCAGCTCCGCACCGCGCTGGCCAGCGCCAAAGATCACGGCTCGGCGAGGTTCGCCCTTGACCTTTATGTGATGGCGTAAGTATGCGCGTATGAACATCCGACTGCCTGCGACGAGCAGCAAACAGAGTGCCCAGTAGATGGCAAGCACCGACCGCGGAAAGCCCTCACTGCCACCGATTATGAGCACGGCCGTGAGTAGGGCTACATGGATCGTGATGGCTTCGGCCATCGCGACGATGCTGTGTGGACCGACGTACCGCACCATCGCTCGATACATCCCCGCGCGGATGAATAGGGGAACCGCAAGGGCGATCGTCCAGGGGAACAGCCACGCAAAATCTGTCAGTTTAGCTGGCCACCAGGCGTCCAATCGAAGCACGAACGCCAACCAAAGGCAGGAAGGCAGCAAGACAATATCCAGACCAAGCTTTAGGGCCTGTTTTCTCAAACGTGATAGCGAAAGGATACTTTCCACATGATGTTCGCTAGGTCCGGGCAACGAGAATCCGTGGGCTCGCACCCAAAGGTACATAACCGCAAGGCCCAGAATTGTTACAGCTGCAAAAAAAGAATTCTCGATCACGGCGTTCGAGCTATTGAGCTCGTCCTCTTCTATAATTCAGGCGCTTAGTGATGACACAACCAGCTAATGTATTACGTTGAACAACTTTTCTAAATTGTTGGTGTATGTCGTTGACCAACTTCTATATATTATAGGCTGCATCATGATAATGATACTTCGAAACAGATCGCGAAACCGAATTCTCCGTAACAGGCTCCTGATCATCCGATTCGAAGTGGCTTAACTCCACGAGCGGCGAAATGGCAAATCATAGGAATAACAGTAGGTGGGTGACCATAATCGCGCTTGTCGCCGGATGGCTGTTAGCCGCGTCTGCGCTGGCGCAGCAGGGCGGCGACGAGGGTGGTTTTCAGGCAAACGTCGGCCTGCACTTCGACCTGAACGACAACATCTATGATAGCAGCACTCAGGAAATCGAGTCCTGGATTGCACGGATTAGCCCCGAGCTGTCGTTGAGTTCCGCGCCCGGCACGCGACAGTTTTCTGCGCGGTACGTCGGGGATTATGGAAAATTCTTCGATAGTTCAGACGACGATTACGAAGACCACTCGTTGACCGGGCGCGGATTGTTTCAGATGGGTTCACGAGGCTCGCTGAACCTCTCGGCGGTCTTCGCGCAGGGCCATGACGGTCGTGGAAGTCGCCTGACACGGGGAGTGCTCCCGGATTCACCCGCCTTTCCTGCCGCGCCCGACGAATTCGAACGCATCGATTACACGGCACAGTATACTCACGGTGTTCAAGGAGCACGGGGGCGCCTCAATTTCGGCCTTGGCGGGAGTGAGCTGGAACACAGCAACAATCGCGACCGTACCCAGTTCTTCGATCGCAACGATAGCTACGCTTTTGTCGGCCTCACGATCGGGGCTCGGGAGCGTTCAGCCTATGTAATCGAGGCGCGCTACAGCGACGCTGACTACGACGTTGACCGCCCCGGAGATGCGAGTCGCAGCGGCGACAACTGGCGTGCCTTGGTCGGTTTCACTTGGGAGGCTACGGCAAAAACAGAGGGCTCAATTCGGGTTGGTGCGGAGCGGCGGAGTTTCGACGACCCCACTCGAGAAACGAATAATTCCACGAGTTGGGATGTCGCTATCCGATGGTCTCCGCGGGAATATTCCCACTTTGATTTCGCCACCTCGCGGGAAAACAGGGAGACGATTGGCCCAGGCGATTTTATCGACCGCTCCAGCTACGGCGTGAGCTGGACCCACGAGTGGGGCATCGGTCTTGAGTCGGTTCTAAGCTGGGAAAGCCGAGATGACGACTTCGTCGGCACGAATCGCAAGGAGGACGAGTCTGCGACTTATTTCGGTTTACGCCTGCCGCAGGGGGAGCGCGCGCTTTGGGAGGCGGGCGTCAGTCGTCGCAGCCGAGATAGCACGCTCGCAGAGCTCGAGTTTGAGGGCATGTTGTACACGATTGGAGTGAACTTGCAGCTTACTCGTTAATCTAAGGACTGCGTCACATTTTGATCTGACGAGTACGTCATATCCAGAAACATGCCAGAGAGGTTTACTTCCCATGAAGCCGCTTACTCGTTAATCTGACGACTACGTCATATTCAGCTACATGCCAGATATGCTCACATTACATAAACTAGCGTTTGCCGTTCTGTTACTCGCAGTTACGGCAGCTGCGGCGCAGCAGAGCGAGGCCTACCGCCTCGCAACCGGCGACAAGGTCGCCATTTCAGTCTTTGGTGAAGATGACCTGAGCATGAACGTGACGTTGGCCAACGATGGTGTATTGAAGTACCCGTTTCTCGGTGAAATTCGAGTCGCCGGCCTTACAGTGCCGGAATTGGAGCGCATCATCGCAGACGGTTTGCGAGGTGATTACCTAATCAACCCCGAGGTGACGGTCACAATTCAGCAATATCGCCCATTCTTTCTCAAGGGGGAAGTCAATCGGCCCGGCAGCTACGAATACCAGCCCGGGCTGACGCTGGAAAAGGCGCTGGCGCTCGCAGGAGGCTTATCGCCGCGTTCGGCTCCCGGCAGAATCGAGCTGAAACGAGCCAACTCCGATTCGTTCGAAAGAGTCGGCATGGACGCTCCGGTGTATGCCGGTGACATAATCAATGTACCGCAGAGCTTCTTTTGATCACGTCGGCAAGGGCAGTCGGGCTTTGCATATAACTTAGCGGAACAGCGCAATAAATGGACAAATCAGCCAACAGCGGCGACGAGTGGGAGGATAACGAGGGGCTGGACCTGCTCCATGTGTGGGCCGTCATATACAGACGCAAGTGGTCCATCCTTACTCTGGCTTTTGTGGCTTCGCTGTTAGCGGCCCTGGTAGTTCACGCAATGACTCCAATATATCGGGCCATGGCCATCGTGCACATCCAGTCTGAACAGGCCAACATCGTGTCAATCGAAGAGGTCTACGGCATCGATTCCCGGCGCGATGATTACTACAACACCCAGGCTGAGATCCTCAAGTCGCGGATGATTGCCGGCAAAGTGGTCGATACCCATGGTCCGGTTCCGCCCGTGCCGTCAGTCCTGCCTGGTTTCGACTGGCAGAGGCTGCTGCCGTTCGAGCCGCCGGAACCGCCTGGGGGCCCGGTAAATGTCGATCCGCGCGAAGGGCAGATCACGGCCTACCTTTCCGGATTGACGATCGAGCCGATCCAACGCACGCAGCTGGTGCGAGTCCATTACGACTCACCCGATCCGCGCCGCGCGGCAACCTACGCCAACGCCCATGCCGACGCCTACCTCGATAGCATTCTCGATGCACGGCTTTCTGTCACCCAATCGGCCTCGAATTGGATGGCCAAACGCGTCGAGGAGTTGCGATCGAATCTTCAGGATAGCGAGGCACGATTGCAGGCGTACCGCGAGGAAGAGAGACTGATGGATGCGCAAGGGATACAGACCCTGCCGACGCTGCAAATCAACGACCTCTCTGCACGATTAGTCGATGCGAGACGGCGCTTGTCCTCTGCGAGGATCGCCTATCTTCAGGTGTACGGTGAAAGCTCAGGTTCAATCGAAAGTGTACCGGCGATAATCGGCAACTCGGCCGTGCAGCAGTTTCGTCAGGTGCAGGCCCAGGCCGAGCAAAAGGTGGCGGAGCTGGCCAAGCGGTACGGCCCGAAGCACCCGAAGATGATAGCCGCGCAGTCGGAATTGGCGGAAGCGACGGACAATCTGGATGCGCAGCAGCGCGTCGTTTCCGGTGGAATTCGTGCCGAATATCTTGCAGGACAATCCGAGGTGCGTGCGCTGGAAGAGGAACTTGACGCAGCTAAACAGCAATATCAGGAAGTCAGCCGGAAAGGGGCGGATCTGGCCGAGTTACAGCGCGAAGTCGATACGAACCGTCAGCTGTACGAGCTGTTTTACAGCCGTATGCGTGAGACAGCGCAGACGGGCGACCTCGAATCGGTCAATGCTCGCGTCGTACAGGCCGCCGTGGTTCCGACGGTGCCGATCAGCCCACGCAAGAAAGCTGCGGTCATGATGGCGCTTGCCTTCAGCCTCGCGGCCGGGATCGGCGCCGCTTTTCTGCTCGAGCAACTGTCCAACACGATCCGCAGCTCGTCAGATGTCGAGGAGA
>Ga0224512_10005295_pt1 | contig 10673 bp, 15 predicted proteins | sample SF_May12_sed_USG_4_FD_169103 | JGI IMG/M metagenome (GOLD analysis project Ga0224512, IMG submission 169103) | Sediment microbial communities from San Francisco Bay, California, United States - SF_May12_sed_USGS_13 | ecosystem: Environmental > Aquatic > Marine > Sediment | place: USA...
CAGCATACAATATGTAAAAGATTCACAAGAGTTTGCATTTAATCACGATTTATTTCTTGGAATAAGAAACAATCAGTTAGCATCTTAATTTGAAACTATTAGTTAAGAGTACAACAATGTGTATGGTTTAGCCCAATTTCTACATTTTTCACATATTGCCTCAAATGTCTCTGAATCAAATGTGATTGAAACCCCCCGGAACAGTAAAATTTTGTACATAATCCTTTCATGTAATCGTTTTGAATCAAAAAAATAATTTAGCATGTGTTCAAATTTGGATTTGAACCAAGCCAACCAATTTTTCATTATACATGTGAAATAGACACAAAAATAATTCCTAATTTAACACAGCAATCCTAAAGTCCTTTTTTGGATAATCTAGGCACGAAAAAAGTACAATTAACCAATATTGTTTACTAAAGTCTAAATTATAGCAATCTGAAAATCACATGTCATGGAAATTTCTAGCAGAAATGTTGTGGAAGGAACTGCACGATCACCACATAGAGCGATGTACAAAGCAATGGGACTAAATGATGATGATTTGTCTAAACAGTTTATCGGTGTGTGCCACACTGGAAATGAGGCAACACCATGCAACATTCACCTTCCAAAATTAGCTCTCAAAGCTAAAGCAGGGGTTTCAGATGCAGGTGCAACACCTAGAGAATTTTCAACAATCGCAGTAAGCGATGGAATCGCAATGGGACATGAAGGGATGAAATCATCACTAGTTTCTCGTGAAGTCATCGCGGATTCAATTGAATTGATGGTCAGAGCACATCAATATGACGCGCTTGTAGGCATTGCAGGATGTGACAAAAGCTTGCCTGGAACAATGATGGCAATGGCCAGACTAAACATACCATCAGTATTTGTTTACGGAGGAACAATCATGCCAGGAATATTAGATGGTAAAGAATTGACAGTAGTTGATGTCTATGAAGCTGTAGGCGCATATGATGCAGGAGAACTATCTCTTGAAGCGTTAAAAAACATTGAAAATACAGCATGTCCAAATGCAGGATCCTGTGGAGGAATGTTTACGGCAAATACAATGGCATCAATTTCTGAAGCAATCGGTCTTGCATTGCCAGGAAGTGCAAGTCCCCCAGCAGAAGATGATAGACGAGAAAAAATGGTATATGACACAGGAGTTGCATGTGCCAAATTATTAGAGATGAATATCAGACCAAAAGAAATCTTAACTTTTGAAGCCTTTGAAAATGCAATAATAATGCTAAATTCTGTAGGAGGATCAACCAATGGAATTCTACACCTACTTGCACTTGCAAATGAAGTGAATATCAAATTAACATATGATGATTTTGAAAGAATAAGAAAAAAAACTCCCCATCTAGCAGATATGAAACCAGGGGGAAACTATGTCATGGATTCACTTGACAAGATTGGTGGAATTCCATTTGTCTTAAAGAAATTACTTGACAAAGGATTACTCAATGAAAACTGCATCACAGTCACAGGTAAAACAATTAAAGAAAATCTTGATTCAATGAAGATGCCTCAAGTAGAACAACACATCGTAAGATCAATTGAAAACCCACTTCACACAGTTGGCACCGCAGTAATTCTCAAAGGAAGCCTAGCACCGGAAGGAGCCGTAATCAAAACAGCAGGAGTGGAAATGACAAAATTTACCGGAAAGGCTCGTGTATACGATAGAGAAGAATATGCATTTGATGCAGTGTCCAAGGGTGAAGTTGACGAGGGAGATGTGGTGGTAATCAGATATGAAGGACCAAAAGGAGGTCCAGGAATGAGAGAAATGTTAGCCACAACTGCTGCACTTGTAGGTCAAGGATTAGGCAAAAAAGTTGCAATGGTAACTGATGGACGATTCTCCGGAGGTACAAGGGGATTTATGGTGGGCCATGTGGCACCTGAAGCATATGTCGGAGGTCCAATTGCCCTGGTAAAAGAGGGAGATGAGATTACAATTGACACTGAAACTAACGTGCTTGATCTTCACGTATCTGAAGAAGAATTAGAAAATAGAAGAAAACAATGGAGAAAGCCCAAACCAAACTATACATCTGGAGCACTTGCAAAATTTGCAACACTAGTTGGGTCTGCAGCACAAGGTGCAATCACTACTGCAAATCCGTAGAAATGGATAATTCGCCTAGAAGAAGAAGAATCATAACATGAAATTGTTTTCATGAATATGACACGGAAAAAAATTAACATTGTTATTGTAAAATGATGGTTGTCAATTAAAAAGGTAATTTTTTGACATTATTACCACACACTGCTTTTTCACAACATAATTAAACTTAAGTTCAAAATTATATTAGAGAAAAACATGGATATCTACTCAAGTAAGTTTGCAATCATTGTAATAATTGGACTTGTTGCCATTCTTACAATACAATTCATGAGTAATGATAATACAAGTACGCTTATTGATTCTGAAACCTGTGAATTATACGTGACAGACTCTCAAATTAATGCTAAACAATACTTGAATAAATTTGATACAAAATGTTTGGACTTCAAAAATCTCAATCCATAAAAAATTTAAAAATTAATTAATGAATTTAATCCCATAATGAGCGTAATGGATACTCCAACTGAAATTAATTCAGTATCTTGGAATGAAGGTAAAAAGTCATGGGAGTACAACATGGTCCAAGTTGAAGAATATTTTGGGTTTAACGAATGTCAGCAATGCCGTAAACCAATGTCTCATAATATCAAAACAAACGGAGAATTCAAGATGGTTTATGTAAAATGTGGCTGTTCAAGAAGGTAACCATTTTAAAAAAAGATTATTGCTTGTCCATTCCTAAAACGTCATAGTATGCCCTTGGAATCATTTGTTGTGCCTTAAAGAATACATTATTTGCGGCAGTGTCCAAAACGTATGTTTTTGCCCAGTCATCATCACTTCTAATTGAACGACCAAATCCCTGCAGTAATTTGGTCAAAGTTTGAGAAGTGTACCATGTAGGAAATTTACTCATTTTGGCCTTTGTTCTCTTTTCAGTATAATTTGGATATGGAACCTTTGCAATAATCTGAAATCTAGACAAATCATCTTTCAAATCAACACCCTCCCAAAGAGAAGAGGAGAGCAAAACACCAGTAGGATCAGCAGCATGTTCGGAGATTATCTCATCTTGAGTTTTTCCATCTTGATTTCTACTATGACAGATTCTAATTCTTTGAGTATTTTTAGGAGAAAGATATCGTAAAATTTTTTGACATCTAGGAATCGAAGAAGTTAAAATTAACCCACGCTCATCTGAATGTTCATCCATGATCCTGTCAATGGTTTTGATTACTTCAAGCTCATCTTCTTGAGTTGACCCATAGCTAAGTCGTCGAATATTAAGAAGATCAATGGTCCTATTTTCAATAGGAAAGGGAGACTTTATTGTATCAACAAATGCAACATCATCTTTTTGCAATCCCATATTTTCACAAAAACTTGATTTGTCAATTGTTGCAGACATAAAAATTTGATACTCAGTTTCAAAAAAAGAATTTGCAAATTTTGAAACATCAATAGGCTTAACAGAAACAGTTCTAAAATTTCCATTCAAATCTTTAACAGGATCATTTACGACAAAGTTATCTTTGTCAGCCATAATGTCTATTTTTGCTTGGGCAGATCGATCATGACGTCGTTCTAATCCTGTAATCAGCTCAAAATCAGGATTATTTTGAAATGCAGAGCTTTCTTTGATATCTTTGATTTTTTTCGCATATGAATAAGCCATGTCATCAGCTAGCTGAATCATGGAATCCAAATCTGTGAAGTTGTATTTTTCCAAATTAAGATTACACTCATCAACTTGGCCACTGAAAATATCAAATCCCACAAATTGAATTATTTGATCCTCAATCTTATGGGCTTCATCAAATATAGTTACTTTTCTATCCAAATATTCTTCAAAAAGTTTTTTGTTGAATTTCATTATTGTAAAAAATGCGTGATAATTCCATAACGAATGCTTTGAAACAAGGGCATCATACTTTTGCATATAATAGTGACAAGACTGTGAATCTGCCGTATTTTCTTCAACTTGTTTAATTGTAGGCTTGAATTTACATACTTCAAAAACTTCTTTCCCATTTTTAGATATTCTTTCCTGGCATTGGCCCTTATCGCATGTCAGACCCCATCTCATTGCCCTTCTTGAATTATCTACTTTCTCAGCAGCCATTAATTTAAGACAAGGGAAATTTTGTTTTCCTTTAACAGGTTTTAGAAATGGTATGTCCTTGATGTATTGATCTTGAAGATGTTTAGATGCAGTAACTGTGAAGGAGCTATCAAAATAACTAGAAATAGTTGCACCTACAAGAGATTTTCCAACGCCAGTGGGAGCACACAAAATAATTTTTTTATATCCTGATTTTAATTTCTCTTCAATTTCAAAGATAATCTCTTTTTGTATTTCTCTAGGGGTAAATTGATCTGGAAAACTTTCTAGAATAGACAGGATTACATCTCCTTATTCTCAATATTAAAAGTATAGAGGTTCTTTTGATATCAATCATCTTTGCAATCTAGTTTAATATCAGTGGTATTAGATAATAGTATGGAATTGTTAGAAGATAAAATGAGAGTTTGGGTAGATAGTGCAAAATTTGTAAAGCCAAATTCAGGAGTTTATGTACTTTATAATAGAAACAAAGATCCAATTTACATTGGAGAAACAGATAGTCTGGAAAAGACATTTGAAACATATGTCGATACAGAGTTTGAAGGAGATGAATGTAAACAAAAGACTTCATTTTACCAAAGAGTATTTGCCGAAAATCCAAAAGAATTACAATTACAACTAATTGAAGACTACAAAAATGAAACAGGCAACACGCCTGTATGCAACTCTGAGATCAAGTTAGAAACACATTAAATAATTACACTGCATTGCATTGTAGACACACCTGATTAATATTAAAAACTAGAGTTGTAATCATGGGACAAGCATTAATTTATGTCGGTATTGCCGTGGGTGTTGCTGCTATGGCAGGCGCAATCATTTATGGTACTGAAAACCAAAAGAACTACATACCAGAAGACGCAGTATTATCCCAAGCAGCAGAACAAGGATTACTGCCAAAAACTGGAGTTCTTGGAGCTGATTTGAATAAGGAACAGTGGCATTCAGATCCTTATGCAGAAAAAGCAGCTGAGATTAGAGAAAAATTCGAAAGCGGTCAGTAATCTAATTTAGATTATTTTCCATTTTATTTTATTTATCATAAACAAACGAGATATGTTCCAAACATCATATTTCATCATTAGGAACAAATTTTACGGATTATAAGAAAAGTAATTTATCTGAGATATGCATTGTATAGATATGCATCAATGTTATTACTGTGAGCAATTATTTGATTCAAAAGATGAACTATATGAGCATGTAGAGGTTCATTCAGATATTGAACGAAATAAAGAAATTATGGACAGGAAAAAACAGGGGAAAAAGAATTAATCATTTCATCTCAGATTAAAAAAAATAGAGTACAAGTCTAAAGAATTCAAATTCTGGAGTGGATATAACAATTATGTCCAAAATAAACATGGATTGGGTTGAAGTATTGCTAAAAAAATCATGTGATAAAACCCTTACAAAGGGAGAAGTGCTACACAGTCTTTTTCATATGATTGAAGTGAATGATAATACATTAAACCGTATTGAATCAAACAAAAGTGATTTTGGCCCAGATCTTGAAGAATTAAAAAAGACAGAAATTGATGATTTGAATTTTCATTTAAAATACTATAGAAGTTTAGTAAATTACGTTAATTCAATTCCTGAAAATAAAATTGTAGAAAATAGAACCTAGACACCACATAAAAGGGTCTGAGATACAAAAATTGCAAGAACCGGTTTTATTTTTTTGTGCATTTGATTTGTTTTTTGCATTGCCCAAGTTAAATTCAGACAATTCATCCCATTTGAATTCAGATACCCTTCCAGATTTCACAAATAGGCGTAAAAATAGACATAACACAGATCAGGTTACATAGTGAGATAAATTATGATCTTAATTGTTTAAAAATGAAATTATACTCTGATTGTTTTGATTCATTTTGACCAAAATTTGTTTCATCCTGATATTTGAGACGTTTTTTATCATACAATTGTTGTAATTTGCTGACTTCATCTACAATCATTTTTCCAGAATCTTCTTTTGCAAACTGTTTTCTTTGTTCATCATTTTGTCCCCTTGTAGGAAAATATTTAGAATGAAATGTATCTTGCAATTTTTTAATATTTTCACGTTTAACTATCTCAGCTAAATCAAAATTCCCCTGTTCATGTTTGAGAATATTTTCATTTGATTCAGAATGCCTCACCCAAGATAAGAGAGGATGAAACTCTACAATAAGATGAACGTCTTCAATCAAAAAAACAATTTGATCATGGATTATATCAGAATTTAAAATCCACGTAAATCGGTATTTTATCACACTGTGAGAATCTTCAAAAATTGCAGGGTTTGATTCGGCTTTAAAATCAGACCACTTAAGATGAAAATTAGGCCCCCAGCTAATAACAACATTCTCACTCATGATAGGAACTATTCATTATTAGAATAAAATCATTCTTTTATCTTTTATCAAATTAAAGAATTTCTGAAAAAGGGTATTTGACGACAAACAAATTAGTAAATTTGCAGTTAAGGTAAGTGTAGATATGTTATCAAACATATGATTTAATTTAAAATAAGCAAATCAGACTAAGAAATTAGCCATTTGTTGAATGAACCTAGTTTTAAGAAATAATTTTCAAACCATAGGCTCAAATGTATAAAAAATCAAAAATGGATCACTTTTTCAACCCTTTTTGATTAAAAATCAAGACGTGTTTTATTTTAAGAATTTTTGAAAATACTAATCAATGCAAATATTGAAAGCAAGATGTTTGCGGGTTTGATATCCGAACTGTAACCCCCAAAGGGCTGATGATAAAAGATATCAAGCTTGCTTGCTTTCACAGGTCTAAACTATTAATTTTAGTTAATTTAGTCAAATGACAATGATGAAAAAATTTTATATTTCAATGGGAATTTCAGTAGCTGCATTAGTTGTAGGATTAGTCCTATTATTCGGATAATTGAAACTCAATTTCAAAATTAGAATTACAATCCAGTAATCTACAATTGCATCGATTTGTTTAATTGATTGATTTCATTAATTAGTCGTTCCATTGATTTTAAATCTCAATTGTTTAGTCTATCAGCAATCCCAAATATTTTTGATGCACACCAAGAAAAAAGATTTATTAGTTTTGTGCAATTTTGTGCATTGATTATAAATTTTTCTGCGTATAGCAATTTCAATTCGGGTGAGAATTAGATATGTATTCAGATTTTTCTTTATCTGAATACAATGAGGGGTTATTGTTCAATAGTTTTAAAATATTTTGAAATGCAGGACATCCCTTGTCCGTAGAGAATAATTCCTCACATTTTGGACACTGAATTACCAAATGAACCCCCCAGTCACATTCAATCTCATCAATCACATCAAAAATAACATGTTCATTACAAATACAATATAATTTATTTTGAAATTTTTCATTCAAGATTACATTAATAATTTTAAAATTAAATATAAGTTATCAACTTGTATCCAAAAAAGTAAATTGCGAATGTTGTAACTGAGTTAAAAAATAATGAAAAAACATAAAATCAAAATATAATTTAATAACAACAAAGATTATGAAACTGTATAAATTTAACAGAGTGTCCTACATGCAAGATTTCGATGGAATCACATTCAAGTGAGGAATTAATGGAATGTTGCATGAAACAAATAAGCGATGAATTTTTTGAGGAAGAGGCAGGTATTTGCCCAAATTGTAAACATGACATTAAAAAACATTCTAATCAGGAATTGGCAGAATGTACTATTGAATTTCTCAAATCATGAATCAATAATTAATTAAAAATTAAGAATGTCATAATTTAGAATAAATTCCAATTTCCTTTTTTGGTTCACTCAGTATTTCAGGAATTTTTAATATCCTTTTTGTCTTTATGTGTAAACAACAAAACATTTGCCAAGTAGTATTTGTTACAATTTAGTTCCAGATAAGATTAAACTACAGAAAAAAATTGAAAAGATCATTGGATCAAATGACAAGAAAGATGATTGAAAAATTTGCGCCAATGTGGACCAACAAGCAGATATGGGAATTCGAGCAAATAAATGAAAACTTAAGATTTGATGTAGCATATGTTAAGCCTAAAAGCACCGTAGAATCCTGGAAGTCAAAACTGACATATTCAGATTCAGACATACGAGATGTCACAGTTAGAACTTTCGATAATTTGTTAGATGGCAATGAATTATGGATTGCAAATAAGAACCAAGGGAAACTAGAAGAGAAATACACACCATACCTTATGGCCGTAATGGCAGATGTCATGATAGAAGAAGAAGTATGTCTGAATTTTAGAATTGATAATGATTGCTTGATAGCATCCATAGATAACAAAGCAGATGTAATCGACTGCAAAGAATTTTTTGAGGAATTTTATCATTTAGCAACTGGTTTCAATTTTACTACAAATACGGGCATACCAGAAGATGAAACAGAAGCTGAAATATACCTCACAAGACTACAAGAAGAATTTGATGAAAAAATGAAAGACAAATTAGATGATAAATACTTGCCAGGAAACAATGATCCAGACACACTTAACGCTGAATGATTTATCTAAAATACAAGATAAGAGTAACTAGAACAATGTCTGAAAGAAAACCATATAGAAATTTTAAAAAACGAGAGCCTAGATTGACTTTAGAGCAAAAAATTGAGCAGTTTGTTTTGAGAAATTCAAATAACGGGTATTTTACAAAGATCTCAACAATTCCACACAAATTTGAGGTTTCAGAAGACATGACATGGACGATTATTGGTGAATTATTATCAAATGGATCATGTGAGTCAATTCATGATGAGATTTCAGGGGAAATGAAACTCTGTGCATGGGGGAAAACATATGAAATAATGGGTTTGGAGAGAGAAAGAAAGAGAGACAAGTATGGGACAAATAAAAAATCAAAATTTGCCATTTCAAAATAACAAACTCTTAATTTTGTATAATTTCTCACCATGTCATGAATGATGATGAAAACTTTCCGGTGCAATGCCATCCAATTTTTAAATCAAAAAAGAAAAAATTGAAGGATGTAAATAATGATACAGTGTAAGATATGCGGTTCTCCACTTGGAAAAGAACCAACCACGGAAGAACTAGACACCCACTGGAAAAAACACCACCTCTGGCATTGGGAATCAAACAAAGAAAAAACACCAGAAGAAGCATTGATTAAAAAACGAAATTAATAGACGTCTTGGAATAGCAGTCGTTTATAGCATGCCTAAACTGCTAAACGAAGTCGTCATTAACAGTATAACCTCAAGATATAAAAAAAGAATTCATCATTTCCCTAACGTTTGTTTAACTCAAATTAAAAAATACATCAAATTTTTAAAATTTCCACTATAGACCTTATCAATTTTGCATGAAATGATCCGTAATTGGAGATCATGATGCAAACCTCCAAAAAAGTATAATTCAAAAGCATTAATTTGATAATTTTTAGATAACTAACATGTCTTTTGAAATTGATTGGCACAGAGATTTCTACGGAATTTCATGGGCATATGAAAAAGACAGATTGGTGGTTTCAACAGTATTTGAGGATAAAAAAGAAGCCATACTGATGGCCAAAGAAGTAGAAGATTGGAGTGATAAATTTACCAGATTGACAATCATTGAAAAAGACAATGGTGAATTTGCAATTTGCTGTTATCAAGATCCTCAGATGTCAAAAACAGGTAATCATTTAGGATTATTTAGAACTGGAATGAGGCAAAGTGGAGGGTATGAGCAGGCAAAGCCAATGATTGAGGAAAAATCACCGCTATTACAAATTGCGTATGCTGCAGATGTCAGAGACATGAATACCTATGAGCAAATCTCAAGATTAGTACCAATAAGAAAATGCAGAATTATTTCCGAAAAAGATTTGAAAAGACAAGAGTACTATTATGAAAAAAATGCAAATTCTCAAATTCAAAAATAAAAAATGGTGAGATTCAAAAAAATTCTAGAATTGAATTTTCATCAGAGATGGCCCGGTAACAACGATAATTTAAATTCGATTTAAAGAATATCTGCTAATTTTTACACTGAATTAATACTGATCAATCGTTCATCTTTGTTAAATAGAAATTTTGTAAAGACTATAACATGGAAAATGACAATAATCAAACATCATGGTAAGATGCAATTGGTGCTTCTTGGCTAATCTCAGAGGAATAAAATATCAAAAAAATAATTTCAACGATAGTCTAATCTGAGATGTAAAATAGAAAAATTGCAAAACATTTATGAATTATCTTAGATTTCTAAGATTTTTATTTTGTTTAAATTAACAATTCTCACAAAGTAATATTTTGTCTGCTTTGTGTGAAAACACCATCAAAATTGATTGTAAATGTTTTAATCACGTCATTGTTTGGTAATGTTTTACAATTTGTGGATGCAGATAGGACATTACAAATCATTTGTTAAGTGCTCCAAAATCATTTTTCAGACCTACACATATCGTATTGTATTTGAGGTTGGAATGACATACATCCAGATTCATGTATTTAGCATAGATTCAATGCATC
>Ga0224512_10005296_pt1 | contig 10671 bp, 7 predicted proteins | sample SF_May12_sed_USG_4_FD_169103 | JGI IMG/M metagenome (GOLD analysis project Ga0224512, IMG submission 169103) | Sediment microbial communities from San Francisco Bay, California, United States - SF_May12_sed_USGS_13 | ecosystem: Environmental > Aquatic > Marine > Sediment | place: USA: California...
AGCGTGACCCGGGAACCGTCGACGATGACATCGAGCTGTGCCGCCTGGTGAGCGGCCCGGCGCCGCAGGGCCTCCTCGATCGCGGCGCGGACGTCGCCCGGCGTCGGGCTCGGCGTGACCCGGATGCGGTTGAGCACTCCCCGGACACCGCTCAGGCGGCTGATGGCCCGTTCCGCTTCACCGGCCTGGGCCCTGGTCGGACAGGACCCGGTCAGGGCCACGAGGCCATCGACCACCGAGACGGTGATTTCCTGCTCGGGAACCAGCGCATCCCAGGCCAGCACCTGTTCGACAATCGCCTGGAGCTCGTCGTCGGTCGGATGCAGATCGTCGGCCGGTTTCACGTCGATCGAGTTGACCAGATCGTGAACGCCCTCGACGACCTCGGCCGCGTGCTGAGCGACCACTTTCTCGGCATGGCTCCCGACGGTGCCGACCAGGGTGACCACGCCGTCGGTCACCTCGACCTCTATCTGGGACTCGTCGATGAGAAAGTCCCAGGCCAACTCATCGGCGACTCGTCCGCGGATGAGTTCATCCTGCTCACGCTGATTCGGGCGACCCTGATTCCTACGACCCTGCTCCATACGTCGATGTTCACCCGACCGAGCGGCTCCGACCAGGGCCGAAGGTCAGCTCCGTCGATCCCACCAGTCGGCCACGATCCGACCGACATCGAGATCGTGATTGATGAGACAGCAATGCCCGTACCCGTCGAGGAGGATGACGTCGGCGTCGGGCACCCGCTCGCCCATGAAGGTCGCCCAACGGGCCGACGGGACGAGACGATCCTCGGTGCCCGCCAGGAACAGGGTCGGGGCCTTGATGTGTTGGAGGTCGTCGCGGACGTCGTGCCCGTAGAGGATCTGCATGCGACGGATATAGCCTTCGCGATCGATCGAGCGGGTTCGTTGGCGGAATTCCCTGAGTTCGTCCTCGCCGACATGGGAGCTGTGGATCCGGTGCTCGGTCAACCGCCGGGCCAGCGGCATGGCCCCCCAGGGGATGAGTCGAAGAAGCCGGGGAGCGGCCAGGAGCTGGAGGCGGTTGTCGAGGTAGGGAAACGAGTTGACGATGACGAGCCCCTTGACGCGCTCGGGGTGGCGGAGGCCGACGTGCAGGCTGAGCGCCCCACCGAAGGACTCGCCGAGAAGGAGGGCGCCGTCGTGGCCGACCTCGTCGATCAACATGGCCAGATCATCGGCCAGATCCGCCAGCGTGGCGTCGTGCCGGTCGGGCAGGGGGAAGGCAACGACGTCGAAGTGTTCGGCCAGGAGGGGGATCTGGCGGTAGAACAGCTCGGCGGTGCCGTCGATGCCGGGCACCAGCACAATCGTCTCGACTCCCGGCGGAGAGATGTCGTGCAGGTGGGCGGGGTGCGATTCGATCATGGCGCGCTCGACGGGATTGGACGGGCAGGGATACCGACGTAGGTGGTGTTCGGCTCGAGCTTGGCGTGTTTGGGCACGACCGACATCGATCCGATCTGGGTGCCCTCGCCGGTTTCGACACCGATGCCGATGTGGGCGCCGACACCGACGGTGGTGCCAGGCCCGAGGGTCACGGGTGCCAGCAGCACCCGGCCGTTTTCGACGGTGTGGGCCGAGAGGTGGACGCCGGCCCCGATGACGACGCCGTCGCCGAGATCGAGCAGGCAGTCGTCTCCGACCTGGAGGCTGTTGATCCAGACGTGACGGCCGACCCGGGCCCCGTTACGGCGCATGTACCAGACCCAGATCGGCGTCGACCGGAACACGATGCCGGCGACGACGTGCACGACGTGGTTCATGATCGCGTAGCGGGCCCAGTCGAGCAGCTCCGGCGGCAGGTCGTTGATCGTCAGCTCGGCCCGGCGGGGTGGCCGCCAGCCGAGCAGCCGGGTGGTCTCGGCCGACAGCCACATGAACAGCAGCGCGAACAGCATGTAGGTGGGAGGCGCGGCGGCGGCCAGCAGGAACAGACGGAGCGGCTCGGGCGAGAGATCGAAAGCGACGAGCCAGCGGTAGAACAGTGTGGCGGGCAGCGAGGCCAAGCCGACGACCGCGCTGACCACGACGAAGCAGGAGATCGCCGTCCGGCCAAAACGCACGGCGAGCATGATTCGTGCCGAAAGCGGTGGCAGGGACGAACCGCTGTCGATGCCGTCGGCCGCCTCGTCGGCTCCGCTGCCGGTTTCGACGACGGCCTCGGTGGCCAGCGTCTCCAGGGTCAGCCCCGTGATCGAGCCGACGACCAGGCCCATGGCCACCGCCGAGGCGACGGCAACCACGACGAGCCCGGCGGTCGGCCAGGAGTTCGGGACCGCCGACAGAGCGGCCACCGGAATCATGACGCCCAGGAGCCAGGCGCCGGTGTTGATCGGCACCCAGCGGAGCGAGTCGGGGACAACGGTGCGCAAGACCCGCCATTGGAGGAATCCCATCGAGGCCAGAGCCAGGAGAGCCAGCGGGGCCAGCACCGCCACCGCCACAGCGGCCGGAACGGTTCCGCCCGAGGCCACCGCCGAGCCGCCCATGCCGACCAGCCAGGCCAGACCGGCCGCGCCGGCGGTTGCCGTCACCCAGCGGCGCTTCGACAGCGCCGGCCATCGGGCCCCCAACACGTGGGCCTGGGCGGTCCCCAGCACAGCACCCTCACCCACACCGGCCACCGTCAACCCGGCCACCAGCATCACATCCGACGCACCGACGGAGGCGAGGAGCGCACCGGTGAGTGCCGGTGGGACGAAGCCGATGAGTTCGCCGACGACGAACGCGCCGACCCATCGTCGCCACCAGGCGCCGGACGCCTGCGGGACCGGGGCCGTGAGGCCGGACACGGTCACCGTGGCCTCACGTCCCCGAGTCCCACTCCCCTTCGAGCCTCAGCCCGCCTCGACCGCCGGTACATCCGGGGCCGACAGCACGAGCACGGGACGGGCCGATGTGGCGACGAGCCCGGCCGAAATGCTCGCCATCGACGGGCGGTCGCTGCTCGTGCGCCGTCGCCGGCTGACCACCAGCACCGCGGCGTCGCGTCGTTGGGCCAGGGCTTCGAGAGCGTCGACGGGATCGTTGTCCTGGAGGACCTCCCATCGGGTCGCGATCTCGTGGCTGCCCTCTTCGGCCAGGGTCTGCAGCCGGGATGCGATCTCGGGATGGAACGGATCGCCCGGTTCCGGGTCGGGTACGACCCGGGCCAGCCACAGCCGGTAGCCGACGGCCTTGGCCAGCGCCAGCGCCGGCGCGACGCCCGCTTCGGCAGCTGCCGATCCGTCGACCCCGAGGACAACTTCGCCGTGAAGACCGACCTCCCTGATTCGGGAGATGTTCACGTTGGGGCCGATGAGCAGGACAGGTCCACCGATTCGGTCGAGCAACTTCTCGGCCACCGAATCCTTGACCCGCCAGGCGTCGATGTGCTCGGTGGCCATGACCACCAGCGCGCCGGCTCCGACATGGTCGGCCACCGCGGCCGCCGGGTCGTCACCGTAGAGATGGGTGGCCTGGACCTTCAGGTCAGGGTGAACGGATTGAGCCTGCTCGGCGAGATGGTCGAGCACGGGGTCGACCGACGCGATGGAGGGGGTCACGTGAACGAGTTCGACGTCGCACCCCCAGGCTTCGGCCAGTCGGACACCGAGGGTGGTCGTGCGATCGTGGAGCATGCCGTCGATCGACGGCATCACGATCCTGGTGATGGGCCGCCCGGCGTCCAGCGCGGGAGCCGCTGTGGTCGAATGTGGTTGCATGGGATTCCTCCTCGCGATGCTGCTGCTTTCATCGAACCCGATGGTCCACCGCCCGCGGTAGAGCCCAACGTCCCGAGCGGTCCTTCAGCCGGACCCGCCTCGGCGCATCGTGGTTGGACTATCACGGCTGCCTGCTCGCCAGCTTCGCCGGGGTCGCCTACGCCGTCATCAGCCGGTCGCGCCCGCCCGGGGTGGCGAACTGATCCAGCCGGTGATCGATCGACTGGTTCGCACCGACGCCAGGTGATCGGTTCCTTGTAGTCGGTTCCTTGTAGTCGGTTCCTTCCGTTCCGCGCAGCTCAGGTTGTCGACACCATCATCATGATCCAGCGCCGGGTGTCGAGCGGGTCGATCACATCGTCGATCTCGAAGTGGTCGGCCAGGCTCACCCCCTTGCCCGCCTCGTACAGTTTGGCCACCCGGGCCTCGAACTCGGCCATACGCTCGGCCGGGTCGTCGATGGCGGCCAGCTCGTTGCGGTAGCCGAGCTTCACGAACCCTTCGAGTCCCATGCCGCCGAACTCGCTGGTTGGCCAGCCGACGGTGAACACGCCTGCCTTGAAATCGCCGCCGGCCATGGCCTGGGCGCCGAGCCCGTAGCCCTTGCGCAACACGATGGTGCCGAGCGGTACCTCGAGGTTGGCGCCGACGACGAACATGCGGCTGGCCCGGCGGACCAGGGCCGTCTTCTCCGCCTCCGGGCCGACCATGATGCCCGGGGTGTCGCAGAAACTCACGATCGGGAGGCCGAAGGTGTCGCACAGTTGCATGAACCGTGACGCCTTGTCGGCTCCGTCGGCGTCGATGGCCCCGGCGAGGTGTACCTGGTTGTTGGCGATCACCCCGACGGGGTGACCCTCGATGCGGGCCAGGGCGGTGATCATGCCGAGCCCGAACGCGGGCCGGAGCTCGAGCACCGAGCCGACGTCGAAGGTGGTCTCGATCACCTGGCGCACGTCGTAGATGCGGAGACGGTTCTCGGGGATCAGGTGGCGGAGTCGACGCTGGTCGTGGGTCTCCCAGGTGGCGAGGCGACCCTGGAAGTAGGAGAGGTACTGTTTGGCGACGGCCACCGCGGCGGCTTCGTCGTCGACGAGGATGTCGATCACGCCGTTGGGTTCCTGGACCTCGACGGGGCCGACCTCGGTCGGATGGAAAACGCCGAGGCCACCGCCTTCGATCATGGCCGGGCCGCCCATCCCGATGTTGGCGTGGCGGGTGGCGATGATGACGTCGCAGCAGCCGAGGAGGGCGGCGTTGCCGGCGAAGCAGTAGCCGCCGACGATGCCGACGAGGGGCACGGTGCCCGACAGTTGGGCCCATCGGGTGAAGGCGGGGCCGTCGAGGCCGGCCACCACGGTGCCGTCGGTGTCGCCCGGACGGCCACCACCGCCCTCGGCGAACAGCACCACCGGGGTGCGAAGCCGGGCGGCGAGGTCGAACAGACGGTCCTTCTTGCGGTGGTTGTTGTGGCCCTGGGTGCCGGCGAGGACCATGTAGTCGTAGGAGACGACCATGGTCTGCGTGTCGGCGTTGGTGTCGTGGCCGAACAGCTCGGCGTTGACGGTGCCGATGCCGCCGATCAAACCGTCGCCGGGGGTCTTCTCGATGAGTTCCTGCTTTGGGCGACGGCGGCGCTGGGCGGCCACCACCAGCGGTCCCCACTCGGTGAACGAGCCCTCGTCGACCAGGTCGGCCAGGTTCTCCCGCGCCGTGCGCCGACCGGTGGCGTGCCGTTTGGCCACGGCGTCGGGCCGGTTCTCGTCGAGGCCGTAGCCGTGGCGCTCGATCGACTCGGCCAGGTCGGGTCGGATGTGGTCGAGGTCGACCTCGTCGACCGTCTCGGTCGTCGCCGGGCCGACGTCGGCCGGCTCGACGGTGAGAAGCCGGTGACCCTCGAACACCAGATCGCCGACGGCGACGGTGACAGCCGTGACGATCCCGCCGGTGGGGGCGATGACGGCGTGCTCCATCTTCATCGCCTCGATGACCACCAACTGGGTACCGGGCGCCACCTCCTCGCCGGCGTCGACGTCGACGGCGACGATGGTTCCCTGCAACGGGGCGACGACGGCGTGACCGTCGTGGATCTCTTCGCCGGGGTCGACGCCCTCGGCCTCCGATGCGATCTCGTGTGCGGATTCCCCGCCGGCCGGAATCGAGTCGGCATCGGAGTCGTACGCCGCGGCCTCGGCCACGAGCTGATCGGCGTTCACGGTGACGTAGCGCGTCGACACGTCGTTGGTCATGACCTCCGGTCGGGCGATCAGCGCCCGGAGGAACGCCTTGTTCGTGGCAATGCCGGCGATGTCGAACTCGGCGAGGGCCAGGGCTGCCCGCCGGTAGGCATCGAACAGGTTGACCTCCGGCACGTGCACGATCACCTTGGCCAGCAGCGAGTCGTAGGTCGGCGAGGGCGTGTAGCCGGCGTAGCCGTGGGTGTCGGTGCGCACGCCACGGCCCGACGGGATCGCGAACCGGGTGAGCGTCCCGCCCGTTGGTCTGGCGGTGCCGTCGGCCTGCATTGCCTCGGTGTTGATCCGCAGCTGGATGGCCTGACCCGTGGGGCGGGGCGGCTGGTGGAGTCCTTCGTCGGTCAGCGAGTTGCCGAGGGCGACCAGGAGTTGGGTCCGGACAAGATCGACACCGGTGATCTCCTCGGTGACGGTGTGCTCGACCTGGATTCGGGTGTTGACCTCGATGAAGTGGTGGGCGCCGGTCGCCCGGTCGACAAGAAATTCGACGGTGCCCAGACTCCGGTAGTCGACCTCGGAGCCGAGGGCTACCGCATGGCTGAGGAGAGCGTCACGTACGTCCACCGCGAGGCCCGGTGCCGGAGCAAGCTCGACGAGCTTCTGGTTCTGCCGTTGCAGGGTGCACTCCCGCTCCCACAGATGCACCACACGACCGGATCCGTCGCCGATGATCTGCACCTCGACATGACGGGCGTCGGACACGAGCTGTTCGGCGTAGACGTCGCCGTTGCCGAACGCGGCGAGCGCCTCCGACGAGCAGCGGTCGAACGCAGCGGCCGCGTCCCCCGGATCGGTGACCGCTCGCATGCCCCGCCCTCCCCCGCCGGCCACAGCCTTGAGCATGACCGGCCCATGCTCGGCGACGAAGGCGGTGGCGGCCGCACCATCGGGCAGAATGCCGCTGCCGGCCAGGGTGGGCACGCCGAGCCCGCCCGCCAGAGCCCGGGCATCTGCCTTGTCCCCGAACCGGGCGATGGTGTCCGGGGTCGGGCCGACGAAGGTCAGTCCGGCGGCTTCGACCCCGGCGGCGAAGGCGGCGTTCTCGGCCAGGAACCCGTAGCCGGGATGGACGAGGGTGCAGTCGTGGGCCGACGCAACGGCGACGAGCTGGTCGATGTCGAGGTAGGCCACCGAACCTCGGCCGTCGAGCTCGACGAACGTGTCGGCCAACCGGGTGTGACGGCAGCCGATATCGTCGGCCGGTGCCACACTCACCGTCGGCAGTCCCAGCTCGGCGCCGGCCCGCAGGATCCGGCAGGCGATCTCGGCCCGATTGGCCACCAGGAGTTTGGGACGGCGGCCGGTTGCGTCGGGCGGATTCGACATGGCTACGAGTGTGTCACCGGCACCGCAGCCACTTCGAATCAGGTCCGTCGGGCGGCAGACCTCGACGGCGGGGCGCTACTTGCCTACAGTGGTGCGAGCGGCGGGACGATTCGAGAAGGAGTGGCGGAATGAAGGCGTTAACGATTCTCATCGCGTTGTTCATGGTGGCGGTCCTGGCCGGACCGGTCGGTGCTGAAGCGGCTTTCACCCCCGTGGACGACAACACCTACGGCTCGGTGGAACCGGTCCCGAACCCGACCGTGATCGACACGAGGCCGATCCGTGACCTGAGCCTGTCGACCCGTGAGGCGCTGGCCGATCGGATCTTCGCCTGCGGTGTGGTTGACGACGTGATCACCTCGCTGACCGAGACGGGCGCCATCTCCACCATCAACGACTCCAACTCGATCTTCGACGTGTCGGCGGGCGGGTTCGCCGGCAGCACCAGCCCGGCCATCGTCTACAGCGTCGAGGACAGCGGCCCGGGCGCCGCCAGCCACGCCGACGTCGAGGTCCTGACCAACAGCCTCGGGTACGTGTTCTCCCAGGGCAGCGGCTTCCTGCTCGACGCCGACGACCCGTCGAGCTTCGGCTTCCCGGCGAACTACGCGGTGATGGAGTTCCCCTCGGAGCCGACGATCGAGGAGTCGGCCGCCCTGTTCGAGACGGTCGGGGCCATCGACCCGGAGCTGTTCGAGACGTTCACCAGCGGCTACACCCAGTACGGCACCGCCTACCTGACGCTCCAGTCGGCCGTGCCCGACCAGCAGTTCATCGACGGTTATGTGGCCGCAGCCGACGCGTTCGGGGTCGAGTACCAGCCGGTCGTCGGTGGGGTGCCGTCGCTGTTCACCGGCGGCGCGGACTTCCCGTTCAACGACTGGTCGTCGGACACCGAGGGCGAAGGCTATCTGTCACGCATCCCGGCCGCCAGCCATGACGCCCTGGCCGACATTCGCGACGGCCAGCTGGCCATGATCGAGCACGCGCTGCGTATCACCCAGCGGGGCGACGGTGTCGGTATCGGGCCGTCGGAGCGTGGTTTGGCCCGGGCGCTCGGCAACCTGCCCTGCCGTTAGCAGGCTGCGAAAAAATCGATCTCCAGGGCACCCCGGCACAGCCAGAGAGTTTGCGAAACGCAAACTCGTGAAGCCGATCCTCCGGATCGGCTTCTAGCCGCCTCAGCACCGCGCTGGATCAGGAGGCGTTCCGAGTCACGGCGACGACGTCGCACGAATAGCCCTCGGCATGGTCGAGGGTGGTGAAGATGTCGCTCGGCGCGGTTTCGCCGGGCCGCACCGATTCCACGAACGCGGCGCCGGATCCCCGACGAACGCCGTCGGCATCGACGAAGGCCACGTCGATTGCGTAGTCGCTCGTCTCGGGCGTTCCGTTGGTGGCCGACACCGATGCCTGGATCGATCCGAGGACGTCGGGCGCGCCCCCGACCTCGCAGGCGCTGACCTCGGCGAGTTCACCTTCGATGCTCTCGGCCGCGAACCGTTCGGCGTCGAGCACCTCACAGGTCGTCCCCTGTTCCTCGAAGGTGAAGTGCTCCTCGATCGCCCGTTCCCCGGGACGCAGGTAGTTGAGGAAGGTGGTTTCGTCGGCGAGACGTGCTCCGCTGTCGTCGAAGTAGCCGACAGTGAGAATGTAGGAGGAGGTCTTCGGCGTGTTGTTCACAACTTCGAGCACGATGGTCTGCGGATCGGTTCGTTGGCACGACACGACGTCGTCGATCTCCTGCCCGCCGCCGTTGTCGGGCGCAACCGAGTCGTCCCGGGCGGCAGCATCGTCACCAGCGGTCGTCGTCTCGGAGGCGAGCGTGGATGTCGCGACGCTCACCAGCTCGTCGTTCGCCGTGTCGAGGCCCCCGGCCACGAGGGCGACGCAACCTCCGACGAGGATCACGACGGCTGCGATGATTCCGACCATGACCCCGGTGGCGATACCGAAGCAGCCCGCCCGCTGTTTGGCCGGCGCCGGTGCAGGTTGTGGTGCGCCGTAGCGGCCGATGGCGGCCTGCCGCTCCGAGGGGGCGAGCGGTGGGGGCGGCGCTCCGGCCGGTCGGGTGTGTTCTGTCCAGGCCTGACCGTCCCACCAGCGTTCGGTTCCCGGCTGATTGGTGTCGGCGTACCATCCCGCGGGCGCCCGGCCGGAGTTGTCGGTCATCGTTCCCTCTCTTCGTTCGGCGGCAGTCGAACAGGCTAGATCGGTTTGCCGCCCGCTGCATGGGCAATCTCGACCGGAGGTTCCGGGTCGCCGTCCGGGTTGCCGCTGGATCGGGAATCCTCAGCCTGCGGTGAGCAGGTCGAGGAGTCGGTCGGGGTGGTCGGTGTTGATGCCGGTGACGCCGAGGTCGATCATCCGCCCGAGGTCGTCGGCGTCGTTGATGGTCCACGGGATGACGGCGATGTTGCGTTCCTGGGCGGCGTCGACGAAGCCGGGCGCGAGGATCAGGATGTCGCCCGAGTACTCGGGCACCTGAAACGACTCGTAGGCCGGTTGGATCAGACCCTCGAGACCCAACCGGTGCAGGATGTAGAAGGTGCGAACCTCGTCCTCGGTGGCCGAGGTGGCGACCTCCGGGCAGGCGGCTCGAAAGACGTCCATGTTGGGTTGCTCGAAGCTGCTCACCAAGACCCGGTCCTCATAGCCGAACCGCCGGATGAGATCACAGAATCTGGTGGCGGCCTCGGCGGTGGTCTGTTTGATCTCGATCCCGAAACGGACATGCGCACCGTCGGATTCCCGGTAGCCGAATTCGGTGAACAGTTCCTCGGCGGTGACGATGCCGACACCCTGGCCGCGAAAGGGATGGCCGTGCCCGTCGATGGCGGTGACCTGATAGCCGAAGTCGAGGGTTCGGAGCTCGGCCAGGGTGAGATCACGTACCGCGCCCGTTCCGTTGGAGGTGCGGTCGACGGTTTCGTCGTGGATGAGGACCAGCTCACCTTCGGCCGACATGTGCAGGTCGGCATCGAGCACATCGGCGCCGACCCCGGCCGCCTTCCGGAAGGCGATCATCGTGTTCGATGGTGCCGCTCCCTCACCGCCCTGATGGGCGAACACCAGCAGCCGGTTCTCGCCCTCGTGTGGTGTGAAGAACGCAGCATGCTCGATCGGCGTGGACCGGAGCCAGGCGGTGGTGTACAGCGCGGCGATCGCGGCGGCGACGCCGGCGCCGGCCCCGAGGATGATCTTGCCCGCCCTGCTCATCGTGCCGTGCCCATCATGCCGCCATGGTAGAGCGCCCGGGTTTGGTGGCCCGGTTTCAGAGCCGCTACGCCTTGTGGTCATGGACGTGACGACGGCGCTCAGGAGTCGGTACTCGGTGCGGGCCTATCGCCCCGACCCGGT
>Ga0224512_10005297_pt1 | contig 10671 bp, 10 predicted proteins | sample SF_May12_sed_USG_4_FD_169103 | JGI IMG/M metagenome (GOLD analysis project Ga0224512, IMG submission 169103) | Sediment microbial communities from San Francisco Bay, California, United States - SF_May12_sed_USGS_13 | ecosystem: Environmental > Aquatic > Marine > Sediment | place: USA...
CTCAACACGATCCTCGGCGGGAGCATCTCGTCGCGGCTGTTCCAGAAGGTCCGCGAGGAGAACGGACTCGCCTACGCGATCGCCTCCCAGCTCCACTCGTATCGCGGGGGCGGGCTTCTCCTGGTCTACGCTGGCACCTCGCCGGGCAACGCCAGCCAGGTCCTGGCGCTCACGACCGCCGAGCTCCGACGGATGGCGAGCGAGGCGGTGTCCGGCGAGGACGTCGAGGTCGCGCGTGACCACCTGAAAGGGAACATGCTGCTCGCGCTGGAGTCAACGACGAGCCGCATGAGCCGCGCGGCGCGCGACGAGATGGTCCTCGGCCGGCACCAGACGGCGGACGAGATCGTCGAGCGGCTCGAGGCGATCGACCCGAGACAAATTCGCGAGCTCGCGGCGCGTCTCCTGGGCGGCCGGCAGCTCGCGCTCGCGGCTGTCGGGAAGATGGATGGCATGTCCATCGACGAGACGGAGCTCGTCCTGTGACCTACGCCTGGAACAGCGTGGAGCTCCGCGTCGAGGTGCTGTCAAACGGCGAGGGGCTCGATCTGCCGAGCTACGCGACGGACCACTCGTCGGGGCTCGACCTGCGCGCCGCGGTCCAGGGGCCGGTCGAGATCCCGCCGGGAGCACGAGAGCTGGTTCCGACCGGCCTCAGGGTGTCGATTCCACCCGGATACGAGGGCCAGGTGCGCGCGCGCAGCGGGCTGGCCCTGCGGTCGGGCGTCGGGCTGCCGAACGCGCCGGGCACGATCGACAGCGACTACCGGGGCGAGGTCAAGGTGCTGCTCGTCAACTGGGGCGAGGAGGCGTTCGTGGTGAGCCGCGGCGACCGGATCGCGCAGCTCGTCGTGGCGCCGGTGGCCCGCGCGCGCGTGCGCCGCGTCACGAGTCTTGACGACACCGGGCGGCAGAGCGGCGGCTTCGGCCACACGGGGGTCCGCTGATGCGGCTCGAGCTGGTCGTGCTCGGCTCCGGATCGCGCGGCAACGCCACGCTCGTGCGCGGAGCCGGCGCTGCGATCCTCATCGACGCGGGCATCTCGGCGCGCCAGATCGCCGCGCGGCTGGAGGGGGTCGGGCAGTCGCCGGGAAGGCTCGACGCGATCCTGCTGACGCACGAGCACGGCGATCACGTGGCCGGTCTGGCGGGCCTGACGCGCCGCTTTCCGACGACGGTGTTCGCCAACGCCGCGACGCTCGCGGCCGTCGATGGCAGACTCGGCGACAGGACGACGTGCGAGACCTTCGAGTGCGGGAAGCTGTTCTCGATCGGTCCATTCGACGTGCGCGCGTTCCAGGTGCCGCACGACGCCGCGGACCCGGTCGGGTTCGTGATCGAGACGAGGGGCCGCAGGTTCGGCTTCGCCACGGACCTCGGGCACGTCACCGACAGCATCTCGGAGGAGCTCTCGGACTGCGACGCGCTCGTCTTCGAGGCGAACCACGACCGGGAGATGCTCAGGGACGGGCCGTACCCGTGGTTCACGAAGCAGCGGGTGGCATCCGAGCTCGGCCATCTGAGCAACGAGCACGCGGCGGCCGAGCTGACGCGAATCGTCAGCGAGCGCACCAGCCAGCTCGTGCTCGCGCACCTGTCCGCCACGAACAACGATCCCGGGCTGGCGTGCGCGACCGTCGCCGGAGCGCTGCGGTCGGCAGGTCCCGGCGCACCGTCCGTCGTTGCCGCCTCGCAGAGCGAGCCGCTGGGCCCGCTCGCCTGGTGAGCGCCATCTCCGCGCGCGGGGAGGAACACGCGAAGTGATCGAACGCTACACGCGGGAGCGGATGGGCCGCCTGTTCACGGACGAGGCACGGCTCGGGTCGTGGCTCGCGGTGGAGCTCGCCGTGAGCGAGGTGCTGGCAGGGCGCGGGGAGATCCCGAGAAAGGCCCTCTCCGCCATCAAGAAGAAGGCCGCGGTCGACGTCGAGCGGGCGCAGGAGATCGAGAAGACGACCCACCACGACGTCATCGCGTTCGTCACGTCCGTGGCGGAGAAGGTCGGCGACGAGGGCCGCTTCCTGCATCTCGGGCTCACGTCGTCGGACGTCATCGACACCGCGCTGGCGCTGCAGATGGTGCGGGCCTGCGATCTCCTGCTCGAGGACGTGGACGAGCTCACGTCCGTCCTGGCCGAGCAGGCGGAGCGCTGGAAGGCGACGCCGATGCTCGGCCGGACCCACGGCGTCAGCGCCGAGCCGATCACGTTCGGCCTCAAGATCGCGAGCTGGTACGCCGAGATGACGCGGGGCCGCGAGAGGCTCTCGCGCGCGCGGGAGGCCGTCCGCTTCGGCAAGCTGTCCGGCGCGGTCGGCACGTTCGCGCAGCTTCCTCCCGCCGTCGAGCGGGAGGTCATGGCCGAGCTCGGCCTCTCGGTCGAGCCGGTCTCGACGCAGGTCGTGCCGCGCGACCGCCACGCGGAGCTCCTGACCACGCTGGCTATCCTGGCCGCAGGCCTGGAGCGGATCGCGACGGAGATCCGGCACCTGCAGCGCTCGGAGGTGCGGGAGGTCGAAGAGCCGTTCCGCAAGGGGCAGAAGGGCTCGTCGGCGATGCCGCACAAGCGGAACCCCATCGCGTGCGAGAACGTGACGGGGCTGGCCCGCGTCGTGCGGTCGAACGCGCTCGCGGCGCTCTCGAACGTCGCGCTGTGGCACGAGAGGGACATCTCGCACTCCTCGGTCGAGCGCGTCGTCATCCCGGACAGCTTCATCCTCCTGGACTTCATGCTGGCCCGCATGACGCGCGTCGTGCGCGACATGCACGTCTACCCGGAGACCATGCTCGCGAACCTCGACCGATCGCGCGGGCTGGTGTTCAGCCAGACGCTGCTCACGGCCCTCGTCGAGAGCGGGCTGACACGGGAGGAGGCGTACGCCCTCGTGCAGCGCAACGCGATGGCCGTGTGGGACGGTCGGCACGACGGCCTCGAGAGCGCGTGTACGGCGGACGCCGAGATCGTCGAGCGCATCGGCCGCCAGGGAATCAAGGCTGCGTTCGACCTCAAGAAGCTCCTGCGGCACGTGCCGAAGATCGTCCGCCGTGCGCTCAAGGGAAGCTCCGCGCGCTCCGGGACGAGCCGCGCCCGCGCGAAGAGCCGGCGAGCCGCCGGAGGCTGACGGATGGCGCCGGCGCGGCGAGCTCCGCGACTCCTCATCGTGGACCCTTCGACCGGCTACCCGGAAGGGCAGGGGGCTCGCGTCGCCGCCGGTGACTGGCCGGGAGAGGTGCGTCTGCTGTTCCCGGCGCTGTCTCCGGGCGACGGTCCGGACGCGTCCACCGGCTACGACACCGAAGGTGTCATCGTCCTGGGCTCGCGAGCGTCGGTCCACGACGATCTCGACTGGCTCGCGCGGCTCGGCGTCTGGCTCCGGCCGATCGTCGAGGGCGAGCGAGACGTGCCGCTCCTCGGGATCTGCTTCGGGCACCAGCTCGTCTGCCACCTCGCGGGGGGCGAGGTGGGGATGATCGATCCCGACGGACACAAGCTCGTCGCGTATGAGCGCACGCAGCTCGACGAGAGCCGTCTCGTGCCCGATCGGGTCGAGATGGAGGTCGTCGCCAGCCACAAGGAGGGGGTCCTGGCCGCGCCGCCGGGCTTCCGCGTGACGGGGCGCCGCGACTGCTCTCCCGTGGACCTCGTGGAGCACCCCGAGCGGCCCGTGTTCGGCGCGCAGTTCCATCCGGAGGCGCGGGAGGAGTTCACGGGCTGCGCCGGGCTGGAGCCCTCCGGGCTGACACCGGCGTTTCGGCGGGACAACGACGCTTTGCTCGCCGCCTTCCGCACGATCGCGCTCGAGAGGTGAGAGGGCGCGCGGTATGCCCGCTCACGACACGGAGGCGATCGCCGCATCGATGTCGGAGAGCGCCATCTCCAGCCGCTCGCGGTGGGTGCGGAACGAGAGGACGCAGATCCGCAGCACGAACCGGCCGCCGAGAGTCGTCCCCGTCAGGAAGACGCGCTGGCGGCGGTTCACCGCGTCGAGCACGCGGCGATTGAGCGAGTTCTCGGCCTCCTCGGCGAGACCCGGCCGCCGCACGCGGAACGCGAACAGGCTCAGGCTGGGCGGGGCGACGATCTCGACGTCGTCGCGAGCGGCGAGACGCTCGTGGGCCATCCGCGCGAGGTCCAGCTTCTCGTCGAGGTAGCGCCGGAACGTCGAGACTCCGTGAAGCATGAGCGGCAGCCACACGGAGAGCCCGCGCCACGGGCGCGAGAGCTCCGGCGACAGGTCACAGAAGTCCACGCGCTCGGCGCTCTCTTGCATCGGGGGCATGTAGTCGCCCGTCACCCCGTGCGCGCGACGCAGCGCTCCCTGGTCGCGGACGAGCAGGCAGCCGCTGCCGTAGGGGAGGAACAGGCCCTTGTGCGGATCGAGCACGATCGAGTCGGCGCGCCCGATACCGCGCAGCACGGCGCGCCCGCGCTCCGTCAGCAGGAAGAATCCGCCATAGGCCGCGTCGACGTGCAACCACAGCCCGTGCCGGTCGCAGACGTCGGCAAGCGCCGCGAGGTCGTCCACGGCGCCCGTGTTCGCCGTGCCGGCGCTGGCGACCACGAGAAACGGGCGCGCCCCTGCGCTCTGGTCCTCCTCGATCGCGCGAGCGAGCGCGTCGGGCCTCATGCGCAGCGCGCCATCGGTGGGGACCGGCCTCAAGGACGCGGCGGGGAAGCCGGCAATGCGGGCCGCCTTCGGGACGCAGTGGTGGATCTGGTCGGACAAGTAGATCCGCCCGTCCGCGAACGACTCGCCGAGCCGTTCGGTGCGCGCCGTCACGAGTGCGATCAGGCTGGCGAGGGATCCGCCCGAGGTCAAGAGCCCCGTGCCGGTCTCCGGCAGGCCGACCAGCTCGCGGAGCCAGGTGAGGACGTTCGTCTCGATCGCGACGAGTCCGGGGGCGGCGATCCACACGCCCGAGTAGCGATTGACGGAGGCCGAGATCAAGTCCGCGACGGCGGTCTGAAACAGGCCGCCGCCGGGGATGAAGGCGAGGTACCCGGGGCTCGCGGTGTTGTAGCTCTTGGACAGCGCGCGGTCGAAGACGAGCGACAGGACCTCGTCGAGCGGGCGGCCCCGTTCGGGGAGCGGCGCCCGCAGGGATCGCGCGAGCTGCTCCGCGCCGGACACGTCCGACACCGGCTGCGCAGCAAGCGAGGAGACGTGCTCGACGATCCGCTCCATCGCGCGGTCCACCAGCCGGCGCATCGCGTCGGGGCCGAGCTCCAGATCCGCGGCGAACGGGTGGTCGGTCTCGTGATGGCTCATGGAAGGCGAAGCGGGGCGCGCGGGAGGGTGCCGGGGGTGGCCGCATTATAGGAACGGGCTCCCCGTCGACGCGTGCGCGCCGCGTCCTCCGGAGGTGATCCGGCGTCCTCCGGCGCGGACATGCCGCATTCGGCGAGTACCTCCGCGGTCCGGCGTGTCATCGCAAGTCGTTGACAAACAGGGGGTTGCCTCGGAGTCTTCCTCCGAATTGAAGTTGGCCCGGAATCCGCTAACAGGAGTGTGGGGCACGAAGGAGGATCACCATGTCGCCGAACACGAACTCGATCGCCACTCTCGTCCGCCGCGCCGCCCTCTTCGGCAGCGTGGTCACTCTCACCGTTCTGGGTGCCACGCTCGCCGCATCGGCCGAGGACGGCAGGAGTGTCCGCCGCGCCAAGGGCGCCGCCCTCGACACTCGCAGCGTGGAGGTCCAGCGCGTCGCGGACCGCGGACGCCGGGGCTACGAGAAGCGACACCGAGGCGGGAAGAAGAACCGCGGTGACAAACACTACGATCGCGGCGACCGCTACGATCGCGACGACGGGTACCGGCGCGACCGACGCGATGACGGATACCGCTACGACGATCGCCGCTACGACCGGCGAGGGAAGGGTCACTACCGAGGCAAGGGTCACTACCGAGGCAAGGGTCACTACCGTGGCCACGGCCACCGTGCGCGAAGGTTCGAGATCCCGCGCCACATCGGCCACTGGTCGTATCGCCGCTACCACGATTACTACCACCAGGACGTGTATTACGCGCCGCACCGCCACCACCACCGCGTGTTCCACTTCCCGTACTACGGAGACCACGGCATGGTCTACCGGCCGTACTCGTACTGCGGCGGGGACCTCTACGGGGTCGGCGGCAGTTTCTCGTACAGCGGCCGGAATTTCGGCCTGCACCTCGATTTCTGAGCCATGATCGGGGCCGGGGGAGGCGCCGCGCACACGCGGCGCTCCCCGGCCCGGTCATCTTTCGTCGGGGTACGGCTCGGTGTGGATCAGCACGTCCTGAACCCCCGGGATGCGGCTCATGATCAGGTCGTCCACTTCGTGCACGATCCTGTGTGAGGTCTCGGTGTCGGTCTCGGGCGCGATCTGGATGTGCAGGTCCACGAACGCCGCGCCCTGTCGGCCGCGTGTGCGGACCTTGTGGCAGTCGATCACGCCCGGGACCTCGCGCACGACCTCCTCGATGGCGCCGGGGTCGAGGAACGCCGCGTCCGACAGGTCGTAGACGTTCTCTCGGACGATCCCGTAGGCCGTCTTCGCGAGATAGGCCGCGATGAGCAGCGACGCGGCGGGGTCCAGCCACGGCTGCCCCATCCGCAGTCCGCCGAGCGAGACGAGCACCACCGCGGACACGAGCAGGTCGGCGCGGGTGTGCGTCGCGTCCGCCTCGAGGAGCCGGCTGTCGTTCTTCTTCGCCACGCGGAGCTCGTAGCGCGAGAGCAGCGCGTTGAACAGCATGGTCGTGACGATGATCAGCGGGCCCGCGGAGTGATACACGGCGCCGCCGCCCTCGAGCAGCCGCTGGACGGCGCCCTTGACGATCTCCCAGGCGCTGAGCGCCACGAAGCCGCCAATGGCGAGTGCCGCCAGGGTCTCGAACTTGTGGTGCCCGTAGTGGTGGTCGTGGTCGGACGGCTGCCGCGCGACGCGCAGCGACAGGAGCCCGATGAGGCTGCTCGCGGCGTCGACGAACGAATGCAGTCCGTCGGCGATGACCGAGAGCGTCCCGGTGGCCACGCCGTACGCCGCCTTGGCGACGGCGACGAGCAGGTTGCCGAGGAGGGCGACGCGCAGGGCGCGCCGCACCTCGCGATCGTCGCGGTTCATCGTGCGGGCGGCTCCGCGGGGGGTGGAGCCGCATCCTGCATCAGAACAGGGCGGCAATCCAGCCCGGCCGGGACGCGCGCGATCCGGGCTAGAATGATTCGATGAGCCGCGGTCCAGTCCATCGTCCGTCCGTCCGCGAGGGCGGATCGTCGTCGCTGCGCGACAAGTGCGGCGTCGCGGCCGTGCTCGGCCACCCGGAGGCCGCGAACCTCGTCTACCTGGCGCTCTACGCGCTCCAGCACAGAGGGCAGGAGTCCGCCGGCATCGTGACCAGCGACGGCCCGCGCCTGAGGCGCTACGCGGGCATGGGCAACGTCGCCGACGTGTTCACGCCGGAGATCCTGGAAGACCTCATTGGCACGCTGGCCATCGGGCACGTGCGCTACGGCACCTCCGGCTGGTCCACGGTGGACAACGCGCAGCCGCTGCGCATGACGCACCAGCGCGGCCCGATGGCTCTGGCTCACAACGGGAACCTGGTCAACGCGCTCACGCTGCGCGACCGGCTGCAGAAGAAGGGGTCGATCTTCCGGACGACCTCCGACACCGAGGTGATCTTCCACCTCGTCGCGCACTCGAGCCAGCAGACGCTGGAGGACGCGCTGGCCGAGGCGCTGAATCAGGTCGAGGGGGCGTTCTCGCTGGTGGTGGCCGACCGCGAGCGCGTCATCGCCGTGCGCGACCCGCGCGGCTTCCGGCCGCTGTCGCTCGGCCGGCTCCCCGACGGGCAGCCGGTGGTCGCCTCGGAGACCTGCGCCTTCGACCTGATCGGGGCGCGGTTCGAGCGAGACGTAGCCCCCGGCGAGATGCTGGTCCTGGGGCCGCACGGCGAGGAGAGGTCGTTCCGTCCGTTCGCGGAGATGAAGCCGCAGCCGTGCCTGTTCGAGTACGTCTACTTCTCGCGGCCGGACAGCTTCGTTTTCGGCCGCTCGGTGGGGGAGGTGCGCCGGGCGCTCGGGCGCGAGCTGGCGCGCGAGGCGCCGGTGGACGCCGACCTGGTCGTACCGGTGCCGGACTCGGGTGTGCCCGCCGCCATCGGATACTCGCGGGAGTCGGGCCTGCCGTTCGACCACGGCCTCGTGAGAAACCACTACGTCGGGCGGACGTTCATCGAGCCGGCGCAGACCATCCGCCACTTCGGCGTCAAGATCAAGCTCAACCCGGTGCGATCGATTATCGCGGGCCGGAGGATCGTGCTCGTCGACGACAGCCTCGTTCGCGGCACGACCATGGCCAAGATCGTCCACATGGTGCGGGAGGCGGGCGCCCTGTCGATCCATGTGCGCATTTCGTGCCCGCCAACGATCTCCCCGTGCTACTACGGCATCGACACGCCCACCAAGGCGGAGCTGATCGGCTCGCACAAGTCGGTGGACGAGATCAGGACGTTCATCGAGGCCGACTCGCTCGCGTATCTCAGCCGCGAGGGGATGTGCCGCGCGGCGGGCACCGAGCCCGAGCGGTTCTGCACGTCGTGCTGGACGGGCGATTACCCGGTGCCGCCGACCGATAGCCCCGAGATCCGCGACGAGATGCGCCTTCTGGACGAGAGCGTGGAGGAGCTGCGGGCGCCGCTCTCGATCACCCGCGAGAACAAGAAGCGATGAGCAAGCGGGAGCGCAGGTCGGAGCTCACGTACCGCGGTGCAGGCGTGGACATCGACGCTCAGGACGACGCGCTGGCCCGAATCAAGAAGCACCTGGACAGCACGCGCGTACCGGGCGTGCTGTCCGAGATCGGCTCGTTTGGCGGGCTGTTCGAGGTGCCGGACGACGTCGAGCGCCCCGTGCTCGTCGCGAGCACGGATGGTGTGGGCACCAAGGTGCTCGTCGCGCAGAGGGCCGGCCGGCACGACACGGTCGGGCAGGACCTCGTCAACCACTGCGTCAACGACGTGCTCGTGATGGGGGCGCGGCCGCTGTTCTTCCTCGACTACCTCGCGGTGGGGAAGCTCGACCCGGCAGTGGCGGAGCGGCTCGTCGCCGGCGTGGCCAAGGCCTGCCGCGAGAACCGCTGCGCGCTGCTCGGCGGGGAGACGGCCGAGATGCCGGACATCTACGAGCCCGGCCACTACGACCTCGCGGGCACGATCGTCGGCGTGGCGCCGAGGGACGCGCTGCTCGACGGCCGCCGCGTCGCCGCAGGGGACGTGCTGCTGGGGCTGGCCTCGTCGGGGCTGCACACGAACGGCTACACGCTGGCGCGCCGCGTCGCCTTCGACGTGCTCGGGCTCGGTCCGGACGACGAGCTGCCGGGCTGCGGGAGGAGCGTGGCCGACGAGCTGCTCCAGGTGCACCGTTCGTACTTCCCCTCGCTCGAGCCGCTGCTCGGCGGCGACGCGCTGCACGCGCTCTCACACATCACGGGAGGCGGCATCACCGACAACCTGCCGCGCGTGCTGCCGCGCGGGCTCGACGCGCGGATCAGGCTGGGGTCCTGGAGCGTGCCACCGGTCTTCGAGACGCTGAGACGCGCAGGCGGTATTCCGCAGGACGATCTGCTCAGGACCTTCAACGTCGGAATCGGCATGGTGACGATCGTCGACGTGCGGGCGGCGGACGAGGTGGCGTCTACTCTCGCCACGCGCGGCGAGAGCTGCACCGTCATCGGCGAGGTCGTGCGGGCCGGTGAGGGAGGAGGCCGGCGGGTCGTGTACGAGGGGCGCCTCCCGTGAAGAAGGTCGCCATCCTGCTGTCTGGACGGGGCTCGAACATGGTCTCGCTCGTCGAGGCGATGCGCGAGCCGGACTTTCCCGCGGGGCCGTGCATCGTGATCTCGAACGTCCCGGACGCTCCGGGCCTCACGAAGGCCGCCTCGTTCGGCGTGCCGACGGCCGTCGTGCCGCACCGCGAGTTCAAGGGGCAGGGAAGGGAGGCGCACGACCGTGCCGTGACGGAGAAGATCGACGAGGCGGGCGCGGACGTCGTCTGCCTCGCCGGCTACATGCGGGTGCTCAGCCCGTGGTTCGTGGAGCGTTACGCGGGCCGGATCATCAACATCCACCCGGCGCTCTTGCCGGCGTTTCCCGGCCTGCACGCGCAGCGCAAAGCGCTGAGACACGGGTGCCGCGTCAGCGGAGCCACGGTGCACTTCGTGGACGCCGAGGTCGACCACGGCCCGATCATCGTTCAGGCCGCCGTGCCGGTGTTCCCGACGGACGACGAGGACGCGCTGTCGGCCCGCATCCTGCAGCAGGAACACCGCATCTACCCGCTCGCGCTGAGGCTGCTCTGCGAAGATCGCCTGATCGTGAAAGGCCGGGCGGTCCACGTGAAGGGCGAGCAGCCGGAGATGCCGCTTTCGATCGTGAGCCCCGCGAGCGACGCCTGAGACCCGCCGGAGATCGTGATGAGAACTCGAGCCATCGTTCTACTTCTTCTTGCCTGCATCGTCGTGGTGCTCACCGGCTGCGCGACCACCGACCCGCTGACCCTGCCCGAGCTGACGCTCGTGGACATGCGCCTTCTCGACGTCACGCTGTTCGAGACGACGGCGGAGATCAAGGTGCGCGTCACCAACCCGGAGTTGGAGCCGATGGTTCTGGAGGGGGGCGTGATGCGGCT
>Ga0224512_10005298_pt1 | contig 10670 bp, 13 predicted proteins | sample SF_May12_sed_USG_4_FD_169103 | JGI IMG/M metagenome (GOLD analysis project Ga0224512, IMG submission 169103) | Sediment microbial communities from San Francisco Bay, California, United States - SF_May12_sed_USGS_13 | ecosystem: Environmental > Aquatic > Marine > Sediment | place: USA...
CGTCGCATAGTGCCGGTCGTCGGCGGCGTCGTCACCGCTTCCGTCCTCCCAACGGACCATGCTGACGGCGACAGGCACCCAGCCGGTCGAGGTGCTCAGTGCCCGGAGATCGGCCGGTACCGCCGCCGCGTCAGGATCGATCTCGGCGCTCCGGTCGGTCTCGGGGTCGGGGGCCGTCAGACTCGATGTTGTCGTGGTCGAGGCGACCGACGTTGTCGTCGTGTCGATGTCGTCGGTCACGAGGCTGTCCGGCCGGTTGAGCAGCCCGACCAGGACGGCCATCGACACAACCATCAACAGAACGACGGCCGCGATGAGGAGCAGTCGACTCCGGCCGGCCGATGGCACCAGCAGGCCGCTCGCAGCGGTATCGTCGCTGGTCGACGCACGGGTCGCAGGGCCCTCATCGGCCCCGAGGTCGATGACGGAGACCGGACCGCCGTTGGTCGAGTGGCGACGGTCGACGGGTCCGTGCATCGCCTCGACGGCGTCGCCGTAGCGCGCGAGCTGCTCGGCGATCGAAAGCGGCGTGGTGTCAGGCATCCTGGGCCACCTCCAACTTCACTCGGAGGGCTTCGAGCGCTCGACTGACGTGGGTGCCGACCGTCGAGCGACCGATGTCGAGCGCCTCGGCCACCTCGGCATAGGACCAGCGACAGCCGTGAACCAACCAGACGGCGGCCCGCTGTTGCTCGCTCAGCTCGAGCAGGGCCGGGATGAGCTTCGGCTCGACCTCGGGGATGCGCATCTCGATCGGGTCGGGTAGCTGTCGGGGCTTGATCCGAGGGGCGGAGCGAGTGAGGCCGACCCGATAGAGGTAGCCGATCGGATTCCCGAGTTCGGTCAGCCGGGCGGCGTTCTCCCAGCCCCAGGCCATGGCCTCGGCGGTCGCCTCGTCGGCACCGTCGGTACCGCGCACAACCACGAATGCCCTCCACAAACGTGGCTTGGCCTCGGCCAAAAGGGCCGTAATCGGGTCTGCCTCACCGCTCACACCAAGAAGACGATCCAGCGGCCGAATCGCGCTACATCCCGGACAACTTATTTACCTGACGATCGCCGGGTGACCCGCCTCCGAGGGCGGAGGTTCGATGTGCACGACGAGATCACACCGACGGGCAATCGGAAGCCGGCGGCGGCGCTGGCCGCCGCTGACGTGAACCCGACAACGCCGCCACAACGCCTCGGCCCGGGCCGCTTCCGCCACGGTGTCCAGGCGTTGGTTGCGCCGAGGATTCATCGAGTACCGAGCGACCAGCGTGATCGTCTCGCCGTCGACGGAAACATGATCGATCAGCCACCCGACATCGGTCGGGGCGAGAAGGCGGGCGGAGATCAGCATGCCATTCATGCTAGTCCGGGCCTCGACGCCGGTCCCGACCGTCAGACATCCTCCGGGAGGTAGCGCAGCCCGCCGTTGGTCCTCGTGAATCTACAGGTTCGGTAATAGAAGTCGGCCACGTCGTCATCGAAGTCGGCATGCATCCACTCGTGGCCGGCCTCCCGAGCCTCGTCGATTGCCAGGTCGACCACCGCCTTGCCGACTCCGCTCCGCTGCCGGGTCGGGTCCACCATGACATCCTGGAGCCACGCGTGGGTGAGCCCATCGGAGATCACGTTGCAGAAGCCGACCAGCTTCGACCCCAGTCGTGCGGTCACCCAACCGAAGCTGTGGTCCTCGACCTGGCCGACCCAGTCCCACTCGGCGTCGGCGTACAGCCGGGCATCGAAGGCGGCGGCGTGGAGCCGATTGACCTCGGCGCTGGTGAACGGGGCTCGCCAGGCCAGGTGGATGGGCGTCGCATCGGATTCGTCGATGCCGCAAGGCTAGTTGGTGAAATGATGCAGAACCGCGCGATATCGCGCGGTTCTGCATCATTTCGGCGCTGGCCCGAATTCGCCATTCGCTGAGACGTTGAACCGGCGAACGATGAAGGCCCGATCCCGTCGGCTACCGGCCGACACCGCCGTGCACGTCGTAGGAGAGCGTCACCTCGTCGGTCACCGGGTGGGACTGGCAGGTCAGCACATAGCCGGCGGCCAGCTCGTCATCGGTGAGGGCGTAGTTCTTCTCCATCGTCACCTCACCGGAGATCACCTGGGCCTTGCAGGTGGCACACATGCCACCCTTGCAGGCAAACGGGACCTCGGCCCGAACGGAACGGGCGTAGTCGAGCAGGGGCGGGCCGTTGGGATCCGCCTTCACAACGGAGGTCCGGCCGTCGATCGTGACGTACACGGTCACGATGCCTTCGGCATCGTCTTCGGGCTCGACAACGGGCTCGATCCGCTGATCGAAGAACAGCTCGTAGTGCACGTCGGCCTCGTCGACACCGAGCGAGCCCAGCGTCGCCTGCGCCGTCTCCACCATGTCGAGCGGCCCGCACAGGTACCAGCCGTCGACCCGATCCGGCTCGATCAGGGTGGCGGCGAGCGAGCGCAGCTTGTCCTCGTCGATCCGACCCTGGAACAGAGGCACCTGGTGCGGCTCCCGGCTCAGGATGTGGACGACCTGGAACCGTTGAGGGAATCGATTCTTCAGGTCCTCCAATTCCTCGAGGAACATGATCGAGAGCGACGTGCGGTTCCCGTAGATCAGGGTGAATTCGGTCGACGGTTGCTGCTCCAGCGCCGCCGTGATCATGGAGAGGATCGGGGTGATCCCCGAACCGGCGGCGATGGCGACGTACCGGCCGGGCTTCGCCGGGTCGTGGAGGAACTCACCGATGGGCGCCATCACCTCCAGGGTGTCGCCCGGTTTCAGTTCGGTGGTGGCCCAGGTGGAGAAGACACCGTTGGGGATCCGCTTGACCCCGACCCGGACGGCGTCACCCGGAGCGCTGCAGATCGAATAGGTCCGCCGAATGTCCTCGCCGCCGATGTCGGCCCGGACCACGACGTGCTGGCCGGGGGTGTGCCGGAAGAGCGGCTGCAGGTCGTCCGGGACGTCGAAGGTGACCGCCACCGACTCGTCGGTCTGGGTGTCCACCGCAACAACCTTCAAACGATGGAATTCGACGATCGACACTAGAGCTCCTTGACGTGATCGAACGGCTCGGCGCAGTCGTTGCACCGATACAGCGCCTTGCAGGCCGTCGACCCGAACCGGCTGATCTCGGTGGTGTTGGTCGAGCCGCACTGCGGACAGGCGATGAGGCCGATACGGACCGGTGTGCCGTCGAGGAGCGTGCGCGGTGGCGAGATACCGCTCATCTCCAGCTTCTCCCGGCCCTGGGGCGTGATCCAGTCGGTGGACCAGGCCGGTGACAGCTCCCGGCGAACCTCGACCTGGTCGGCCGGCACGCCGGTCTCGATCACGGCGTCGGCGATCAGCCCCTCGATGTATTCGACCGCGGGGCAACCCGAATAGGTCGGTGTGATCGTGACCACGATCCGACCGTCGATCTCGTCGACCGACCGGAGGATCCCGAGATCCGCGATCGTCAACGGCGGCATCTCGGGGTCGGGAACGGCGGCGACCACAGGCCACAGCTCGTGGGCACTCGCATCCTGGCCGGCGACATTGTCGGCGTCACCGGTGTCACGAAGGATCGGCATTACCAGGTCACCCCCGGGTGCGAGCGGTACAGGATCTGCATCTCGGTCAACACGTGGCCGAGGTGTTCGGTGTGGAACCCGGTGCGGCCGCCGAGACGCTGGTAGGGGTCGGCGGGCATCGAGATGTTGGCCTGGGCCAGCACGTCGGCCACGGTGGCGTCGAACGCCGGTCGGATCGCAGACGGGTCGACGGCGACAGCCGCCGCCACCAGCTCGTCCTCCACCTCGTCGGCCGCGAAAAGATCGGCGGTGAACCGCCACAGTGCATCGACCGCGGTCTGGGTCCGCTGGTGGCTCTCGGAGGTGCCGTTGCCGAGGGTGATGACCCACGACGAGGAGTGGTCGCGGTGATAGCTCGCCTCCTTGACGGCCTTGGCGGCGATGGCGGCGAGACGATCGTCGGCCGAGTCGCTCAGAGCCCGGTAGAGCGGCACCTGATAGGCGTCGAGGAGGAACTGGCGGACCATGGTGTGGGCGAAGTCGCCATTCGGCTGCTCGACCAGCACGGCGTTGAGGAACTCCCGCTCGTCCCGCAGCATGGCGAAATCGTCCTCCGACCGGCCCTCGGGGTCCAGTTCCGACGCGTACTGGTAGAGGTTGCGAGCCTGGCCGACGTGGTCGAGGGCCAGGTTGGCGACGGCGATGTCCTCCTCCAGTTCCGGCATCCTGGCGATCAGCTCGCCGAGCCGCTGGCCGAGGATCAGGTTGTCGTCGGCCAGACGAAGCACGTAGGTGAGTAGGCGGTCGGACGGGGCGCTCATCACATGTGTCCCACTTCGTCCGGGATCTCATAGAAGGTCGGGTGACGGTAGGGCTTGGTCGAGTCGAACCAGGTGTCCTTGTCATCCGGGTCCGACGCGTGGATGTCGGACGAGCGCACCACCCACAGGCTCACGCCCTCGCCCCGGCGGGTGTAGACGTCTCGGGCATGACGGGTGGCGGTCTCGGCGTCGGGGGCGTGGAGGCTGCCGCAGTGAACGTGGTTCAAGCCCCGCTGGGCCCGCACGAACACCTCCCACAGCGGATAGCCGCCGGTCGTCCCGGCTGCGGCCTCGATCTCCTCGCCTTCGGCGAGCGGCACATCGTAACTCATCGAGCAGCTCCTTTTCGCTTGGCGTAGGCCATCGCCGCGTCGCGTACCCAGGCGCCCTCGTCCCAGGCACCGACCTTGTTGGCGATCCGTTCCCGGTTGCACGGGCCGTTGCCCTTGACGACCTGCCAGAAGTCGTCCCAGTCGATCTCGCCGAACCGGTAGTGGCCGGCGTCGAAGTCCCACTCGAGATCCGGGTCGGGGATGGTCAAGCCCAGGTACTCGGCCTGGGGCACGGTCATGTCGACGAACTTCTGTCGCAGCTCGTCGTTGGTCTCCCGCTTGATCTTCCAAGCCACCGACTGGGCGGTGTGGGTCGAGGAGGCGTCGGGCGGACCGAACATCGCCAGCGACGGCCACCACCACCGGTCGAGCGCATCCTGGGCCATGGCCTTCTGCTCGTCGGATCCGTTGCACAGCACCATCATGATCTCGTAGCCCTGCCGCTGGTGGAACGACTCCTCCTTGCAGATGCGGATCATGGCTCGGGCGTAGGGGCCGTAGGACGTGCGGGTCAACATCACCTGGTTGGTGATGGCGGCGCCGTCGACCAGCCAACCGACGGCGCCGATGTCGGCCCAGGTCAGCGTCGGGTAGTTGAAGATCGACGAGTACTTCTGTCGCCCGGTATGGAGCATGTCCTGCAGCTCGTCGCGGGAGACGCCGAGCGTCTCGGCCGCCGAGTACAGGTAGAGCCCGTGACCGGCTTCGTCCTGCACCTTGGCCATGAGGATGGCCTTGCGCTTGAGGGTCGGGGCCCGGGTGATCCAGTTGCCCTCCGGCTGCTGGCCGATGACCTCCGAGTGGGCGTGCTGGGCGATCTGGCGGATCATCGTCTTGCGATAGTCGTCGGGCATCCAGTCGCGGGGTTCGACCTTGGCCTCGGCATCGAGCAGGGCCTGGAAGCCCTGCTGGTGTGCCGTTTCCTCGATGTCGGTCGCTGTGTCCGTCATGGGTTGATCCTTACTCCTGATCTGCATCTATTCGCTGACGACCCGCTGGGCCTTGCCCTGGGAGCGGGGAATGGTGTCGGGTTCGGTGACGACCACGCCGACGGTGATGCCGACGTTGTCCTTGATGTGCTTGCGGAGTTGCCCGGCCATCGTCGAGGCGCCATCGGTGGCGGCGTCGGGTAGTCGCTCGACGTTGACCGTCAACGACTTCATGTTGCCGTCCTGGCTCACCTCCAGCTGATAGTGGGGGCTCAGCCCGCTCACCTTGAGGATCTCGGCCTCGACCTGGCTGGGGAACACGTTGACGCCCCGGATGATCAACATGTCGTCGCTGCGACCGGCGATCCGGCCGATGCGGCGCATGGTGCGGGCGGTGCCGGGAAGCAGGCGGGCCAGATCCCGAGTCCGGTAGCGGATGACCGGAAACGCCTCCTTGGTGAGCGACGTCAGCACCAGCTCACCCTCGGAGCCGTCGGGGAGAACCTCGCCGGTGTCGGGATCGATGATCTCGGGGTAGAAGTGGTCCTCCCAGATGGTGAGACCGTCCTTCGTCTCGATGCATTCCTGAGCCACGCCCGGGCCGATGACTTCGGACAGACCGTAGATGTCGACGGCATCGAGACCCATCCGCCACTCGATCTCGGTTCGCATCTCGTCGGTCCACGGTTCGGCGCCGAACACGCCGATCTCGACCGATGAGACCTCCGCGGCCTTCAGGCCGCGACGCTCGAACTCATCGACCAGGTTGAGACAGTACGACGGCGTGACCATCAGCACCCGTGGCCGCAGGTCGATCATCAACGACACCTGCTTCTCGGTCTGGCCGCCGGACACCGGGACGACGGTGCATCCAAGCTTCTCGGCCCCGTAGTGGGCGCCGAGGCCACCGGTGAACAGGCCGTAGCCGTAGGCGACATGGACCATGTCACCAGGTCGGGTGCCCGCCGCGTAGAGGGAGCGGGCGACGACGGTGGCCCACACGTCGATGTCGTGGGCCGTGTAGGGCACCACGGTCGGCTTGCCGGTTGTTCCCGACGAGGCGTGCAGACGGGACACCTGCTCCATCGGCACGGCCAGCATGCCGAACGGATAGTTGCGACGCAGGTCGTCCTTCACCAGGAACGGGAATCGAGCAAGGTCGTCGAGCGATTTCAGATCATCGGGGTGGACGTCGGCTTCGGTGAAGCTGTTGCCGTAGTGATCGATGTTGTCGTAGGCCTGCCGCAGAGACCACTGCAAGCGGTCGAGCTGCAGCGAGCGCAGCTCGTCGATCGACGCCGTTTCGATCGGCTCGTAGCCACGATGGTTGCTGTGGTCGGTCATGAAACCCCCGGAATGCGAACAACGACACGATACAGCGCAGCTCCATCTCAGGCAAACTGGTGTATCACGTTCTGAATGCCGTTGTGGTGCCCTGCCACTGTCCAGAGTAGACGGTCACTCGGCCTCGTGACCGCGCCCTCCCGCCGGTGAGCGATAATCGATGCCGACGAACTATCGTTGCGACCATGCCGATCACCGGAGAATACGAACCAAGCACGCTGGACTGGGTCGCCGAGCAGGTGGCCGACTACGAAGCGTCCGGAGGGACGCGGGCCAACACCCTGCGCGAGACCGGGATACCGATCATCATCGTGACCACCGTCGGACACAAGAGTGGGAAGGTGCGCAAGTTCGCGCTGATGCGGGTCGAGCACGAGGGCCGCTACGCCCTGGTCGCATCGAAAGGTGGCGCACCGCAGAATCCGGGTTGGTACAACAATCTGGTCGCCGACCCGAACATCATGATCCAGGACGGTCCCCAGCCGTTCGATACGGTCGCCCGCCTGGTCCACGGCGAGGAACGGGCTCAGTGGTGGGAACGGGCGGTCGCCGTGTTCCCCACGTACGCCGACTACCAGGAGGCGACCGATCGGGAGATTCCCGTCTTCGTCACCGACCCGGCCGACGTCTGAGTACGTCGAGAATCCGGTGGCGGCCGCTCTCCACATCGAACCGTCGGGCCAGGCCTGTGGGGCCACCGTTCGAGGCGTCGACCTGACCCGACCGCTGTCGGCCGACCAGGTTGCCGGCGTTCGGACGGCCTGGCTCGAGCACCACGTGCTGGCCTTCCCCGATCAGGCGATGAGCGACGATGATCTCGAGCGGTTCACGCTGGCATTCGGACCGTTCGGCGACGACCCGTTCATCGCCCCGATCCCCGGCCGGGACCACATCATCGAGATCCGCCGCAACGCGGAGGAGACCGGGCCGCTGTTCGCCGAGAACTGGCACTCCGACTGGAGCTTCCAGGCCACTCCCCCGGCCGGCACCTGCCTGTTCGGTGTGACGATCCCACCGCACGGCGGCGACACCCTGTTCGCCAACCAACACCTGGCTCTCGAGGCCATGCCGTCGGACCTGCGGTCACGGATCGAGGGTCGGACGGCCGTGCACTCGGCCCGGGGCGGGTACGCCCCCGACGGCTTCTACGGTCTCGACGACCAGCGCCGGGGCCGCTCCATGGCCATCCGCCCATCCGACGAGGCCATGGCCACCCAACTCCACCCCCTGATCCGGGCCCATCCGGAAACCGGCAGGCTCGGGCTGTTCGGCTGCGTCGGCTACATCATCGCCGTCGACGGTCTCGACGAGGAGGATAGCCGAGAGCTGTTGACCGACCTGGTCCGTTGGCAAGGCCGGGACGAGTTCGTCTATCGCCATCGCTGGGAGCCGGACATGCTGGTCATGTGGGACAACCGCTCGGTTCTCCACCGGGCCACCGGCGGCTACGAGGGCCACGACCGGGTCCTGCACCGCACCACCATCGGCGCCCGCAGATCGTCGTAATGCCAACTGGCACCGTCAGCTCCAAGAAACGGGAGCTGGCGGTGCCAGAAGGATCATCTGGTTGCGGGCGGCTCGAGCGACGAGAGCAGGTCGGCGACGAGCTCGGGGAGGTCGCCCGCCGTGAGTCCGACGGCGAGGCCACGAGCGGCGGCTCGGCCGTGCAGTTCGGCGCCCAGACCGGCGGCCAGAAACGGGTCGAGCCCGAGCGCCAGCCCGGCGCCGATGATGCCCGCCAACACGTCGCCGGTGCCTGCGGTGGCCAGGCGCTGGTCGCCCGCCGTGGACAGCAGGGCCCGGCCGTCGGGGTGGGCGACGACCGTCGTCGGCCCCTTCAGCAGGATCACCGCGGCCAGCTCGGCTGCGGCCCGACGAACGTCGTCGATACGATCCGGGCCGGGGGCCCGGCCGGTCAGACGCTCGAACTCACCGTCGTGCGGCGTGAGGACCGGGAAGCGTTCGTCGGCCACCGACGAGCCCCGCACCGCGTCGAGGAGATCGGGCCGGAGCGCACCGGCGTCGAACACCACCGGCGATTCGATCATGGCCAGGAGCTGGTGCAGCTCGCTCAACATCTGAGGTCCGTCGACCCCAAGACCGGGGCCCACCACCACGGCGCTGCAGCGATCGACCTGCTCGACCACCCGGTGCCACTCGTTGATCATCGACACGGCGACCGCCTCGATCGGTGTGCTGGGTCCGTCGGTGAGCGGCGCCGGTCGCGCCTGCACCACGTAGCCGGCGCCGGCTCGGAACGCGGCGATCGACGACAGTGCCGCCGCTCCGGTCATGCCGGGACTGCCGCCGACGACGGCGACGGCGTGACCCCATTTGTGATCGGTCCCGCTCCGACGGGGCCAACCCGACAGATCGGACTCCTCCAGTTGCCAGATCCGGGCCCGGGAACAGTCGAGGCCGATGTCGGCGACGGTGATATCCCCGGCCAGGCTGCGACCCGGTTCCAGCAGCAGACCCGGCTTCAGCGCGGCAAAGGTCACGGTGGCGACCGCCCGCAGCGGCAAACCCTGAGCAGCGCCGGTCAACCCGTTGACGCCGGACGGAATATCGACGGCCAGCACCGGCGTGTCGCCGACCTCGATGGGCAGCGACCGTGACTCGAACCGGCCCCGAAGCCCGGTGCCGAAACAGGCGTCGAGGATCAGATCGTAGGGGGCGACGTCGACCGGTTCGAACGAGGTTGTATCGGACGCACCGGGAACATCGAACACCCGACACACCGCGCCCCGACGCTCCAGATGACGGGCCGCGCTCCGACCGTCAGCACCGTTGTTCCCCTTGCCGGCCAGCACTGCGACCCGCTTGCCGTACACATCACCCTCCAACCATTGCAGCGCAACCCGGGCCGTGGCCCACCCCGCCCGCTCGACGAGTTCGGAAACCGGCTCCGGCGCCTCCGCATCGATCGCCGCCATCTCGGCCGGGGTCACGATCTCACGCATCGGTTTCACCCCCGATCTCACGCATCGATCTCTCCGAGGATCAAGATGTCGAGGACCCGGCTCATCGTGTCACCGTCGATGTGGGTGGCGCCGATCAAGGCCAGGCCGTTGATCACCGCCTCGGTCCGGGTCCAGGCCATGACCTGCTGCCGTCGATCGGTCCGCCCGGACCAGGTCGGCGCCGGGAAGCCGTCGACGATCGCCGTGGCCAGATGAATCGCCGGTGGCCCGTCGAGTGAGTCGAGCCACGGATGCAACCAGCGCACCATCGGAGGTTCCGTATGGGCCAGTAGTCCGAGAACGTCCTCCGGACCGACACCGTTGCGGTGCTCGCCATGGGAACGCTGGAGCACATCGAACCACCAGGCATCCAGAAGATCGACGATGGCGTGTCCCCCGTGGCCATCGAACAGTTCGACCACCTCGATCGATACCACGGGCGAGAGGTCACCACCGACCAACGCATCCAGCAGGCGGGGCAGGCAGGCGGCGACCTCGTCGGCGTCGCCGGTTCGGGCCCGGGCCAGCACGGTTTCGAGTTGCAGCTCAGGGATCAGCCCGTAGTCGGCGGCCATCGTCGCCCAAACCCTGTCGAGGGCGGCACGCAGCGGAGGGCTGTGATCGGTCAAAGCCCGTCGTCACCCAGGCCGATCACGAAGGCCTGGGCCAGGTTCTCGGAGTGTGACAGGGTGATGAGCCAGCGAACGATCCCCCGTTGGGCCGCCAGGTCGGCGGCCCGCCCGGTGATCCGCAGCTCGGGTTGCCCCGACGGCAGGCGTACGA
>Ga0224512_10005299_pt1 | contig 10670 bp, 5 predicted proteins | sample SF_May12_sed_USG_4_FD_169103 | JGI IMG/M metagenome (GOLD analysis project Ga0224512, IMG submission 169103) | Sediment microbial communities from San Francisco Bay, California, United States - SF_May12_sed_USGS_13 | ecosystem: Environmental > Aquatic > Marine > Sediment | place: USA: California...
GCCAACATCGTCTATAACTTGCTGGGTGAAGTTTTCAGCATGCCGATTATCGGACCTATTCTTCTCGGTCTGAAAAAGCCAGTGCACGTGCTGCAACTCGGGGCCAGCGTCAGGCAGATTCTAGACATGGTTGCCATTGCCGCAGTGCATGCTCAAGAGAACAAGAAAAAAGGTAGAGACTAGAAAAATATTCTAGAAGTAAAGCAATTGGATGGATTATTACTATCGAACTCGTTCATATTTTTCGATGGTGCAACCCGCTTCATGGCATGTGGTCTGAGTGTATTGATTTTCGTCAATATCCAATTCAATTATGAAATCCCTTGAACCCTGATTTTCCATATACTTCTCCATAGATTGACTGGTAGTGAGAAGAGTTTCAATCAGTTTGCCGTCCTCAAATCGATAGGTGCCAAATCCATGCCACTCCGTGGCGTTGATATCGGCAAGACGCGTCCACATCACGTATCCTCTGGAATAGATCTTGTGCTGTAGAACCGATGATCCATCTTCACAGATAACGGTGGTGTTTCCGTTATTCGTTACACTTAATTGTGTCATCTTCCAAACTCCCTCAATCTTACTTTCGGCATCAGTATCTCCATGCTGGAATGCTGTCACCGTGATAAAAGTGACGACTATCACCAAAGCTGCAATAAACGGAAAGATCTTCTTTTTCATAATAGAATTCTTTTTAAAACAATGGAATTGCATTGTTCACCGCTAAAAAGCTCCGGACATTGTGTTAAAAGGATTACACGATCTCACGGTAAAGTTTGCAAATTAATTTCTCCCTGTCCAATCCAAAAACAATGCCACATGTGACGAAATCGATGTGTTATCACATTCCAAATACTGACAGATGACATTGATTTTACAAAAGGCCAGTCTTTGCCTGCCAATCGCAAAGCTTTTTTAGTCCTATGGATAAGGATTAGAAGGTTAAAAATTGAAGCGTCCACTAAATCTCCATCTAAGCACCTAAACCAAGACACCAAAAATATTCTGACAGAAATTCAGACAATCAGCTAACTTCGATATGAAGAGGATTCTGGAAATCGGAGGATATATAATTGACACCTAATAATTGCGCTCAATATGCAAGCCCTTTTCTCCTTGATCCCTGTCTTGATTCTTGTACATTTTTGTTTCTTGGTCCAATGCCAGCCTTATGTAGATGTCGTGAACACTCAATTCATCCAATACATGGCTGCAGACTATCGGGATGAAACCGGCGCTCAATTAACATGCTTTCAAACCACCTCAGAATTATTTGCGCCGATTGCATTAAGAAACAAGAACTTCCTATTGGCTGGTTTTGCATCCAATCATGTTCACCTGAAGTCTGACTATCTGCCCACCGAAAGGGATAAAAAACTGACTTTACGATCATTCACCCTAAGGATAGGTGGTATCAAACAATGGAATTCGCAGTGGAGTACTTCCGTCGTCATGATCCCCCGAATCAGCTCCGATTTGAGAAAGTGGGAAAAGAATGATTATCAACTAGGTGGTGCGATCCTGGTTACCAAACAGCAAGAAGAAAACCTTTGGCTCAAAGTGGGTTTGTATTACAATCGAGAACACTTCGGCAATTATTTCATGCCTCTTGTTGGTGTTGATTGGCGTACCTCCGACCGCCTTAACATCTTTGGTGTATTACCCAGCAGTATGAAGGTCGAGTATCAGCTGGCCGATCAGATCTACACTGGATTGGCCTGGCGCAATGTGACCACATCCTATCGTCTGCAAGGTGGAGACTATGTCCGTGAAGGTGATCCATCTTGGGGACACATCAGACTAAGTGCTTTTTTATCCTGGTATGCTTTAGAAGATATTGTAATCAACCTGGATGCAGGGCATTCCGTAAGTCGCAGATACAGACTCCATAGCAAACAACATGACTTGCTTCCCAATCATGAATTCAATCGCGATTCTAAAAATGGAATTTTCATAAGCTTGGGTCTGGCATACAGGCTGCGTAGAGAATGATCTATCGCACATTTGCATCTAAGTTTGGTGCACTGAAGGCTAGAGGCGGAATGTTGAAATATCTTGGCCCGGTCTTAGTATCTTACTCCTGTAATTTGACCAACAAATAAGATGCAAAATCAACCGGCCTTAGAAGGCCGTCTCCTTTCTCTTGATTTCTTTCGTGGTCTCACCATGTTTCTCCTCATTGCGGAATTCACCACCCTTTTCAATCAGATGACAGATCCATCATTGGAGGGGACCTGGCTTTATACCCTCGGTACTCAATTCCATCATCACCCCTGGAACGGTCTCAGATTCTGGGATCTGATTCAGCCCTTCTTCATGTTTATCGTGGGGGTTGCCATCCCGTTCTCTGTAACCAACCGGGAAAAAAAAGGACAAAGCCGCATTGAAATAAGTGCCCATGTTCTGCAACGATCCTTTCTTCTTTTGTTGTTGGGCTGGGGCTTGTACTGTATAAGTGCGGGACAGATTGTATTTCGGTTTCAAAATGTACTGGCTCAGCTGGCTGTGACCTATCTCATCGCCTATTTGATCATGCGGAAAGCAGCTGGGGCTCAGCTACTGATTTCGTTTCTACTCATTATTGCCACCGAGGCCATATATCGTTCTTTTAATGTGACAGGATTCGAACAGGCCTTTGTGGCCAATCAAAATTTCGGTACCTGGCTCGACCTACAATATGGAGGTGAAGATCTGAACGGTAGCTGGGTATCCTTCAACGCCATCCCAACCACGGCACATACGATTTGGGGTGTCCTGGCAGGGCAACTGCTCCGAAGTGAACGCTCCAATGATCAAAAACTAAAGATCTTGCTCATTGCGGGAATCATTGGAGTGATCATAGGATATGCACTAGATCCGGTTACTCCCATCATCAAACGCATTTGCACCTCTTCATTTATCCTGGTCAGTGGCGGGTGGACCATTCTTGCTCTGGCTCTTTGCTATTGGTTGATTGATATAAAGGGCAAACGCAGGGCAGTCCTCTTTTTCGCTATTGTAGGAATGAATCCATTGTTTATTTACCTTTTTGCTCATGTAGGTGGTGCAGATTTTCTACGAACAATCGTCTGGCCTTTTGGGGCCTCTCTGATGAGTTGGACTACTCAGCTTATTATGGAAAGTATGGTAAGCCTAATTGTACTTTTCTTACTCTGGTATATCTGCTATTGGCTGTATCGCAAAAGGATCTTTATTAAGATTTAGAAGTCAGGCCGTCACGACTTTCGCAAGATAATTCCATGCGGTACTTTTACTTCTTCGACAGAAACTTCAAATCACTTCCTGCGATGTCTTTCCAATCATAGAAATGAAAAGTTTTGTCGGTCGACATTGCTACCATTAATCCGTGGGGAAATAAACTCCCCAATGCAACGGAAGTCACCTCCGATCCATCACTTTCCATGGTGGATACTTCCACGCTCTTAACTAATTCATGCCTATGTGGGTTACCAGGTGAACCTTCCCGGGGATAGATGTTAAATCTGTTCCTTTGTTGATCCGAAACTAAGATATAGCCAGTCCCATCTTCCAAATCATAGATGCTAATCCCCTCCATATCTTGCCCAAAATCCATCTGACCGAAAATGGCAAGCTCTTGATTCCCCATAACCGGGTCCGCAAAATATTTTCTTACTCCAACTCCCTCATCACTGTAATAGACAAAGCCAAGTTCATCATCAATAGCAATCGCCTCGATCTCCTTGTTACCACTGAATTTTCCAAATTCCCGAATCTTCTCAAATTTCACGCTTCCAGATCCTTCATCAATCACCCTGTACTGCCATAAGTATCCTTCAGCAGGTCCGGTCTTCCTGCCAATGATTGCAGAAATTTCACCGCTTAAAGGATTCTTATATAAGCTTACTCCCATGGGATCTCCTTCTTCTTCTCCCTCAAAAACAGGAATTCCTCCACCATCTATCGCCTTCATAGAAGGAAAGCTATAAACCCGGACACCCCTGTTGTTTCGTTCAGTGACTACGATAAAATCAATCTCCTCTCCAGCTACTTGTAAACCATATTCCAGGTCAACATTGTTTGGCCGATGCAAGCCCAGTATTGTTTTGTCCTTCTGAATTTTTCCGGTTAGATCGTAAACGTAGATGCCACCTCCATCTTCTTTATCAGTGCCTATGACCAGACTATAAGCAGGATCATCAGGATGGATCCAGATAGCAGGATCGTCCGTATCATGTATTGTATGTTCGGTAACAAATCTAGGTTTGATAGCGTGTTCACTATGATCAGGAATGCCATTGGGTGCCAAGATCAACTCCCTGCCGGCTATATCCCTCCAGTCATAAAGATTTAATCTATTCTTAGTCAAAGCAAAAAGGGCTCCCTTTGAGAAAAGCGAATCCCCCAGAGATGAACTGGTGACAGCAAGAGAATGTACACTCAAAGCTAGTGTCTTTACCATTTCGTGTTGGTGGGGAGTCAAGTTTGTGCCTCCTAAAAAAAAATCCAATCCATCCTTTGCTCCGGCTATGATATAACCTCCAGGGCTCTTAAGTCCATAAGCACTCAAAGATTGAAGGTTTTCATTTCCATTGTGCAGGACTGCCAGTTCTTCGTTTCCCCTATCCGGATCTGCGAAATATTTTCGAATTACCTGACCATCCGAATAGTAGAAATATTCTCGATCTACCAAAGTAAGGAGTAATTCCTGCCCACTTTCCAGTTTGCCAAATTCCCTAATCTTCGTCAATTTGATTTGATGATTCTCCTGAAAATTCACTAAAAACTGGGTCCAAAAATTATTTTTGTTTGGTGTCTGTGAGCCCACCAACATGAAGGGTACATCATCTCTATCCCTGACGTATAGTTCGAATCCCAATATCGATCCCAAATCATGTGGTGAAGATATCTGGATCCCTCCACCGTCAAGTGGTACAAGGTCTGGCAAACGGAATAGTCGAATCATATTGGTTGCTGCATCAACAAAACCCAGCACGTCTAATTCTGATCCATCTGCTAGTTCAAGACCATAAGCAAGAGCTAGCGTATTACTTCTGCAGACTGGTTTGGATTGTGACTGGATTAGAACATTACCATTCAAATTGAAAGTTAGGATCCCTCCCTTTTCCTGATCAGCAACGACAATCTGACTATTTTCAGCATCGTCCTCCTTCAGCCAAAGTTTGAATTCGGCAGATTTAAAGACAGGATTTTCAAATACGTGTAAAGGTTCAATACTTTGAGATTCCGACTGATTCAGCTGAGGTCCGACACAAGATTCTCCTCTCCACAAAAAGAATAGCAACAACCAAACTAATCCAGCTGCCTTCGTCAGCATGAAATGATCGTTTGGAAACTTGATAATATCATCGCCTTCCTAGACATTAGAAAAAAGATTTCAGCTTTGATGCATGCACAACTGGATGACTTTTCCCGGGTTATAAGTGTAGTCATTAGTTATTGCCAGGATATAAAATTGAAATATCAAAAATTACCTGACAGCGACAGATTTGAGTATATCAATATACAGCATTTTGTCCAAGTGCTCAACTGCAATCAAAAGGGCTAACTATTAGCAATAGCCGTCGGAGCGATATCACCAAAAGGTCACGAAAAGCCTTCTTTGCAAAAGTTTGCCAGACATTCCCCTTCCCATATTACCGAGCCCTATTATATATACGTTTTTCTTTCTTTCCATAGCATCTTATGATGTCCTGCTAACGTTCTGCAGAGTTAGTGAATTAATTAAGAACCAAGGCCAAGTCTCGGAAATTTCCGGACAGCATTAATGAATCTCAAAAACGATTTAAGCAAATCCAAGATATCAATTTGGCGACACGATACTTCTCGAAGTCGATCAATTAGATATTCGGGAATCGATGAAGTAGACTTACTAAGTCTAGGAATATTATACGTAATGGGAATGGGTTTGATCCCGCTAATCATTAATAAATATCTTTCATTCGTTAGCCTATGTTGAGCTCGAATTTTATAATATATATTAATATTTAGAACTGTAGCTTCACGCCGAACCTCGTCGACCACGAGTAAAATTCCAGCTGCTTAATCCTGTCCTTAGTGCCCAGGTAAAATCTTAGAGGAGCATTTGTGATATTGTTAATATCCGTAAATATCTTCAAGTGATCCGTGATAAAAAAGTTGGCCGTGAAATCGAATCGTAACGATTCATCATAATATTCGTCGAGATCTTGATCAGCACCTAATTGAAAAAGAAAATCGTCTTGATAATTAGCTGTTAGTTTAGCAAAGAATTTCGGTGAATCGTAGAATAGTGCGGCATTGGCTGTGTGTTCCGCTTGTCCAGGCAGAGAAATCTCTTCCTGAATATCAGGCGAAGTGAAATCATTGAGATCATCATCACCAAATACCACTACGGCTTCTGACTCATTTGCAGGAAATCGTTGGTTAATGAAGGCTTCAGATTTGGTATAGGTATAGTTTGTATAGAGTCCAAAATTTCTCCAAAACCCTCCCAGGAAACTAAATTTAAACTGGGCCTGGAATTCTGCTCCGAATACGGAAGCCTTGTTACCATTGACCGCTTTGGTTATTTCTCGTATCTGATAATCTTGAGGATTCCCTTCATGGGCAAAACGCTTGAAGAAGAATATGAAATCATCAATTTGTTTATAGAAAAGGCCACCGGATAATATACCTCTGGTAAAGTATCTTTCTGCCAGCAGGTCTACGTTCGTCGAGGTTGGATATTTCAGATCAGGATTACCGAATCTGACTCCTTCCCGCCGTTGTTCTTCCCGGTACGGAAGCACATCTTCGAAGTTGGGCCTTGAATAGGAGTAGGTAAGGGCCGCTCTCAAATTAAAATCTTCTGTGACCGAATATTTGGCTTGTATCTGTGGGAGCAAAAACTCATGAGTCCTCTGATCTTCCAGGGTATCAATTCCCACAAATCGAGCTTTGTCCGTCAAAATTTTCCTGCCTTCATAATCGATGTCCGTTCTCTCGTATCTGAGTCCTCCCAAAAGCATGAGTCGATCAAAATCCTGCCGCAGCATCGCATAAGTTGCATAGATCTTCTCGTGAGCCCGGTAATCAACTCCGAATGATCTCGTCTTCGTCGCAGTGCGGTCGAAAATAAAATGCTGGGGATAAAATTCGTAGAAGTCCCTCAGCTTTTGAGGATCTGGCATATGATCTAAAACATACCCTTGGTTGAGTAGATTTGTTTCACTGAAGCCGGCATTGATGGTATTTAAATTAAGTGGTGCACCCAATCCCGGATAAATGGAAGATTTTTCAAAATAAGCACCAAATTCCTGCGCTTCCACATCTCTTTCTTTTTCTTTGTATCGGTATTTCCCCCCAAATTTGAAGTAACCAGAGCCATTTTCTGAAAAAGCAACTGGTATACTGATATTCAATCGTGGAGTTATGTTCCGGTCTATCACCTCATTTCTTTCCAGGAGCATCGGATCCAAATCATAGTCATCATAGGCCACGCGGTTTTGAGCATTGTCGGGATTGGGAAATGTTGCTCTCGGAAAATCAGGATCGGTAAAATCAAAATCAATCTGTATAGCCTGTCCGGGACTATCAAAAGTCGCCTCCAACCGGTTGGGTTGCCGTTCACTTGCATAAGCATAAAATAATTGATAGTCAATAGAAACTGCACCCAGTTTATGCTCACCACCAAGGCTTAGCGTGCCCAATGCTTGATTCTTAATCCTGTCCTTTACATCATGTTCTAGTCCTCCAAACAAGTAGTAAGTCTCTGACAATGGATCATCCAATGTGTAAATGAGGCGATAGCGAGTTTCATCGTCTGAGAAACTATCATACATACCCCGCAAATAGACGTAGGAATTTTTACTAAAGCGATAATCCAGAGTCGGGCTTACTCCAATTCTGGTCCTTTTAATTTCATAATATCGAAACTGAACTTCGCGAAAATGGACTTGGAAATTCTCTACGCCTAGGTCTTGACTGCCGAAAAATGGCCCCTTGGCAAATTTATACTCAACATTGTCAGTTCCCTGGTTGTTTTCAAAAAAACTGGTATTGAGGTTAAAGCCAAACTTTCCATAGCGTTGACCAAAGGAGAACTGCAGCTGATAGTTCGGTACTTCTCTGAGATGATTGTAACCACCTGCAATGGTAGCTCGGATATCGGGTTTCTCACTGAGCGCTTCTTTGGTCTTGATATTTACCGAACCCCCGATGCCATCCGCGTCCATGTCTGGCGTCAGCACCTTTGTCACCTCAATAAACTCGATCTGATCAGCAGGAATAATATCCATGCCTACGTAGCGAACACCCCCTTCGGGTGAGGGAATTTGTTCGCCATTGACATTGAAGTTTGTCAACTCGGGGGGAGTACCGCGCAATTGTACATATCTTCCCTCTCCCTGGTCCCTTTGCAAGGTAATTCCAGGGATTCGTTGAAGAACCTCAGCGGCATTCATATCGGGGAAGGTTGCAATTTGTTCAGCAGCAACAATGTTCTTGATGTTTTCCGCCTTCTTCTGATCGATGAAAGCCTTTAAAGCTCCTTCCGCTTTTCCCCCTACCCGTATCGCTTCCAAGTTAATGGTCTCAGATTCCATAGCAAAAACCAAATTCGGCGACTGATCGGTGGTAAAGTCGTGAAATATCGAATCCTTCCCATAACCAAGATATTCCACGACTAAAATCACTGAACCCTGCGTCAGATCATCTAAAATGAACTGACCATCTACATCTGATGTAGTGCCAATGTTCGTGTTGGCAATCCCAATTGTTGCCCCAATAAGTGGTTCATAGGTTGCTTTGTCGATCACTTTGCCGCTCACGGAATTGTTCTGGGCAAGACCGTTCAAACTGATAAGACTGAAGGCGAGAAGAAGGAAACCTGTTATTGTGATCTTGTGAAGATTCATAATAATTTTTTTTAGTAAGCACATACTATTACATCCTACTTATGTCGCTCAATCATTCGCAATCGTACACACATCGGCACCAGATTGGTACCATAATCCGGTAACTTATTCTCTGATCACCAACTTTTGCACATAGAGTTCCTGATTTTGATGACCCTGTAGTATGTAGGTACCATTGGGCAAATCTCCGGTGTAGAATCGTACCTGATTGCCCGCTTGGTTTTCCGTCGTTTTGATCAACCTACCTGATAAATCATACAACCTGATCACCGAGGCGTCATCAGTTTCTAGTTCTATATTCACGAAGCCAGGACTGGTAGGATTAGGATAGACCAAAAGCTCCTTAACCTCCCTTCCTAACTCGATCACTCCGGTGGTAGTTCCTTCCGTAAAATATACGATCAGCCGAGGCACTCGCTCAGGGTGATTTTGTCCATCGCCACCATCGGCCGGATCTGAGATATTTTCATACGACTCCCACTCGCGTGCGTTGTCTATTTCACTGGGGCCCTGGTTTTCCCCTCTGAATATCAAAGCCAGTGAATTACCCATTTCCCATCCGTCTCGATTCACGATCTCCTGAATGATCTCCTTTATGTCTGGAGTACGATAAAATTCCCATAACAGCCACTCTGTGTCTACCACCCATAACAAGCTGGCATCGGTGCTGGGCCGATCAGTAATTAGGGCATCTTCGGTAAAAGTCTGGGCATCATCTGTGGCATCACCATAAATGGTAAGACGGGCCACTTCTTCTGGAGTCTTGCCCTCATGAGAGTTCAATACGCACCAGGCGGAATCAATCGTTGCCCCTTGGGGTATTTGAATGTTCTGAAATCGCATTCCTGCTGTAAGGATGTTCTGTTGATCAGGTGCACCTTCCCAACCGGCATCTATATCGTCATCAAATAATGCGTCAATGGCGTCATTTTCTTGCTCAGCATCATCGGAGGAAACCGGGATAAAAACGCCAGCGTTTTCGTCAAAAATGGTATCCGTTACTACAATCGGTACATCGATCATACCAGCTGTGGGCGGAGGTGGTGTGAAGTAAATCACAAGTCGTGGTACTCTCTCAGGATGATTTTGGCCATCGCCTCCATCAGCTGGATCCGATATGTTCTCATATGATTCCCATTCCCTGGCATTGTCAATTTCACTAGGCCCCTGATCCTCTCCTTTAAACATCAGCGCCAATGAGTTTCCGGCCTGCCATCCCTCTCTATTTACAATTTCCTGTATGATGTCTTTTAGGTCAGGTGTGTTGTAAAACCCCCACAAATCCCACACCTCATCCACTTCCCATAGCAGTGTAGCTGTAGTAGGAGGTCGATCGGTAATTAGAGCATCCTCCGTGTAAGTAGAGGCATTATCTGATGCTTCGCCACAGATGGTGATCCTTGCCACTTCCTCAGCGGTCTTGCCCTCATGTGAGTTCAAGATGCACCACGCAGAATCAATTGTTGAACCTGGTGGAATCTGAATATTTTGAAATCGCATACCCGCAGTGAGTATGTTTTGCTGGTCAGGTGCTCCTTCCCAACCGGCATCGATGTCATCATCAAATAATGCATCGATGGCATCATTCTCTTGCTCGGCATCATCGGACGAGACCGGAACCGAGACACCCGCATCCTCGTCGAAGATAGTATCGGTAACCACGATCGGTACATCGATCATCATATTTGCCATGGCAGGAACGGTATAGTGAATCACAATTTGAGGCACCCTTTCCGGATGATTCTGTCCATCACCCCCATCTGCAGGGTCCGAAATGTTTTCAAAAGCCTCCCATTCCCGGGCATTATCCACTTC
>Ga0224512_10005300_pt1 | contig 10668 bp, 7 predicted proteins | sample SF_May12_sed_USG_4_FD_169103 | JGI IMG/M metagenome (GOLD analysis project Ga0224512, IMG submission 169103) | Sediment microbial communities from San Francisco Bay, California, United States - SF_May12_sed_USGS_13 | ecosystem: Environmental > Aquatic > Marine > Sediment | place: USA: California...
TCTACTTGGAATTTTTCATTAAATAATTCTATACTTTTCTGAAAATGTTCAGTAAGACCTATAAAACCTAAAGATTCGATAGGCACTTCTCGAAGCAAACGCGATTGCAGTGAGTTCAAATCGGGGCGGTTCGCGAATTCCACGAAACTGCCGCCGTAACCGAACTGACGTTTGAAATGACGAAAATGAGAAATAAGCTGTTCGGCAGGATCCCGGACAAAGCTAATCGTATTCCCAATTCCGACGATCTTAGAGAATTTGATCGCCGGCATATGCCCGGCAATCATTTTAATGCTGGATTTGGATAACGCTTTGGATAAGCCATACAGATCATTATTTTTATAACAATATTCAAGAATGATACCTGAAGTATGTGGAGAATCTTTTCCATAGTCGTAAACTATATCATCTTTTCCAAAGAAATGTTCGGCGGCCTTGCGGAAGCTTGTGCCACCCGATTTGGGTATATGAACAAAATACAAAATCTTGGTATCTGTCATCATTTATCTATCAAATTTGCCTTTTATTCATATTGCAATGTATCTCATTTTTCAAAAAATGATTTTGTAGAAACTAGTACAAATTGGCCAATTGATTCCAAATATTATATCTATGTTTATAGTCAATTTCGATAGAAAAATCTTCTTTATCCCGGGTGAGATTCGGACTGTAATAAGGGTCATATTCAAGTTCGCTATTCCAGGATAATTTCATATAATTAACCTCCCTTTGAAAGCGTTCAGCATTTTTTCCCCGTAGATCCAAGCCTCGTGAGGCAGACTCTTTATGATAAAGGGTCGCGTAAGGCGTGTATACGTTTTTAAGACCGAGTTTTTTTCGAAGCTTGAGACAGAAGTCTACGTCGTTGAAGGCGACCTTTAGGTTTCGGTCGTCTAATCCGCCAGCGCGAAGATATGCCTCCTTGCGGACGATCATGCAAGCGCCGGTGACTGCAGAAATGTGCTGCGCGAGCTGAGGACGCCAGAAGTAGCCGGGGTCATCGCAGTCGTTGAATTTGTGGCTATGGCCTGCGACGCCACCGATCCCCAGGATAACGCCGGCGTGCTGAATGCGATTGTCGGGATAAAGCAATTTTGCTCCAACGGCGCCGACATCCGGCAACACGGCATAACCGACCATCTCGAGGAGCCAGTCGTCATGAACGACTTCGATGTCGTTGTTGATTAAGCCGATGATTTCACCTTCCGCATGTTGGACCGCGAAATTGTTCATCGCGGAATAGTTAAAGTCCCCTGGAAACGGCAAAATGCGCACCCGTGGGTCGCGACCAATTTCGGAAAAATACCGGAGCGTTTCAGGCTCTGCGCTGTCATTGTCGACGATGATCACTTCCAGATTGTCATAATCTGTGTGATTCAAGAGGCCGTCGATGCAGGTGCGGGTCAATTGAAGGCGGTCGCGCGTTGGTACAATTAGTGAGACAGGGGGGCGCGGACTGGCAACATGGCGTTTGACGCGGTTGAACCCACCGGGGCCGCGAACGACTCTTGCACAAATCCCCTTTTTATCGAGATAGTCCCGAACCGCTTTTCGGCGCGCGACCTCGGCGCGTTTAATGGATTTATCCGAAAATGAGGCAGAGCCTTTGAATGCACGCCAATGATAAAGGATCCTTGGAATATGACGGATATGGCTGGCATTTGTCTGAGCGACGAAACGCAAGGCCAAATCATGATCCTGGCTTCCTTCGAATCCGGTCCGGAAGCCTCCGATCTTGCGCAAAATAGAAGTCCGGTAGACCGCCAGGTGATTGATGTAATTCTGTGAAAGGAATAGCTCCTCGTTCCAGGATGGCTTGAAATGCGGCTCCGTAAGCATTCCGGATTTTCGAATTTTATCCTCGTCCGAATAGATCAAATCGACTTCCGGATGTTCAAGGATTTCATTGACAACATGGAAAAGCGCGTGCACCGGCAGCGTGTCGTCATGATCCAACAGAGCCACGAACTCACCCCGCACTAATTTGAGCGCCGAGTTGGATGCCGCTGAGATATGACCGTTCTTGCTGCGGTAAACGACGCGAATGCGGCTGTCTGAATTCATTTCCCGGTTGAGAATTTGACGGATACGGGGTCGGGTTGACGCATCATCGGCAATGCAAAGTTCCCAATTCGGATATAGCTGTTCTTTTACGGAATTAATTGCCTCTACCAAGAATCTTGGTTCTGTATTGTAAACGGGCATAAGAATTGAAATTAATGGCTTGTGATCCCATTTATTTATTGCGCTAGTTATTTCGGCGACTTGATGTTGGGTAAGAAACGATTGGAATTCGCAGGCCTGTCTGGCAAGCAGGCCCTTTTTAGAATGAAATTTCGAAGGAGAAAGATACGGGCGAAATCGATTCAGGGCTCGTATTTTTCTGCCCGTCAGGTACCAGTAGATAATCTCCAGACCCACAATGGGCGCGCGTGCGCATTTCACCAGCAATCGAAAAATAGCCGGGCTCTTTTCTGTGTGCCTATGGGCGATTAGGGAAATAGCTCCCAAGTCTGATGGCTGTGTCCGGCGTCCCTCGACCCTTCCTGCTTGCAGGTAGTGGAAAAAGGGATTGATTCCGGCCGCGGCTACGTCTGGATAGGCGGTCAAATAAAATTCGGTGCAAAACATGCAATTGGGATCGCGGCCTTCGCGCCACCCAAAATCGACGAAATGCTTCAGAGGGTCAGGGTGATTGCGGACATCGTGGTAGATCCGGCGGTAAAATTCCGCATCGAATTCGGCCGCTATGACGGAGATAATTTTGTCCTCCGACTCTGCGATCAAAGGGACCTGGCCGGCTTTGGAAACGCGCCCTTCATCGCGGCCGTAAACGAGGTAATGATAAAACGGATTGATTTTTTTTGCAGCGACATCCGGATATCGGTTTAGATAGAATGTTGTGGAAAATTCCGGATTTGGGTCACGCCCCTGGCGCCAACCGTTCCTCAAATAGTGTCCTAACGGATCCGGATGGTTGCGCATGTCTGCATACCTGTTGCGGTAGTAGGATGCGTCGAACTCTTTTTTTATCACGTTTATTGTCTTTGATTTCTTTCTCGTAAAAAAATCTAAATAATAATTCATTTTTGTGCGCTCTTTAGTTGATTTGAAAAAATAATTATTGAAATAAAGCCAATATTGACGCATTGTTTCATTTTATTACTACACAACCTACGGCGACAAATCGGTTCATACACCTGCGCGGTTATCCTTGCGCATCCTGATTGTTTAACGTCGCCGCCTGCGAACGCCAACAGACGGTACGAGGCGTCACGGCGCAAAGCGCGGAGAGGCTTGCTTCGCATTGTCAAACACCACCCATATTCTGGTACCAGCATTGGCTTTACGTCAACCTCATCAGGCGGCAAGTCCCAACGTCGCCGGTCACAAGTGGCGTGAACTCAACCCGCTGGAACACCTTGAGCGCGCCATTGCAATGCCGGAATTCGCGCTTTTCGACAGGTGCAGGTTCCAGACCATGGCCCAGAGCTCTGTTTGGCCATCTTCCGGTTCATCGAAGGTCGGTACGATCCCGGTATATACCATGCCGCACTCAGGTCCATGCCGCCCCTGAACGAAGAAAGGAACGAAAGCCGGCGACCGGCGTCTGCAGGCCTACAATTTGCCGCCAAACAGGTGAAACTTCAGCCTGTTGACGATCCAGCTGGCCGCAAAGCGAATTGATTTCTCCTCCCGAAGCGACTTGATCTCTCCTCCCAATGCGCGGGCGATCACCTGCAGTTGTGACCGGCTAAATCTAAACTCCTGATCGGAAGGCGCGATGCCGGCTGCGATGTCACGTTGATAGTGGTGCTCAGGATCGTCCATCATGGCATTGACCCGGTCAATTGCGGGCCGCAGACGTTTCCAGAGCTGCTGCTGCGCCTGTAAAGTCGGGCGCACTGTATCCGACTTGATGTCAGGCAACTCCTCGCATAGCCGATCCGCCAGCAGCTTTCCACCGAAAGAGCTGGAAACCTCGTTCAAGGATTGCAGCAGGACCAGCTCGCCAAAGGTCATGGAGCGGTTCACCTGTTTAACGTCCGGTACTCGCAGCCGGGTGCCATCGATGCCAAGCCAATCCGTCGTTGCCTGCAGCACAGAATGCTTGATGACGGAATAATTGCGTATCGTCACCTTGGCACCGAAAGCTCCCTGCATTAATTCCAAGAATTGCCGGACCTTTTCCGGATGCGCATAGCTCCTGGCAATTATATCTATGGGCTTCGTAAATCCTTGTCTTTTGATGCCTTGCTGGTAAGTAGAGGAAAGATGCTCTATCGGATTTCGGATGAACAAGAGAATATAGAATTCGTCAAACAATTTGGCATCTCGTCGCTGGCTAACAGCAGCCAGGAATTTTTTTCGAAATCGTGGGGCGAATAACGATTCGCCACTGAACAGAACTGAATGGGCGGTGTCCGGAATCTTGCGGGCCGATGGTGCTCCGTCAATCAAAAGGCGCCCGTTTCCGGAAGAGATGCCGCCGCCTGCAGCCTCGGAAATTTTCTCAGTGGTAGGATAATAGATACCCGCCGCCGCGAGGGCCTCTATATTCATCACCAGCACAGATTGAATATAGCTGGATCCCGTCTTCCCGTGTCCGACATGAAGGTAGAGTTTGCGTGCCATCGGCGGCTCGTCTATTACTCAAACTAAAGTCGGCGGACGAACAGGTGGAAGGGGCCCGTGACGGCACGAGTACGGCGCGACTTCCGCGATGGACGGGAAACGAAACAGGGCCGATTCTTGCGAACAGCGTGATTGAACCTTGAAGCGCACATCATATTTCTAATCCTATCGGCGGGCCCTCATAAGTATAGTTGGCCATTCTTCCAATCCTGCCATTTGGCTACTGCTCGATAATATCCTGATATACTCGAAGCGTCTCATCGAGGTCTTGATAAAATTGTAGGTGCCCGTTGTGCAGAACACCTCCGATGTCGCAGAATCGCTTCAGAAGATTGTCGCTATGTGACACAAGGATGAGACTTGCGTATTTTCGACGTTCCTCAAAAATTTCTGCGCACCGGCGCTTGAATTTCGCATCGCCGACGGCGATGACTTCGTCGATCAGGTAACAATCGAATTCAAGCGCCATACTGATACCGAAAGCCAGGCGCGCTTTCATGCCGCTCGAATAGACCCTGATCTGTTCGTCCATATAACTGCCGAGATCCGCAAAATTCTCAACGGCAGGGTAGATCTCTTTGAACGGCACGCCGTAAATGCGGCTGACAAAGCGGATATTCTCCCGGCCGGTCAGCGCGCGATGCAGGCCACCGGAAAATCCGAGAGGCCAGGAGACACGGCCGTATCTGGTGATATGTCCCGTGTCCGGCTTCTCCGCGCCGGACAACAATCGCATCAGTGTCGATTTTCCGGCACCGTTGCGGCCGACGATTCCAATTCTCGCTCCAGTTTCGAAAACGCCGGTGAACGGTTTGAGGATTGTCCGTCGCCCGCCTTTGACGGGATAGCACTTGCTGACATTATCGAACGTGATCATTGTCGCAGAATTTCCCTTCTAAAGAGATTTTCCATGCCAAGACCAAGTGTCAGCGCTATGGCTCCGAAAATAATCGGGTAGGGGCGGTCCAGCAGTGGCACATAGTCGAGATAGATGCCCACCCTGACCCATTCCACACAATGGAGAATGGGATTCCAGACCAGTAAGTTCTTAATCTCTTCCGACATGCTAATCGGCAGATAGAATATGCCAGAGGAGATCAAGAGCGGCAGCCCGAAAAGCGGGTAGATCCGCTGCCAGGTTGGCACAAGGCGGGCAAAGACCGCGTTGAATACGCCAACACCCCAAGCCAGAAATGTTGTTGCGGCCATCGCTATCATGAAGGTTACCGGATGAAAGATGACACGCTGTTCTTCAATCAAAGTGAGAATGATCCAGAAAATCACTGTCACCAGCAGCATGGTGAAGGTTTCCAGCGCCGCGCGCGCGATGATGACATCCGCAGGCCGCACGATAGGGTAAGTCAGAAGCGCCTGATTTGCACTGATAGCTGATAATGAGCGTCCGGCAATCGCGGAATAATAGCGGTAGAGAATAATCCCAGAGGCAAAAAACAGCACAGCGTTCTCCCCGAAGGCCGGGAACTTCTCGCGGATTAAAATCCGGACCAGAATAAACAGGCAGATAAAAATCGCCGGTTCGATCAGCGCCCAGAGAAAACCAAGGGCGTTGCGGCCGAACCGAGAGCGCGTTTCGCGCAACACTATCGCTTGCCAGACCCGCACGGATGTCCGCAGGGCAGCGGCAAAGCTGATTTCCGGCTGTTGCCGCGGGCGCAGATCGCCTGGAAAATCGTCGCCCGGATGCTGATCAGAGCGCATGGTCTCTAATTATCATCACAGTCAGCACCAGGATGAACCAGGAGATCAAAAGTCCGGCTCCTAACGATATCGTATTGACGATCCTTCGCGGATAGAGCGCGGTAGTCGGTTTGCGCGGCGGCTGGAATACCGCGAAATAGCGCTGCTGGGTCCGTGCTTCCGTCAGGGCCGCTTCCAGTGCGGTCAAAGCGGCTGTGTAGGCCTTTTCGGCAAATTCGACTTCAACGTTCAATTCGACGTAATCTGTAAATATCTGATTGAGGCTGCGACTTCCCGCCGGATTCTGTGCATCATTTCCACGTTGCACGTCACCGGAACCGAGGCGTAACTTCTGCTCCTCGATTTGTGCTGTCAGGGCGGCGATCTGCCGGTCAAGCACTCGCGCGGAGGGAGCTGTCGGGCTGATCGCCAAGCCCAGGGCGCCGCGTCTGGTCTGCAATTCGGCAAGTTGCCGCTCCAGTTCGTTGATCAGGCCAAGCTGGCCTTGCGCTATAAGCGTCGGATCGAGCGTCTGTTCGCGGTCAAGGAAGCTTTGCAGGTCAAGCCGGCCTTTGCGCAGCCGGTCTTCGGTGCGCTTGACTTCCGCATTTGCCACTGTGATCAGTTGGTCACGCGCCCTGCGCGACAAATCGTTGATCAGCTGTTCCGACATCTTCATGACAGCGGAGGCAATGATCTCAGCATCGTTGGCCGAGAAAGCCCGAATTTCGAATGTCGAGATGCCTGTTGTGGAGTTGAAAGCGATGGAAATCCGCCATTTCCAGTACGAAGAAAAGTCTTCGACCGGCATGTCCGGATCAATTCGCCAGACGAAGTCGATATCCGGACGCGCAAAGAATTGGCGCAAATCGATGTCGAGTTGATTGCGGATGTCTTCAATAACTGCGATAGACTGGATATAATCGGCCACAATATAAGAATCGGTCTGCTGGACGCCGCTGCCAAGAATATTGGAAAAGCCGAGGGCATCGAGCGGCGACTCGCTGAGGCCGCGGACAGCGAACAAGGTGCGGGTTTCATATTGGTCTGACGCGATGAGGGCATAATAGAAACCGGCCAGGATCGTCGGCAACACGACAATCAGCGCGAATGATGTGGTAAGCCAGCGATTGCTGTGGACCTTCATGACAGGTGGAGCGATCCGGTCCGGCAGAGGCCTGGTTTGCTCAGGTCTTGCGTCTTGATCGGCCTCGTCGGGTTTAGCGCGATTGGCAGCCTTGCCGCGTCTGGCCCGATTGGCCGCCTTGCCAGGTCTAGTTGGGTCTGTTTGTCTGCTAACCGGCATTTGGATCATTCGCCTCAATTGGAGTGTGTCCCTGGTGCAACAGCTGATAGAAGAGGCGCGGTTTGGACATTGCATTCTCCGGCATCCTTGTTAAGCACCTATGTACGCATTTTGTGTAATAAAGCCAGTGGACTGGGAAGGTAAAAACGAATGATGTCAGTGTCGCCGGCATTGTGTTTTGCAGCATTGACGATAGTCGCGGTCGCCGGGGGATGCAGCGGACTTCCGAATGCCGGCCCATTGCAAAGTCAGGTGGTTGCCGGCGCTGGTTTGTATCATTCCGGCCCCGATCAATTCGATTATACGCTGATCAATGTCGATGAGCGAATATCTCTGATTCTGAATGGCTATACTCGATATGCGTTTGCTGACCGGTTTGGAACCCACGGTGCTGGAATGGGCGAATCGATCGGGGTCGGAGATACACTTGCAGTTTCAATCTTTGAGGCCGGTGCCGACGGCCTGTTTTCCACAATTGAGCGCAAACAGACCGACCTTATCGTTGTCGTTGATAATCGCGGTCAGATCAGCGTACCCTACGCTGGCGATATAAGGGTTGCCGGCTCCACGACACGCGCGGTTGAAGACTCCATCAACGAAGCCTTGAAAAAACGCGCGCTGGAACCGGATGTCCTTGTTCGCATTGCCGATAATCAGTCACGCACCGTGACAGTCAGCGGCTCCGTCGCTGCATCAAAAAGAGTACCACTTGGTTTGCGCGGTCTGCGTGTTCTTGACGCCATTGCGCTGGCCGGTGGCGCGAAGCATGAGCCCTACGATACCTACGTTTCGTTGACCCGCGGCTCGCAGCGCGAAGTGGTTCTGCTGCAAACCATCGTTGACAGCCCGCGCGAAAATATCTTCGTGCGGCCTAACGACGTCATCTATCTTTATCACGGCCCCAGGACTTTTTCCGCTCTTGGGTCGGTCAAGAAAGAGGGCCGAATCCCCTTCGGGTCGCGCAATCTCGATATGATCGAGGCGATTGCGCTTGCCGGCGGCCTGGACGATACGGAATCTAATTCGGAAGGATTCTTCCTGTTCCGCTATGAATATGCCTCTGTCGTCTACGAGCTGACGAACGGCGCTGGGCCGGTACCGGTGGAAACCAATGGCGCGAAAGGTCCAGGTGCCGCCGGTTATGTGCCCGTCGTCTATCGGTTCGACCTGAGAAATCCCGATACCTATCTGTTCGCCCAGGCATTTCCGATGCGCGACAAGGATGTGGTTTATGTGGCGCACCAGATGTCGGTTGAATTTGAAAAGTTCCTCAATATCGTCTCCAAGGCGGCACAACCTGTTATCGTGGCGCGCTCGATTACCCGCCGTTGAGCCGTGGCGTGAGACGCGCGCCTGCGAAGCGCCATACCGATTAGTCGATTTTGGAAGCGCCGTCACAGGTGGGTGGCGATTGCACGTGTTCCAGAACCCAACGCGACGTGCCTTCAGGGCGTGAATGGTCGTTGCGGTCGGGATATAACGGTTCGGACAGGTTCAGGCCCAGCCCGGCATACAGGTTTCTTTCCTTTGGTGGCCCCAGATTCTTTCAAAACCCCGGATCGGGATGATGGCGATTACCGATCGCCTAGTTTCCGGTTGCCAGGTTGTATCACCGGAAAACAGTTGGCTCCGCGAAAGTTCGATCGGTCGCCCCGCTTGGCTGCAACTAGTCCAGAATCACACATAAGAGGTCATCCCATGAGATTGAACTTGTCTCGAATTCGCTCGGCGCAATCTGCATGCGTCTCGTGGCCACCTTCGTAACGATTCCACCAAGCGACTGGACGGCAGCGGAAAAACCGCCGACTGCCGATATTTTCTTGCCGCATCGTTGAAGATGTGGAAATACCTGCCAACCGAGCGGGTTATCCCACGATTTGGTCGACATGCCCTTTTCTTTTGCCCCAATCATGATTGGCGACTGCGCCGATATAGTCGAGCTGAAGCCAAAGAAATTCGGGGACGGGCGCGGTTTTTTTTCGGAAGTCTACAACAGGACGGAATTGGCCGAGGCCGGGTTTGCGTTTGATTTTATCCAGGACAATCATTCGCTGTCTCGCGATAAGGGCACGGTCCGGGGGCTGCATTTTCAGGTTCCGCCATTCGCCCAGACGAAATTGGTTCGCGTGGTCAAGGGCGCGATCTTTGATGTTGCGGTGGATATTCGAACCGGATCGCCGACCTATGGCCGTCATGCCAGCATAATCATCAGCGCGCAGACATGGAACCAGGTTCTTATACCGGTAGGGTTTGCGCATGGCTTTTGCACCCTGGAGCCGGACACCGAAGTCCTCTACAAGGTCGATGCCGCCTATTCACCGCAGCATGATCGCGGATTGCTGTGGAATGATCCGGCTCTTGCGATCGAGTGGCCGGTTGAACCGGATATAGCCGTGCTGTCGGACAAGGACAGAAATCATCCGACGCTGTCGCAGCTGCCTGCCAGTTTCCAATAAAGCGCGGGTCGTGACGTTGTCAAATGGGCCGAGAACGGGCATTCAGGCGTCGCATTACAACGCGAGAGCAATTCACAAACGGACTGGAAGATTATGAAAATACTGGTGACCGGCGGTGCCGGCTTTATCGGTTCGGCCGTCTGCCGGATGATTGTCGATGCTGGCGCGCATCGTGTCGCCAATATTGACAAATTGACCTATGCCGCAAACCTGAAATCGCTGGACCCGATCGCCGATTCACCGTGCTACAGCTTTCACCAGATTGATATTTGTGACCGGGCTGCGATGGATGCCGTCTTTTCAAGCGAACAGCCGGACGCCGTTCTGCATCTGGCCGCTGAATCTCATGTCGACCGTTCTATCACCGGACCGGCTGATTTTATCGAGACCAATATCAACGGCACCTATGTGTTGCTGGAGGCGGCGCGTGCCTGGTGGGATCGTCTGCCGGACGGGCGCCGGGACGGGTTCCGGTTTGTCCACGTTTCGACCGACGAGGTCTATGGCGCGCTCGGCGCTGAGGGCGTCTTTACCGAGGAGACCTCTTATGATCCCAGTTCCCCCTATTCGGCC